>ERZ772960.75-NODE-75-length-92961-cov-3.906572_pt1 | contig 92961 bp, 77 predicted proteins | sample MGYA00580678_ERZ772960 | MGnify/ENA primary metagenome ERZ772960 (study PRJEB29015, sample SAMEA2737930) | human oral metagenome | biome: human oral; feature: human-associated habitat; material: dental | place: China | collected 2059 ...
AGCGTAATAGACCAAACCGTCTTAGATATAGATGATGAGTCTACAGGCACGCAAGAATTTTTCTATGTAATGACACTCATAATTGACACTATTCAAAAAGGAAACACTTTGTTTATTGACGAATTTGCCTCGTCGCTACATCCAGATTTAGCTATGGCTATATTAGGTATCTTTAAAGACGATAAACATGGAAAGCTAGTAATCAATACTCATGTCCAGCAATTACTATCTGCTTCCGTAGCAGCAAATTATCCAGAACGTGTAATATTAGTTGAAAAAGATCATATACTCGGAAATACTAAAATAGTTTCCTTAAAAAGCAGAATTAAAAGAACCGATGAAGTCATCGAAAAAAGATATAGAAACAAATTATATGGTGGCGTTCCAGATCTACAAGATTTTTTGCGAGAGGTAGAATGAAAAAGACACTTCCTACAATTCTACTAATAGGTTGCGAAGGTAAAACTGAAAAGCTTTATTACGATATAGTCGCTAGACTATATAATATGTCAAACCGCGTAAAAACATTTGAAGAAGTGGGCGAATTGAAGGGAGTTATAGATTTTTGTTGCGACAAGAAAAAAGAAATCGCAAAAAAGCTAGATATAGAGGAATCTGAAATTGAAGCTTGGGCAGTATGTGATGATGATGGTAGAAAAATCAAATATAACGAACTGTTGAAATATGCGCAGGAGCATAATGTAAAGTTAGCGTACTCCAGACCTCAATTTGAATATTATCTAATTCAACATTTTGAGCAATCAAGCGAATATAGAAGATCTGAAATTTTTAAGATACTTCGCAGGAATATATTAAACTATAATAAAGGAACTATTGGGAACTTCGAAGAAATAACAACATTAAAACCTGTGGTAATCGAAGTTGCTATATCAAATTCTAGAATAAGATCCAAGAAAACAGATAAAGTATTCATTACGGCACACGCACTCACGTCGCGCATTATTGAACTAGGGGGAGCATGGTAAGCAACCAGTTAGGTGTAACCGTATCCACTTGATCACAATCAGGTTTTGAAAGTTGTTGTGCAGAAAATAGGAGTGGGATTTTTTCTTGACACGAGACGGAGAAATATTGTGGACTTTTTCTAAAAATGATCATAAGATCCGATCATGAAATATACGATCACAATAGAAGAAACCGTCACGAAAGACTTTGAGATCGAAGCTAGTGATACCGACGAAGCTTACGAAATGGCGGAGCAAAAATATAAGTCCGGCGAGTTCGTTTTAGATTCTGGCGAATGCCAGTTTAGGCAAATTGCCATTACGAAGCCGAGTAACGAAGCAACGGAATGGCAAGAGTTTTAGATAATAATACCCTGTGGAAAAATATATCAAATTCAGCGCATTCTCTGTGATCCTATCTGAGTTTTAAGATGCTTCTATAGTATAATAGAAAAAATAGAATATTATCATTTTAAGCGAGGTAATTGCGGTATGCATAATTCATACGATCGTCTAGCCCAATTACTCTGCGAAGTTCCTGAATATACTGTTGAAGGTAGGCTCAACAAAAATATCGTTGCGGAGCTAGCGCGGAAGTATGATACTGGGCTAATCAACAAACTTTTGGTAGATAAAGACATGAAGAAACTATTCTTCTCCGAGTCAGACGCTGGTCTAATCTTCAAAAAGGATATCTTCTTACAATTCATATCGCAAAAGGAATTCTTGCCGGATTCCTACACCGCTTTTGAGCAAAAAATTGGTTTAGCATCCAACGGAACGATGCTAAGAAATGACGATTGTGTAGTACTAAACTGGCCATATAAGGATTGTATTCTTGAGGGTGGTCAGACGAAAGAAGATGCAAAACGCGACGAAGTGTTCTTCAATGAAATCCTCGCTCCAGATGAAATAAGCACAATTCTCGAAGATAAAATATTCACGAATTGGAAACGCTACGACAAGGATGGCGAACATGAACTCGATGAGTTAAAACCCAATGATAATCTTATCGTCAAGGGTAATAATCTCATAGTGCTACACTCATTAAAGAAACGCTTTGTCGGAAAGATAAAACTTATTTATATAGATCCGCCTTACAACACAGGCAACGATTCATTCAAATATAACGATCGATTCAACCATTCAACTTGGCTTACTTTTATGAAAAACCGTCTAGAAGTAGCTAGAGACCTACTAGCTCAAGATGGAAGCATTTTTGTCCAGCTTGATTACAATGAAGTTCATTATTGTAAGGTATTAATGGACGAGATATTTGGTCCAGAACGTTTTAAGAATGAAATAATTTGGTGCTATCAGGGTGCAGGACAATCAGAATCTCAATTTAAAAGAAAACACGATAATATATTGTTCTATGGAAAAACACCAAATCCATATTTTGACTGGAAATCGGTCGGTGAACCAATAAGTGAAAAACAAAGGAAAAAATATACCGGAAAAGATGAAAAAGGATATTTTAAGAGTTATCGTCACGCCGATGGTAAAGTTTTCAAGAAGTATTTTGACGAAAATGAACTAATGCCAAGGCTTGATTGGTGGTCAGACATTTCGATTATCCAAAGCAATAAAGAGAGGCTTCAGTTTAGCGGCGGCCAAAAGCCAGAAAAACTTCTCCAACGAATCATCCTATGCGCTACGAAACCTGGCGACATAGTACTCGATTATCATCTAGGTACAGGAACAACTGCTGCGGTAGCACACAAGCTGGGCAGGCAGTACATCGGTATCGAACAGCTAAATTATGGAGATATGGACAGCGTTAAACGCTTGTCTAATGTAATAAACGGAGACGATTCCGGCATATCTAGTGATGTTGGCTGGACTGGTGGCGGTTCATTCGTTTACTGCAACATCAAGAATGACGCAAATAAATTCCGCGAGAAAGTTCAAGCTGCAGACGATAAAAAGATGGATGACCTTCTAAAAGAAGTTCTTAATTCCTCATTCCTTTCATATCGTATAGACCCTAAAAATCACAACATTAAGTTAGGTGACTTCCATAAGTTATCATTAATGGATAAGAAACATATCCTTCTCGATTTAATCGATAATAATACGCTCTATCTGAATTATTCAGAAATTGATGATGCTACATACGAAATTTCCGATAAGGATAAGAAACACAATAAAGCCTTCTATGGAGAATAATTATGCAAGATAGACCAAAAGCTCTCTATGAAAAATATGATATGGTCCCGGAAACTGGAATGAATTTCCCGGAGGTGCCGAAGCATATCAAAGACAATATCGCGTATCCATTACGCCCATATCAGAAAGAAGCAATTGGACGCTGGCTGCAATATATGGATAACGACACAAAGAACAAAGTTCTGCCAGTACAGTTACTTTTCAATATGGCAACTGGATCCGGCAAAACTCTTATTATGGCTGCTCTTATTCTAGACTTATATAAGCGCGGCTTCCATAACTTTATCTACTTCGTGAATAGCACTAACATTATCGAAAAAACGCGCGACAATTTTTCTAATCCTGCGAGTAGTAAGTATCTTTTTGCCGACAATATCATGATTGATGGCAAAAGAGTCGAAGTTAAAGATGTAGAAAACTTTTCGGACGGCGATAGCGATGCCATCAATATCGTCTTTACAACAATTCAGGGACTTCATACAGACCTAAATATTCCACGAGAGAATAGACTTTCATATACCGATTTTGAGAATATGAAAGTTATCCTAATTGGCGATGAAGCTCATCATAATAGTTCAAAGACACTTCTTAATAAAGACGATCTGGAAAATAACAAAAGTTGGGAGACTACCGTCGACAATATTACGAATACAGCGAAAGAATCTTTATTATTAGAGTTTACCGCAACGATTGATTTAGATGACGCAAGCATCTATCGTAAGTACTACAACCGCATTATTTATCGTTACGATCTACGCCATTTCCGCTCAGACGGTTTCAGCAAGGACGTACTTATCTATCACGTAGATTCAGATATCGAAACGCGCATGTTGCAAGCAATTATTATTTCACAGTATCGCAAAAAAGTTGCACTGCGTAATAATATCTGGCTCAAACCAGTAGTAATGTTTAAGTCTAAAACTATTGCCGAGAATAAAAAGAGTTTTGAATCGTTCAATAACATCATAAAGAATTTATCGACAGAAGTAATTGCTGCTCAAAGAAAGGATGCAGAGAGTATCCTAGCCGAAGCATTTGCCGGCATTAAACTCTCAAATAACGACCTAGTCGAAGAATTGAAGAATGACTTTATGCCGGAAAGATTAATGCTGATAGATGGCAACAATATTTCTGGAGATAAGCAGCTAGAGCTAAACTCGCTCGAAGATAAGAACAATGAACTACGTGCCATCTTTGCCGTCGATATGCTTAACGAAGGTTGGGATGTATTAAATCTATTCGATATTGTACGTCTATACGATACACGCGACGCTAAAGATAATAAGCCGGGTAAGACAACGATTCGCGAGGCACAATTGATCGGTCGTGGTGCTAGATATTATCCATTCATTACGAATGATCCAGAGAAGAAATATGTACGAAAATTCGACAACAATGAAAACGAAGAGCTTAGACTGCTAGAGCAACTTCACTATCATTCCGCAAACAATCCGAAGTATGTTCAAGAAATCCGCCAAGCGCTTATCTCCTCCGGTATTATGGAAGAAAACTATGTTGAACGCACATTAAAGCTAAAAGAGAGTTTTAAGAGAACTAGAGCCTATCAAGAAGGTGTAGTGTTTACGAATGAGCGCGAAACAATAACCGCGCATAATCGCCGCTTCTGCGAATCTAGCGGTAGTGTAATTCTTGGTTGGGATTTCAAGAATCAACCAACAGTAGAGATTATCCTACCGACTGGCCTAGCTGGAATTACAAATGTATTTGGAGATGATGATAGTGAAGTACCAGTTCCTATCACAGAAAACTACGAATCTACATTAGGTAAAGTAGTGCCGAATAATATCATACGCCATGCATTAGCAAAGAATAAGTCATTCCGATTCAATAATATTCAAGAAAAAATGTTTGGCATCAAATCACAAGATGCGTTCATTAAAAGTATTGGTGATATTAGAATAGCCGTAAATGGCATCGGAATCGGTAAGGGTGACTTTACTCCTGCGCAGAAGCTATTCATAATAGAAGAAATCCTAACAAAAATCGAAGAACAGTTTGAAATAAACGACGAACAGTACGTTGGTACCGAAGAATTCACTCCAAAGAAGATATCCGAAATCTTCCCTACAGACGTTAAACGCAAGTTCTTTATGAAGGATGCTAATTCCGATCAGGAATTTGGCGTACCGCAATCATATCCAAAAAACGAGAAATATGCGCTCAACTTGAACAAAAAAGAGTGGTATGCATATAACGAGAACTATGGCACTAGTGAAGAAAAATCGCTCGTGAAGGCTTTTGATGGCCTTTTCAGCGAGCTTTGTAAGAAATGGGATGACATATACCTTATTCGCAATGAGAAGGCGTTTGCGATCTATAATTTTATGGACGGTAGAACCTTTGAGCCAGACTATCTGCTTATCGCGAATGATAAGAAAACCGGCAATATAAGTTATCAAATCTTCATTGAACCAAAAGGTCAACAATTACTCGAATCAGACAAATGGAAGGAAGATTTCTTGCAGGAAATCATGAATCGTAATATTACTGAAGTTCTAATCGATAATTCTAAGGTCAGAGTCGTTGGTCTGCCGTTCTATAACGAGAAATTCAAGCGAGAAGTTTTTATTGACGCACTTAAGAATATAGGAAGATAGATGCAGGAATTCGTCAATGTCACGCTAACCGTATTGGCGGCTGAATGGGCATCGGAAACTGGCATTATTGCACTATTAGCGACAACTGTTGCTATTTTGATACCTGTCGCTATTTTACTCATAGATCCAAAACAGGATAAATTCCCCCTGGATAGGAGTATCGTCTTTAGGAAGATTTTCTTATATAAAAATTTCACTGCATTAATAATTCCAGTCGCCATTTCATATATCTTTCCTCAAATACGTTTGATGTCGCTGGGCGCAACTATTTATTTGGCAATATTGGGCATAGTAGTATTGTCGAAAATATTCAAGTGGCTTTCATCAAAAGACGACGAATTCGGCGGCGAAACCTTCAAACAAAGAGAACGAATCAAATATCTCAAAGAGCTTGAAGGTGAGCCAGAAATAATAGATGCTTGGTCGGTAATCCTTAACTCAAATTACGCATCTTTTAATCAGCACGGTCTATTAAATGTCTTCGTGGATGCTTCAAAGCGAATAAAAAACAATCAGAGTGGTTGGTGTAAAGAACAATTTTGGGGATTGCTCAGGAATAATTTTGATAAGATTAGAGATGAAGATATTGATACTTATAGAAAATTAGTCAGAACTACTCTATCCTACTATCTAGACCGCGATGAATGGCTAAAAGCTGATAAAGAAAAACGAGAATTAAATAAACGACCACCAGAAGCATTGCGCCAAATCTCTCGGAAATTGATGATTCGCGCCATAACTGGATCAACAAATTCAATAGAAGCGTATGTATATTTCGACGAAGTTGAAAAATATTTGAAATCAAAAAACATTGAAAGCATTGATACTTTTTTAAGCGCTTATGTGGATGATGTGATTGATTGCTTTACAAAAAACGATACTGATATACAGGAAAAATGGTCGGGAGACTTCTTTGAAAGAATAAAAATTACAAACGCTAATATAACGGATCGTAGCTCAATACTAGAAGCATATTACAGATCGATACTGCTTAGATATGTTGGTGGGAGAGCCGACAATCCGGCCAATGAAGTTGGTGCGAGAATTAGCAATATCACAGAAAGAATGTTCCCGGAAATTGATCCAATAATCTGGTTCCGTGTAATAACTTTCATCATGTGGTCACATGAATACGACGAGGACAAGAATAAAGATGCCGAAAATAAAGTAAAGGGCTGGTGTGAGCGACATAGAAATTATGGAGTCTTCGGAAGATTAGATTGTGCAATTTTCTCAATAAATGAAGAAAAAGAAGAATTGCGGGAAATACAAATCAGGAAACATATTGAAACGGAAGCTAGAAACCAAGCAAATGCGACTTATGAATTGTTAGCAAAAATATTCAACTTAAAAGATCTAGATTTCTCACTATACCAAAAAGCTATCCGAAGGCTAGAAAAGGACAAAAACAACAATATAGATTATCTTAAAAAGTTAAATACGCTTAAGACGACATTAAAACAACTTAACGAGCATATAAAATAATAAATAGCATCACTGCTTCTTTCATTCCGCGTCCCGGACAAATCTCCGTTTTACTGTCTTCACGCGACAAGACAGAGCGACCTACGCAATATTTGCCGCATTTAAGATATTTGTGGTACCATTGACTGGCTTTCATATATCTACCGAGTAAGTATTCTCTAGCCCAAACTTTCAACCTAAATCTCCCCACATAGCGTCGGACACATCTTCGTTGAGGATGCGATAAAGCGCATAATCGTACTCGACAAATATTTTAGCAACTTCCTGCGGACTTACTATAAGCTGATAGAAATAGCCGACAGACGTTTCTTCCCTCGACCGTTACTGACCATTATCCTTCTGTTCTAGTGACGGACTCGTATTTTGCGCGCCGCCCGCAAATCTCTTTCTGGACGACCGCGACAGCATATTCCAACTTAATAGCCATAATAAACTCCTAAATTGTTTTGCGTATTTAACTTTATTTCAACAACAATTACAAGTTCGAACTCGCCAAATTCGCTTATTAACAGGCTAGAAAAAAAGAAAATCTGGTCGAAAAGGGCATTTTGGTATGAAGTATAGTTTCAAGTCTCAAAATTAATACACAAAAAAACAGTGACCTACAACCGTAAATCACCATTTAATTTATTATTTCAGTTATGAATTCAAAATAATTTCGAAGTGGTGAGCCGGGTGGGACTTGAACCCACGACACCAAGCTTAAGAGGCTCGTGCTCTAACCAGCTGAGCTACCGGCCCGACTCGTAGATATGGTACCACTTTTTGATAGTTTTGTCCATAAATTTCTTAAACTAACCCCTCAAGTGCAACACTAATCCTCAACAACACTAATCAACAAAAAGACAATAGACTAGTTAAGATCCATCACCTTTGCAACAGATATTAACAAAATCTACAAACAAAAAATCGGCAGCGCCGATATGGTACACCCGGAGGGATTCGAACCCACGACCCTCTGTTCCGAAGACAGATGCTCTAATCCACTGAGCTACGGGTGCAACATCTTTAGTTTAGCACACAATGAGTAATTTTTCGATCTTGAGTATCCTCGACACATTTTCTACGTTAATGCAAATTGTGTGTTTTTTCGATTTTGGGTACTTTATGCTCATTTTCTAAGATAAAGTCATATATAATTTCCTGAATGTCTTTATGACATACAATGAACTTTATAATCCCATGAATATCTTTATAATATCCAATGGTTTACATACAAATTCTAAATAAATTTATGAGTTTCTAGGGTACAATAGAATTATGAACGACTTCATGAATAATTTTATGAACAGCTTCGCGGGGAATTTCTTTCAGATTGTGCATGTGTTTTCTCTAATCATTATGGGGATTGCGGTAGTGTTTGGGATAACCGTGTTCTTCGGTGCGCCGTACGTGCCAAGTCTCGAGAGTGAAATTCGCAAAATGTTCAAAAAACTATATCCGCTCGACAAACAGGATTTTTTGATAGATATGGGGTCGGGAGATGGAATTGTATTGAAGGTCGGAGCAGAGATGGGCGCCCAGACGCTAGGAATTGAACTACACCCAGTCCTCTCGTTCCTCTCGAGAATCCGCCTGCGTAAAATTAGGCCGCTACCAAAAGTGGTCTGCCAAAACTACTTGAACTATAAATTTCCGAAAGAAACTACCGTAGTTTATACATTCAGCGACTCTAAAGATGTGGAGAAAATATTTCAGAAAGTACAAAAAGAGGCGACCAGACTGAATAAAGAACTATACTTCATTTCCAATGCGTTTGAAGTTCCGGGCGTGAAGCACCAAAAATTATATCACTCATTTTATCTCTATAAAGTGAAGCCTAAGAAATAATTTTTTCTAGAATTTGGGCGATAAATTTTTTTATAATTATATTTTAAGATTTGAGGAATAATTTTACTCATAGGCCCCTTTTCTTGAATCAACAAAAAAGTTCCACATGGGAACTGATTTGAAAAAATAATCGATTAGACCTGACGCTGCTCTGAATTTCTTTTGTGTTTATAATTATTTTTTGCGTTTATTTATTGCGTTTGCGCTTCTCGCTGTGTTTGTGATTATTATTACGATTAAGCTTTGAAATTACAATCTTCTTTTTCTTAACTGCCATTTGTGCCTTTCTTTATCTGTTATATTTTAACATAATTCCCTAGTGTTGCCTAGGCTAAATCTGAGTCAATATACCAAAGCGTTACACTTGAATGATTAGAGTAGGAAAACTTTGTCCATGATAATCTCCTCTGTAGTGTCTTATATTTTTACCCCAATCTATGCTAAAATTAGGTATTATAACTCACTGTAAGAGGAGGAAGAATGTTGAAAATTGAAGAGAACGTACCGATTCGCGACCTTGTGACTATGCGAATTGGTGGACCGGCGCGTTTTGTGATAACTGTGACAAAAAAAGAAGAAATTCCAGAAGCATATCAGTTTGCTAAGGAACGAGGCCTGCCGGTTTGTGTGCTCGGTGGTGGCGCGAATACTTTTGCAAAAGATGCTGGCTTTGATGGGGTAATTATTCTTGATCGAATCATGGGAATTTCCGAGGTTGATGCAGCAGGAAATAAGATTCTTGGCAACATAATAAGTGACAAAGGCTCTAATAATACTACGGAAAGCGAAATTGCAAGTAATATAACAAAAAGTGATGTTGTAAGTAATACAGCGGAAAGAAAGATTGAAGACAATGCAACAGAAAACAGAACTGTAAGCAATACGACAGAGAGACAAGTGGCTTATTTTAAAGCTTACGGTGGCGAGCAGTGGGACGATCTTGTGACCTACGTTTCTGCGCGTGGATATTCTGGAATCGAGGCAATGGCGGGTATTCCAGGCACCGCAGGTGCGGCGCCAGTACAAAATATCGGTGCTTATGGCCAAGAAGTGACGCAAGTGATTGTTTCGGTTGATGCTTATGACACTGAAACTAACGAATTTGTAGTGATTCCAGCTAGTGAGATGAAGATGAGCTATCGTAAATCAATTTTTAACTCTGGTGAAAATGTGGGACGTTATTTTATTTACGCTACAACTATACGTGTGAAAAAAGGTCAGCTCAATCCACCATTTTATCGCTCTCTACAAGCTTACGTGGATGAACACCAAGAGACGGATTTTTCGCCACTGAATATCGCGCGAATGGTGAAAGAGGTGCGAAATAGTAAGTTGCCAGACCCAGAAAAAATTGCGAGTGCGGGAAGTTTCTTCAAGAATGTCTATTTGACTGACGAGGAAGCAGACGAGGCGGAGGCACGCGGGATTCAGGTTTGGCGCAATGCAAAAGAGGTGGGTCCGGACTCTCCCGAAAAACGCACCAATCTTGTAAATTCTGGCTGGCTACTTGAAGAAGCTGGACTAAAAGGTAAAGTTTTTCATGGCATGAAAGTGAGCGACAAAGCGGCCTTGATTTTGATCAATGAGAACGCCAAAACTTATGCTGACCTTGCGGCGGCGCGAGAAGAAATTGCAGGTATTGTATTTAAGAAATTTGGTTTTAGGATTGAGCAAGAACCGGACGAAATTAGTGAGTAAAATAATTGAGACGGAACTGGATGTGAGAATGAATAAAAAAATAAACGGGCGAGAGTTGAAGAATAGATGGTAAAAGAACTGAATGGACGAGAACTAGTGGGGTTTGTGAAAGAAAGACAGGCGCACCTGGTGCAGATTTTGCGCAGCAACAAGAAACGTGCGAAGCTGGTGATTATTCGCGATTCGGATAATCCGGTAATCGAGAAATATGTGAATCTGAAGCGTCAGTATGGAGAGGATATTGGCGTGGAAGTGATTGATGCAAAAGTTGAGCCGACGCGCGAGGCGCTCATTACAGCAGTGACAGATGCAAATGCAGACGAAACAGTGTCAGGAATTATAGTGCAGCTACCACTGGTTGATCGTACATTGACGGAAGAAGTGGTTTCACTAATTCAGCCAGAAAAAGACGTTGACGGATTGTCTGGTCGTGGACGTTTTGATAGTGCAACAGCAACAGCGATTAACTGGCTTTTGACCGGGTATAATATCAATTTAGTTGGCAAAAAAATTGCAGTAGTAGGACGCGGAAAACTGGTGGGGAGACCATTAATCTCGATGTGGCAAAATTCGGGACTTGAGGTCGAGATATTTCACCGCGGATCGGATTTTTCAAAGCTAAAAAATTATGACGTGATCGTGACGGCAACTGGGGTACCAGATTTGATTACTTCAGAGATGATTCGTTCAGGCGCGGTGATTGTTGACGCGGGGACAGCAAGCGAAAACGGGAAGCTGGTTGGCGACGTTTCAGATGAGATTCGCGAGCGTAGCGATATTTCCGCAATCACACCAAAGCTTGGCGGCGTTGGACCATTAACCGTAGGGGTACTGTTTGAAAATATATTGGCGGCTGCGGGAGAAAAGTAGAAACTTAGATCGTTTTTTGTAAAACTATACATTAAACCTTTATAAAACTCTGTCGTTGAATTTTCTAATTTGAAACAATGGACAAAATAATACCTCTAAAGAGGTATTATTTTTAAGTTTGAGTTAGCGTTATCAATCTATTCAGTTATATAATCAATTTATTTAGTAATAATCTATTTAGTTATAACCTATTTAGTTAGACGCTACTGCTGCTCAATGGTGCCCGTGACTGTACCGCCTGCGTCCTTCATATATAAGACATTGCTAATCGTGTTAACATCGACATTGCCTGTGCTGTAAAGAGATAGATATTGCTTTTCCTCGTCTGACACACCTGAAATTAGTGTTGTATCAGATTTCAATTGCTTGATGCGCGCATCGGCAAGATTTTGTAATTTGGTAAATCGAGCTCGATCACTATCAGCTGTAAAGGTAGCACTGATATCACCTGAATCCTTATCAACTTTGTAAAATTTCTTAAAGTCTTGTTTCCCAAGATTATTTTCGTCATCGAGGTCAATCCTGTCAACGACATTTTTCAGAGAGCTCGTGAAGTTAGATTTTAAGGTTTGTCCAGCTGTAGCTTTACCATCATTCTCATCAGTCATCTCCTCAATCTTCTTTTTACCCCGCATATCATCAAATTGTTCGAAAGCAACTTGATACTTGTCGCGTAGGTTGGAGTGATTATCAATCATGTTCCTACCCAGTACAGCCTGCGAGCGCTTAGATGAGTTGCCCATCGAGATTGTATTTTTATGACCACTATCGTCTATTCCTTCGTATTCACCAGTCGTCATAAACCGATCCAGAGCTTTTTGCCCGTCCTTAGTGGATGCAAGATAGGAACTGAGTGCGCGAATCCTATTATCATTATCTCGATTCTCCTCGGCAGTGCCTTTTGAGTAATCATAGTTTTGAGCCGTATTTAAATTCTCTAATGCTTTATAGGTACTAAGGTTCTCAGACTTATATGAGCTCATTAGGTCACTCTTTGCACTATCATTTAGTGCATTCATTTCAGCTTCATTAATTTGTGCTACGTGATTTGGATCTGTAGAATATTTATATCTTTCCATCGCAGCGTCAAGCCCAGCCCTACTGCGCTCATCCTTATTCAGTGTACTCAGCGCTGAAGCTATTCTTCTTTGTTGCCATGGTCTTAGTTTCGCCCGTTTTGTGGGGTCCATTTCATTATATTTATTAACAAGACGTTTAAGTTTGTAATCTTGAGCGTTTTGCTGTTGAGACTTCATAAGATCTGAACCCATAACCTGTCTATTAAGATTATTGCCGAGACCAGTAGCTCTCTGTTGTAGAGTGCCAAGTCCACCAACCAGACCATCAAAGCCCTTCATAGCATTTCTAGTCATAGACGGAACCGCAAAGTATGGCATAATACTGAGAAGACCGGCGATTATTTGCAAATATACGTCTTTGCTACCTTTTATGATTATATTTGAGACGAGAAATCCTCCACCGACCATAAAGCAGAATACAGGGTAAAGAATAAGCAGAGTTTTGAACAGAGTAAACCATCTCTTGAATAAACCGTTAGTGTTTGGAATAGCGTAAAGGACAAAAGCAACTGGGGAGATGGCAATCATAACTATGATAAGAGCTTGACGAAGCCCGAGCATTAGCATGGCAAAGAGGCCAGCAAGAGCGGCGGAACCGATAAAGGCAAGTATTGGAAAGATAAAAGCGAGGAAGGAGCCACCCGCGATTGCAGTAGTTCCAGCTATAACCGGCACAACTAAAGCCACGGTTCCAGCAACAAAGCCTAAGAGAGAAGCGATGGTCTCCGTTACTGCTGATGTAATGGTTGCACGATCTGGAGTCCCCGTGGTATTTTTTGCGATATTTTCAAAGATCCCTCTCAAAGCATCACCAGTAATATTCGAGATATCTACCACAATACCGCAGATGATGTACGAGAAATTAACAATAATTGCGGTGATAATAAGTTTTGGCAGAATCTTCTTAATGCCATAATTATCAATACCGAAACCGGTAATCTGCGAGAAAATCACAAAGAGCATGGCAATCACAAAGAGAATATTCGCCACGTTCCTGAAAAATGACCAAGCTTGATAGAGCGCAGACCCCTCACCTTTAGTGTCCGCCAGCCCCTTGACGATTGAAGTATGAACTACTAGCATTGGTGTGACGGCTTTTTCGAAAATTCCCTGAGCAGTATCACGAAGTCCATACATCAGAGGGCAAATAATCCAACCGAGCGCGCCAGCTTTTTGCATACAGGCGGCCTGTTCTCCTTCTTTATCTTCTTCACTACTACCTGTGGCGTTGGGGGCTAAGTCTTTACAACCAGCCTGATCAGGATTTTCGGCACATTCATCCGGATTGGCTTTACAGAGTGGGAAGTTTTTATCCTCAGAGCATAATTTAGGTAGATCTAGATCTAATCCCTGGAGGAAACTCAATACGTCATCAACATTAAGTAGTAGCATAGTGTCCTCAGAAGTAATACCACTAACCATGCCTTCTGGGGCTTTGTCCATAATTTTTTCACCAGAACGATTAGTTAAATTTTTACCATCAAGAATACAATACTGAACTTTTGCGACTTCTTCACCATTTTGATTTTTGGCAATATTATAATATGGTAAATAATTTTGTCCAGCACTTGCTCTATCATCTGTACAAACATCTGGCACTGTGTGATCAACGGAGAGCGCTTTATAGACATCGTTGAAAAGATAGTACCAATAATATGCCTTTTCAAGATCTGTAATTGGACCGTCAACATAGGATGGCACGTAATATTTTAATATCCCAGGAAGGTTTACTACAGCATTTTCTGAACGAGTGTACTTTTTGGTTCTTGCTATATTTGAGTTTGTATTCCCACTATTATCTGGCGACGAAAGAATAACCCCTGTTAAGTTAATGCTTGTAGCGTTGAGATCCTCTTTTAATGTTTTCCCATAACAATCTTCTCCCCAGTCCGATGTAGTTACCGTACCTTTTCCTGCTGAGCTGCTAAGGAATTTCTCATCCTTAGAGATAGTATCCTCCAGGCCCTTGAAAATATCAGTTGCACTCTTGCCACTTTTTAGTGTTTTTCCAATCTTTGGAGTTGATGCGATTTCAGTATTTTGATAAATGGAGCATGTTTTATCTCTGGCCGATGTACGGATATCAAGATAAATGATATCTTTATCTGGTACATATCTTAGGCTTAAGTTTTGACTATTACCTTCTTCATAATCAAATACTCTACCAGCGTCTCCGGCACCGCCATCATCAGGATCTATACATATCTTATTAGTTTTATATTCATTAGTGTTATGATTAATAGCCGCAGTATAAACAACTTGTGCACAGATCGTACCTGATGAGATAGAACTATCAGAAACATATCCAAACGACTCGAGGAATTTGTTTCTGACCGACATATCTACACTTTGCCTATAATCATCCTTATATGGTGGCATATCGTGGCCGCCAAGATCTCGAAATGTATGAAATGAATTATTCGCACCATTATCAAAGCCGTTAAAAAGTTGCTTACAAGATAAGTTCCCATCCTTAATAGTATTACCTTTTCCATATTTGAATGGAATTAAAACGGTACCATCTTTACTATATTCATCTATATCAACATGAAAAAGATGTCTTTCCCCGAGTTCACTGGATGAATCAACTTCTGCACCATTGACTACATGATTTGCAATACAATCCTGCATTCCTATTTTTAAAGTCTTAATCAATAACGTATCAGCTACAGAAAGACCATCAGCATTGACTGGTTTATTCTTCTGAAAAACCATAAGTGTAGATAAAACCATCGATCCCAAAATCGCAAACACAATTGTTGAAATAGCCAATCTTCTTGTTTTTATTCTATTTCTTTTTTTCATTTTTTGATTCCTTATTCATAGCTTTTGTTTTGTAGTGCTCGATGAGTAAATCATTTAGTATCTGTGTGGTTGTTATTGAATTTTGATCATTTTCTCCACCAAGTTCAACTAATGACTTAGCGACAGTAGATGCCTCTGGATATTGATTTGGTATTTGGTTAATTTTCGATTCGCAATCATAAGCAACTGTTTGATCTTTGATGCATCCCATTTTCTTTAGCTGCAACATATACTCTAATTCCTTATTGTAGTATTCTTGAATTTTAGAGAAATTAGTCTTAGTCGTGGTAAATTGCAAATTAGTAGATCCAGCAATGCTTTTCTCGATAAACTTCCTACTTGCTTCTTCGCCATTCCTAGGGAAATTTCTGCGTAATTCCTGTATATTTGCGCTAAGGCTCATATAATTTTTATATAGAAAAAGATATTCAAGAATTTTCTTTTGATTTCCGTATTTTTTATATGCTGAATATAGAGACTCACCATATTCTAATATTTTTTCAGAAGAATCGTTACTGGTAAGCAATTTATAAGCGTAAGTTTGTTGAGTTGGGATATTTAAATTAATATCTTTTTTTGAATTTATATCACCATATTGATAAAGCTTCATAAATTGAGCGAGATCTTCAATTTTACCAGAACCCTCTTTTTTGGGTTTAATGAGAGTAAAAAAAACTAGCGATATAATTAAAACAATAGTAATAACTAAAAACGTTAAGAACAATAATGGTGTCTTTTTTCTTGGCTGTTTTTGAGATAGATTTGGGGATAAACCGAGCTGCTCAGACGTAAATATTGAGCTATTATTCATATTTGATTGAATATTGTTTGTTTGTGGACCCATCTTAGATTTGATTATAGCATAAGGTTTTTAAATATAAAACCAATTTTTCGTTTTAACAAAAAAGACTCCATGAAAATTCCATGGAGTCTTCTAGTCTTATCTGGGATTCAGGGTGCTTATGAGATTACGGTTCAAAAATCCCAAGGTCATCACTCGTAAACGGATCTTTATCGAAGGAAAAACCCAAGGTCATCACTCGTAAATGGATCTTTATCGAAGGGAACATCTTCCAGGTCTAAATATGGAACAACATATCTCTTGAAGGCAAAATCAAAGTATACTGGTACGGCGAGGATATCGTCTTCAGATACGTCGGCATATATGGTCGAGTTCAATCTTGTGACAAGATACTCACTTACTTCTCCAATATGTTCACGCTCCTGAAAATACGTATATTCATCAAGCCCAGTCATATCTTTACAAAGGCCAATGAATATCTCCCTATTCCAACTCGATAACCCTTCCTGCTGTTCGTTTAGATTATTTTCAATATCAGAATAATGCGTAAATTGATAATCTGGATCGCATGCAGCCACCAATATTCTATCAATATATGCCACATTTTCTCCACCTTCACATGGACGGGGGAATCGCAGCGCAAGTACAACACCATTCTTAAACTTTACTCCATAACAATAATATGCATCGTCATATTCTAATCCAAAAGAATGGATTTCAGTTGCGCCATAAGCCTTGAGGTACCCCTCTAGATCCACCATCACAAAGCTTGGGTCCTTCTTTTCTACATCATCTTTACTGTAGACGCCGTGTACATAATCCTCGAAATTAATATCTGGTCCTTTCTTACCAGCCTTGTTCGACTGAGAATCAGTTTCGGTGCGGGAGTCTGCCTGGGCATTCCCAGTTTTGCTTCCGCAACCAGTTGCGAGTGTTGCAGCCAGTGCCATCGTTGCGAGTGCCAAATACAGTTTCTTCATGTGATTACCCCCTTCTATAAAGAAATAAGACTAGAGTATTAAAGAACCTCTAGTCGTTTGATTAGATATTTGTATTATAACATGAAATGTATGATTTGGCAAGAGGAAATCTAAATTAACAGCTCCAGGTGTTGCACTTGGGAATTAGAGTAAGCAGAAAAAAAAGACTCTCCGGAAAGAGAGCCTTTTTCTCTAATCTAACTTTATTACTGTCAATTTTTATCTCCAAATGGATCTTTGCTGAGAGGTGCTTTTTTCAGATCGAGATATGGAGCAACGGTTTGTTTAAAGGTGTCGTCAAAATCAAGAGGGACATAAAGTGTATCACATTCATCGCTATGAATGCGTGGACTATCTTTAGGTACCTTGTATGGAAGATGAAAATCAGTATAAAGATCCTCGAAAATTTTTCCGTTGCGATCGTGGAAATTAAATTCCCTTGACCAGGAAGCTAATTTCTTGACCTTCTTAGTTCCAGCATTCTTTAGTTCATCATAATCCATAAAAACAAAGTCTGGCTTGCACGCGGTAACTAAGACTTTTGTGAGTTCATAGTTACTGCCGTTGCCATAGTATGGATCTAAAGCCTCAAGATTGTAGAAGTAAAGACCTAACATAATACCATTTTCGAACTTTACTCCATATACAATCTCATTATTATCGTTCCTCAAGAACTGAGGTTCGGACACTTCAGTTAGACCGTAAGCGTCAAGGTATCCTCCTAGGTTGAATGCATATCCACTTTGCGCAGTAGATGTGGCCGTTATCGGTGTATACTGGGGTACGGCATAATCCCTAAAATTAACCTCTGATATTATTCTTCCGGTGTTCTCAGTGTTGTTTATGAGGTCAGATTCATCCTCAGTAGTATTCTCGTCGTTCTGAACATCACTTTCTACACAAGATCCCGATTCATTAATTCTAATATTAGTGATACCGTCCTTAAGCGGATCTTTGCTGAGAGGTGCTTTTTTCAGATCGAGATATGGAACAACGGTTTGCTTAAAGGTGTCGTCAAAATCAAGAGGGACTAAAAGAAGAGTTTTGTTGCTAGAGCCATAAAAGCGACTGTTGCTATAATCCACAATGTACGGTTCATGGTTTTCAATATCCCTATCTCTACAAAATCTCCTATCAATCTTACCACCACGGTTGGAAAAATCAAACTCTCCGTAATAGCTCACAACCTTTGCAACATAAAATACATAGAAGCCTTGCCAATAAAAATAGGTAGTGGTGCATAAAAGACACAATCAAAACTCCCCATTGCTGGGGAGTTAGGCTTGTCTTTCTAGTTGGTTTCACCACCAATATTAGTACCGTCGAGCGGATCGATGACGAATGAGGGCTCCGGAAGCTGAATATAGCGCCCGACAGTGGCGTCGAATCCCGCTCCGAAATACTGTGGGACAGTAACCAAAACTGTTTCACCTGCTGAATTGCCTATGTAAAAGAGTTTATTGGGTGACACCAAGTAGTAATGGTCAGTCTCATTCTTCTCCTTGTAGTGCACATCATTCACAAAAACATCTGGATTAGTGGCACTAAACCAACGACTCCAGTCGGAACGAACTGCGGCCTTGTCGTTTGTAATGGACGGTTCCCAAGATTCGGGACGATAGTCTGGGTCCGCGGCAAACACAATAATACTGTTCAGCTTACCATAATTGCTGCTACTACCAGCTGCTTTGCTAAAATAGAAGGCAGCAACCACATTGTTTTTGAAGCGAACCGCAATACTTACGTCTTTTGGGAGTAAACCCTGAATGCGCCAAATATCGGTCGCACCACGATCAAGTAAAAACTGATAGAGATCGAAGTTGGCGATGATGTTTTCATCATTGGCCTGGTTCTGCTGAGTCAGATAGTTTTCAATTTTGCCTTGCGACGCAGACTGGTTCAGAGATACCTGATGACTACATCCTGAGAACACAAGCGCTAGCACTAACAATACGGACGCCAGATGAGAATACTTTCTGATTTTTCGGCTGAATTTTCTGCCGGGCTGCCGGTTGAACTGCTGACTAGACTGGACGATAGGTAGCTGTTCCCTGAACTGCTTGAGCTGCTCAGACTGTTGACTGGTTTTTCGGTTGAACTGGACGGTAGGTGGCTGTTTTCTCTTCATAGAACCCTCCCCTGTAGAAAAGACTATTAAAAGGTGCGCTAGTCTGTTGATTAGTTATATAAATTATGTTATGAGTTTATGGTTTTTGCAAGGATAAGCGGAATAAACCATGAAAAAGACTCTCCGAAGAGAGCCTTTTTCCTCTAGCTTAAATCTGGGAGACGTTGGTAGACGCGACATCTTACCGCAGATAGGAAGCAACATCCTTGTCCAAGAGATCAGAGATCTCCATGGGCAGAAGAAGCTTTTCCTTGCCATGATCCGTATCACTATAGAAGAAATCGGACTGGCTAATCTCGTAGTATAAGCTACGGGAATCTGCGGCTTCAATGTTGCGACTGAAGCACCAACTCGACAGGCACTGATCACCATCACTGTTCACGGACAACTCATTCGTTGCGGCGTGAACCGAGAATCTGGTTAAAGCAATGCCCTGCCCCTCCACGGGAGTATCGAAGTAGAATTCAGCTATGACGTTCTTAAAGGTTGCGACGATCACAGTGTTTCCTGACTCCTTACTGAGAGTGTTGACGCGAATTTCGGATGCACCCATGCCTTTCATCAGGATGTCTCCAAAATCGATCGAAGCAGCAGCCGACGAAACAGAAGTATCCTCGTAGTCCGGGACACCTGCAATCGGCTTTTCTGGTTCCGGGGTCTTGCGAGTCTCCGAGACTTCAAGAGGCTTTGGAGCCTCAGGAGTCTTGGAAACTTTGTGGGGCTTTGGGGCCTCAGAGATCTCGAAGGCTTCGTGGGGCTTGGTGGCCTCATCAGAAGTCTCAGAGAGTTTGCGAGGCTTGCGGGTCTGAGTCTTCGGCGTCGGTTTGATGACGTCAGTGTCATCAGGGTCGTCAAATTCCTCCCCGTACACAAGAAGCTCCACTCTGTCGGAACCGGTCGTCTGACCAGTACCTACAGCGCAATCGCTGTTGACCGGGTCATCAGATCCGTAGCATAAGTGCGGTTTAGACTCAGGAGTCTCTCCAGCACCGATGCGTACATCTCCTCTATTGACCGGATCGTCTGCTCTGTCACAAGTGATTCCATTCGAGTTTACCTCAGGAGTCTTACTTGCGGTAGCCTTCTGGCCACAACCAGTAGCAAGAACAACAATAGCAACAACAGTAGCAACAACAGCAGTAACGTTCTTCTTCATCATTTTTCCCTCCTTGACGAAAAAGCTAGAGTACTTATCTTAAGGTACTCTATTATTAGTAGCGTATATATTGTAGCATAAGTTATTTGTTTTGTCAAGCATTATACAATGTATTGTATTAATCATAGTCATGACTTGAACTAATATCTCAAAATGTTACACTTGAAATGTTAGAGCGGTAAAGCATAATCAGTATATCGAATAGAACCCACTATTATTTTAGAGGATTACCTTAGAAGATTGTTTTGATAAACTCTGAAATTTTAGACAACAAAAAAGAACCAGATTACTCTAGTTCTTTTTTGAGTACTTCGCGATCTGAACCGAAAGGCTAATCTTAAAATTCGAAAACTAATTCTGAAATTCGAAAACTAATTCTGAGATTTAACATTCGGTCGTAAGAGATCTTGAAGTGGTGGACTTCATTTTGACGTCCGAGAGACTATACTTCGGAGCGGTCAATTAGCGAAGTTGTTTGCGGCTAGCAATGTAATAACCAGCAGAGGTGATGATGGCGCCAAGGCCAACTACACCGGTGATGACGGTTTCAGGACCAGTCTTTGGAAGTTCCTTTGGAGTTGGAGTTGGTTCTGGGGTTGGGGTTGGCTTTGGAGTTGGCTTTGGAGTCTCTTCACAGACTTTGTTGACATAGACGTCAGCGTTGTCTTGAATAGCGAAACCGTTAGCGCTTGCCTTAGCCCAGTTGATTAGACGGTTATTACCACAAGCGAGGTTCTTATCGACAACCTTAGCAAAGAAGCGGACATAACCATCACCACGAACAGCATAATTACCAATGTTAACACCGTTAGCAATAAGCTTATCTTCGTTGAAAGTGGCACCCTTAGGGATGTCTGAACGAATGAGCCTTGAGCTACCCTTCACATATTCCATGTTGGTTGGGAGAGAATCGTTGATAACTACGTTTTCAACTCTTGAATCATTTAAGTTCTTGTAGTGAATTCGATATTCGACGGTATCACCAACCTTAGCATCGATAGCTTTCTTCCACTCTTTTTCACCCTGCTTACGAACTTGCTTGATGATTGAAGTATTTTCGAAGACTGGTTTAATCTTGAAGGTGACATAACCAGCATATTGATAACAACCTGGCATATTACCATCAAGCTTGTCATAACCGAGTTTGACACCGGCATTGGTGACTAAGCTATCAGAAAGGCTAGTACCGTTTTTGAAGATATTGTTTTCAAAACGGGCAGAACCTTCGATATAGTCGAGGAAGAAGCGACGACCATCGGCGCTCTTGAGATTTAGAGAATCCCAGTAGCGAGATGGGGTGGCGTTGCTGGCGTTAATATAACCAGTGACGCGAGCTTCGCTAGCGACTAGATTTGGAAGGTCGACCTGAGCGGTGACATCTTTTGCTATGGCGCTAGGACCCTTAGGGTTGTTGTTGTGAATATACATACGAACGATGTAAGTTTTACCCTCTTCGATGTTGACATTACCAATACTCCAAATATTGTCTTTACCGTGGCCACCAGTGGCAGCATCACGGATACCGATGAATTCGCGCTCATCGGTGAGTGGAGTGGTGACTCCAGATTCTCTCTCAGCTTGAGTGAGTGAAGAATCGTCATCTTTGATTGAGTTCATGACGATTTTGTCGCCAAGTTTACCGGCGTTGATGTCCGCGATGGTATAGGTTGGACGTCCGCCAGCGTTATCGCCCCAACCATAAACGGTTGAAACGGCAGCGATACCGGCAGCTACGGAAAGAGTAGCTACAGATACGATTTTCAGTGCTTTTTTCATAAAAGCTCCTTTCTTATAAAAATAGTCGTTTATCTTTATTATATCTTATAACATATTGTGTTGGTTTTGCTAAGTATTGGTAAAAAATCACCATTTTTGCTAGCCGAATTGTTAATTTTCGTCTACCACGCAAAACCGAATCATCTCAAATTCAAAATTCCTGGAGAATCTGGCGGCTTAAAAAGCAAGCCGCCAGACATAAGGTGCGATAGATGTGACAATAATGACATTAGTCATTGTTGTCTTCAAACTCAACCGCGTCGTTGGTATTAACTTCGACGTTCTCCTGAGCTGCCTTGCTGGCATCTCCACCGAACTGAAGCTGTTTACCATCATTTCCGGTAAGCCGTTCACCAGTAGGAGCTGCTGTATGCGTCTCCTGGTTCATTCGGTGCTCGTCAGATTTCTGAGTCTCGATGTCCTTGTGGGAAGCTGCGGTGGTCGGAGCCACCATGGTTTCCTTTATAGGATCACCGTGGCCCTTACCAGTCTCAGTGTGAGGATCGCTGGGTTCAAGTACGTCAGTACCAATTCTTGCGGAATTTCCGCCGTCGTTAGCACCACCGTTATTGAACGAATCAGACTTCCTCTTCTTCTGAGGCTTGGTCTCTGCCGGAGTGGTTTCCTGCGGAGTTGTCTCCTTGGGAGTAGTTTCTCTAGGAGTTGTCTCCTTAGGCGTTGTCTCCTTAGGAGTGGTCTCTCTAGGAGTTGTCTCCTTAGGATCGCGTCTAGGCTTCTTGTTAGGCTTAGTCTCGGCAGGAGTGGTCGGAGCAGGCGTAGTTTCCTGGTTGACTGTCGGCTTCTTATGATGTTTGGTCTCATGAGTAGTCGTTTCCTGCGGGGTTTCCTGTGGCGTAGTTTCCGTCACAGTAGTTTCCTCTTCAGGCTTCGGCTTCTTTCCAGGAATCATAGGACGCTTATCGTGCACATTAAATGCGATGGTAAGCATAGGATTTCCGGACTTAGAGTTTAGATATGCCACAAGAGCATCTCTATCCTCGGGTTCCTCGAAAACCTCTGCCCTAATCATCTCTGCAGCAAGATCGTTGGCGGGCTTGAGCCCCCAATGTCTTTCTGCATAGACCCTACGTACTTCCGTCGGACTGAAGCGACTGAGCAAGAAACAAAGACCAACTGCATAGTAGCGATACTCATCATCGACAAGAATCGGACCACTTTCAGTTTCCTTTGTTAGAAAATCACTGTTTCCGTGTCCACCCTCGGTAAAAAAGCTATCGTATTTAGCGATAAGCTCATTTATCCAGGGATTAAGATCACCAAGCGTAGTGTTATCGCTGAACTTGAGTTCAGCTAAAGCTCTCGCTACAGCGACTCCATAGACCGGATTCCTTAAAACTTCCTGAAATAGCTCATTGTTCCACCAATCCTGGATAACTTCGGATGAATAGCTTTGACCATCCTGCTGGCTTGCGCTAGTAAATGGAAAAGTCAGAGCCGTACCGATATTACCAGACAGTCTAACACGCTCCGCATTCCTAATCGGCATGCTGGAGTCAAGAAATTCTCTTGAAACCTCGGGGTACGCTTTATTGACCATCTCTTTGGTAAGGTTAACCGTGAGGTCAGCCTTTGTTTCGTTGAGCTCTGCGGCAAGTGCCTCGGAGTCAACTGCGGAGACGGTAGTGTTGCTCGGTGCGAAATGTCTAACAGCGTGGGTAGCACCGATTGCTACCATTTCAACTATTAAAACTCCCGCTAATATCCTTTTAACTTTTCTTAAATCGATGTTCATGTTTTTCTCCTCATGTGAAATCATGCCCAAAGCTGGAATAAGTAATATCCAGCAACTAGGACTGCCTCGAGTATCAAAAGAGTCGTGAATAACGTGGTATTCATAACTCGGGAAATTCCGTCGACAAAATTACTTAAGTCTTCGGAAATGTCAATAGCATCCGCATCTTCTAGATCTAATCCTTTAAAGAAAAAGAATCGGAAGAATGAGATGATGAGGCAGGTGACTGCCACAAAGGTGATTACGGCAAAACCGCTAAGATTCTCCGGCATAACCACTTTGAAAGCACTGTGAAGTACCACAATCGTGTATATAACCGAAGCTACATAGAATCTTGCCAACTGGTATCTAGTGCTCAAAAGGAAGTCCGCAAATATCACGAATCCCGCAATTGTCATTCCAACTGCGAGAGTGCTTTCGCTGCCTTGGTCTTCAATCAAAAAGATCGGGACCAGCCAGAAAAGCAGTTCAACAACGGCGATAAACCCCATAAACGAAAAGTGTCTAAAGGATTCGGAATCACCATCAGTCTTACTTACCACTTCTACGATGCCCATCTGTACAAGACGAGCTACAATGAGTACCATGACACCTTTTAATAACATTTCCAACATTTTTATACCTCCTAAAAAGTCCCTGCTTGGATAACAGGCTGGTTTCGAAGAGGCACCGCGCCTCCCCGATTGGGTTGAGGCGCCGCAGAAAAGCTTGGCGTCGAGTTACATCTATTCTAAACAGGTTCATTCAGAACCTGGGATGATTCGGTTTTTAATGGTCGTCATTGTTGGATACGGTTCTTACGCCGTTCCTCAGACTGATGTGATTATACTATATTTTAGAGAAAATGTCAATGGTTATACAGTATATTTGCTTATGTTTATATTTTATGTTTTTAGGTTTTAATATTTTTGTATCTACCCCTGGGGTTTATTGGTTTTTTGGAGAGTAGTTTTATTGCTATTGAGTTGTGAATAGGTTTATTCAAAAATAGATGCTCTGAAATAGGGGTGCTATTGAATCGGCGTGCTTTCTGGAATAGGGGTGCTCTGGAATCGGCGTGTTTTTTTAGAATAGGTGTGCTATGGAACTGGTGTGCTGGGATAAGCTGCTGAAATAAGCGTGTTCTGGAATAGTCGCGCTGGAAAAGCACAAACCCCCGATTGCTCGGGGGTATGTTAGAGTGAAATTGAAACGGTTTTACTTGCTGGAATTCTTTGCGCGATCAGAGTAGAACTTGGCGCATTCAGCGTCATTAGCGAGGCGCAAGGTCTTCGTGCCCGAATCGTCTTCGATGACAGTGATGAGCTTTTTGTCTCTTAAAATCGAGACCGCCGATCCACTGTTAGTCGACATGAAGTCGCTCAATGCTCGCTGTGCATCATCCTCGTTTTCGAAGCACTTGACGGGTGCGTCGCCGAACTTGAGGATGATTCCTTCGACCGTGTGGCTGTTCCCGTTCGTGTACTCCGTAAAGACCTTGAGTAGCTGCTGATTCTTCACCACCGCAAAAGTGATGCATTTCGTGAGCGGCTCGGAGATCTCTCCGGTTTCGATCAGCTTCTGCAGATCGACAACCGCAGTAGTCGTATGGACGTACTGCTTGAGTGCCTCCATGGTTTCCGCATCAAAGTCATCGGGAACTGAATTACTGGTTCCATTGGAGTTGCCTCTTTTGGAGCTAGATTTTGCCGGTTTCGGACGACCAGATGTGGAAGCGGGCTTCCTTGTATTGCTACTAGAGCTGAAACCAAGTGCATTGAGTGCACTATCCAGTAAAGCCTGAGCGTTCATATTGTTTCTTGCCATTGTTTTCCCTCCTTGGCATTCGCCAAAACATAGACTTTCACTCTTTTAAAGAGCGACTACCGAACCATTCAGTAGTGTTGTGATTATACTATAATATAAGCTTTTTGTCAAGAGGTAGCGAGTGTGTATTCGAATATCTATATGGTTGTAATATTTTGGTTTTATGTTTTTACATGTTGCAGATTTTGCTGTAGTTTGATATTTTTGTACGTTGTGGATTTTGTTGTGGCTTGATGTTAGTTTGTTGCGATTTGATGTTGTTTTTTTGAGCTGGGATTTTGATTATGTTAAGATATAAGTATGGGAAATAACTTTGCGATGAATGATCAAAGCCTGGCACGGTCTTTTTCAGTGCGGGATGATGAACGGGATGAGTTTTTTCACTCTTCGACGTATGCAGGGGCGCAGAATGAGGGGCGAATAGGGGCGGGAGCGCGCGGCATGACGATTGAAGAGCGACAGGCTTTGGCGGAGAAACGCAAATTTGTACGTGGATACGAAAGTGCGGGCTTGGCGACACAAATGGCGAGCATGAGGGAACGCAATATTAGTACGATTGAGCGTGGGGGTACACAACAGGATGTTAGCAGCGATAACAGAGGCGAGACTAGTAATAGAAGCGCTGATGAGGCAGGATTGAGAGCTGTTGATGAAATAGGGATGGGGACTACCGATGAGGTGAGGATGCGAGCTGCTAATGGAATGGGGGCGAGAATCGGCGGAAGCGAAACGGACGGGGCGCAGGGCGGCTACCATTATAGCGACGATTTGGCAAAAAGGCGAGAGACGAATAACTATAAGGACTATGCTGCGATGGCGAAGCAGGATTTTAGACATAACTATGGTCGGGCGGCTGGGAGTATGAATGGCACTACTGGATATGGAGGAAATTATGGTGGTGGAGCGAGCAGAGGACAGGGGTTTGCGCCGAATTTTGGGGAGAGTGTCGAGCGAAATTATGGGGGAGAGCAAAATTATGGAAGTGGGGCGAATTATAGGGACGGAGTCGCACAGGACTATGGTACGGGACGAGGTTATGACAGATATAGGGGTGGACAAAATTGCGGAAACGGACAGAATTATGGCGCAGGAAAAACTGGACAGTCGGGGTTAAATTCAGCCATCAGCAATACTCAACGTTTTGCGAGTAATTTTGGGGCTAAATTTGGACCGAAAAAGGACTAAAACAAATTGAAAAAAGGCTAAAAAGGACTGAAAAAGCTAAAATCTGCGGTTTTCTTGTAAAGAGATGAGGGGTTTGATATAATGACTGTATCGGATTCGAGGATGCTTGACGCGAGTCGCAAGTCGATCCGGTTTGTAGTTTTACAAAATGGTGGGAATAGCTCAGTTGGTTAGAGCGTCTGATTGTGGTCCAGAAGGTCGTCGGTTCAATTCCGATTTCCCACCCCATTTCCTTAGCCATCTTTTGACAGATGCGATATAATGGAATAAGATAAATTGTAGATTTTTGCGAGTGTAGTACAACGGTTAGTATACAAGTTTTCCAAACTTGGGACGAGAGTTCGATTCTCTCCACTCGCACCAGATTGAAAAAAGAAAGAGTATTTATACTCTTATTTTTTATGATCATTATTTTTATGGCTGCTCATACGATAAAACTTACGCAACGAGATTGCTTGCGCATGAGATAAATAAGAAAAATTCTTAAACCAAGTGTCCTGAAATAAAATTTTTAATTTTGTTAAATTATTGGAAAAAGGCGAAGTAGACGAAAGCGCCGACGATGGTGCCGAGGATAATCATGAGCGTGATAGCGATGGCAAGTGAGATACCGATTCCCTTCGGACGATCTTCGACAATCATGGTAGTGGTCTTTTTTGTAGATTTTTTGTTGCGATCGCGTTTAGCATAGACATTTTTGCGAGGTTTTGTTGGAGATTCAGAGGAGATTTCTGACTCTTCTGCACGCAAATTTGCCTTTTCGCGAGTTGAGTCGGAAAGGGGGCGTTTAATAATCTTGTCAGTATTGATGAATGGAGAACGACCGCCAAGCACGTAATTCATGTTGTTTTCAGAGGTGTCTGGTGCTAAGATGGCGGATTTTTCGGTTGCTGAATTTGATTTTATAGTAGATGAGTTAGAGTGAATTGGGGCTTTTACTGTGGTTGATTCATTAAAAGCCGTAATAAGTAGCTCTTCTAAATCATCTGTATCTTCTTCAGTGGCTTTTTTAGCCTGTTTTAGTTGAGCTGGGCGAATAGATCGGACAGAGGCGGAGCGGCGGATATTGATGGAGGAGCCAAACTCGGATTCAATTTGGTCGTCGAAAAATTCGCCATCAAGTTCATCGAAAATATGAGAAGGTTGTCGACGATTTTGAGACTGCTGAAGTTGCCTGGAAGTTTGGGGAATTTGGGAGGATTGAGGGGCTTTGGAATTTTGTAAGGATTGAGTGTTTTCGGAGTTTTGAGAATTTTGGAAGGATTGAGAGGCTCTGGAGTTTTGGGAAATTTGGGAAGACTGGAGATTCTTGGAACTTTGAGGAATTTGGTGTTTTTGAGAATGTGCAGAGTTAGTTTCCAAAGGTTGATCAGTGGTTTGACGAGCGGGACCGGCAGGACGAATGCGACCAAATAGCTTACGAGAAGGCGAAGCAATCACCTGAATACGAGAGGAGGCAAGAACTTTAGTGTCGCCAGCTGAACGGAGGGCAGACTGAGGAGAAAACGCATTACTGACGGTTTGAGCTTTTAGCCGTGATTCATTTTGAGCGATAACAGTTTGAGTTTTTAACTGTGATTCGTTTTGAGTGATGGCAGGCTGAGTCTTTAACTGTGACTCGTTTTTAGTGCTGACAGTCTGAGGTTTTTGAGGTGCGAAAAATGGAGAAGTTTGACGTGGTTTAGGAGTAGTGTGTTTTGTGACAGTGATTTTTGAGGCTTCTTCGCGACGCTGCATCTCCTGCAAAGCACGTTCCTTGCGTAATTGCTCTTCTTGAAAGCGCTTTTTAGCTTCAAGCTCTATGACTTTGCGACGAGCGGTCATCTGTTCAGCGGCTTCACGCTGAGCCTGACGACGACGTTCAATAATGCGTTGACGCTCACCTTCGAGAGCACGATTTCTCGCCTCTTCGGCAGCCTGATATTCAGAAAGTTCAAGTTTTGCGGCATCAATACGACGCTGATTGAGAGTTTTTAAGCGATTTTGCTCTTCAATTTGATTCCTGATAGCTTCGCGACGAGCCATTTCTTGACGAGCAAGTTTACGACGCTCCAGTTCACGATCAGTAGGGAGTGGAGCGACGGTATGGCTAGCATTACGGATTGGCGCAAAATCCATATGCCTTCGAGCGGAAGACTGCGTTAGGGGTTGGCCTTGAATTCTTGTATCGTCCTGCATACTTGTTTTCTATATTATACTCGATTTTTTAGTTTTTGAAAATTTACATAAGGGGGTTATTTTCTTGGAAGAGATTTGTTTTTTTGAGGCTTGTTTTTTGAAAATTTAAAGGAATTTTGGACTGTAGTTTTGAAATAAATTTGAAATTACTCACGGACGCGTTTAGCGGTTTCGATAATATCATTAAAGTTATCAGAGATAAGGCTAGATTCACCAACAAGCACACCATTGACACCTGGAATTGTCAAATAAGCACCAGCGTTATTAGGATTGACACTGCCGCCATAGAGGATTGGAATTTCTTCAGTAGTGGATTTGCCATAAATACTAATTAACTGTTCCTGGATGATTTTGACGGAAGCAGCAATTTCATCAGGGGTGGCGGAACGAGCTTGTTTGGTGGTGGAGATAGCCCAGACTGGTTCGTAGGCAATGATGCATTTTTTAACGTCTTCGGTATCGATTTCAGAAAGACCGCCGAGAAGTTCGTCGCGTAAAACGTCTTTAGTTTCTCCGAAGTTGCGCTGGTTTTCAGTCTCACCGATGCAAAGGATGGGTGTGATGTTGTTTCTGATGGCTGCGGCAACTTTTTGACTAATGTCACGATTGGTTTCACCGAAGATAAAGCGACGTTCAGAGTGGCCAATAAGAGCATAGGTGACGACACCGCGGAGCTGAGAGATAGAAATTTCACCAGTGTAGGGACCAAAATCTTTTTGATAGAAATTTTGGGCGGCAAGCTTGATTTTTGATTTGTTGCGCTCGAGCTGAAGAGATAGAGAAGCGAGAGAGATGGCGCTCGGGGCAATGATGATTTCGAGTCCGCGCACGGGTTTGATCTTCTTTAATAACCTTTGGAGATAAATTGAGGAGTCCCCGACAGTTAAGTTCATTTTCCAGTTGCCCATCACGTAAGTTTTCATATTTTTATTATAGCATTTTATGTAGATGTCTGGGAACTATTCGGAGATAATGGTTGCAACTAATTGTTGAAGGTAATTCGAAGATAATGACTACAAATAATATGGGTGTCGGGAGACTATTCGGAAATAATGATTGCAAATTTGTTTTTTGATTAATTTGATATGGAATATTATGACAATATCAGGTATGATTACGCTAAAAGGAGACAGATGAAAAAGATTCTTGCATTTGATATTGATCAAACTTTAAACGTGGCGAAGACGCCAATACCAGATGAGATGGCAGAGATTTTGGCGGAGTGTTTAAATAATTTTGAGATCTGCCCGATTTCTGGACAGAAGTTCGATCAGTTTTTGATTCAAATTGTGGATAGATTGATTGAAGTAGCAGGGGTGACGCCAGCACAACTAATGCATTTACATCTGTTTGTGGCACAGGGGACGCAATATTATCGCTATAAACCGATGGCGAACCAGAATGACGGGACAAAATACGATGCGAAGAATTGGAAGTTGGTTTATAATTTTCCACTGTCTGAATCAGAAGTGAAGCAAATTTCAGAGGCAATTGAGCAAGCGGCGAAGGAGCTGGGCTTCTGGGAGAGTGATAAATTAAAGCCTGGCGATGAAATTATTGAAAATCGGCTGTCACAGGTGACATTTTCAGCGTTGGGACAGGCAGCGGGAACCAAAGAGAAATACGCATGGGATCCAGATTGTGAGAAGCGCAAAAAGATTGTGGCACGAGCTGAAGAGTTGGCGCCTGGGTTTACCTTTGAGATTGGTGGGACGACCAGTATCAACGCGGTGAAGCCTGGAATGAATAAGGCGTTTGGCATGCAACATTTGATGGAGGAATTAGGGGTCTCGAAAGAAGATATTCTGTATTTTGGCGATATGACACAGCCGGGTGGCAATGATTATCCGGTGATGGAGATGGGGATTGAAACGATTACGGTGCGAGATCACGAGGATACCGAATTTGCGCTGCGTGGGATTTTGGGCGTTTTGTAAGCGTTTTTACGATTTTTAAGCATCACTTTAACATATGATATAATATGCTTATGTTAATCGAAGGTTCAAAACTCTTAAATTATCCTATTTTAAGTTTACATACGGCAACCGAAATTGCGCGCGTGAAGGCATTGGTGGTTGATCCAAATTATCTGAAAATTTTGGCTTTTGAAGTGACCGCAATAAATTCTAAAAAACGGCTATTTCTTGAAGTAAGTAGCGTTAGAGAATTTTCGAAATCTGGAATGATTATCGACTCTGATGAGGAGTTCGTTGAGCAAGAAGACATAATTAAGCTGGATGAGATTATTAGTCTTGGTTTTGTGTTAGATCACATGAAAGTAGTCAGCAAAAAGAAGCATTTGCTCGGACATGTCGAGGATTTTATGGTAGTGACTGATAATTTTCAGATTATGCAACTGATTGTTAAAAGACCAATTTATAAGGCCCTGATTGATCCAGAGCTGGTGATTGGGCGTTCGCAAGTCCAAGAAATTAATGATACGGAAATTGTGGTCAAAAGCGAAGAAAGCACTTTGATGAAAAAGGCGGGAAATCTTGATTTTGTGCCAAATTTCGTAAATCCGTTCAAAGACGGAAAGTATGTTGCACATAGCGAGAATTCTACTATAAAATAGCTCTGATTGTATTTAAGTTGATTTTATTTAGGTTGATTATATTTATGTTGTACAAACACCTAGACCTGTATTTGATTTGTAGGTTTTAACGATACTGTAATTTGTTAGATGTATTTTTTCAAACAATAGTCATCAGAGTTAGAATTTAGGTTAGATAGAGCGGAATCGACCTCGGATTTGATGAGGTCATAGGGGAAGCCTTGGCGGGCAAGGTAGCCGATGAGTTTTTGGTGGTCGGTGGTTTTTCGGAGTTGTTTTTTGAGCATTTTTTGGAGTTCTGCTACTTCATCGCGAACTAACTCACCGGTAGTATCTGAAACTAGGGCTTCAGAAATTAGGTCCTCGGAAATACCTTTTTGCTTGAGTTCCTGGATGAGCCGACGCTGGCTGATGCCTTTTGATTGATGGCGATTCTCGATATAAAAACGTGTAAAATAAGCGTCGTCGATGATATTTTGTGATTCAAGGCGAGAAATTACCTGATCAATCATATCATCGGTGATGCGTTCAGAAGGCTTTGAGGGAAGGTTAGTTTTGGCGGAGCCACGATACTCATAGGTGTTATTTTCCGTAAAGTCAGTTTCACGGATTTTTTGATTCTTTTTCCTGGTGGTTTGGCGAATTTGCTTGACCTTTTCGGCATAAGCAGCATCAGTTTCAAGTTTCTGGAGATGAGATTCGAAACGCTTCCAGGCTAGTTCACGGCGCTGTCTTTTGCGTTCCAAAAAATCGATAATTTCCTTTTTTGAGTGAGGGCGCGAAAAACAATACTCGAGAGTCTGCTGATACAATTTACCAGTTCCTGACTGAGATTTAAGTTTTTCAACTTCAGCGTCGGATAAAGTTTGACCTTGACTGAGTTTAGCATCAGCTAGTTCGGAGATTGTGAGTGAAAAACTGAATTTACCATCAAGAAAGATATTAACTCGGTTCGTATCACGCATGGCGCCACGAAGGCTAGTAATTGTTGGCATATTTTTGCTTGTTTCAGTTTTATTCAAGGTTACTTGGTTTTTTGGACTATTCAAGGCTTATGGGTATTCAACGTTATTTCTGACTAGCTTCAGCTTTGGCACGGACTTTTTCTTCGATTTCGGCAAATAACTCAGGTTTTTCTTTGAAAAGACGTTTGACGGCTTCACGACCTTGACCAATAGTTTCACCATTGTATTTTAAGAATGCGCCAGCCTTGTCGAGCACGCCATACTGGACAGCGAGGTCGAGTACGTCGCCAACTTTGGAGATACCTTCGTTATACATGATATCAAACTCAGCGGTGCGGAAGGGGGCGGCAATTTTATTCTTGACGACCTTGATTTTGGTGCGATTACCGATAATATCATCACCGTTTTTAATCTGGCCAATGCGACGAATATCGACACGAACCGAGGCGTAGAATTTAAGAGCGTTGCCGCCAGTAGTAGTTTCAGGATTACCAAACATGACGCCGAGCTTCATGCGAATCTGGTTAATAAAGATGACAGTGGCTTTCGATTTAGAGATGATGGCAGTGAGCTTGCGCATCGCCTGAGACATTAAGCGAGCCTGAAGTCCCATCTGAGCATCACCCATATCGCCATCAATTTCAGCCTTTGGAGTGAGAGCGGCAACGGAGTCAACAACAATGAGATCGACAGCATTCGAGCGGACGAGAGTTTCACAGATTTCGAGAGCTTGTTCACCGTTATCTGGCTGAGAAATTAAGAGATTATCGATTTGAACGCCGATTTTTTCAGCATAAGAAGGGTCGAGAGCGTGTTCAGCGTCGATAAAGGCAGCCTGTCCACCAGTTTTCTGAACTTCAGCGATGGCGTGAAGTGCAAGGGTGGTTTTACCAGAAGATTCAGGCCCATAGATTTCGATAATACGCCCCTTAGGGTATCCGCCCCCGAGGGCTAAATCGAGAGAAAGTGAGCCTGAGGGGATGAGCTCGATGTTGACGTTGTGGTTTTCGCCGAGTTTCATGATAGAGCCGTCACCGAATTGTTTGGTGATTTGAGCGATAGCGAGTTTTAATGCTTCAGATTTACTATCTTGTACAGATGTTTCTTTAGTGTCTTTTGGTTCTTTTGCCATATTTATCCTTTTTTAGAATTTATTATTTTGACCAGCAATAAATTTGCGATCTTTCTCTCTGCAGAAGATTAGAAAACCTTACCTCGCTCTCTTATTTACAAGTATAGCTGAAGTCAGAGTTTTTTCAAGCATAAGACGCGAGGAAAAGTTGATAAGTGGGGTAATGGGTAGGATTTTAGATAGGATGATAGATAGAATACTAGACGGTAGTTTTCACACAAGATTTTATCCAATCAGTGAATATGTTGCGCGGAAATTATTTGACGAGAGAAAATTTGTTTTTGCCGCGCTTTATCACGGAGAGGGTATTAATTACATAATTTAGATCAGTGACTTTTTCGCCATTCACAGAAATAGCATTACCTGAAATTAACTGCTTGGCTTCGGAACGTGAAGAACAGAGAGTGGTTTCGACGAGAGCGTCAATCAGAGAAACTTTGCCGCCTTTTTCGGAGAGCTTGAGAGTGGGCAGAAGAAGAGAGATGGACTCAATGTCTGATTCGGAAAGAGTATCAAGGCGACGATCACCGAAGAGAAGGTCAGTGAGAAGAATGGCGGCAGTGGCAGAATTTTTACCATGAACAACTTCGGTGACACATTTTGCGAGTGCTTTTTGGGCTAAACGCTGCTCAGGGTGAGTGCGGTGTTCTTCGAGAATTTTGTCAATAGCGGCTTTGTCAAGAACAGAGTAGATTTTAATGAGATATTCAACAGATTCGTCAGACTGGTTGAGCCAGAACTGGTAAAAGTCGAAGATGGAAGTAAAGTTACCAGAACCATTATCGGAGCTGGCAAGCCAGACGGCATTACCTTCGGATTTACCGAACTTGCGACCAGTGACAGGGTCGATAATAAGTGGGGTGGACCAGACGTCTGCCCGGCCGTTTTCAAGACGCTTGATGAGATGAACACCTGTAGAAGAGTTGCCAAACTGATCGGCGCCGCAGAGCTGAAGGTCGACACCATAAGTGCGATAGAGATGAAGAAAATCATAACCCTGGATGAGAGTGTAAGAAAATTCGGCGTAGGAGATACCGGAGCCACCTTCTCCGATGCGGTTTTGGATGAATTTACGATCAAGAAGCTGAGTCATCGAAAAAGTCTTACCAACAGTGCGAAGAAAATCGAGATAATTGATGTTTTTGAACCAGTCGTAGTTATCGACCATGGTGAGTTCATAATGGTCATTCGTTGGGTCGCCATCACCGATGGTGTTAGCAGCGCCATCGGGGCTAATGATTGATTCAATCTGTTTTTTAATGCAGGTCTTATTGTGCTCGACCTCGTCTAGGGTTTTGAGATCGCGCTCACCATTTTCTTTTGGGTCACCGATTTGACCAGTGGCACCACCGACCAGAAGATAGGGCTGGTAGCCGTGGCGAACAAAACAAGCACACATCATGAGAGAAGCAAGGTTGCCGATGGTTAAAGAATCAGCAGAGGGGTCGGCGCCCCAATAGAACTTCTTGACTTTGCGATTATCAAGTTCTTCAGGGTTTTTGATGGTGTTTTCGGCGACAAAACCGCGCCACGCTAATTCTTCGGATAATTTCATAGATTTATTTTACCATATTATAGATAGACAGAGAAAGAAGGGAGTGATTCCCTTCTTTTTTCTTGCCAAGAAGGCTATCTGAAAATATATTTCGGCGGGACTTTTCTTATGGGCCAGTAATGGTATCGGTGGCTTCATATCCTTGAGCGTCGGTGACAGTGATAGTGACAGTTGACTCAGAACCAGTGAAATTGTAGTTCGGGTCATTGAGACCAGAGCTGACGGAGCCGGTTTTAACAACTGTTCCATCGACTGAAAGAGTATAGCGATTAAGAGTAGATGAGCCAGGAGTGACGGTAAATTTAAGAGCGCTGGATGCAGTAATACTGTGAGTATTAAATGAAACGGAAGGTGGAGTATAGGAACAATCATCATCGGTATTTGGATCATAGCCATTGGGATCGGCGGCGTAAGATTTATTCTTGGAGATTGGATCAATGGTGTAGCTGACTTCAACTTCAACAACTAAGCTGGAAAGAGTACAATCGGTAGCTTTCTTCTTAGTGAATTTGTTGAATTTGATGGTCTCTTTTTGCATACCGTTGTTTTTACTATTAAACCAGCTTGGCCAAATATCGGTGATACCGTTAACAGTAAGAGTCTGCATGCCGGCTGGTTGGACTGGCTTGTTACCAGACTTCCATTTTCCATCAGCAGCATAGACCTTAGTGTGAACTGGGCCCATATAATCATTAACTACGGTACGGACGATGGTGTTTGAGCTGTTCCAGAGGCCAGAGCCATCGTGGTTGCCATTCCAAACAACGGTAGAGACAGCTGAGGAATAGGAAGCCATGAGGGAGTCCTTAGTGATAGCAGAATTTGAAGTGGTGGTGGTACCGGTTTTTGAAGCTGTCCAGACACCAGGAACCACGAAGCCAGCAGCGCGGGCCAGAGAACCCCAGACGAGATTACGAGCATTAGCGTCACCTAGAATATCAGTGACCATGTAGGCGGCCTGGGCGTCAAGAACGCGTTTACCAGCGGTATCTTCCCATTTTTCCACAACATCACCAGAGGAGTTTTTAACCTCCAAGATGTAAGCGAGTGGTTTATAAACGCCACCACGAGCGAGAGAAGCATAAGCGTTAGCGTGTTCGATGGGGCGAATATTGCAACCGGAACCGATTGCAACTGAGAGACCACTAGAGGTGTCGGTACAATAAGAACTGTCACCGAGGTCATGTGCCACTTTTAAGCTATTTTCAATACCATTGATATAAAGTGCTTTGACGGCTGGGATATTAAGTGAGTTCGCAAGAGCTTTTCGAATAGGAATGTTGCCATAAAAAGCACCGGTGTAGTTTCTGAGACGACAGGCACCAGTGAAGCCGGCGCAATAGTATTTGTCGATATTCTCATCTTTGAGAATTGAACCAGCACCGTAGTTGACCCCTTCACGTTGCGCAAAGAGTGGAGCATAGTCGAGAATTGGCTTAATAGTAGAACCTGGTTCGAGGAGGGCGGTAGAAGCATTAACCTCGCCGTAAACTGGCTTATTCCAGCCAGCAGAACCAACCATGGCGATAACCTGACCAGTTTCGACATCAACAGATGAAAGAGAAATATTATCACTACCGTTGGTTCTCATCAGTTTGACGCCGTTGGCAACAGCAGCCTCGGCATATTCTTGAGCACGTAAATCAAGAGAGGTTTTAATAGTAAAACCACCGGCACGCATTGTTTTTACGCCATATTTTGCTTCAAGTTGCTTTTTCACTTCAAGGACAAAGTGTGGAGCTTTGATGTTAGTGTAACGACTAACTTCAGGTTGAATTTCGTCAAGGATATTTACTTTTTTCGCTTCTTCAGCCTGTTCGGCAGTGATGTAGCCCATTTTTTCCATCACATCAAGAGTTTTTTGTTGTCTAGCAATGAGTGCTTTATTAGCGGCAGTATTGTATGGGCTGAGATAAGATGGGTTGTTTGGGATAGAAGCAAGTAAAGCAGACTCAGCTAAGGTGAGTTCTTTGGCAGATTTTTTGAAATAGGCCTGAGCGGCACTTTCAACACCATTACGACGACCACCATATGGCGATTCATTGAGGTACATGGTAATAATTTGCTCTTTTGAGTACATCTTTTCTAGTTCAAGAGCCAAAATCATCTCTTTGATTTTACGTGGAAGACCGGTTATAGTTCGGTTACTAGCCTCGTCTGAAAAATAAACTTGTTTGATTAGCTGCTGAGTAAGTGTTGAGCCACCTTGAACACCGCGACCTGAAACGGACGAGAGAAATGCACGAACGATAGCAAAGAAGTTGACCCCTGGATGGTTATAGAATTCGCGGTCCTCGATAGCAACGGTGGCTTGACGCATATAGGTGGAAATATTTTCGCCTTCAACAACAAGACGATAATCGCCATCGCCCTTATCCTCCCAGAGAACTTGTCCATTGCGATCAAGATAAGTATTGACGGTTCCAGAAACCTTCATCTGATCGAGGCGGATTTCATCGAGATCTTTTTTGTAGTAAAGGAAAAGTCCACCTATAGCGATGACACCAAGAAGGAACATAACAGCAGTGGCCTTAAGGAAGAAAAAGAGGCCTTTTTTGGAGAAAATAAAACGGAAGACACGCTTTGGGTGAAGTTTAGCAAAGAAACGCTTGACCGGTTCTTTAGGGAGTTTTGCGAGTTCTTCGGCTTCTTTCCTAGCCTTAGCTTCTTTTTTAGCGCGAGAACGATAGACGAGAGAGGAATAGAGATTCATTTTTTGATCTTTTTTCTGAAAAAGCGAACGAATGGAGCGTTTTGGGCTTTTTGTTTCGCGTTGGGTTCCAGACATATCAGATTTTGTCGTATTAGATTTTAGCGAATCAGATTTTATCGATTCAGACTTTGCTTGCGCGGCTTTTACAGCGCGAATTTCAGCAAGTCGTTTCATCTGTGCCGCGCTGAGTTTAGGTGCGGAAGCACTAGCACGCCTAGTATTGCTAGTTTGACTAATTTTTCTCTGTTTCTCCATAGCGGTTTTTGCTTTTTCCTTACCAGTATTAACCACCCTGTCCTCCGTTTTATTGAACAATTTGATACAATTATACACTTTTTTATGAGTTTCAGACAATATCGTTTTATGAATCTTTTTTGAATCGTATTTTCTTTAGATTTTCTAAGTTTTTCCCTGAATTTCTCATTTTTTTCATCTATTTATTATGGACGCAGCGAACCAAACATAATATAATAGACAATAAGGCTAATGCTAAAATTTGATAGAAAGATGTTTAGAAAAACCCATAATTTTTTAAGAAAGACGACTGCGCCGATTATGCTCTTTTTCGGTGGTTTGTTAACTTTTTTGACGATTTTTCTTACATATTCAAACACTTATGGGGTAGCTGGCATAGAATATGGTGAAAATAAGACTAATAACTATACCGCTACGAATTTTCGATATATTCGCTTAAGCTATCCAGAATCTACTACGTTCAATATCGATGGAACTAATTTGAACAGCACATTAAAGGCAAATGCAAATATTACGGTTGCGACAAATTCGAGCTCTGGTTTTAAGCTTTATATATCTTCTTCTGAGACTAGTCTAAAAACAAGTGACGGATTGGCAGAAATTCCATACGAGAATTTGACACCAAATCCAATTCAGCAATCAACTATTTCGGACAACAAGTGGGGTATTTTTGTAATTAACGGTGGGAATGAATACATTATTCCGCTTTGCCATAATGATAATCTAACGGAAAGTTGTAAAGTATCACAAAGTTCTGCTCAAACAAATTTGGCAATTCCGCCAATCAGGTATGGAACGCATATCACTAGAGATGCAAAGCCTGGCAATTATAGCTCTAAACCTATTGTTTTGACTGCGGTGATTAATTCTGGGCCAACGGCAGAGATGAAGATCAATAGCGTCAGTCCTGCCCATGTGCCACTCTATGCAGACGGACATACGGTTCTAAATGAGAATGGACAGAGACTTAAACATAAGATGAACATTAAAATTCCAATGTTTGAACGCGATTACAATGTTGAGAGTTATGACTATAAAAAGTTCAAGGCGACCGCGGGAGGTGTAGATTGTCCGATTGATCCGGTCAGCTTCCAGAAAACTAAAGATGAGATTTCGTTTGACTGCACAGTTGATTTTAATAATGCTAATCCACTTTATCACATTGGGCAAAAAGTCGAAGTAGTAGTCGAGACAATTCCTTACGGATACACCTATTCGAAGCAGAATGCGATTGAGTTTGTGAACTCATGGGCAGATTTTGGATATACTGGCACGCCGCAAGAGTTTACCTTCCCTGTTTCTGGAAAATATAGGTTAGAGGTGATGGGAGCGAGTGGAGGCGACAGGACGCCTGTTCAGCAAGCATTCCATTGGTATTACGACAAGGATTTCAACCCTGGGCTTGGTGGATATTCATCGGGATATAGGAATTTCAACGCGGGGGAAAGAGTAATGCTATTTGTGGGTGGCAAGGGTGAATCTTCACTTGACGAGGGCCAAAACCCCAACATAATCCACAAGGGCGGATTTAACGGTGGTGGGAATGGACAGGTTGGACCACTGGCATATAATCACCCCAATCCATTATGGCGGAACTGGGGAGGCGCTGGTGGTGGAGGCGGTTCAGATATTCGTCCTTATATTGAAACCGATTATGCAACTGACCCGACCTACCATGTTAGGTTACGTGAAGCTGGATCGACGAATGAATTACTAAATGACGGACCCTGGTCACCACTGGATCATGGTGTTTGGCAGGCAGTATTCGAAGTAGAGAATATCCCTGATTCAGATTTTGGGGGAGCTATGGCTTATTATGACTTAAATTCTGGTCCGGATAAACAATTCCGTAATGTTTATGCACAAAAACATGGTAATTTTATTTCTGTATACTTTGCGTATGAAGCCAATCAACCAGCACCACAACACATGCCAAATACGGCAGCTGAGGTTCGATTAAAAGTAAATACTGCGAATACGACAGCAAGAATTAAAAGTCTAAAGTTTTATAAATTGACTGATCGATACATTGTTGGTGGTGGAGGTGCTGGCGGGACATTGATCGCTGGAGGTGGACATGGTGGTGGACTTACAAGCGGTGCTCCTGACTATTCCGGCGTGACCACTGATCCAATGTATGGGGGCTCAGTGTTACCTGCCGGTGCAAATCAAACAAGTGGTGCCGGCTATGGCTTTGGGGCTTCCGCTCCGCGTTTCGATGACACAATGAGATCTTTAGCTAATCCTCAAAACCTTCAAATACAAGGTCGTCCTGGCGCTGGTGGTGGATGGACTGGTGGATTTGTCGCACAAACACCATATGATCTATCAACTCTTGCCTCTGGAGCGAGTGGTGGCTCTGGATATATTGGTGGTGTAAGTGGTGGAATTTCACGGAGATTTGATGACGGAGGAGATACTTCTCTATGGACACTAGCGCCATACCCGGTTGCGCATAACGGATATATTCGTATCTCATATGCTAGCTATCCTGGTGGAACACTATAATATAAAATTAGAAAACCTTCGATAAGAACTGGAATTTTTGAACTAGACCAAAATGATATAATAGTGATATGAATGAAATTATTTTAATTATACTGGGGTTGATATTTGTTGAAACTAGTTTCCTAGTGCTGCGTTCGTTCAAGAGAGGTTTTAATTACTTTGGGCAGAAGCGCAAAATTTATGTCGACACCTCAAGTTTAATGGATGGGAGAATTTTAAAAGTAGCGAAGACTGGCTTTCTTGATGGACTTTTAATTATCCCCCATAGTGTGTTGAACGAAATGCAACTTCTTGCTGACGGAAAAGATGCCGAAAAGCGTGCACGCGCGAGATTTGGGCTGGATGTAGTAAACGAGCTTGACCGCGTGGTACATAATGAGGTGGAAATTTTACCAGACGCACTCGATCATACTCCGGTTGATAATCGATTATTGCAACTTGCAAAAGAGAACCGTGGGGCAATTTTGACGACGGATTATAATCTAGGAAAGGTAGCGAAGACGATGAATATCGACGTTCTGAATGTGAATGATTTGGCGATTGAGCTTAGGAGCGATTATTTGCCTGGAGAGAGGATGAAGATTAAAATTACGTCGCTTGGAAGTAATCCGAAACAAGGAGTGGGATACCTGCCGGACGGTATGATGGTGGTGGTTGATGAGGCAGCGACATTGGTCGGGAGAATTATTGAGATTGAATTTGTGAAATTCTTACAGACCAATTCGGGACGGATGATGTTTGCAAAAATAGCGACGCAGACAAAGCCGAGCGGTCGATTTGGCAGAGGGGTCGGGCGTAAAAAACAAAACTGAACACATGAGTTAAGTTATTAAAAAATAATTCCGCGGGGGAATTATTTTTAATCGCTGAGAATTAACCGCGGAGGAACTATTTTTTGTTTATAACTTGTGATGAGACTTAGTTGATAATACCGAGCTCAGGATGATCAGTACCATGCTCAAGAGCGTAGGCTTCATAATCAGCTAACTGCTGCTCGTATTTCTTAACGAGATCAGGACGACTTTGGAGTTTTACTACGTCGAGAGCGAGGTGCAAGCGCGAGGCATGATTCATGGTTAGCATGGCAAACGGAGTGACCGTGCTTCCCTGTTCTTCAAATCCGTGACCATGAATGCGCTTCTTATCGGTATAGTTGCTTAAGATATTGACTAGGGCGTCTGGATAGCCATGAAAATTGGCAATGATAGGAGCGGTTTGGCCAAAAAGTTGGTCGAAACCGTCTTGTTTCAATGGATTATTACTAGTGCCGATGGCGCCATAGGTGAGGGCGGAAATATTGATGAGTCCAAGATGAAGTTCTGGGAGGTCTTGCCTTAAAATCTCGATGGCCTTGACGGATTCACGAGTGGCAATATCACCGGCAGCGACGAATAGATAGTCGAAATCCCCTTCCTGGTTTTTGTTGGAGATAAACTCGAAAAGACTGTAGCCATGTTCAAAGTTTTTCTTTGCAGCTGCTTCATCTTGCCAGACTGGCTCGTCGGTTTTGTTGAAAGTGACGAGATTGACCTGATTTTTTGATTTCAATAGATAGTCGAAACATGGATCCACAGCGGAGGCATCGACTGGAAAGAAACAAGTGACGTGTTTGCCAGGACGGTCGAGAAGTGAAGAGATTAACATTGGAGACTGATGAGAAAAACCGTTATGATCCTGACGCCAACAAGTACTAGTGCTTAAGAGGTTGACGGAAGGATATTTTGGACGCCAAACAACTTCTTCGCATTGCTCGAGGAATTTGAGGTGCTGGACGATTTGCGCGAGAATAATAGTAAAGAAGGCCTCATAACTAGTCATCATGGCAGGTTCACCAGAGAGAAGATGGCCGAGCATGAGTGAGAAAAGTACATTCTCAGAAAGTAGCTCGACGATACGGCCATTCTCGGATTCGGGAAGGTCCCAGACGCGTTTTTCAAGGCGATTTCCCCAAGCACGACTGGTGGCTTGGTAAATTTCGTCTAGTTTATTGCTAGTGGTTTCATCTGGGCTGAAAAAATAGAAGGTTGGATCTTTTTCAGCCTGGATTTTAAGTTTGGCGCCAAAAACTTTGGCGATGGATTTTAGATTAGTCATGGAGAAAACCTTCCGCTTTGTTAAATAATTCTTCGAAATGATAGGAGCGAAGCCAGGAAGAGAGGAGAGCAAGTTCGGCGGGGTCAGATTTGGCTTTTGGTAGAGGAATTTGGTGAGCTTTGAAATTGCCACGGACTTTAGTGTCGTTGACAACGAGTGGACCAGAGAGACCTTTTTCGGTTTCAAGGATAATGAAGGCTGGGTCGCTACTGTTTTTTGCGAAACTTAGAGCTGCTTCGACGTCTAGAATAAGATTTCGCATGATGACGTCGGTTTGATTCTCGGCTTTTTCAAAGGTGCGGCGTTCAGAAGTTTTATCCTGTTCGTCTTGTTCTTCTTGAATGAGCTTGGTAATACTTTGTTCGACCTGTTCGAAAGTATTAGTTGGGGACTCATCAGAATCGTCGCCATCAAAGACAATTTGCGTATCTTGATTTTCAAAAATATTTTGATTGCTGAATTTTTGATTATTAAATAATTCCTGGTTGTCGAGATTTTCTAGTTGTGAAAAAAGTTCGGCTGGAGATTTTGAGGAGGCACCGAGGCGCTCTTCAATGCGAACTGGAGTGTAGCCAAAACCACGAATCAGCTCATTTAATTGATGTTCAGAACGACGACTGGAAACGGTTGGGCCAGAAATTTTATAACCGTTAAGATGGAGAACTGGAATAACTTTGCCGTTTGTTGGGGAACTGAGAAGGTCATTTAAGTTGAGGCTGGCGAGAGTCGTAGCGGTTTCAAATTCCCCATCACCGATCAGGACGATGGCAGTACGCTCAGGATGCCCGAGACAGTAGCCATAAGCGGTGGCAAGAGAATAGCCTAGTTCGCCACCTTCGCAAATGACACCTGGGGCAGAAGGGCTGGCGTGAGATGGGAAGCCGCCGATACGAGAGAAAAGGGCAGAAATTTTAGCGAGACCGTCGTAATTTGGCTTTAGAGTTTCGTCGACTGCAGCGAGGTCGCCATCATAAAACAGATTGGCCTGAAGAGCAGGAAAACCGTGGCCAGGACCGAGAACGAAAATCGTATTATCTTTTTGATCGAAAAAAACATCTCGCATACAGGAGTAGACGAGATTGATGCCAGGACAAGTACCCCAATGGCCGAGGAGACGAGTTTTGATATCATCAAAAGACAGAGGGCGTTCGAGGAGAAAATTATTTTTAAGAAAAAGTTGGGTGACCGTGAGATAATTGCAGGCACGGATACGTTTTTCAGTAGCTGCGAGGCTCACTTTTTTAGTTTTATATTGCATATGCTTATTATAGCATAACAGAGGTGAAAATAAGGGGAATTTATTGATGCTTGATTTGAAGTATGTTGAATGAAGTTATGGGTGTAAATGAGATTATGGACAGGGTGAGGATTATGGACGTGTGGATGGGACTATGAGTATGAATGGATCTATGGACGGGGCTGAGATTATTGGTGCTTGACACGAACCATGGCGGCGCGCAAAACTTCACCTTCGTAAAGATAGCCTGGGATGAGCTCCTCGGCAATAACTTCTTTATCACCATCGTTATCTTCCATGGAGATTGCATTATGAAATTCAGGATTAAACACAGTGCCTGGATTAGAATCGATGACCGCGAGATTGAGGGATTTGAGGACTTTATCGAAAGTTTTCTGAACCGGTGCGAGAAGGTCAGGATGAGCCTTAATAGCACGAGACATATCATCGATAAGGGGAAGAAATTTACTGACTGTAGCATGTTTGGCAACGGTTTTTGCCTGTTCCCTTTGCACTTCAACTTGCTTACGGAAGTTTTCAAAATCCGCACGAGTGCGCTGCAGATCACCGATCAGTTCAGAATTTTGACGTGCCAATTTGGCAATTTCCTCTAAATCTTTTGAAGAATGGGCCTGTTCATTAGCGCAAGTTTGTTGATGGGTATGATTCTGCATGTCAGTATGTTGTTGAGTCTGAGCATGTTGCTGAGTTTGAGGATTATGCTGAGTTTTAACATCTTGATGAATTTGAGTATCTTGCTGAGACTGAGCGTGGCTAGATTTATTACTCTTGTTTGAAAATGGGTTATTCATAATTTCCTTTCTTTAATACATACTTTCCAAATATTTACCAGCGTGACGAACCAGACTCATGACCTGTGCATAATTTTGACGGGTGGGACCGAGAATACCGATGTAGCTGGAATCAGAAAATGGAGAGCGGAATTTACTAATAATGAGGGAGACGTCAGAATCTTTGCCAATAGGGTTTTCGTGACCGATGAAGATATTTAAAGGTTCACCAGGACGAGCTTCGCGAAGCCATGGCTCAAGATTATCGAGCAGTTCGGAGACGTTTTGGATACGCTGATAATCCATAAATTCTGGTTGCGCAAAAAGTTTAGAGATGCCAGAAAGATAAAGTTGATTACCAATCGTGGCAAGACCGAGGTTGCCGGTGAGCTCAACGAGCATATCAACGGCGGTGCGAATAGCAAATTCGACTTGCGTCTGAGAGCCGATGCGAACCTCTAAAGCGTGGAGGTCACGATTTTTGTCGTTCTGTCCAGAGGAAAGAGCGCGACTTGGATAGGAATTCGGAATAACTGGACGGTCAAAGAGTTCACGAGTAGCTTCAGTAAAGAGATTATCAAAATTATCGTCTGTTATAGACTCGGAGTTTTTAGGTTCTTCGCTAGTGGACAAATTTTCAGCGCTATTTTCGCAAGAAACAAGAGAGTTAACATAGAGACGATAACCGGCGTCGGTCGGGATGCGGCCAGCAGAGGTGTGCGGGGAGGCAATGAGGCCAAGTTCTTCAAGCCTAGCCATTTCGGCACGGATAGTGGCACTGGAGACGTCAAAAAGTTTAGCAAGAGTGACGCTACCGACAGGAGCGGCCATCTCGGCGTATTCCTCAATGACAGCAAAAAGAATAGTCTTTTGACGATCAGTGAGATGAGTTTTTGAATAATTTTCTGCTTCCATTTTTATACTGTTCTGTTTTGAATTATACTGCATTAGCACTCAAAATACAAGAGTGCTAAATGGACTTTAATGTGATGGCTTAAGATCAGTTGGAAGAAAATTGTCTTTATGATTTTGCTTTGTAATTTTGAAGATTAAAGAGGTAAATGTCGAGAGTGGGGAGAAATTTGATTAAGGTTTTTGAGTAAAGTAACCTGGAGTGCCTGGGGCATCGATGCGAGCGTAAGTTTTATCCTGAGGGTGACCATTGCTATATGTAGTACCATTTCCACCTACAAGATTATTATTATTCCAGAACATACTTGCTGAGTTAGTGACGGAATCAAGAGCAAACTGCGGAGACGTATATATGGTTTTTACTCCAGAGGAATCGAACATATAAGCTGTATTAGTAAGACTTTGTGAATTAAAGCTAGACAGGTCGAGTACACCGTTATTGATTGCGGTCATACTGAACATAAAACTCATATCTGTAACTCTTCTTGTATCAAAATTACTTACATTTAAATTTGTCAATTTAGTCATATAGCTGAGCATACCAGACATGTTTGTGACATTGCTGGTGTTAAATAAACTGAGGTCAAGATTTTGAATTTCAGAAGCCCCGCTAAACATATTATTCATATTTGTCACTGACGCCGTATTAAAACTTGAAAGATTGATAGAAGTCAACCTTTTAGTATTCTTAAACATCAACTCCATATTTGTCACAAGACCAGTATCGAAGCTACTAAGGTCAAGGGTTTTTACGCCAGACTCCATAAACATTTGGCTCATATCTGTGATATGTGCTGTCTGAAAACCAGACAGATTAACACTCTCAAGGTGTGACGTAAATCTAAAGAGCCCCTGCAATGAAGTCATTGACCTTAAGTTCCAGTTAGATAAATCTATGTGAGTTAATGACTCAGTATTAAAGAATAGCTGCATCATAGAAACAACCTTGGAGACATTTAAATTAGCGAGATTTAGTGAGGTTACATTTTTAGCATCTTGAAATATAAAAGAGATGTTTTCTACATTACTTGTGTCTATACCTGTCATATTGATTGCGGACGTGAATGAACCTTTAAACATAGATTCCATACTTTTAACCTTACTGGTATTTAAGTGAGAAATATCTATTGGATCAGATACAATATTAACATTGCCTCCACTAGCAAACATATAGGACATATTCTCAACATTACTAGTGTCCATACCGTCTATATTGATTTTCTTATAAGCGCCACTGTCTGAACTGAACATACCCATCATGTTGGTGGTTTTACTAAAATTAATCCCTCTAATATCTATTAGCGATACAATACTTGGAGCAGTGGAGTTTATACTATAAAACATGGCTGAAGCATCCTCATTTGCATAAACATCATCCGCCTCGCTCCACCAATAAATAGTCTTGTCCGCTGAATTGTACCATACGTAGATAGGATAAGTGGAATCATCCGTAGATACTATTGTAGTATTAGCCAAATTTGCGGGGGGAGTAGAGGAATGTTTAAATGCGTCAGTATTATGAGCGGGATTGAGTGCTTGAAGAGTATCTTTTACAAATCGTCCTGGCTTAAATGTAGCGATTTTTGGCACAGCGTTAGTGATGGTAGTAAAAACGATTTGTTTTGAATATGTACCAGCGGGCAGGTCTGAAGACGGTTTAGCCCCAAAGAATATATAAGTAGCATCACTATAAGCTTGTTGAGATGAATATATGACATCTGGAGAGCTAGCCTTTGGAATAGGAGAGTAGTTAGCCTGACTTATTTCCCTGTATCCCCAACTCTTGGTCGGAAAAGCTCCTAGAGGGATCTGGCTATTGATTGAAGAGATCTCATTAGATACTGAAGTACTGACATGCTTGAGACTGGTATTTTCATCTGTACTAGAAATGTATGTAACGGCACCAGTACTATTATTGGTCGCACTATTTACCACCAGGATAGAAGATTCCTTGGCTCTCGAGTTTACAATATCTGATTGGTTAAATTGAATATCAACCGTAGGGCTTAAAACAGAAATGGAAACTGTTGTTGGAGTGCCACCAGGAGTGGGACCGGCGAGGGCGGGACGAGCAGAACCTATCAAAATAGATAAGGCGATAGCCGAAATAGTACCTAGAAAAACCAAAACTGGAAGAAATAAGCCCAATTTATTTTGAATAAATTTACATGTTTTGAGTTGCATGTGACCGATACCTTTTATGGTTATTATAACACAAAATCTTTGGTGGTTTCATGATAGACTAAGTTATGGAAGAACAAAATTTGATTGATAAACTAGCAACAATAAAGGCCTGGCTTGGGACGGGGAGCTTGAATATTTTTGGACTGCCAATGAGTGGAAAAGATACCGTGGGCGAAAGACTCGCAAAAGACCTTAACGCAAAGTTCTTATCCTCGGGAATTATTATTCGCGCGTTTGAGGCGGAACAAAACCAGAATATGACGGGAAGTGGACAGCTGATTCCAACAAATACCTTTTATGATATAATTTTGCCTTATTTTTCGCGAGAGGAGATGAAAGACGATTCCCTGATTTTATCAAGCGTCGGACGCTGGGCTGGCGAAGAAGATAAAATCATGGAGGCAGCCAAAAATGGCGGACACGAGATTAAAGCGGTAATTTTGCTGGATCTAACAGAGGAGGAAGTGAAAAATCGCTTTGAAGCTGCTAAGCAGCTGAATGATCGTGGCGAACGTGCTGATGATGCGAATTTGGAGATTTTTGAGACGAGAATTCGTGAGTTTCGTGAAAAAACTGTGCCAGTATTACATCACTACGATGAGTTAAAATTACTAATTAAGGTGCCGGCGGAAAGAAGTCGCGATGAGGTTTATTTATCTGTGATTGATAAGCTGATTGAGTTTATCAAATAATAGACTACGGCTTATATTTGTTTTTCTTCAGCACGCTCTAGGGCGCTCGCCCAAGCTTATGGCTTCATAAAAACAAATATAAAGCCATTCTATAATATTAAACTTGGCCAGGCTTATGATCTCAGAAAAAGAATATACGCTACACTAGTAAATAAACTTGACCAAGCTTATGACATCGGAAAAAAATACTTGCATCCGAGAGTGTTTTTTCCTAGATGAATTGCTGATTATAATGAAACAGTTTTTGTTGGGGGCGATATTTATTTTCTGAGACTATATGCTTGGCCAAACGGCCTTGAGTGTGTCGAAGAAAATAAATACACCCTAGTATTAATCACGTTTCAGCATGACAGTGAAGGCTTCGGATGGAATATCAATCTTACCAAAGCGTTTCATCCTGGCCTTACCGCGCTTCTGCTTCTCGAGCAACTTTGCTTTACGATCACGATCACCAGTGTGGATTTTTACCGTCACATCCTTACGAAAGGCGCCGATAGTTTCACGAGCGATAATACGTGCGCCAATAGCTGCCTGTAAGGCGACCTCAAAGTTCTGTCTTGGAATAACTTCTTTCAATTTCTTAGTAATTGTACGACCAATAGCTTCGGATTCAGAACGATGACACATCAAAGCCAGTGCATCAATACGTTCGCCACCAACCAGAAAGTCAACACGGACCAAGTCTTCGGCACGATAATCGGAAATTTCATAATTAAAGCTGGCATAACCGGAAGTAAGAGACTTAAGTTGGTCGTAAAAATCCGTGAGAAGGTTAGCCATTGGTGCTTCAAAATAAATCACGGCACGATCCTCTAGATAAGAAATATTCTTCTGCAGGCCACGCTTCTCAACGATTAATGTCAAGACATTGCCAATCATAGAGACTGGTAAAATAATTTCACCCTTAACCCATGGCTCACGAATTTCAGAAATAGAGCTGGTGTCTGGGAGATTGGACGCGGACTTAATTTCGATTTCCTCGCCAGAATTGAGACGGACCTGATAGTTGGTGGATGGATTAGTGACGACAAGGTCGAGCTTAAATTCACGTTCAAGGCGTTCCTTGATGATGTCCATATGGAGCAGACCAAGAAAACCGATGCGAAGACCAAAGCCTAAAACTGGGCTATTTTCTGGCTCAAAACGAAGAGCAGAATCACTTAAGGAGAGCTTTTCGATCGCTTCTTTAAGATCCTTATACTGGTCGTTGGAAATTGGGAAGAAGCCGGCATAGACAAAAGGTAGAACGTTTTTATAACCTGGGAGCGGAGTGGCGGCGGACTTTTTTGTAAGAGTGACAGTATCACCAACTTTTGCTTCGCGAGTAGTTTTTAAGTTCGTCACAATATAACCGACTTCACCTTCGGAGAGATCATTTTTTGGATGCATGCCAGGAGTGAGAACGCCAACCTCAAGCGCGATGCCATTGATTTTTGAAGCCATCATATGGATATTATCATTCTTTTTGATCTGGCCGTTAAAAATACGGACATAGAGAATAACGCCGCGATAATCGTCAAAATAGGAGTCGAAAATGAGAGCGCGGGTTTCATCAGGAGTGGCGGTAACTTCAAGATCGACTGGAGTTTTTGGGCTTGGGGCTCTTTCAATAATTGCCTCAAGCACTGACTCGACGTTGAGACCGGTTTTGGCGGAGACTGGAATAATTTCCTCTTTCTTGCAACCTAAGAGATTGATGATTTCATTGGAAACTTTTTCAACATCAGCGGCTGGAAGGTCGATTTTGTTGACTACCGGAATAATGGTTAAATCCTGCTCGAGGGCGAGATAGACATTGGCGAGAGTTTGAGCCTGAATGCCTTGAGTAGCATCGACGACGAGAATGGCGGACTCGACAGCCTGAAGCGAGCGAGAGACCTCATAAGAGAAATCGACGTGACCGGGGGTGTCGATGAGATTCAATTCATAACCTTTGTAGTGCATTTGCACAGGAGTGAGTTTGATGGTGATACCTTTTTCACGCTCGAGCTCCATGGAGTCAAGAAGCTGCGACTTCATCTGCCGCTTCTCCACCGTGTCAGTAATTTCCATCATGCGATCAGCAAGAGTGGACTTGCCGTGATCGATGTGAGCGATAATACAGAAATTACGAATATGATCTGAATTCATAGAGATATTATAACAGATACGATGCGGTGTTTTGCTATAATCAGAGTGTGAAGAAAATTTTGGCAGTTTCGGGTGGGGTTGATTCGATGGTGCTTCTTGAGAAGTTTGTTAGAGCTGAGCCGGAAAATATTGTGGTAGCACACTTCAATCATGGAACGAGAGCGTCGGCAGATTTGGACGAACGTTTCGTGTTTTATAGATGCCAAGAACTTGGGGTATCATTTGAAACGAGGAAAATTTTGCTGGGAGAGGGGGCTTCTGAGGAGCTGGCACGTCAAAAAAGATACGATTTTTTATATCATGTGGCGAATAAATATGATGGAGAAATTTATACGGCACACCATCTTGATGACTTGATTGAATCGGTTGCAATTAACTTAATTCGGGGAACAGGATGGCGAGGTTTGACCCCTTTTTCAGATAATCGGATTCGTCGACCTTTTATTGAAATGGGGTTTTATAAAACAGATATTTTGCGATTTGCCGCAGAAAATAAGGTGTTATTTCGTGAAGATCCAACAAATTCGACAGATGATTATTTGAGAAATCGAGTAAGGACAAGGCTTCTTAATATGCCGATTTCAGAGAAGGAACGCCTGGTGGAACTTTATAAAAAACAGACTGCCATACGACGAGAGGTTGAAGAAATTTGCGAATCGATATTCAATTCCCTGTTGATGAAAAATTCTTCCGGTGAGATAAATAAGGAAGTAGATTCTTTGCGTGAAGTTTATATGAAAAACAGAACTCTAAGTAATTTTAGGATTCGAAAAAATTTCTTTATGAATAAAAATGGAAGCCCTGAGAGGAAGATGAATGGGATGAATTTTGAGAAGACTACTGTAAACTTAGGTATAGATTCAGAGCTAGATTCAGAAGCAGGTTCAGAGTTAGATTCAAAAGTAGACTCAGAACTAGATTCAGAGAAAGCCATTGAAGAAGTCTTGCGAAACGTGTGTGAAAAATTTGGCGTGAGTTTGACACGAGTGCAATTAAAAGATTTTTTGAGAGCAATTAGGACTTATGGCACAAACAAAAAATTCAACTTGCCAAAAGATAAAATGACGGTGATTGGTAGAGATTTTATAGAGTTTTAATGGTATAATATAGAGAAGAAATTATAAAAACAGGAAGGTCAACAAATGTCAGGACACAGTAAATGGGCGACAACCAAACGTCAAAAAGCCATCGTCGACGCCAAGCGTGGGGCGGCTTTCACTAAGATTGCGAACCAAATTGCAATTGCGGCTAGAAGTGGCAGTGACCCGACTATGAACCCAACTCTTGCGATGGTGCTGGAAAAAGCTCGCAAGGCGAATATGCCTAAGGTAAATATTGAGCGGGCAATTGCGCGAGCGACCGACAAAAGTGCAGCGGCGATGATTGAAGAAACCTATGAGGCTTATGGCCCGGCTGGGATCGGGATTATTATTGAAGTTGCGACCGACAACAAAAATCGTACGATGCCAGAGGTACGCAATGTACTTTCTAAGAACGGTGGACGTATGGCGGATCCAGGAAGCGTGATGTTCCAGTTTGCGAGAAAGGGCGTGATCGAGATTACCGAAAAAGGTGAAGAGGCGCTGATGACAGCTCTTGATTGTGGTGCGGAAGACGCCAATGAAAATGAAGATGGGATCGAAATCATCACAGAGGCGACTGATTTAATGAAAGTGAGACAGGCGCTGATTGATGCTGGTTTGACGGTTGAAAATGCCGAGCTTCGCTATATTGCAAGCACATCTGTTCCAGTGAGTGAAGAAGACGCCGAGAAAGTTGACAAGCTTCTGAATGCAATTGACGATCTTGACGACGTCACAAACGTATTTACGAACGCGGAATAATCTGTTAAAATAGTTAGCGGAAGGGTGGCCGAGTGGTTGATGGCACTGGTCTTGAAAACCAGCAAGTTAACGCTTCGCAGGTTCGAATCCTGTCCCTTCCGCCAAGTGGCACCATAGCTCAGCTGGTTAGAGCGTAGGACTCATAAGCCTAAGGTCACTGGTTCGATCCCAGTTGGTGCTACCAGAGTATTGAAGATTAATAACGAAGTAATTCGTTATTTTTTATGATAGAATACGATATATGATTGCACATATTGAAGGAGAGGTTTCTGAGAAGTTTTTAAATTCGATTATCGTTGACGTGCATGGCGTGGGCTATGAGATTGGGTTGTCGCAGATTGACGCAGAGGCGACAAGTGTGGGGGAGAGGAAGAAATTTTATACTTATCATGCGATTCGAGAAAACTCGGAAGATCTTTATGGATTCTCCAGTTTGATGGCGAAAAAAATTTTTGAGCTCTTGATTTCCGTAAATGGTGTTGGACCAAAAGCAGCGATGGCAATTTTGTCGCTTGCAACGCCGGAAGAGGTACGTAATGCAATTGCTAATGCTGACACAGCTTTCGTAAGTAAAGCTTCGGGAGTTGGAAAAAAGTCCGCAGAACGTGTGATTGTCGATTTGAGAGATAAGGTGGGGCTTCCTACAAAGTATGGTGCCACGGAAGTTAAAACAACTGTGGTGCCTGAAAATGACGAAGCACTGGATGCTTTGATGGCTTTGGGCTTCCCGCTAAAGGAAGCGACTGATGCGCTGGCAAAAGTCGACGCAAATCTTGCTGTTGAAGACAGGATTCGATTGGCGCTAAAACAGCGATAGCTTAAAAATTGGAATTGAGGTTGAGGATAAAGTTGAAGCCGAGACTGAGATTAATAGTGTGATTGAAGTTAAAGACTGCTGTGATTAAGGTTGAAGTCGTGGCTGAGATTGAAAACTGAGATTGGAGCCGTGATTGAGGCTAATCTTGGAGTTTAGGGATTGAATTTTTAATTTAAGATAAAGTTGGAGTGTTAAAAGTGTTGCTGCTAGTATCCGTAGCGTTTACACTGGTTTCCGGTGTTGTGTGCTCTAGAGTATTATTTGCAGTGGTAAATTCGGACGAAGCGGTCGGGTCAGTTGTTCCAGAAGTGAAAGAATCGACTGAGGGAGTCGCGATTGAATCGACTGGAGTGGTAGGCGTGCTAGGAATGATAGGTGTACTAAGAGTGGTAGGCATGCTAGGGTTGGTGGCAAGAAAACTATTGGAATCTTCGTGATTGTTAAAATTATTCTCTACAGTATTATGAGACACCACAGTATGGTTGGCATTTTTAAGGGCAGCAAGACGGTCGGCAGGGCAGGCAGCGGAGGAATCACCTTTTTCGATATGAACTAGATGAGTAATAGTTTCAAGTTCGTCGGTTGGGGTGTCGACATTGGAGAAAGTGTAGGTGGTTTCAGAGCCGATGGTTGACATACGAAGGGTACCGATACTGAAAAGATGCTCAAAAATGCCAGATTGCTTAAAGCTAACATCTTCAACAGCAACCAAATCGATGACGTTGGTGGAGCTAGAAAACAATGAACTAACGACATTCTGAATGAGGCGTTTATTGGTGACGTAGAGACAGTTACTGAGGTAAACGTGCGTAGAAATCAGCGTGGCAATCCAAATAGTGCCAAGGACGACAAGAATAATCATAAGAAAGAATGAACGAGAGGTGGCGTCCATATTAAAGAGAAGCGAATTACCGCCATTGACTAAAATACTCGCGGCAATAAGAACGGCGGAACACAAAAAAGCACCGGCCCAAAAACCAACTGGAATGAGTTTTGTACGCTTAATGACGAGAACGAGATGTTCCCCTTTTTCGAAGGCGATGCCTGGAAGTTGATTTTTTGGATTTTTTGCCATATTCTGGTCCCAATTAATTTGTGATATTATAGCATTTTAAGGTAGATTTTGCAAATTTTGCCTGAATTGGCTTTGAGTCTTTAAGGCATTAAGATGACGCTTTGCCTTTTCGGTGACACGGCGGCCGCGTGGAGTTTTTTCAATGAAACCAAGTTGGATGAGGTACGGTTCATAATAATCTTCGATGGTAGTGGTTTCATCACCTGTAAGGGCAGCGATGGTAGTAAGGCCGACTGGGCGGTCGTCGTAGTTTTCGAGCATAAGTTCGAGCATATTACGGTCAGCAGGATCAAGGCCGAGTTCATCAATTTCAAGGAGAGCAAGAGCGCGAGTAGCGGTTGGAGCGTCAATAGTCCCATCACCATTCACATCGGCAAAATCACGAACGCGCTTTGTAAGACGATTGGCGATGCGGGGAGTGAGTCGTGAGCGGGTGGCAAGAAGAGCAGTGGCCTCAGGTTTGATTTCAGTATTCAAAATTGCGGCAGTGCGAGCGACGATTTGTTCAATCTCAGGAACTTTGTAATATTCGAGACGATGAGTGATGCCAAAACGATCGCGGAGAGGTCCGGCGAGGGAGCCGGTACGAGTGGTGGCACCGATAACTGTAAAATGTGGAAGATCAAGGCGGACCGAGCGAGCGGCTGGACCTTTACCGATTACAATATCAAGCTTATAGTCCTCCATGGCGGAATAAAGAATTTCTTCAACAGCACGACGTAGGCGGTGGATTTCGTCGATAAAGAGAACGTCGCCATCCTGAAGATTAGTGAGGATTGAGGCGAGATCGCCAGCACGCTCGATGGCGGGACCAGAGGTGACGCGGAGATTGGCACCTAACTCATGGGCGATAACATTTGCCATAGTAGTTTTGCCAAGACCCGGAGGACCATAAAGAAGGACGTGATCTAGAGAGGTACCATCGGCGCGTTTTTTGACAGCATCGATAGCGATTTTAAGATTACGCTTAAGGCGCTCCTGGCCAACATATTCCTGGAAACTGGTAGGACGAAGACTAACCTCAATTACTTGTTCTTCAGTATCATCTTCATGTGAGACATTATCAATTACGCGTTCAATTGCCATTTTTCTTCTTTCAATGCAGACTGCTTAGGATATTTGATTGGGCAGGAGGCGTATCACCCAGTTTATATTACCTCGTTTTGTTGTATAATTATATTGTATCATTTATGTTTAATTAAGATAAGAGGAGGCTTATGTCCGATATTGATAATGAGAGCTTTAAGTCTAGTAAGACTTATAAAAACTTGCAAACTGCTTTTGCTGGTGAATCACAAGCCCGCGTGAAGTACCAATTCTTTGCTTCACAAGCTAAGAAAGACGGCTACGAGCAGATTTCAGTAATTTTTAGTGAAACTTCTGATAATGAGAAAGAACACGCAAAATTGTGGTACAAATACCTCAATGGCGGAAAGGTTGCTGACACTAGGACCAACCTTGAGATTGCAGCAGCTGGCGAAGATTACGAGTGGACCGAAATGTATGCAGAATTTGCGAAAATCGCGCACGAAGAAGGTTTTCACGAGATCGCCGCAAAATTTGAGGGTGTAGCATCTATTGAAAAACAGCACGAGGAACGCTATCAAAAATTAATAAAAAATATCGACGATGACGTAGTGTTTAAATCTGATAAAGTTACTGTTTGGAAGTGTCGCAATTGTGGCTACACTTTTGTGGGAGAGGAGGCGCCTGAAGTTTGTCCAGTTTGTTCACACCCTCAGGCTTTCTTTGAGATTCGTGCAATCAACTACTAAAGATTCTCACTTGAAGATCAATACGAAATTTAACTGATTAATACTGCATCAGGAATAGAAAAATAGACTCTTTAAGGAGTCTATTTTATTTTCCAAGATTCATGAGCGAATGAGTGATGGCAGCAGCAAGGGCGTCGGCAGCATCATCGGGCTTTGGAACATCTTTGAGATTAAGGTGGAGTTTAACCATTTCCTGCATTTGCTTTTTGTCAGCACCGCCATAACCGGTCATGGTTTTCTTGATCTCATTAGGTGTATATTCAAAAGTTGGGAGATTATGTTGTCTGCAGACTAACAGCACGACCCCGCGGGCTTCTGCTACAGATATACCTGTGGTGATATTTTTTGTAAAGAAGAGTTTTTCAATACTGACACAATCCGGCTGATTGAACTTGATAATTTCATGGAGTGACTCATAAATATCAAGAAGACGCTCCTCTAGAGGAGTGTGGGCTGGAGTAGTGATTACACCATTATCTAACATCTTAGCGCGGCCAGTGGCGCGACCATTTTGAGTTTTTACATCAATAACACCAAAACCGCAAATGCCAGTACCTGGGTCAATACCTAAAATCTTCATGAATAATCCCCTTGTATTTTTACACTGCGGTCGGGTTTTATACTTACTGTTTTTATAGATAGAATATTCATCTGGTGATATATTTATTCGTTAACATATTTAATTAAAGTGGTGCGTAAATCTTTAACAGGAATAACAAAGGGGTCGCGAATCGTGGCAGGAGCGATGGCGTGTTTGAAGCCGAGCTTTTTTGCTTCACTGATGCGCTGATCTGGACGAAAGGCGGAACGGATTTCACCACCAAGACCGACTTCACCAAAAACTACATACTCTTCGGAGAGCTTACGGCCAGCGGCGGCGGAGGCGATGGCGAGACAAACGGCGAGGTCAGCGGCAGAATCCTTGATCTTAATACCACCAACAACGTTCAGAAAAATATCCTTATCACTGAGATTGAGTTTAGTACGCTGCTCGATAACAGCAATCAAGAGATTAAGACGATTAAGATCAAAACCGGAAGAAGCGCGCTTTGGATAACCGAAATTGGTAGGCGTACAGAGAGCCTGGATTTCGACTAAAAGCGGACGAGTACCCTCAAGAGTAGCAAGGATAATTGAACCATCGGTATTCTGACGCTCGGAAAGCAGGGCGGCGGAAGGATTTTGAACTTCACTAAGACCTTTTTCATTCATTTCGAAAATTGCAGCTTCAGAGGTTGGCCCAAAACGATTTTTGACGGCGCGGATGGTTTTAAAGCCACCATAGCGATCTCCTTCAAAATTTACCACTACATCAACTAAGTGTTCAAGCACTTTGGGGCCAGCCAAAGTACCCTCTTTGGTGACGTGGCCGACAATAATAACTGCGGTATCAGTGGACTTGGCGGCTTGAATAATAAGATTGCCAGCATTAGTGATTTGTGAGACGGTGCCAGGGGCAGAAGAAATTTCATTAATTGCTAGAGTTTGAATGGAATCCACGATTACGAGATCAAAATCACCGCTGGAGATAGTTTTGGCAATATCGTTACCAGAGGTGGAACTGGCGAATACTAGTTTCTCAGAATTTGCACGTAGACGCGCGGCACGCATTTTAACCTGACTGGCAGATTCCTCGCCAGAGACATAGAGAACATGATGCTTCCTTGCAACTTCGGCACAGATTTGCATGAGAATGGTTGATTTACCAATACCAGGCTGTCCAGCAAGAAGAGTGACCGAGCCGCGCAGGATGCCACCACCGAGCACTTCGTTAAGTCCTGAAAATTCAGTTTTCAAGCGTTCTTTATCATTATCAACGGAAATTTCATTGATTTTGGTAAATTGTAAAATCTTGCCACTAGTTTTTGCCTGAGAAATTGCATTCTTCCCTGTAGATTCAGGTATAACAAGATCTTCCACAATACTATTCCAGGCATCACAATTACTGCAATGGCCGGCCCACTTCGAATATCTGGCACCACAATTCTGACAGACAAACTGACTCGTTATCTTTCCCATAAGGAAATTATAGCAGGGTTTAGTGGTAAAATGGGTTTATGATAAAAGAGCTGATTGAAAATTATCTTAAAATCTACCCGAACGAAAGGAACCGTCTTGGCGATGCGATAAATTTAGCGAATCGAGTGAAGAAGTCTGACTTAGAGGTCACTAACCGCAAAAACTTTGCTGGACACTTTACTGCGTCAACTTTTATTATCTGTCCTAAGAAGAAGAAAATATTGTTACTGAAACATAAATCGCTTGGAATATTACTGCAACCTGGCGGACATATTGAAGAATATGACAAGACGCCTTTGGACGCAGCGCTGCGTGAACTAAAAGAAGAAACAAACCAAGAGCCTTATGACTTTCATTATATTCAAGCAGACCCCGAGAATAATTTAGTTCCTTTTAATATTGATTCGCATCGCATACCAGAAAATAGTAAAAAATCGGAAGATGCACATATGCATCATGATTTTGGTTATATTTTTATTACGGATAGTATAAAGGATATTAAAATTGACCAAAATGAGTCAAATGGTTTTCAGTGGACTGACCTTGAGGATTTTTATAGACAGCCACATTTTAAATCGATATCTTCTAAGGTGAAAAACTTCTTAGCGAAATATCATGTATAATATGAGTATGATGAAACAGAAACGTGAGCGCGGGTTTACAATCCTGGAGCTGGTGGTAGTGATTTTCTTTGCGTCGCTGCTGCTGGTTTTATTCTTTTTACAAAAGCTAAATCTTGATGCGATGCATCGCGATGAGCAGCGCAAGGAGGCAATAAATGCAATGTATTATGCGCTTGAGGAAGGGTTCCATGCAAAAAATGGATATTATCCAGAGAAGATTTCTGAGGAAAATTTGAAGGTGATGGACCCGAGCTTATTTACCGATCCGTCTGGTATAAATTTAGGAAAAGAAGATAGCGATTATACCTACGAGCCGGCTAATTGTTCGAATGGCAAATGTAAAGAATACACTTTGAAAGCGAAGTTAGAAAAGGAAGACACTTACATTAAGAAAAATCGCTAGTTCGGTTTTTAGATTCGAATAATTATTAGATTCGAATCGCTAATTAAAAAATATCCACTACTTTGAGTGAATATTTTTTACTGATTTAATTATTTTTCAATGACTTGATCAATGATGCCGTATTCTTTAGCTTCTTCGGCGGACATCCAGTTATCGCGATCCATATCCTTGACGATCTGAGCGACAGACTTGCCAGTGTTTTTTGCCATGATTTCAGCAAGACGTTTCTTTAAGAAAATACCCTCACGAAGCATGATTTCCTGGTCGGTGATTTTACCTTCAGTACCGGAGCTTGGTTGATGAATCATAATACGAGAATTTGGCAGAGCAAAACGTTTACCCTTAGTACCACAACTTAAAAGCATGGCACCCATGGAAGCCTGAAGACCAATACCAATAGTTTCAACATCTGGTTCAATGTAATTCATCGTGTCGATAATGGCGAGACCATCATAAACGGAGCCGCCTGGAGAGTTGATGTAGAGTTTGATATCTTTCTTTGGATCCTCATGTGCGAGGAAGAGCAACTGAGCAATGACGAGATTAGCGGTGTGAGCGTTAACATCTTCACCAAGAAAAACGATACGGTCGTTCAAGAGACGAGAATAGATGTCGTATGAACGCTCGCCACGATTGGTGGTTTCGATGACAGTGGGAACGAGATAGTCGTTTGTGAGTTGTTTAGTCATATTATTCCTTTACTTATTAGTTTTCGTTAGACCTGGTTCGGTCCTGGGGATTGAGTTCGAATTAATTTGGTCGATAAGCTGATTGTTATAATAGACGGTCTGATTGTATTTTGCAATATCGGCGTTGAGGCTTTCAACGTCCTTCTGTAATCCTTCATATTCAGCGTTTTGTTGCCGAATGCGCTCAATGAGAGTTTGCCTTTGTTGATTAAAATCAATTTGGGAAATGAATTTTCCACTGTTCGCATCATTATTAAACTGATTGACGGCGGAACTGAGAGATTCTTGAGACTGACGGTAAAATTTAGTACGAGACTCGATGGACTGTTTTTTCGATTCAATAGTTTGCTTAAGTCGCTCGGTTTCAGCCTTTAGTTTGGTGAAGACGGCGTGATATTTGGCGTTATATTCAACGATGCGCTGACGATCTGTAAAATATCTTTTGTAGTAGTTTTCAAGAGAGTCGGGGAGATTGGCAACTTCGGTACCGAGGCGAGAATGTAGCTCATCAAAGAATTCGGAGGCTTGATAAGATTTCATAGAGATACGAAGATCAGAATCCTGTGGCAACTGATCATAAACCTGTTGTAATTGTTTTTCAAGATCAGTTTTCTCCCAGAAATAGAGACGACGATAGGCAGCATGCAACATTTCATGCGCGGTCGTCACTTCACGAACACCAGGCAGCTCTTTTGAATTAACATTATAAACATAGAGGCGATCACGATCTTCGCGATAACAGCCGAGAACGTAAATTTCTTGACTATGACTATGGCAATTTTCATTAAAAGCCTCTTTTTGCTGAAGTTCGGGATGAGTGGCACGAAGAATAATGTCGGCGCGATTAGTTAGCTTGATTGAAGATACAATCTCAGAGAGAGCACCAGTAAGAACAACATCTTTGGCTTTAAATTCATCTCTGTACGAGTAGGCAAAAAAGAGGATGGCAACTACTACTAACCAGATGAGAAATGAACCTAGTCCTCTTTTCTGCTTCATTATTTTTCTTTCTGTTCAATCTCGAGAACGAGTTTATCGCCCTTTTGATCGACCACGGCGATTTCGCCTTTTTTGATTTGTTCAGAGATGATAGCCTCGGAAAGAATGGACTCAAGATATTCTTCGATGGCGCGGCGGAGTGGGCGAGCACCATTTTTGGGGTCAAAGCCTTTGTCAATAAGAAATTCAGAGGCCTTTTTGGTGAGTTTGAGGCCAAAAGATTTGACAGCGAGGCGCTTTTTGAGGTCGGAAATCATATTATTAAAGATTTGTTCAACCTGCTTCTTGGTTAGAGCATGGAAGACCTCGATAGCGTCAAGACGATTAATCAACTCTGGGCGCATGGTTTTCTTGAGAGCTTTCATAGCGGCGTTTTTACTGGCCTCGTATTCTTCCTCGATGAATTTATCGCTTTTCTTATTTTTAGTACCAAAACCAAATTCAGCATCATCATACATTTCGTCAGCACCGAGGTTGGAAGTGAGAATAATAATTGTATTGTTGAATTTAATATGGTTACCTTGTCCATCGGTTAAAACGCCATCCTCAAGAATCTGAAGAAGCATATTGAAGACTTCTGGGTGAGCTTTTTCGATTTCATCAAAGAGAACAACGGAATACGGATGACGACGCACGGCTTCGGTGAGTTTACCACCATCATCATAGCCAACGTAGCCGGCAGGAGCACCAACGAGACGAGAGACATTGTGTTTTTCGCCAAATTCAGACATGTCGATCTTGATTAAAGAATTGTCACCGCCAAAAACTTCGCGCGCGATAACCCTAGCAAGTTCAGTCTTACCGACACCGGTCGGTCCCATGAAAAGGAATGAACCAATTGGGCGTTTAGGGTCGGAAATACCGGAACGGCCACGGCGAATGGCTTTGGCGACCGCCTTGATAGCATCATCTTGCCCGATGATAGCTTTTTCAAGATGTTTTTCGAGATCGGTCAACATCTTCATCTCAGAGCCATGAACCTTGGAAACTGGAATACCGGTTTTTAGACTGATAGCGGTGGCGAGATTTTCCTCGGTCAAAATCGGAGCGATTTCATCACTGAGTCCGGCTTTTTCAAGTTTTTCAATTTCTTCATCAATTTTAGCGACGCGGGTTTTATAGAGAGCAGCTTTTTCAAAATCCTCTGCTTCGGCGGTCTCCTCAATTTTCTTCTGCAAGTCTTCACGTTCGATCTTAAGCTTCTTATATTCCCCGCCACCTTTTTTGTCGGCAGCAACCTTGGCGATGGCACTGGCTTCATCAATCACGTCGATGACTTTATCTGGCATAAAACGATCGTTAATATAACGTTTTGACATATTGATGGCAGTTTCGAGAATCTCGTCAGGGATCACCACGCCATGATGTTTTTCATAATGAGATTTGACACCTTTTAAGATACGCAGAGTAACAGTGTCGGTTGGCTCCTCAACAATTACCGTCTGAAAACGACGAGAAAGCGCTTTGTCTTTTTCAATAGTTTTGCGATACTCATCCATGGTCGAAGCACCGATCAGACGAATTTGGCCACGAGCAAGAGCCGGCTTCAAGATATTAGCGGCGTCGAGACTACCTTCACCAGAACCTGCACCAGAAAGGAGGTGAATCTCATCAATAAAGAGGATCAGGTCCTTATTGCCGGATGCTTCATCAATAATTCCCTTGATGCGTTCCTCAAATTCACCACGGAATTTAGTGCCAGCCACAACAGAACTGAGATCGATTTGGTAAATTTTCTTGCCGATGAGACTGCCCGGGACCTCATTTTTGGCAATGCGAGTAGCAAGACCTTCAACGATGGCAGTTTTACCAACACCCGCTTCGCCGATAAGAACTGGGTTTGACTTAGTGCGGCGACAGAGAACGGTGATAGTACGTTCAATTTCTTGATCACGACCAATAACGGTATCAAGTTTGCCTTGCTTAGCCATTTCTGTAAGATCCTGACCATACTTAGTTAACCATTTAAGCGGTGCCTTACGAGTAAAACCGGCTTTTTTCTGATCGATTTTGGCGTCTTCAGCCTGTTTTTCAGTATATTCCTCAATAGCATTGGTAAGACCATTTAAATCAACTTTGAGACCTTGAAGAATGAGACTGGCACGAGAATTTGGCTGACGGAGCAAAGCATAGAGGATATGTTCAGTGCCGATAACCTTAATTCCCTGTTCCTTAGTGAAATTTGCAGCCATACGAAGAGTGAGGACGGCGGCCTCGGAAAGCGACATCATCGCCATCTGGGAGCCTGGAACTTCGACAGCAGTGTGGTTAATAGTCTTCTCAACTGCCTCAAGATTGACATCTTCATCCGCGAGAAAGCGGGCGCCGGTGCTAGTATCTTGAGAAAGGATGCCGAGAAGGAGGTGCTCTGTACTCATATAACCGTTATTATATCTTTTGGCATAATAATCAGATTTCTGGAGTGCAAAACGGGCATTCTCGGTCAAATTGTTCATAATTTCTGTAAAATCATCTTGCATAATTCTATTGTAAAGCAAAAACTAGCACTGTCAAGTGTCGAGTGCTAATTTATTGCATCGAGACCTGGAAGTGGAAGACCAAGCAGGTATTCAAGACTGGCGCCACCACCGGTAGAAACAAGAGTGAAGTGGAGAGATTGGGTTTTAAGAAGTTTTTCAACAAAGCCCGAAGTATCGCCACCGAGAATGATGGTTTGATTGGTGTCAGAATTTTTCTTACCGATGGCTTCTGCAATAGCTTTTGATGAAAGATCGAATCCTGGCTCTTCAGTTTTGCCGGCAGTACCGTTCCAAATGATGGTTTGACTTTCTTCAATGAGTGGGAGAATTTTTGCGAGTGATTGATCACCGATATCGAGTTTATCACCTGCTGCATCTTCACGAAAATCTTCTGCAACATAAACTTTTGGGTTAGTTGAGGTAAAACCATCGGCAGCAATTTTACCCACCACAATAATATGATCTGCAATTGATAAAAAACGATCAATTAGTGGCTGTTTGTCAGAGATTTTGGCGCCACCAATAATCATTGTTACAGGATGAGCGGGAGAATCAAGGATTTTTTTGAGATTTTTAATTTCTTTTTCGATTAGAAATCCTGAAACTGTGGGAAGAAGAGTTGGAATTTGTGTAGTCGAGGCATGAGCACGATGAATCACGGCAAAACCATCTTGAACGAAGAGGTTAGAATCCGTGTCAGACACAATTTGCTTGGCAAAATCCAGACTATTCGCTTCTTCCTCTGGTGAAAAGCGAAGATTTTCAAGCAAAATGACGGAGCCCTTTGGAAGAGATTCAATCTTAGTTTTGAGGTCCATTCCGACAACTTGAGGAATAAAAATTACTGGGCGATTCAATAATTGAGCGAGTACCTTAGCGACGGGAGCAAGAGAAAGAGCCGGCTCAACCTTGCCTTTGGGACGACCAAGATGTGAAATAATTACAAGCCGATTTGGTGAGTGCGACAAAATATATGTTAGGGTGGGAATAGCAGCTTGTAAACGAAAATCGCTTTGCACCTTGCCATCCTTTATGGGAACATTGAAATCCGTACGAATGAGAATGTTTTTACCCTCGAGAGAGACATCTTTAATGGTGGTTTTATTGAACATACTTTACCTCGGTTTTATCTGTCTTTTATTATAACGTTTTTCGAGAACAAAATAATACCCTTGCGGGTATTATTTCTGCTAAATGCAAGCCGTATCTAGAATTAGATGTTGCGAATTTGAATAGTATCGGTACCAGAAACAGTGTTTGGCTGACCGGAAACGATGACTGCAAGCACCTGGCTGGCGCCATCTTTTGGAGTGACATAACCAGAAGCTTTGAGTTCCTTAACGAGTTCGATACCATAATTATCAGAATATGGGCGAACAAAAGCAGCATTGGCGTAAGTCAAAGCGAGCTGTCCGGCAACGCGTGGGCTACTGGTGACAGAAATGATGGGGAGAGTTGGACGCTCGGTGGCGATTGACTCAGCAGTGGCACCAGAGGCAGTTTCACAAATTATCACGTCGGCATTGATTTTTTCGGCCAGTTTGACAGCAGAGCTGGCGACGGCATTATAACTTTCATTATCACCCTTTGGATCAGCGTCGAGCGGGCTGACGGCAACATGATTTTGAGTGTAAAGAATGATTTTCTTCATCTGTTTGACAGCTTCAACTGGGTATTTACCCTGAGCGGTTTCGTCTGAAAGCATAACAACATCAGCGCCTTGGATAACAGCATTAGCAACGTCAGAAACTTCAGCACGTGAAGGTTCTGGATTATCAACCATAGAGCCAAGCATCTGAGTGGCAACGATACAAAGTTTACCGTGCTTGCGGCAAAGATTGACTAGCTTGCGCTGAACAATAGGGACAACTTCGTTGCCAGCCTCGACTGCCATGTCACCACGAGCGACCATGATGGCATCAGTAGCTTTGACAATAGCTTCGAGTTTTTCGTCAGTTTCGATAGCTTTTTTGGTCTCGATCTTTGCAACGATTTGGGCGGTTGAACCATGAGAAAGAAGGATTTGACGAAGCTTCTCGACATCTTCTGCGCTCTGGATGAAGCTCATAGCGACAAAATCAAAGTCACGAGTGGCACCAAATTCAATATCAGCCATATCTTTTTCAGTGATAACATCACCACCGAAATCAGTATCAGGGAGATTAAGTCCTTTACGACTCATAATAAAACCGTCATTTTCAATGCGAACGCGGATTGCAGTATTGCTAACAATTTCAATGACCTTAGAACGAATCTTACCATCATACATAAAAAGTGGTTCACCAACTTTCATGCGTTCGGCAAGGTTATACTGAACTGGGAGGGTGGTCGAACCGTCGTGTTCTTTGACGGCATAATCGAGAATAAGTTCATCACCAGTTTTGACGTCTAAACGATCATCTTTCAAGATACCGAGACGGATTTTTGGTCCCTGAAGATCTTGTAAGATTGCAACAGAGCGACCTTTTTTAGCGGCAGCGTTGCGGATCCACTTGATCTGCTGATCACGCTCTTCATAGCTACCGTGAGAAAAGTTAAGACGACAGCCATTGGCGCCAGCCATAATTAATTCTGTGATTTTTTCTTCTGTAAAAACAGAGGGGCCAATCGTGGCCAAGATTTTTGTTCTTTTAAATAATCTACTCATAACCTGGACTATTATATCATATTTATAGAGTAATTATTTTTCAGCTACAAAATACCTTTTGTAATATTGAAATATTTTGCTGAAAAATCATCGATTCTGAATGAGTCTGTTTCTCGAAAAGTGATGGGTTTCTTCTTGCCTAATTCTGAATTAGACAAATTTTGATCCGGGAAAATATTCTGAATATTATCCATTGGTTGATCTTTAGAGCTAACAACCCAAAATTTTACAGGTAGTTTATTTGAACTTATAGTTTTATTAAGATCAGCTTGCCAGCCGAGATTGAGCGGAGTTTTATTTAACTCTTTTGCTACAAGTAAATTTTCAACATAGATAAAAGACGAATGGTTCTGCATAAAATAAACTATGGGGACAGAAGTTTCGGGCTGTTCTTCCCGATTGGATTGAGAAGTTTCAAATTGTTTATTATGACTGGATTGATAAATTGCGGTGAAGACTTTGCGAATAGCTACATCTTGTTTAAGACCTATGAGAAGCGTAATGACGATGAGTATAATGGCGAAGATGGCAGAGATGAGTGAAAAAATAGTTTTTACTTGAGACGGAGGCGTATTGCTTAAGATAATCGAACGCCAATTAATAATATGCCGACGATGCCTAAAACTGATTAGTTCTTGAAGCTTGAGGCGATAGAATAAAAGAATTATTGAATAAAAAATAAATAGCCCAAGAAGCAGTTCCATAATGGGGTCGAAATTAGTGGCAAAATAAATAAAGAGCGGATTTAAGACGCAAATTGAGATGAGAGAAAACATGTTTTTTGTGTCTAATTTATTTTTAAGGATAAAAAAGAGGACGAGAATGATACCTGCGCCACAAAATACGGAAAAAGAACGGATCGAAGTGAGGGTGGTACCAAAAATTTGTGTCCAAAAACTTAGAGAGTCAAAATAAATTTTTTGTGGGAAAAAGTTGTGACGAGGTCCGGTTAGAGCTTGACCATTGGGAGAGAGTTGAAAAAAATCTAAATAGTTGGAAGCTTCAGTGTTTGAGACCTGTTTGAGAATAAATTGGGAACAGAGCAGAAAATAAATGAGAAGTAGTACGGCAAGTGATAACGGGCGGGCGATTTTAGACTGTGAGTTATTCTTCATTCTATATTTATTTTAGCATCTTAAAGTTTCGTTATTAAGTGATGTTTCAATGAATGATTTATTAAAAATCGAACAAGATGGAGAAATCATGATAAGATAATCTTATCTGGGCGTGGCGCAGTTGGTAGCGCGCGCGGTTCGGGACTGCGAGGTCGCCAGTTCAAATCTGGTCGCCCAGACCACTTAAGAAAAGGATTTGACCGTTAATATATGAATTTTCGGGGCTTGGCGCAGCGGTAGCGCGTACGTCTGGGGGACGTGAGGTCGCCAGTTCGATCCTGGTAGCCCCGACCATATATATTGGCATATAAAAAGACACTTCTGGAGTGTCTTTTTTGGATCTCTTGGTTTTTAGTTTTAGTTCTAAAATTATTTAGCGTACTCGACGGCACGAGTTTCGCGAATAACATTAACTTTGATGATACCTGGATAACTCATGGTGGCTTCAATTTTATTGGCGATGTCGCGAGCAAGTTTTAAGGCGGTGAGATCATCAATCTGCTTTGGTTCAACTACAACGCGAATTTCACGACCAGCGGAAATAGCATAGGCTTTATCGATACCCTGAAAACTGGTGGCGATATTTTCAAGTTCTTTCATACGTTCGGCAAAGTTTTCGGCAGAAATGTTGCGAGCGCCTGGACGAGCAGCAGAAATAGCGTCAACGATTTTAACAATAATAGCTTCTGGAGTGGTTGGCTCAATGTCGTTGTGATGAGCAGCAATGGCGTGGACGACTGGATCGGACATACCATATTTTTTAGCTAATTCAGCACCGATTTCAGCATGTTTACCTTCAATTTTGTGAGTGACGGCCTTGCCAACATCGTGAAGGAGAGTGGCAGTTTTAGCAACACGAACGTCGGCGCCAATTTCCTCCGCGATCATGCCGGCCATGTGAGCCATTTCGATGGAATGGAGTAAGACATTCTGACCATAAGAAGTACGAAATTTTAGTTCACCAAGGAGGTGCAACATCTCGTGGGGGATACCAATAACCCCAACTTCGCGGGCAGCGTCTTCACCAGCCCGAGTGACTTCTTTTTCAATTTCACGTTCAGCCTTACTGACAGCTTCCTCAATACTAGCAGGATTGATACGACCATCCTTCATCAAACGCTCCAAGGCATATCTGGCGACCTGGCGACGGATAGGGTCAAAAGAGGAAAGAACAACCATACCCGGAGTATCGTCAACCATAATGTCAACGCCGGTAGCACGCTGAAGGGCCTGAATATTGCGCCCCTCCTTACCAATAATACGACCTTTCATTTCGTCATCGGGAAGCTTTAAGGCAGTGACAGTACGATCTGCGGTGACCTCGGAAGACATGCGTTCCATGGCGGTGACAAGTAGAGCCTGTGCAGTCTCGTCAATGTCGCGCTTGATCTCGCGCTGCTGTTTTACCACTAGGTTTGCGAGATCATTCTTAATGTCTTTTTCGGTCATAGTGATCAGTTTTTCCTTGGCATCGGTTTTAGAAAGACCTGCAATTTTCTCGAGTTTTTCTTGTTGCTTATCGCGAATAGTATGAATTTCAGATTTGAGCTCTTCAATTTCTTTTTCTTGGCGAGAAAGACGCTCGGAACGTTTTTCAATTTGGTCGAATTTATTATCTAGAGAGATTTCACGTTCACTGAGACGTTTTTCAGTCTGCTTCCAATCCTTGCGCCTGCTATCCTCCTCGTTTTTTGATTTTTCAGCAAGATCGGCGGCTTCTTTTCTGGCTTTTAAAATGATGTCCGATGCTTCATTTTTAGCCTTACGCACCAAATCGTCTGCACGATTTTTACCACCATTCTCATTCTTTTTGTCATAAGCAAAAACCACTCCAGCACCAGCGCCAAGCCCAACTACTGCGGCGATAATCACAGGGACTAACTCCATATTCCTCTTTCTTTTTGTTATTTTTGAGAGCGTCAATATTTTCCTGATATCGACTGATTAACAAAATATATAATGATTACACTTTTGATAAAAATTCCCCCATATATTTTTATTTTATCATATTATTTTATTTATTCGTATGGCTCGATATTGTCGGTCAACATATTACGGATGAGTTGGTTGGCAGTATTTTCAAGGCCTTGTTCGGCACCGTCGGTACTAGAGATAGTTGGGTCAACATAGAAATAATTATAATCTTTGTAAGTGAAAACTTTAGTACCAAAGCGAAGACCAGTCTGCGTATCAAAATCGCCATCGGCGACTGCAACGCGTCTCAAACAACCTTGACGACCAAGATTCTTACCTGGGTCAGCAAAAGCTGGTTTATACTGGACGCCTTTTTGAACAGCGTTAAAGCAGATTGAGTTTCTGAATTCATAGCTATTTAGGACGTAGCTCACAGAGGTGAGAGTGTCTGGAATTTTGATTTTAATATTCCAATCAGTGAGATAGATATAACCAGTAGTGGCTTTATAAACCGGGACGTCTTCGGGCTTACTGATTTTTGAAATACCGGTAGTCTCCTCGACGGCTTTAATAATTTTGTCTTTAGCAGCAACGGTTTGAGTAAGGGTAGTAATTTTATCACCTTGAGACATGCCAAAGACAAGACCAACGATGCTTAAAACGAGGAAAATAACCATAAGAATACCAAAAACAAGAGACATGGTGGTCATTTTTTTAAGTGATTTGAGAGCGATGGCTTTTGGGTCGGTCTTAGGGTCAACTGGTTGTGGAAGTTCCTCTTCTGGGATTTGATTGAGATTTGGAGTTTGAAAATCAAAATGAGTTGGAGAAACAACTGGGACATTGAGAGAAGTTTGTGGACCAGCATTTTCGAAAGCTTGCCCCTGTGATTTAGGCTCTCTTGTTTGTTTGGCGGCAAGTTCAGCAGCATTAGCAATAGCCTGCTGAGTGAGCTGACTATTAGAGTTTGGATTACCGGAATTTGCGGCCTGAGCAAAACCATTTTCACCAAATGGACTGTTTGAAGCGGAAGCCATAAATGGATTGTTTGAAGACGGCGGGAGATTAGTATTTGTGGCAGCAGCAGAATGAGCAGACTGTCCAGCACCGCCACCAAAAGTAACGCCGCCGATGGTGGTTGAGTTATTTAAGTTATTGATTCCAAAAGTATTTTTTTCTTGATCCATGCAAAACCCTTATTCTTATAATATTATATCAAAAATACTATTTTTTGGGTGGAGTTATATTAGCTGGGCGTCCATAATCTGGTAAGATGACGGGGACTTTTTCGCCAGTCGATTTGTAGAGCGGAATATTGAGCTGGTCGGCCAAGGTATTAACGATGGCGGCGCCGATACGAAGACCAGTAAAAGAACCAGGGCCAGCCATAAAAGTAATTTCAGAGAGATTAGACCAGTCTGCGTGGTTTTCTTGAAGCTTTTGATGAAGAACTTGGAGAAGTTTTTCCGCCAGCTGATTACCGAGATCGATATGATATTCTTTATCGTCAAGCTTTAAAATAGTTTGGGGAGTGGAGGTGTCAAGATAGAGTTTCATTTTCGTTCAATGCTCCTTGTTCCGTCATCGTTAATGGTGATAAAAAAGCGAAGATGATCGGCTGGTAAGAGATCACTGACAGAATCTCCCCACTCGATGACGGTGATTGTATCAGGATCGGCGATATTTTCAAGTAAGTCTTCAGACATGATACCAGGGTCTTGTAGACGATAAAAATCGTAATGAACAAGAGAGCGGTTTTTGCCATTGTGAGTAAAATAATAGTGCTTTGACAGAGTAAAGGTTGGTGAAGTGATCTCCTCTTCAATGCCAAAACCCTTGGCGAGACCTTTGGTGATAGTGGTTTTACCAGCACCAACATCGCCAACTAGTTCGATAACGGCAGGAAAATTAAGGGTACCAGCAAGTTTTTTACCAAATTCTATCATTTCAGACTCAGAAGAAAATTTTTGCATAACTATATTATATAATGACGTGAGAAAAATATAAAATTCTTATGATATAATTCAGTTATGAGATGCAATAATCGAAACGTAAAATTAGTGAGGATAGCTAGCTTATTGATTGTAATTACTTGTGTGATTGTTGTAGTGGCAGCGCTGTTTGTGCGTAAAAATATTACAAGCACCAAGCTGGCCGAGCAGAAATTTGAGGAGCTGGCGCGCGATTATTATGAGAATGATTTTTACAAGAGATTTATTCGGGACCACGTAAAGGACGAAAATGATACTGACCTTGAGAAATATTTTGGAAAATATGCGCAGATGGGTTTTTCACCAGTGAAGCTGAGGAAACTACTTGATTATAGCGAACGCAACAATAAAGACATGAAGAAGTATTTTGAATACGAAAAGTTTAGTTGCGATACAAATGGATCTTATGTGATTATTAAGCCAAAAGCACCGTTTGGGGCGAAGGATTACGAGCTAAAAAGTGCAATTAGCTGCAAGGAAAGTTAAGCCTTCAGGCTTGACGCTTGAGAGGTTTTCTGTATTTTTAACTTAAAACTATCTGTTTTATGTTTTCTGATTTTCTCTGCAATTTTTAATTCTATTATTGAAAAATAATAAATATCTGTTAGAATAAGATTATTACATTTTGTATGGTCTCTTAGTATAACGGTTAGTACAACGGGTTTTCATCCCGTCAACGCGGGTTCGACTCCCGCAGAGATCACCATTTTATGAATTTGAGCCGGATGGCTCTTTTTTATGCTTCTCTTTTCTGTACTTCTCTTTTTTGTGCTTTAGATTTTATTCAGAATCTCGATTGCCGTTTTAAGAAACTAAATATGCGACGTGTGATATAATCCGATTAAAATGAAAAAGACAGTACAGATTGACTTTTCAAAATATAAATTAGTTATCTTTGATTTTGATGGGGTAATAGCTGACTCGTTGATGTCGTATAGAGAGCTTGATCAACAGCTAATCCAGGAACTGTATGGGGTTCGGGAAGATATGCAAGAGATTATAAAATTCCGAGATAAAATTAAGAATAAAACTAAGAGTGATTCTGATGATGAATATTATATGGCATTAGATAAAAAATATGGTGATGGCAAGAAATCTTTACCAGAAATTTATGCGAAAGTATTTGAGATTTTTCCAATGATACAAAGCCAAATTAAACCCAAGACGGGAGTAATTCGGGTGATGAAAAAAATAAGAGAAAAATTCAATTGTAAGATAGGACTAGCCACAAGTTCTGAACGCCGTGAGATTGATTTCTTTTCATCTAATAATTCATCAATTGGTAGAGAAATTAATTTAAATGATTATTTTGATCGAATTGTGACCTTTGATGATGTAAAAAAGCCAAAACCAGACCCCGAAGTCTATCAACAAATAATTGATTTTTATGCAGTTCCTCCTAAAGAAGTGTTGGTGTTCGAAGATAGTTTACTAGGAATTACTGCCGCCAAGACAACAGGAGCAACAGTGATAGCGATTGAAGATATTCATAATGGACAAGACCTTAATCAAATCAGAAATCTTGCCGATTTTTGTATTACAGGATGGGATGAATTGGTATTTTAATCCCAAAAGCAGTATTTTTGTGATATAGTTAAAGAGGTAGCTGGCGCCATAGCTCAGCTGGATAGAGCAGGAGACTTCTAAGCTCAAGGTCGTAGGTTCGAACCCTACTGGCGCTACCAAATTGGATTTATTTTTTCTAGTCTTTATTCACCGTTTTTACCAGTTTATATAAGTATGTTTGATGTAGGGTTTTCTGAAATAAGTTTTTTTGTTGGTAAATTCCATAAGTGCAAAATAAGACGGAAAGAAGACATTAAGTTTATTTAGAGGTTTGATGCATTCATGAAAAGTAGTGAGAGCGCCGACTACTAATAGCTTGTCCGCATAAGATTTGAGGGTGTTTCTGGAATTTTCAGGAGCCCATTTTTTTGTTGGTGAAATAAGACCGCGGGAGCTATTGATTAGTTCATCGAGCACAGGTGGCATGACACCATTATGCATGTGGCCGGAAATGAGATAATCAAACTCACGGAGACGATATTTTACCTCTGGATGATTAAGATAGACTGGCGAATGCACGAGCGCGAACTTGAGCTTTTGCTTTGGTAAATGATTCAAATACTGCTCTGGGAGGGAGTCGAGTTCAGATAGTATGGTTGGAAGATCTTCAATAATTCCACTATCGGCATGATAGTAATCTGGGGACTGAGTGTAGCCAAGACAATAGATATTTTCATCTTCATAGACCTGATTATCGAGAAGAAACACATTGTCGAGAGCGCGAATTTCGTCAAAAAATTCTGAGGCAATCTCATATTGCCAGCCGATTTGATTTCCGGTTGGTTTGCGATACATATCATGGTTGCCGATACCAAGAATAATAGTGGAGCACTGACCAAGTTGACGAAGAAATTTTAGAAGACGCTGACGCTCGGATGTTTTATCCACCATGTCAAGAGTATCGATGAGGTCGCCAGGCATTAGAACATAGGAAGGAGAAAGAGTTTTTACCTGTTTGACGATGGCGCGAAGTTTGCGATCGGAGACCTGATAACTAAAATGGAGGTCCGACATAACCATAACCTTAAAAGGATCGGTAGTTTTTTTATGATGTGCAAAAAAATCTGGGCGAAAAAGTCGGTAGGTACTGAGTCGGAATAGTTTCATTGCTTATTTTTTAATTAAACGATAATAAAGGCTTGGAGCGAAACGGAGACTAGCGAGAGGTTTTTGAAGCCTTTTCTCAAGACCGACAAGAGTCTTGGTCTTAAAGATTTTCTTCATAGTTTGACTTCTAAAATTTGAAACAGAGAGGATATCATCAATCTCGAAACCAGATTTTTTGAAGAGGTCCTCGACATAGGCTGGATGATAATTATAAAAACCATCTTTATCAATATTTTTGAGGTTGGAAGGCTTTTTATCAAATGGATTAATTTTAGATTTCTTGAACCAGTAGCGAAACATTTTTGGAAGAGTGTGCTTATTGGCAACTTCAATCACGGCGACACCACCTGGTTCAAGGATACGATGAAGCTCCTTGATAACAGCTGGAAGATCTGCAAAATGGTGCGTGGCGCGAACCATTAAGAGACAAGAAAATTCGCCATCTTTGAATGGGGTGTGATAAATGTCACCCTGGACGGTTTTGATACGATTACCAAATTCCTCCTTAGCCTGATCAAGTTCGGTCTGTGAATAATCAAAAAGCGTAGCGACCTTGGCACGATCGAGATATTCCTTGGCGAGACGACCATAACCACCAGCAATATCAACAAAGGTATCCATTTTGGTCGGAAGAAGGCGACGAATAGCGAGACGATCTGCCATGTCTTCATATTTACGATCTGCATCTTCCCAGAAGATTTTTTTGTAATCATAGCCGTTGTAATCGGAAACGACTTTCTTATTTTTCTCTGTCATGACAATAATTATACCATGAGAGGCGTGGGCATTTATCTTTTGGTTTGAATATCTATTTTGTTTTGGTTATTTATCTTTTGGTTTGAGATTTCGGAAGAGGATTCTATTGAGTTTTTCAAAGAATGGCTGAACTTCTTCAAGATCCAGAAGAAAGCTGGCGGCAAAATAGACAATCATGGAGCCGACGGAAATGACGAGGAATTTCGGGATGGTGACAAAGACGGAATTATCAGTGGAGCGAAGAGGTAAAAGCTTGGTGAGGATGTAGGCTGAAACAGCAGTAACAACAGTAGCGACTAACATCCTGAAAAAGGCGGTCCAAAAATTTTTATTGAGTAGATTTTGACGGGATTTTTTCTGCAAAATGAAGAGGAGAATAAAGATTTCAAGAATAGCGCCGATAGACTGAGCCCATCCAAGACCGTCCGGTCCGAGACCGATGATACTAAAAATGATTGAGAGAATCATAGTGAAACCGACGGCAATAATACTGACGATGAACGGAGTTTTGGTGTCCTGTCTAGCGTAAAAACCACGTGAGGCAATATGAAAAATTGACTGAGCAAAAATAGCAAGAACGAGAGAGCCAAGGATACTGGCAATGACTGGCTGGCCACCATTTTTAACGAAACTAACAACATAGCCACGAGCAAAATAGGCAATAACAGAAACAGGAAGCGAAATCCAGATAATCATACGGAGGGCGCGACGAAAAACGTCGTCAAATCTGGAAGTATCACTATTATTGGTCTCTTCCGTCAGTTTAGGGAAGAAGGCAGTCGAGATGGCGACGCCAATGAGATTGACTGGCATTTGGTGAAGACTGTTGGCCTGCTGAAAAGAGCGGAGGGCGCCTTTACCCATGCGAGAAGATAGGTTGGTGGCGAGGATAGAATATACATAGTCGATTCCCTGGTCGAGAGATCTTGCTGGTAGTAGCTTAAGTACGGCCTTAAAGCCAAGATTTTTCCAATAAATTTTGAATTGATAATCGAAACCAAGGCCAAAAAGACCAATAAGGCTGATAAAAATCTGAAGAACGGCGCCAAAAACGACACCGATGGCGACACCCATGATACCACCCTCGAAAAGCTGAAGTCCGAAAAGATTGATGCCATTTGTAAAAACGGTAATACCGATGAGAATCCCAACATTATAGAGAGCGGGAGCAAGTGAATAGAAGACAAAGCGACCGACGGCTTGCTGAATAGAGTTGAGGACGGTTGCGATACTAAAAAGAAAGGGATTGATGGCGATAACGCGCATCATATTGATAGCAAGAATAGTACCAGATTCGTCGAGACCTGGACCTACGATGTAGCGGACCAAGGGGTCGGCAAGAAGCATAATCAAAACACTGGAGATGAGGGTGACAATGGCCATGAGATTAAGAATGGAAGAGCTAAGTTCCCAAGCAGATTTTTTATTACCAGAAATTAAACGTTGATTAAAAACTGGAATAAAACTAACTGCGAGAGCACCAGAGGTGAGGATGAAAAACATGAAATCAGGGATAGTGAAGGCAGCGGTGTAGGCGTCAATGCCGGTTGGGTAGGTGTCAAGATAATAAGAATTCAAGAGACGATCGCGAAAAATGCCGAGCAAGGCAGAAATTAAAGTACTAATACTCAACAAAATTGCGGCATATTTAACGCTGAGCTTGCTATTTGCCATAGCCACAACGGAACGAAACTGAAATTTCTTCATTATTTATTATTATACATGATAAAGCACAAGCGGGGGATTCAAAAAACGCGAAGGGTATTATATAATAATAGGGTGAAAACACAAAGACTTGATTTAGTCTATAAAATTGGGGATGAGATTCTTAGATCTGAGAATATGCAGCGCGAAAAACGCTTTGTTCAACATGCCAATGTTTCAACCTATGAACACTCTGTTAGTGTAGCAAGAATGAGTTTGATTATTGCAGAAATTTTACGAGCTAAAGTCGATAAAATCTCACTGGTACGTGGAGCACTATTACACGATTTTTTCCTCTATGACTGGCATGATAAGACAGCGATGCCTAGAGCACATGCTTACCTTCATCCGCTGATTGCCTATGATAATGCAAAGAAAGAGTTTAAACTGAACGTGATTGAAAAGAATATTATTCAGGCACATATGTTTCCAATTAGTATTGTGATGCCAAAATATCGTGAAAGCTGGATTGTAGTGTTGGCGGATAAAATTTGCGCGATGCAAGAAGTGATGTCAAATCTTAAAGTACGCGCAACTGTCTCGGTTTTACGAAGTACACAGTACTGTGGCGTAATTATTTAATACAGTAGAATCTATGGAAAAATACCTCGAACGAGGTATTTTTTGTCCACTGGGGCTTTCTCTGCTTTATATTAGAAACACATACGCTATTTGGGTTATTTGAATTATTCAGATGATTGAATTATTTAGATTATTCGTGGAGCTTAGCGCGTTCCGGTAAGGTGGCACCGTCAAAAATATCTTTTAGATCTTCCTCCTCAAGAGATTCTTTTTCAAGTAAAGCCTTGGCGACACGGTCAAGAACTTTGCGGTTAGCCTGAAGAACAAGCTCGGCACGCTTGGCAGCTTCGGCCGTGAATTCGCTAATTTCTGTGTCGATAAGTTCGGCGGTTTTTTCTGAATAAGGTTTACCAGTACTGATGGTGTAATAACCAGTATCTTCCGATGGGAATACGAGATTACGAGTTTTATTTCCCATACCTTCGCGAGTAATCATTTCTTTACTCAATTCAGCAACATGCTTCAAGTCAGAGGAGGCACCTGTAGTGACACTGTCGGCTCCAAAAATGATTTTCTCGGCAATACGGCCACCCATCGCACGTGCTAGGATGTCTTTTAATTCATAAATACTCTTATAACTACGGTCTTCGGGAGGAAGAAACCAGGTGACGCCACCGGTGTGACCTCGAGGAATGATGGTAATTTTATGGACTGGATCGGAATCCGGAAGAACGTGACCGACAACAGCGTGACCAGCTTCGTGGTAGGCGGTGATTTGACGTTCCTTATCGTTCATAACTTTCGACTTGCGTTCGGGACCAATAGCAACACGTTCAAAAGCTTCGGTGACGTCGGCGCCGGTGATCTCCTTGTGCCCTTCCCTGGCAGCAGTAATAGCTGCCTCATTGGCGATATTGGCGAGATCAGCACCAGAAGAACCAGCCGTCTTAGCAGCAAGCGCATCAAGATCGACGGTCTTGTCGGCTGGTTTATTTTTGAAGTGGACTTTAAGGATTTCAAGACGATCTTTGCGTTCTGGAAGAGTAACATCAACATGACGATCAAAACGACCTGGGCGAAGCAAAGCTTTATCAAGCATATCGACACGGTTGGTGGCGGCTATGACGATTACTCCAGATTCATTATCAAACCCATCCATCTCAACGAGAATTTGATTGAGGGTTTGTTCGTCTTCACGGCCAGCACCACCACGGGCGTCACGCTTATGCGCAACGGCGTCAATTTCATCGATAAAGATGATACTTGGAGCATTCTTTTTAGCCTTACTAAAGAGGTCGCGGACACGAGAGGCACCAACACCAACGAACATTTCGGCGAATTCTGAGCCGGAGATGCTGAAGAAAGGAACATTAGCCTCACCAGCAACGGCGCGTGCCATCAGAGTTTTACCAGTGCCTGGGTCGCCAGCAAGAAGTACGCCGCGAGGGATTTTAGCACCAAGTTTTTCATATTTCTTTGGATTCTTGAGAAAATCGACAACTTCTGCGAGATCCTGCTTAGCAGCTTCATTGCCCGCAACATCGGTGAAAAGAACACGTTTCTTGTCTGGACCATAAAGCTTGGCACGAGCTTTACCAAAACCCATATTTTCTCGATTCATACTTTGGGCTTGACCGAGAAGTCGGCTGAAGAAAAAGATGGCAATAACAATTGGGACGGCAATAGTGAGAATACTGACAAATAATTCGGTGTAGTTAATAGGTTCAACATAATTGATGACAGGATATTGTTCCTGACATTTTTTTAACTCTTCGCCAGATTTGTTTGCACAATGATTGATGAGGCCCTGTTCATAAAGAGTGCCGGAAGCGTCTTTTCTAGAAGTTTCTGTCGGGATATCCTTACCTTTCAAGGTGATTTCGAGTTCACTACCAGAGACGGTAATACGTTTAATGTTACCATGTTCATCATTGGCGCGGGCGATAACATCGGAAAGTGGCACCTCTTTCATTTTAAGGCTGTTGGAGTTAAATAAGTTGAAGCAATAGGCGATAAATAATATGGATAAAATCGTAAAAATAGCTGAGCGAATTGTGTTCGATTTATTATTTTTACTCAGATTGACTTTTGGCTTATTACCAGTGGTTTTTTGCGTGTTCATTAAACTCCTTAAATTGGCTTTTCTAGAAAATAATTACATCTTGCAGTGCCTTTTGGGGCCGACAAATACAGATATAAATATATTAACATATCATTGCATTTTTGGGGTGAGTGTGGTAAATTTAACAGTAGCGGGGCGTGGCACAGTTGGTAGCGCGCGGCGTTTGGGACGCTGAGGTCGCAAGTTCGAGTCTTGTCGCCCCGACCATATTAAAATAGGCCATTTAGTGGTCATTTTTTATTTTAATAAAATACTAGGACGAATTTGCGGAACGTCCCAAGGAGTAAACGCAAGTTCGAGTCTTGTCGCCCCGACCATTCAAGAAGAGGAAAATAAGAAATTTATTTTTATTTTGCATGATACAGAGTGGATAGATTTACGAAGTAAGATATAATGGGTTTAATATGAATTCGATTGATAATATTCAATACTATATAGACAAAACTATGATGGAGGATGGAGAATTTTATTCGGCGGTAGTTTGTTATATGAATGGCAAAAAAGATGACCGTTCGGCACAAACAGTTTTGTGGGAGCTTAGCCATTCAAAAGAAAATGGTTCGTTTTTTATTGGACTAGATTTTTCGGAATTTAAACGAGCAATAGATTGCATGAGAATTATGGGTAGTGGACATGAAAAATAAATTAAATTTGTTTTTAGATTTATTTTTAGATAAATTAGACTAATTTAAATTTATTATAGATTAGTTTTAGCTCCGATTTTGATTTATCTAATTTTGTTTATCTGATTTTTATAATTGCAAGAGTTTCTTGAGTTTTGAAATTTGCGATTTTTGAAGGATGAGATTTAAGCCATTCGTCGGTGGCACGGGCGGAACCAGGAAGTTCAGGATTATTATAATCATGAACGACAATAATACTACCTGGTTGCATTTTCGATTCGATGAGGGAGAGGCTAGTTTTGATTGAAGTATAGAGGTCGCCGTCGAGAAAAGCGAAGCTGATTTTGACAGGAAGATCTTCATTTTGGTCTAGATCTTCGAAGAAGGCTTTTTTAATTTTTGGAAGAGGGAGATTTTGTCGCTTAAATTTCTCAATAACCTCATGCTTAGTGACAAATAATTCTCCTGCTTTGAACTGATCGCCAGCAGCTGAACTATCTTCTTTGGTTTTCTCCGGTAACCCAGCAAATGAGTCGTAAAGCCAGAGGTTTTTAATAGAATTAAATGATGCGTTGGTGGAATTTTGAGATGTTTTGGTAGAATTTTGCAATTTGACAGGATTCTGCAATGCTCGTTGAAAGACGACCGAAGTGTCTCCTTTGTAACACCCCAACTCAACGACGTCGCCCGGAATGTCTGCGACGAGAATTTGCTCTAGGAGACTAAGAAGAATTTCGGTTTCTTTTGTGGAAACTTGCGAAACACCCTCTGTTTTTTGAGAATTATTTTTGGACATTACAACTATTTCTTTCTTAGAAAGATGGCCGTGATAAAGCCGGCGACGGTGGCAGAAATGATATCTCCCATAGTGTCGTCGATACCAGGAGCATTGAGTTCCTGCATATGTCCACCGCAAAGTTTATCGTACGTGAATTCATAACATTCCCACATAGCAGCAGTGAAAGCAACAAAACAGACGATAAATAATAAAGCAAACCCCGAATGATAGATTTTGCGCTTAATGGTAGACTTGCCAGAGGAGCCGGTTTTTGACTCCAAAACCCTTCCAGACTGATCGGTGGCCTCTGTGCCGTCATAAAAATGATCAAGAATTTCCTTGGCGCCAAAGGCTGCAACTACACCACTCAGAGTATGGACAACCTTGTCATAACTGGGAGAGCCCATGATGATAATGGTTTTATACCAATCAAGGTCAATACCTAAAACCATGGCGATGATAATGAATATACCATAAATGAGTTGTAGCCTAGTGGTAGTGGCAAAGCCTAATTTTTTAAGAAGCTCAGGAGCATATGGCAAAATTATCGTGACTAAGTAGCTAGGTAATTTATACCAGGTGATTGGGTCGATAAAGTGAAGCACAACAAAGAGAACGCCAATAAGACTGATGATAATTTTAAGTAGCCAGTTGATGCGCTCATATTTTGATAACTGGAAAAATTTTTTGAAAATCTTATTCATAAATATATACCTTAAAGTCTATTAGATTAAATATATCATATCAGAGTTTTTATATCTGTATTATATCGCTACTCTCATTAAACAAAAATACCTCTTATGAGGTATTTTTGTAGTTTGATACTTAAGTTAATCTTTTAAGTCTAAAGATTATTTTCGCTTATTTATCAACAACTTCACCTTCGACTGGTTCCCCGTCGGCTGGCTTCTTGGAAGAATCAGTTTCGGTCGAACCTGTGTTCGAGGCAGATTGGTAAAGTTTTGCACCAATTGGCATCACTTTATTGGAGAGTTCTTTGGCAGCTTCCTCAAATTTTGTGGAATCAGCAGAACTATCTTTGAGAACTTCCTTAGCTTCCTCGACGGCTTTCTTGATAGTCTCTTTATCTTCATCAGAAATCTTATCTTTGTATTCGTCAGGCATTTTTTCGGTTTGATAAATCGTCTGTTCAAGTCTGTTTTTAGCATCGATGGCTTCACGTTTTTTCTTGTCTTCATCAGCGTGGAGTTCAGCATCTTTCTGCGCTTTTTCAATATCCTCTTTTGACATATTGCCAGAGTTTTGAATAGTAATACTCTGTTCTTTGCCAGTACCTTTATCGCGAGCAGTGACATTTAGAATACCATTAGCGTCGATATTGAAGGTGACTTCGATTTGTGGAACGCCACGTGGGGCTGGAGCAATACCGTCGAGAATAAAGCGACCGAGAGATTTGTTGTCGGCGGCCATTTCGCGTTCACCCTGGAGAACGTGAATTTCAACCTGTGGCTGGTTATCAGCAGCAGTAGAGAAAGTCTCGGACTTTGAGGTTGGGATAGTAGTATTGCGCTCTATAAGTTTAGTAGAGACGCCGCCCATAGTTTCGATGCCTAGAGACAAAGGAGTGACGTCGAGAAGAAGAACATCTTTCACATCACCTTGCAAGACACCACCTTGGATAGCAGCACCAACAGCTACGACTTCATCTGGGTTCACACCCTGCATTGGCTCTTTACCGAAGAGAGTTTTAACTTTTTCAACAACGGCTGGCATACGAGTCATACCACCAACCATAACAACTTCGTTGATATCTGAAGTTTTAAGTTTAGCATCTTTAAGAGCTTTCTCTACTGGTCCGGCAAGACGGTCTAGAAGTGGAGCGACCAATTCTTCCATCTTAGAACGAGTGAGAGTGTATTCAAAATGTTTTGGGCCATCAGCATCAGCAGAGAGGAATGGGAGGTTGATTTCAGTTTCTTTAGCAGATGACAACTCCTTCTTGGCCTTCTCAGCTTCATCCTTCACACGCTGCATGGCGGCTGCATCATTTTTAATATCGATACCAGACTCATCTTTGAAGCGGTCGCAGAGGAAGTTGACGATAATATTATCGAAGTCTTCACCACCAAGGTGGGTGTCACCGTTGGTTGAAAGTACTTCAAAGACACCGTCACCAAGCTCGAGGATAGAAACATCAAAAGTACCACCACCAAGATCAAAGACAACAATCTTCTCTTCGTTCTTCTTCTCAAGACCATAAGCCAAAGCGGCGGCGGTAGGCTCGTTAATGATACGTTTCACTTCGAGACCAGCAATTTTACCGGCATCTTTGGTGGCTTGACGCTGAGAATCATCAAAATACGCTGGAACGGTAATGATGGCTTCAGTGACTTTTTCGCCTAGGAAGGCTTCGGCGTCGGCCTTGATTTTTGAAAGAATCATGGCAGAAATTTCTTCTGGAGTGTAAGTCTTACCATCCATTTCAACAGCTACACCATCACCTTTTTTGACAATTTTGTATGGCATGATATCGAGATCACGTTGAACTTCTTTGTCTTCGAACTTACGACCGATAAGACGCTTAATACCATAAATTGTATTCTTTGGATTAGTGACACGTTGACGCTGAGCAACTTTACCAACTAGGCGTTCACCTTTTTTAGTGACAGCTACAACAGATGGAGTGGTACGATCACCTTCAGCATTTGTAATAACTTCTGGTTTTCCTGCGACCATGTATGCGAACGCAGAGTTCGTGGTACCAAGGTCGATTCCAATAATTTTACTCATTTATTACTCCTTTTATATTATTAGCACTCTTCATATTTCATTGCTAAGTTAATAAGAGTATAGCCCATTAGCACTCTACTGTCAAGACTGCTAATTAAGATTTTTGAGAAAATTTATTGGGGTATATTGCCACTCATAAGGATCTATCAGAGTAGAAATTCTATAAAATACATTATTTATATTTATACATGGAACTATTTATGTTATGCATGAAGTTATTTATGTAGAAAAATCTTGCGAATGATAATAAAGAGCTCGTCTTTAAATTGAAAGACGGCAATGCCAAGACCGATGGCGGCGGAGCCGGCAACTGCCGTAGTGCCATTAAAATCCTTCTTTTTCTTTTCTTCGGATTCCCCGGTTTTAGGAACCTCAACTGGATTGGTGGCGCCAGTGTTTTGATGAACCTTTCGGCAACGGTTGGTTTCAGGATGACGCTCGTAGCCTTCTTTACAAGCCTTCAACTCTTTAGTTTGTTCTGGTTTTTTACAGCGATTAGTCTCTGGATTTAAGACTTTACCTTCTGGACAGGTTTTTGGAGCGACGGGACCGGCAATTTTATGACAACGACCGGTTTCTGGATTTCTAACTTGTCCAGCCTTACACGGCTTCTTTTCATTTACTTCTTGTTTTTTATTGCAGCGATTGGTGATTTTATTTAAGAAATATCCTTCCCTACAAGTTTTCGGTACTTTATTTACGATTTTATTACAATGATTAGTTGCTTTGTTCAAAAAGTAGCCGGGAAGACAAGTCTTTGGTTGACTGTTTTTGTTGTTCTGTATATTAGTTTGGCCTCCAGGTTGTTTTGAAGTATTGTCCCCAGGTTTCTGTGAAGATTGGTTGTTGGAGCTCGGATTTTTAGTTCCGTGGTTATTGGCATTAGAACTATTAGAGTTAGATTTTTTAGATCCAGAATTATGGGTTCCTGGTTTTTTGGATGACGGTTTTTTAGGAACTGGATTTTTATTGCAGCGATTGGTTTTAACATTAAGAAAGAAGCCTTTCTTGCAAGTTTTGACTTTTTGTTCAGGAAATTTTTTGCAGCGCTTGGTCTCGGGATTAAGATATTTGCCCTTAGGACAGGCTTTCTCCTCTTTAATTACATTTTTACCCTTGGCATCAGCGGGAGGTTGCATGGCGGAGACCGACTGAGATACAGGTATAAGAATAAGATTCATACAGAGAAAAATGCTATATATGAGATATTTGAATCTATGACCTCTTTTTCGCACGGGTAAACGATGAAAAACGCTCGGCGATATGGTACTTAGTTTATTTTTCTGATCTACATGCCGTTTGTGAGAAGAATTTTTAATTTTTCTGACACTTAGTAGTGGCTTTTTCATAGTATTACCTCATTTAATTTCTTATAGGCACAATGTAGCTCTTTAGAAAATATTTTCAAGCATGAACGTTTTATTTTTGAGCTTTACAGAGAGAAAATGAGGTTTATTTCAAAATAACATAAGCAAGATATAATCTAGCATAAGCAAGATATGCTATAATTTGGGTATGGAAGGTCTTACAATATTCTCTGCATCTGGAGTGATTATTCTTGCAGCACTAGCGCACGCTTCTTTACAGATGAATTTGGGGTCATTGCTTTTGCTTTATCATGAAAGTTTAGGAAAACACATTAAAAAACGCACTAAGTTTTTGGTGACGAATTATATCTTTGGCGTGACATTTTTGATTACGACGAGCCTAGCGGCAACGGCTTACTTTATTCATCTCTTTTTTGGGTCAAGCCTCTCGGTGGTTTGTCTAACTATTTTGGTCTCTCTACTGGTAGCTCTAACTATTTGCATTTGGTTATTTTATTACCGAAGCGGACGTTCAACGGAGTTATGGTTACCAAAACCAATCACTAGATATATAACTAGACGCGCAAAACAAACAGACAGCAATATCGAGGCTTTCGCGTTGGGGCTACTTGCTAGCTTTGCGGAGACGCCGTTTGTAATAGTACTAATGTTAGCCGGGGCAGATAGTTTACTGAAATTACCGTTTATTCTTCAAATGACAATGTTTTTTGTCTATATTTTGATAGCCATTTTGCCACTAGTAATGCTCCGCGTGGCGGTTAGACACGGAAAGACAGTAGCGGAGATTCAAAAATGGCGTCTAAAAAATAAAAATTTCTTAAAAATTCTCTCTGGGACGCTTTTTATCACTCTTGCTATATTCTTAGTTGCGTTCAGGATTATTCAGAAATGAGAAAGATAAAAAAACAGAATCGAGTTGTATTTTCAGAAACGCAACTGCGTGAAGATTTGCGTCGGGAGGCGAGAGTACTTAACATACATCCGGGAGCAGCAGATCTGATTGCAGGAGAAGTGACAGAGAAGCTTGAAAAATGGCTGGAAGATAAACCAACAATTACGCAATCTGATTTGGATCGTAGGATTGTGTTGGAGGTAAAAAAATATAATAAGGACCTAGCCTTTATCTTAGGGGAGAGGAATAAATTAATATGAAAAAATTTGACTACGATTTAGTTGTGATTGGCGGAGGAGCTGCGGGAATTGCAGGAGCGTTGATGGCGGCTTCACAAAAGAAGAAAGTGGCGATTATTGAACGAGAATTGATTGGTGGGCAAAATACTATTTGCGGATTTACTCAGCTAATTGCTTCAAGAATCTCACAATTATTATTCCGAGCGCGCGAAGGTGCGAGTTTTGGGCTGAATTCTGATCATTTGAAAATCAATCTACCATCGATGTATAGCGAAATCCAGACCAAGGCGGAAACATATATTGAGCTTAAAAAAGATGAACTGAAAGAAGCAAAAGTTGAAATAATTCGAAGCAATGCACGGTTTATTTCCCCGATTGAAGTGGCTATAGACGACGGAACCCTAACCGCACGAAAGTTTTTAATTGCAACTGGCACTGGTTTGGACACTGGGGAGATTGCGGGTCTATGTGATGTAGGTTTTTTGACACCAAGCGAAATATATTTGGGATTGCCAAGAATTCCAAAGGTAGTGTTAGTAGTGGGGGCTGGACAGAGCGGTGTGGAAACTGCGGAATTCTTAGCTAACATGGGGAGTTCAGTAATCTTAGTAGATATGGCCGAAAGAATTTTACCAAAAGAGGACGCCGAAGTAGCAAAAATCATCGAAGCGAAATTTGGGCAGAAAAAGAGGATTAAAATTTTAACCGAAACGAGGGTGCTAGCCCTTGAAAATGATGGAGTACAGACGCTTTCAACTGGTAGAAAAACAAAAGTAGTAAAGGCAATTCTGTCACGTGGAGAACAGCGAAAGTCAGTACGAGTGGAGTGTGTGGTGCTTGCAACCGGACAGAGACCGGAGCTGGATCTTGGTCTTGAAAACGCCAATGTAAAGTATGAAAATGCAGGGATTATTGTTTCTGATCAAATGCGAACCTCGAATAAAAATATTTTTGCGGCGGGTGGAGTGGCATTTGTGAAAGAAAATCGAAAGATTAGTGATAATTTATTTAATTCCTACGAAAAAGACTGCTATGAAGGTGCGATTGCAGCTTCAGTGGCGTTTAATGGTCGTAGTAAAACTGTGGTTGAAAACAATGGTTTTGCAAGGATGACCAATATTTATCCAAAAGTGGCTAGTGTGGGAATGACGGAAGACCAGTGTAATTTGGCTGGGATAAAATATACTGCAGCGATTTCGGGCTTAACACAAAAGACTGCAACTTGGAGTCCAAATGCAGAAGATGGTTTTGTGAAGATTTTATGTAATCGAGAGAAGAGGATTTTAGGCGCGACAATCGTAGCTCCTGATGCGGATATTCTGATACAAGAGATTAGTTTGGCGATGAGGAATGGGCTATCGGTAGTGGATATTGCGGCGGCACCGCATGTCGGAATGAGTCTTGCGGAAGCAGTACGAGTGACAGCAAGAAAATTATTGTAAAAACGAATTTGTATTTTTAAAGAAACGTGTTTTTTGAGTTTGATTCTGAATTTGGCTTTGGCTTTGACTTTAATTTTGAGTTTGTTTCTTTATGTTAGGGTTGACAGTTTTTTGCAAGGTGTCTATAATTATTTCAGACGTCGCGGGGTAGAGCAGCCTGGTAGCTCGTTTGGCTCATAACCAAAAGGTCGTTGGTTCAAATCCAACCCCCGCCACCAAATTAAAGATTATAGGTAGGAGAGCACGATGTGCTCCTTTTTATTACCTATATTTTTTGTGTGTTTAGAGGAAAGCAAAATCATGCCTTTGACTAGTCGGCATGATAAGCATTTACTTTAATTACATAGTTTGGTACTTTTTAGAGACGACTATAACCAGAATCTTCTTTGAAATTTGGACAGGTATCTTGAGTACCGTCGGTGGCAGTCCAACAGTTGATTGTGGTATAGAAAGACTTCTTGGTAGTATTGTTTTTGTCGTCATTTAACTGAATGGAAAATTCAGGATATGGGAAATAGGTATCTACTAGCTCGACACGACTTTCAACGCGGCGATAGAGGTCATTGGCGCGGCCTGTGGAATCTACTCTGGCCTGAACACCAGTAAAGTTAATTGATTCTCGTTTCGAGTTATAGAGAGAAATTGAGAAGTCGGTTTCTGGTGCACCATAAGGAATACTAAGCAAGAGGAAAGTGGTAGCTGGATTGCGGTCGTTAGTATTGCGATAGGTGTTGGGAACTTCAAAGGTTGCAGAGCAGAAGAATGAACCCTCGTGGCAATAGACCGGGAAGAGATGGTTATTGTTTTTGTCGAAGGTTTCGGCAACTTCGGTGGCAGTAAACTCTGTTTTCCATTTATCACTGTAGGTAGGCTTGAAGAAGAGCATAGCGCGATTAGTGCTATTTTCGCTACTGGCGATATTAAATTCGCCTAGATTAAAATCGCGATCCGATTGAAAGAAGGCAGCCGTAATAAGTGGTGGAGTCATGGAGTGCTGACCACTAGGCAAATAATAATCGTCGATATCCCAACTTAATCTATTACCACTGCGACGCTGAGAGGTATAGTTGGCATCCGAATACCACTTAATGTTGATGTATTTAAGGTCTTTAATTTGGTCAGAACGGAGCGGCACGATGCGAGTTCTGGTGTCGGAGCTAAGAGTAGAACGATAATCGGCGAGGTCCTCTTGGATAGTGACACAGGTATAGGCTTGTAATTTTGAGGCAGCAGAACCGCCATCTTGGCTAGAGTCCTTGACCTCCTGGATAGTGACACCATGCTGATCGTCAGTAGTGCGATTTAAGACGTTTGAAACCGTACTACAGTCTTGCTTACGAACACCATCCTGCATGGCGGCAATAATCTGGCTACAACGGTTGCCAGAGCTAATAGTAAAGCCTTTATTAAGACAGTTATGATATTGCAAAAGAGCAACCTTAGCATCTTCAACGCCGGCGAGAGCGGAGTCGTAGGCAGATTTTGAGAGGTTGGAGTTTGTAGTCTGATTGACTTCCGAGAGAATGAGACGCGTAAAACCAAGGGTGATTACGCTAAATAAGATGATAGTGAATATTGTGACAATCATCGAAGTGGCGCCCTTGCGGGTTTTAGTCTTTTTGTCGATTTGGTTGCGTTTATTTTGAAAAAGTCGCATTATTCTCCCTTTCGATTTTGGCCAGTTGATCTTGCCGCAAAGTTAAATTTATTGATTGCACAGTAGGTGAAGTCGGTAGATAGGCCGTCGCTTGGCGGGGCTTTGCAAAATTCACCAATACCAGTAATGTCAATACTACCACGCTCACTGCCGAGGATAAAAGTGCCTGAATAAAAAGCGTGGAGAGTGACGGCATGTTGAGTTGGTGGGAAGATAACAAAGTCATAAAGGACGAGACGATCGTCACTCTTGTCGAGCAGCTCGGTAATGTTCGTATCTTTCATATAATAATAGTTCTCGTTGGCTTTGTAGCCATAAATGGCGGAGCCAGAAGTGCGCATGTGGGTATGCTGATAACAGAGATCGCGATTATTATCCTCGACCTTGAGAAGCTTGAAGTCACTCTTCTCAAAACGATCGCCGCCGACATAGGCATCATATGTTGCACGGCTACCAGAGACAATCTCATAGTCATCATCGTTAAGGGCATAACCAGTGTTCCAAATATAACTGTGACGACCAGTACAAAAAACACCGTTCAGAGGCACATTCTGAAGAGTGGCGCCGGTTGACTTAAGACGGACAGAACCATAGTTTTGTTGATAAACATATACCCTTGCGTTGTCGTCTAAGCATTTTTGTAGCTGAATTTTATCCGAGGCGTATTCAGCACGACAGATGTCGGTGAGCGAACGAGTGGGGGCGGAGGCGATGGTACGAGAAAGATCATCAACAAGAGAACGCCCGGTTGAGTTGACAGAGCGAATCATCAAACCTTTTTGGTAGCTAGTGGAAATATGGATAGTAATAATGGAAACCATAACCATGAGTGCAGAAATAAAGGCCAGACCAAGAGATAATTCAATGAGGGTGAAACCTCGACGGATCTTTGGTGATTGATTCCCTTTTTGCGATGTTTTCATAGTTAATCCTTTTTGACGAACTCCGGGTTATATAGCCTAATAATCGTGCTGATAGTGGATGGAATATTGCGACCTGGACCATACCAACAGGTGCGAATATGAAAATCATAATACTCGGGAGCCTGTTCTTCTAGGGCAGCATCGGAGATGGATTCGGGACCTTTGACATTGGTGACATCTCGAGTACCGATAACCCAAAGACCTTCGACACGATAAGGGGTATTAAAAATAGGGGCAGTGTAGGCACTTTCACCATTGTTCAACTCATTCAGATTACCGGAGCTATCAGCACCAGTGGAATCACCCACACGACCGGCACTGGAAAAGATTAAGCGTGGAAAGAGCGAAGCTTCCTGGAAGAGGTTGGGATTTTGTTTGGCGGAAACGATGGTACTTTCGGGATTCTTTGGATCAAGCTTTCTAGTGTTTATGATAAAAGCTTTATCGGTAAAAATATTATGAATGTCGCCAGCCGTATTTCCAGTATCATAATATTGTTTACAACTAGTCTCATTATATTTCGAAATGTGAATCGGGTTGTTATTTAAACCATTCTGTGTCTTCGATAGACGATTCCAAAGATCGCGATACTCTTGCCACTTCGTAGGGTCAACATTTTTGTCGCGCACGAGCTCACGTTCGGAAAGAAAAGAGTTATGGATAAAACGAATAGCCTCAGCTTGAGCATCAATTTCGTTGCGAGCCATAGAAACTTCGAGGGTCCCCTGAATGAGCGATAGGTTGCGATTCATAACACCAATTGAAAGAATCGTAATAAAAGAGAAAATAGAAAAACAAAAAATAATTTCGACGATGGTGTCACCACGACGTGTCTTGTGTTTATCCTGTTTCTTGTGAAAAATCTTTAACATATTCATAACCATTATACTATTCGCAAGGATTGTCTGCTCCATCAATATTTACCAATTCAACAGCAGAGGTATTACTGCCGTCAGCACGGATACGGATTGGTCGACGATTTTTAGGGGCGAGCGGAAGGTCTTCGGAAGCGAGACAAAATGTTAAATCCTGCTTATTCTGCATTTTTGGATTTTTAAGTTCAACCTGGAGAGCGTTGAAGCCAGAAGCACCAAATTCACCAAGTGCACCGTAAAGCAGAGAATCGGTGGCATAGGGGCGATATTGATCAAGACTGGCTGATTCGCAGGACTGATTAATCATATTGTGATTGAGATTTTCGATAAACTGCTGAACGTCGAAAGTTTGATCGTATTGATCATAGAAATAAGTGTGGACAGTGCCAGAAAGTGGAGAACGGGCAATCATGACAGCACCACGAAAAAGCTGGTGGTCTTTTGGGCGCTCAATGGTAGTTTGCCACTGCGGAGTATAAGAAGTTTCTTGACCAGCAAACCTTACGCTACAAGTGTTATTATTGCTGCGCAAAGTGACTACGTTAGCCGAGACGGCTTTTAAAGAATTTAAAGCATTATCCCCAATTGAATTCTCAACATTCATTTGTCCAGTATAAACACGTCCGATAATATCATACATATGGACCTTAGTACTGGGAAATCCAGTTTCGGCATCTTTTTCGCCAAAAGTAACCAATTTGCCATAAATTGCACAACGACTGCGACCTGGAAAATTATCAGTATCGGTGTTAGTACTGAGGCGACCATTTTCGTCCCAGAGTGAGTTGAGAGTGCAAGAAAAACCACTATCTTCAGTACCAAGCCTAGTGTTTTGAACGTTGATAGTGGAAGAATAAGCACTGCGAAGATAGTTTGCAAGATCAGTATAAGCATCAACGTAGCGACGATTGTGGATGTTCGTGGTGATTGTGTTTAAAATAGCCATGGCAAGGGCGGTCGAAATCGCGAGAACTAGAGTGACCTCGATGATAGTAAAACCACGACGGCGAGAAGGTTTTTGCATATCTTTATTATACATGAGCATTTTGTGATTGACCAGGAACTATGAAGATAGTTTTAATTTTGATGGATTAACTGAGAGCCTCGCCAGCTGGAAGCGCTTGATAAGCTTCAAGAGCAGCTTGATATTCTTCGTCATTACCTAGGGCTTTATAGAGTTCCATTGAAAGTGAGTAGAAAATTGTTTTTTCACAGTTAAAAAGATCGTCTGGATTATATTGGTCGAGCTTTTTAATAGCATCATTGTAGCGCTTGCCTAAAATATAAGCTTTAACAGAATAAATTTCAAAAAGTCTTTTTTGATCATCCGGAATATGAGCCTCTTCGATATCGGTTTTCATCTTGGCGAGTACTTTATCAGTATCATAATTACCATAGGAATCCATGGCAGCGTCAACATAATTTGAAGTGACAGTGCTGACGTAATTGATAGTCTTGATGGTGCCGGCTTCTTTGACGTTAAAATTTTTAACCATTTGCTTGAAATTTTCATCAGCAATGGCGTAATCTTCTTTGAGTTGATTATAAATTTTGGAGCCCTTTGGGCACTGACAGTTGACTGAAATAGGATCATTAGTATCAATAAGAGCCTTCTTTTCCTCTTCGGTGAGCGGGCGTTTTGGAATGAGACTAACCACAAAAACACCGATTCCGAATAATGCTGCCCCTGAGACAAGGATGGCAGTAATTGAAGAAATAATGAAGGCTAATGGATGGGTTTTTCGCCATTTAGCAAATTTTTCGCGTTTTATTGCACGTTTTTCAATTTTCTGGGCCTTTTTGGTGGCTTTTTGTTGGCGTTTTTTAAGTAGCTCCGAAAGTTTTTCTTGTCGTTTTTTCTCTTTTTCAGTGAGAGTAAACGGATCGGAAGTGGCGCCGGCAAGAGTTTGATTCGCGATATCGCTACTGTGGAATATGTTTTTCTCAGAATCATCCATAATACTTATGATTATAGACGCGAGGGGGAAAAAAGACAAGAAAAGCCGTGGTACAAGAAAAAAGATTGGCAGTAAAAAAATGATAGTAAGTTGATAGTAAAAAAGATTAATAGTTGATTTTCATAGGTAAGTTTACTTTAGTTTTTAGTTGTAAACGAGATTAGCCGGAAAGAAGATGAAAGAAATTATAAAAAGTATCCTAGTAACGTATTTTTATGGATTATAGATATTTGTCACTAAAAAATCGGCGATTTGCCGATTCAAGATTTGGTGGGGGCGGTTGGGCTCGAACCAACGACCAAGCGGTTATGAGCCGCCTGCT
>ERZ772960.76-NODE-76-length-92441-cov-13.745632_pt1 | contig 92441 bp, 91 predicted proteins | sample MGYA00580678_ERZ772960 | MGnify/ENA primary metagenome ERZ772960 (study PRJEB29015, sample SAMEA2737930) | human oral metagenome | biome: human oral; feature: human-associated habitat; material: dental | place: China | collected 2059 ...
AATGGTGCATATAGCGCCGCTCGCCGTCGTTGACTTCCATGGTATCAACCAGCTGGGCGTAACTGAGCGGCGCCAAGGTGACAATATTCATCCCTTGGGTCACACCGCGAGTAAACAGGCTCGAGCCGTGCGCTCGCGGCAGCAAACCAACTTCTGAACTTAAGGGGCGAATTTCCGTCAAGGTCCGGCCATCCGGGCGCCTACCCTCCTCAACGATACCGCGGCGAACATCTTTATGCAACGCCAAGGTAAATGCTTCATCGTATTCGTCGCGTACTTCGTCATACTCCTCAGCGCTCAAGCCCAGCTTTTCGGCCATCGCTTCGTGGAATGCCCAGCGAATCTCGTTAACCACTTCGTTGCGCTCTGGGTACGGCCGGCGAATTTTCTCGCCCAGCTTGCCATCAACCCACTCGTTAGCCGTCTGCTGAATTGCTTCGTCGGGTAAGACTAATTCATATTCTTGTGCGGCTGGCTCCACTTTGGCTGCCAACTCTCGCTGTAAAGCAATCGCTGGCTGCATCATCTGGTGCGCCCAAGCCATCGCATCGACGATCACCTCTTCTGATACTTCCTTGGCGCCAGCTTCCACCATGGTGATGCCACTCTCGATACCAGCTACTACCAAATCCAAATCAGATTGCTCACGTTCCTCTGGCGTCAAAAAGGCCTTAAACTCACCATTCACACGGCCCACCCGCAAGCCCGCTACCGGCCCGTCAAACGGTGTCCCGGTCAGCATCAAGGCACTCGACGCCGCAATCATCGCCACCACGTCCGGGCGGAAATCCGGATCCATGCTCAGCACCGTCGCCACAACCTGCACTTCTTGGCGGTAGCCCTTTGGAAATAGCGGCCGAATCGGGCGGTCGATTAACCGGCCGATTAGCACCGCTTCGTCGCTGGGGCGGCCTTCGCGCTTAATAAACCGCGAGCCAGAAATTTTGCCCGCCGCATAAAACTTTTCTTCATAATCAATCGACAGTGGGAAATAATCTAGCTGCACTGGCCGCGAACCGACCTGAGCGCTACCCAACACCACCGTGTCACCATAGCGTACCAGCACACTGCCAGTTGTCCGAAAACCAACGCGGTTAACTTCAATACTCAGCGGCCGGCCGCATAATTCCGTCTCGACAGCAAAAATCTCTTTGCCGCTCGGGTTGATAATACTCATAAAGAGCTCCTTTCTTCGCGGCAGTAACAGGGGCGAAAATTCGTCTTCGACCAGGCTATAGCGCCCTAACGCCGCAGGCGACAAATTCTAGTCTCTATCACTTCCGCGTTAACGATAACTGTCTTATTATAACAGACTGTAAGCATTATTTCATCTATATTTTATCATGCTATTGCTTTTTTATCATGTTTATGCTACAATAAGGATATGAGTACGCTTCCTATAGCTCAGCTAAGGCACCGCCGAGACTTCTGGCTAAAAAGCCAAGAGACTGCGAGAAAATTACGGCAAGAAGCGCATACGATTGATCCAGAACGCCCGCGGCGCGGTATCGGCCAAGCTGCACACAATCTACTACGCGTGATGAATCAGATTGAACACCCAACTGCTGAAACTAACCAGCAAAAAGAGTTCTACATTCTCTACGGCACCTATCGCGACTGGATTGCTGCTGTAACTACCGAAAAAACAGCTAGAGACTCAAATAGGAGGCCTTCTCCTAAAGATCGCGAAAAAATTGTTAGTGTGCATTCTTCATTCAACGACTCACTACGCGAAATTTTTAACCGCTGGGGCACTACTATCACGCCAGCTGATATAATGCAGATTCTAAATAATTTTATCCCTATAGCCGACAAACCCCACTACCGCAAAAAAATGGAAACAAGCATAAAAGGTGTACGTACAGAATTACTAGCTGAGCTAGCTCTCGAAAACATGGGCTTTGAAGTGGTCCGTGCGACTACCGAACAAGACAAGAGAGGTATTGATTATCTTATAACTGACAGCCAAGGAAAGCAGACAGCGGTAGATATTAAATCTTCAAGATTTAAAGCGAACAAAACCAATGATCGAAACGCTAAGTATTATAATGACGGTACTATAGCTATCTGTCCATTTTCGCCCGAAACCCTCGAAAGTATTCATACGGTTTTGCCTGCCGATCCATACGGGCAAATGCTGGAACCTTCAAAAGAGATGCTTGCAAATCTATATACTTCTGGTATTGTAGATAAGCATGAATATACTAGAATTATAAATGAATTAGAGAGACAGATGAAAGATCTGCGTGAGAGAAATAATAATCCGGCATCCAGAGGAAAACTAGCTCATGTCTAGCGAAACCGGCTCCATAGAAAGAGGCGGCTCAGCAGACTCATGGCTTACTCAATACGATCTGGTTAATCCAAAAAAGGCGTATGAAGACATTACCAACTCAATCCAGAACGGAGAAAATGTTAAACTGGCAGCGAGAGTGTCTGCTGGTATAGGGGAAATATCAGTTAGAGACGCTACTACTCAAGTTGAAGCTTCGTTTAATGGGCTCTACCGAGTAGAGGCAGATGGATTGTTCGGGGATGACTCGCCTCAGATCGAGGCTAGAGGTGTGACCAATCATTCCGATCCTCTAGGTTCGAATGGCGGCAATAAACAAGATCTAACCGTCGTTATCAAGTTAAGCGGCGATAATAAGATTAGCTCCGGACACTTTTTCCTGGCAACCAAAGAATATCCTTGATATTATATCTTAATGCTAGCCCCTGCTAAATTAAGCTAATCGCAAGCTATTCAAACTTAATCAACAAGGAGGCCTTATGCCACAAACCGAAAGTCTATATACTGGGCGGCGCATTAATGTACGCGCTATTATTTATCGCGAAGGAAAGATACTCGCCGTCAAACATCGCCGCGGCGACCAAGCAGCCCCTTATTACGCCGTACCAGGCGGCGGTCTCGACCCGCACGAGTCGCTAACTGAATGTTTAATCCGCGAATTACGCGAAGAAACTGGCGTGACTGCCAAACCTGGCAAATTGCTATTCATCCAGCAATTCCCATCATCGCGGGCCAGCTACGAAGAAGAGTTAGAGTTCTTCTTCGCGGTCGATAATCCTGATGACTTTACCGATATTGATATTAGCCAGACAACGCATGGCGCTCAAGAATTAGCCGTTTGCGAGTACATCGACCCGTCGCAGCATGTTCTTTACCCAGAGTTTCTACAAAACACAGATATCGCACTATACATCAACGGCGGCCAGCCGGTTCTCGTCGTCGATAATTTCAACGAGCAGCACCAACAACTACTCTAGTGTCACGTTTTGCCGCGCCCAATCAACCGCCGCTTGCGCCCGTTTGCGAGCTTCCAAACTCTTTCGCGGCGGACGGTCGTCGCCCCACCACTGCCGCCAGGCCCAATCTGCCGGGTTGAGGCATTCCAGGCAATCCATGTGGCGTAATTTACCGTTCACGAACTCTTCATTGCGCTCGGTATAGACAAGTTCGTAGCCGCACTTCTCAAGCGCTCGCCAGCTCGCCGCGTTGCCGTGGATGACTGCCGACTTAATTCGGTGCAGCCCTAAATTTTCGAAAGCATACCAGGTTCGTGCCCGATGGCAAGCACTGGCAATCCCCTGGCCCCAATATTTCTTATCGGCAATAACTATACCGCTTGTCGCATAATGAACGTGATCTTTGGTTATCTCGGTAAGCGCTGTGTTGCCGATCAGCTGGCGCTTGTCGCCATCTATAACCCAAATACCCCAGTTTAGGCTGGTTTTATTCTTGATCATTTCATCATACCAGGCCTGCTCGGTCTCAATCGTCTGTACTCGGTGCGCTGACAAGTATTGCGTTACCGTACCGCGCGCAAAACCCTCGACAAACACGTTTAGATTATCGCGCGCAAACGGCGCTAACTCAACCGACAAACCTCTATCGGTTGTTAATCTCATCATCGGACCAAACGCCATTGCGCACTCCTTTCGCTTAATTGTGTTTATATTATACACAATTACGATAACTTGGTACACAAAAACGACACTAACTACAGACTTTCAACTATACTCTGCAACCTGCTGCGAGCTTCATCGGCAGCCATCTGTATAGTTGAGCCGCTACCTGGTTCAGTTTGCCATACTGGCGACTGCGGGTTAGCTTCTCTCGCTAGCTTAGACATTGCTTGAAGAGTTTCTCGATCGACATTTAGTCCGCCTTTAGATTTTAGCCTATCGGCTAACTCTGCCCTAACATTTTGGTCAAGAAATCTGCCATAAGCCCTCAAGAAGTCTCCCGCCCATTTGTTGGCTCTTTTTTGGTCGAATGGTTGGCGCTCGCCAGGTTTTGTCGTATTTTGCTCTCCAGCGGCCTGTTTTCCATCTGACTTCGATACGTCTGCTTCAGATTTTACCGTATTTTTTTGATTGCCATCTGATTGAGCTTCGACTGGCGATATCTTATCTTCTGCTGGCTGTGCGACCTGTTCTGCCGGATTTTTCTCGGCGGTGCGATTACTTGTGGCAGGTTTAGTTTCTGCAACCTCTACCTTTGGACTTTCGTTTCTAGCGGTTTCTGGCGGCGTGTTTTCTGTCGATGCTTTAGGTTCAGGTTCGCTAGGCGGCTTGGCGGTATCAGTTTCTGCTTTCGGAATCTCAGCACGCGGCGGCAACGGTGTTTCTTCTACTTTGGGCACAGCATCGCTAGCACTGGTCTCGTGCGATACCAGCTCACTTGACTCCTCGTGTATCGCCGGCTGCTCGTATACTGCTTGCTCAACTGGCGGCCACGAAGCATATTGGACTAGATTATCGCCTCTGTCCTTGTTATGCTCACCCCTGACAATACCATCAACCAAATCCTCTGGAACGCCTTTTGCTAACAAATCAGCGCGCCGATTGAGCATTTCATCAACACTTTGCGGCCCTCTCTCGGCATCAGCATGCGACGGCAACTTACCAGTTATTTTCTCCCCAGTCATGAAAACCCGGCGGGTAGAAGCACGTTCGTTGGTCGGCGCCTTACCGCCGTCAGTAGCGGCTTTATAAGCCTCGCCGACCAGCAGCTGCCTGCCAGTATTCGACTCTTGGCGCGCCATAGCGGGCGGCTTATCGCCGAAAGCAATCGCCACCGCATCGCGAGCATCATTGACTTTCTCGGCCCGGCCAGCCGGCGTCCATTCGTGCGGCGTACTAAAATTATCACCATCAAGAGAGTTAGACTTAACTATCGGCTCAATACCGTACTTCTTATAGTCAAACGACTCGCCGCGGCTGTTAGTCACCTCATGAGAAGATGTTGGGAAGCGTTCTTTTGTAATCATTTTTATTTTTGCCGTTTACTTACCTTTTTATGCTAACACAGCTTATGCTTTTTGTCAATATTATTACTTAGATTAGCAATTTTAGCAATACGGCAGCCGCGATCTACCTTTACAAACCAAAAACCGCCTCGATACGAGACGGTTTTTGGCCCAGGCTGCACGTTTATTTGCGCAGACCGAGCTTCTCTAGCGTTGCCTTGTAGGCCTCAAAGTTCGTCTTCTCAAGGTATTTCAGCAGGCGCTTGCGCTTACCTACCATCTGAATCAGTCCGCGGCGCGCCATACGGTCGTGCTTATTGGACTTGAGATGTTCAGTCACCTCTTTGATACGAGCCGTCAAGATCGAAATCTGCGCTTGCGGACTGCCGACATCGTTCTCGTTGACCTGAGTCAAAGCAATAGCTTTCGCTTTGTTATCCTTTGATATCATAACTAATAACTTTAGCAGAGATACGCTAATCAGTCAAGTTATGCGAACTCCTTATCATATCTATCACTCTATAGATTTTCTCAATATCGTCAATTGTCATCTGACGAGACTGGTCTATCCAACCCTTAATAAGTTTGGTAATCGTTTCTGCGCCAGGTAGCGTTTTGCTTGGAATAAAATTATTTAAAGTTTCCGGCTGCTCATTCCTATAATAGTCTACGCTATATTCATGTCTTGTCGGTTGTCCAAGTTCGCCGTAAATAAGCCATTGTTCCACAACCTCAACTATTTGTCCCGGAACACTTTCAATACGTTTTTTAACACTCATATATAATTCGTCTTGAGACTCCTTGCCGTCTTGTTTCGACTCTGGCACATACACTAATTCGCAACCTTCCGGTACAGCTGCCTCTTGGTCATCAAAATGGAGAGCCTTACTAACCAATTCCGGCGTCAGTGGATATGAGAAACTTTTGAGAGGCTGACCCTCTAGCGATAAACGGCCAGGTTCCTCTACTTCTTTACCTACTCGTTTTAATGTTTCCGCAGCTTGACGGCGCAAGTTATGGAGTGTTTCTTGATCAGGTACAGGCTCTGTATGAGCAAGATTCTCATAATCTGTCATTCTTTCATTATATCATAAAAAGTCTAAATAAGCAAATTTCTATGCTTCTTATGATTCAATACCAAAATCAGCTAGCTTTTGCGCTTGACTAACTTGCCAATCGGCAATCTGCGTACGGCGCAATTCTTGACAGTAAGCGCCCGTGTTTAGTGCTTCACCGATATCAACTGCCAAACTACGAATATAGGTACCGCTAGAGATATGGGCTCGAACTTTGAGCAGCGGATAAGCGTAATCAAGCAATTCCAACGCATAAATCGTCACTACACGCTCTGGAATATCAACTTTTTTACCGCTGCGAGCCAATTTGTAGGCCCGCTGGCCGTTAATTTTGATAGCACTGAACGCTGGCGGACGTTGTTTGATATCGCCAACGAATTGCGCTAGAACATGCTTAACTGCTGCTGCATCCGGTTGTTTGAGTAAAGGTGAAGATTCAGCTCCTTGTAGTTCGTCGCTTGCAACGTACGGCATAATTTCACCTTCCGGGTCGCCAGTTGTACTAGTCTGTCCCAGCCGGAACGTCGCTTCATACACCTTATCAAGCTTGGTATAACGCATCGCGTTGCGGCATTCCTTGCCCGTAACCAAAATCAACAGGCCCGTCGCAAACGGATCAAGCGTCCCGCAATGACCGACTTTGACTTTTTTGCCAGCCCGATGGCTAAGTACGCGGCGAACTCGCGCCACCACCCCGAAGCTAGTCATGCCTGGCGGCTTATCGATCAATATAACCCTGTCACTCATACTTCAAGTATATCAGCATACCCCGTAGCATTGATTCTAAAATCTTTTCAGAGTCAATCTGAAGCCTATTCGCAAGCTTAAGCTTGCCCTGGAATCTTGAACTGAGCCGGATCATTTGATGTTGGTGCCGAAACTGCTGGAGCTGGCGGCGGCGGTAGAGTAGATTCTAAAGTGTCAGCTCCGACCCCGCCATTAGCTGGTACTGGCGGCAAGGATGAAAAATCTGGCAACGGCGGTAATGGTGGTAGTGGTGGCAAATCGTCAACCGCGCCAGACGATGGCGCAGCTGATGCTGCCGACAGAGCTGCATCAACAGCAGACCGTGCTTGGTCTTGGTCTGAACTAGCAGGATTTGCGACCGGCGCAGCTTCTACGCTAGGCGCTGGCATTGCTGGCATATTCGGCTGTACCGTTATCCCCTTCGAAGAAACTGCTTCGGGCGCCGCATCAACCGGCGCAACTTCTGATAAGACATCGCGAACTGTCGGTTCTACCTCGGTCTTATCAGCTACGGCATTAAATGGCGATTGCATTGACGGCGGCTGCGACGCCACCGCGCCGCGATCGTGGCTTAAAATGACGCGATTATGCATGTCTTTTTCAGCTTTTCTAGCTTCCTCGGCAGCCTGTTCGGTTGTCGCGTTGAAAGTACCGCCAATCGACGGTTCGCTCGGGCTAACTGGCATCGCTAGACCTGGCCCTGGCGCAAATGGAGCAACTGGCGGCAAAGCTAGATCTTCTTTGGCCGCTTCATCTACTTCTGCTGAGCTGGCAGCAATATCGCGCTGCAAATCGGCGACCGACGGCACATCTCGCCTATCAGCTTCAGGCTCAACAGCAGGAATTGATGCTAACTGTTCGGCTAATTTCTTTTCGGCGGCAGCGGCGGCATCTCGGCTGCTTCGCTTCTCTAATTCTTCATTGGCAGCCCTCAGAGCTTCGTCGGAATGGCGCCTATCAACTGCATTCTTGACGTCGTCAACATCACCGACTGGCTCGTGCGAAATCGACAATGCGCCAATGTCGCCAGAATTTTTAGACTCATCCTTTTTGGAGGATTTTTCTTCGTCCTTGCTTTTTGCTTCAGGCACTGGAATCGGCTTATCGTGCGATTCTTTGAGCTTAGTGGCAATCAGCTGCTGGTTAGCACCATCTGCCATCAATTGAGCAGCCACGGTCATCGCCGCTGAGCTGGTATGCGCATTACTGAAACGATCGGTTGCTGCCACGATACCTGTCAAAAACGCCGTAGCGATTTGCTCGTCAATCAACCGACTTTCACCTCTTAATTCATTGGCTAACCGGCATAGAACCTCGCTATAACTACTAGCTCGCGGATTACTCCATTCTAGGCTGCCGAGCTGAGTCGACTCACCAAGCGACACGCTCGCTACCACCGCATCGTGCAAAATTCGTCCATGACTCTCGAGCGCATGATCCAAATCAGCTTCATCTTTGACGCCAATCGCCAACACCATCTCGACATTATAGTCGCCCTGACTAAAATCCAAATCCTTCTGATTAATCGTCGTCCGATATGGCGTAATAAAAATCTTGACCATATCATCGACAATCTTGTAACGTAAGTGATCGGCTTTCTCCTTATCCAGCGCGATGATAAAGTCGCGCAAACTATCAACTGTACTTTCAAACGTTTTCTCGGGCTGTAGAAATTTAATCGCTGGCGGCACCGCCCCGCTGAATACCGCCGTCGCATGCTTATTTAACTTATTGATTAGCAGCGTGATACCCAAAGCAGCACTCAATTCGTCAACCGACGGATTGGCACTAACCGTAACGAGAATATTATTACTTTCTTTGACTTTCTCTACTATCTGGTTTAGCACGTCTGCCATATTTTTATCCTATTTGTTTTTATTCGCTATAGACTTTACGTACTATAACATAAGCATCACGGCAAAGTCAATACGAATTTGCAAAACAACATCACTTTACAAACAGAGGTGTATAAGTTATAATTGAGAACTGATTGTATATACCAAATCAATAACAGAGGTAAAGGAAATTTATGCCACTCATCAAATCAGCCGTTAAGCGAATGAAGCAGACCGCCAAGCGCCGCCAGCGCAACATTGGTATCAAGCGCGACATCAAATCTGCCATCAAGGAATTTATGTCCAATCCGAGCGCTGCTACTCTAAGCAAGGCTCAAAGCGAGCTAGATACTGCCGTCAAGAAAGGACTGCTCAAAAAGGCAACCGTTAGCCGCCACAAATCAGCCCTGGCCAAGGTCGCTAAAGCTGCTGGCGTCAAACTAGAAAAGAAAGCCGCTAAGCCAGCTGCTGAGGCCAAAAAAGCTCCTGCCAAAAAGCCAGCCGCAAAGGCCGCACCTAAGAAAACTGCAGCCAAAACAGCCTAAGTTTAACCTTATCGAAATAAACGCTCTCGGTAACCAGGGCGTTTTATTTTTGCCGCAAAGCCACCCGAAACAAAAAATCCTCCAACGCTATCCACGGATCGACTGATGAGGTTTTCATTTGATAATCGCGCTCCGCCGCTAATTCGGTTAATTCCGCCAAGTCCTTTGGCGACAGCTGCCGAGCAAGCGGCCGCAATTTCTTGGCAACAAACGGGTGTATGCCGAGATCAATCGTATCGCTAGTGCTAGCCGCTTCGGCCTTAGCTAATAACACCAGCTGCGACCACTGCGACCAAACTAACGGCGCCACTTTATAAACATCGTCGCTGCGGCGAAGTTCGTCAAGCGCACTCCGTAGATTTGCCGTTTTGCCGCACACTGCCAATTCAATGATATCAAACACCGAAAACTCACGTGCTGGTGGCAAGACCGTTGCAATCGCCGCATCATCAATTTTCACAGTATTTTTCAAGGCAGCTACAGCGTGAGTTAATTGCAATTGATCAATTTCGGCAGAACGCGATTTTTCGTCGGCGACAATCGCTCGCGCTATCATGTTGCTAGCCTGCGTTTTCGTCAATCGTACGCCGTGCTCGCTTGCATAGTCTAGCAGCCACTTTTCGGCCGCTGGACGCTGGCGATCAGTCAACGGCATTGCTTCAACTAGCTTTGCAGTTTTTTGCAAGATTTTGAAAGTTTTAGTACGCTTATCCGGGCGCGGCTCGATCAATACCAAGTAGGTTTCTACTGCAATATCACTAGCCCATTCGCCGAGCTTATCCCACAAGTCTTTTCGCTCCGAGAGCCGTTCAATAACAATCAGCCGCCGTTCTTGAAATAAACTCAAGCCGCGCACCGTATCGGCTAATTTATTCAAATCAAGACTGCTTGCGTCGATTTTTTCGGGCCGAACGCCTAACGATTTCACCAATCGCTGCAGCTCATACTGCACGCGGTAGGCGTTCGTGCCAACAATCAAATAAATCATCCGACTTCCACCTGGCAGACCGGACAAATATGCGTGCCGCGGCCGCCGACTTTTAGCTTGATGATTTCTTGATCGGGGTGGCGATGGCAGGCTTGGCCTTCACGCCGAAATACATGAGCAAATGTCAGATAATTCCCTTTTCGACCCTCGGCATCAACGTAATTCCTATCAGTCGAGCCGCCCTGATCAATACTGAGTTGCAAGATTTGCCGCAACTCATTAAATAATGTATTCAGCTGCTGGTCGCTGATGTTTTTTACCCGCGTTTGCGGATGAATCTGTGCAGCCCACAGCGCCTCGTCAGCATAAATATTGCCAACACCAGCAATCACCGCTTGATCGAGCAGCGCTGGCTTGATCATTGAGTTTTGGCGGCGGCGAATCCGCTGGATGAAATCCTCGGCGCGTGTATTGGGATCAAGCGGCTCCGGCCCAACTTTTTGCATGAACGGCAAGTTCTTCACCTCATCAGTCGGCAGCAATTTTACCCAGCCAAACTTGCGCTGATCATTAAAAAACAGCCGCGACCCATCCGTAAAGTCAATCTGTACCCGCGTCGACCGATCCGGCAGCTCGCCAATCAAACTGTCGTTTGGATGGCCGCCAGCGAAGTCATCAATCTCGCGAGCGGTATCCGCAGAAAAATCTTGGGCAACTTTACGTGGGTCCCGAGATTTTTTTGGGGATATCCGAGCACTACGACTAGAGCCTCGGCGAAACACCAATTGCCCCGTCATCTTCAAGTGCACCACCAGCGAATAATGCGTATCCAGATCAATTATCAGCACTTTTGCTCGCCGCCGCACTGCCGTCACGCTGGCACCATACAAAAATTGTTCAACATCGGCCGGCGCATTCGGAAAGCTTTTTGGCGAGTCAAACACTGACACCCGTGCCACCACTCGACCTGGCAGTAGCTCCGCCAATCCGCGGCGAACCGTCTCGACTTCAGGAAGTTCTGGCATTTATGCCTCCAACAGAGCGTTCAAACGCTTAATAAGCAGCTCGTTATCGGTGTACTGCAACGATATCATTCCCGCCACCTCGGCGCCTTCGCAATTTTCGACACGATCGTCAATCATCACGCATTCGCTAGCGGCGACACCTAAGCGGTCAGCTGTCAGTGTGAAAATTTCCGGGTTTGGTTTGGCCAGGCTTTCCTCGTACGACAATACACGCACATCAAACATTTTTTCTAATTCGCCTGGCGCAAATAGATATTCCAGCGTACCGCCGCCAACATTACTCAACATCGCCATCTTCAAATTAGCGTGCTGCTGGCGTAAATTTATGATATAGTTTATCAATTCCTCGTTGCGAATCCGCTTGCGCATCAAGAAATCATGCGTCTGCTGCTGTGTCCAGCCAAACAACTCAGCGATTCCCGATTCATACTCGCTGCCGCTAATGAAACCGTAATCGTGCTGCTTACTGAGGTCGCGCAGCATTACCTTGCCCTCTGGCTCGGCCATTCTTATTAGCGTATCAATACTGCCTCCATACAGTACGCCAAAACAATCGAAAATAACTGCTTTTATCGCCATGGTTAGAAAATATTATTAAATGACGGTTTGAAATCTGGAATCTGATTGACAAAAAGAGCTTGGAGCTTCAGGGTATCAGCGTTAAGCGTACCAGGCGAGTCCTTGCAAGTTGAAGTCCACAAATTGGTATCGGTATTGTCGCCATCGCGCGTCTCGAATACGTAAGCCAGTCCTTTAGTAGCGCATACGCCGCGAATATCATCGTTTGATTTGTTATCGGAAGCCTGAATGTTGACCTTGACTAGCGCATAGGTAAACTGTTCATAAGCATTACTATTATTAGCATATTCCTTCTTGTCCAAAACTCTATCCAGATAACCCGAATAAATAACATATTTACGCGATGTTGGACTAACTGTAATCTGGTAGCTCTTGAACTCTTCATCAGCAACAATCGGACCGCGCACCGTCCAGCGCACGCTGCGAATTGGGTCTTGATTTTTGATTTTGCTCTCTAACGATTGTTCGGGGGTTTGCGGCTGCTCGGTCTTTTTATCCGGATTCAGCAATGATCGCACAAGTGTTACCAAAATGGCAATAACAACCACCACAGTGATAATAGTAATGATTATCGGTAAAATTCTCGGTCGGGATCCTCTGTACATGTTTGTATTTTAACACACTTGCCACGCAGCTATGCCATCACATCACAAACAGCTGTAGCGCCTAAGTCTAATCCTGCTTGTACACATCGTTCCGCGTCTGCCCCCAATCCTTCATCTCTAAGAGGCTGCACGATATCATCGAATCTATCTGAATTTTTCTTCGCTTTTATCTCCGCTTCTTTCTTTGCTTTTATTTTTTTCTCTGTCTCTGGATCAATTATTTCATCTAGCGGCAAAAATTCATTGCCAGCGAGATCTCCTACTATGAACCCTCTATGTTTGGCTTCAGATTCAGATTTAGACATCCAAAAAAAATTAATAGCCCTACCGTCTTCAGGATAAATCGTATCAATAGTCTTGACACCAATTGGCCAGAAAGGATATCTTCCGTGCTCAGTTTTTTTCGCGCTACTTATTTTTTGAATTTCTACTCTTATTGGTTGATCTCCCTCAACCTCGCTAGACTCACAACGAACCACTCGCCAATTATTAGATCCTATTCCATGATATCTGTTTCCAATACCCAAAACCTTATCATCTGGATCAACAAACAGACCAATTAAGTAACCGTAGCCGTCTCCTTCAAGAACCTTACTCACAGCGTCGCGTTGCTCAATGATACGTCTTAGTTGTTGCTCGTCCTTTTTTAACTGCGCTATGCGCTCTTGCCTAGCCCCTTCAGGTTTAGGGTTGCTATTTTCTGGTGACATTTTCCGTTCCACAACATCCGCCTTTTTGCTTAAGCTAACTGTAATTAGATTATACCACAGTTGCAGTTATTTGTCCATATTTGTACGGGTTTTCGCTAATTTTCAGCAAATTTTAAGTTTTTTACACTTCGCCCCAATTATTACCGATTTTGACGTCGACTTTGAGCTTAATACCGAGCTGCGGGTAGATATTTTCCATAGTCTCTACCAGCATTTTGCTGACTATTTCGGCGTTTTGGAGCGGACACTCAACCATGATACTGTCATGGATTTGCAAAATTTGGTAGCCGAGCGGGGTATTTTTGTCTGTAGATATAGATTTGCTGCCTGAAGAGACTTGCCTTTCCGGCAAGGCGAATTCGTTCTTTTCGAATTTGCCGGTCTCTGAAGGTAGCAAATCTGCATCTGCCGCTGGTATCAGTCGTTTCTCGACCGCCAGCATCGCCAACTTCATCAAATCCGCCTCGGTACCTTGTATCGGCATATTAGCTGCTGCTCGCTCGGAAGCCGAACGAACAGCAAAATTATTCGACCTAACATCAGGCGTCGGCCGGCGGCGGCCAAACAATGTCTGCACAAAGCCGTCGCCGTGCGCTTGACGGATTGTTCGTTCCATAAATTCTTTGATGTGCGGACGGATACGATAATATTCGTCGATGAAATGTTGCGCTTCGCCGTAACTCATATTAGCTGCTGCCACCAAACCGTGCTGGCTCATGCCGTATAATACGCCGAAATTCACCACTTTAGCGCGGCGGCGCTGCGTTGGCGTCACTTCATTAATCGGCACGTTATAAACTTCAGCTGCCGTCTTGGCGTGAATATCAACATCAGCATTAAAGTCTTCAATCATCTGTTCTTCGCCAGCCATCACTGCCGCCAAACGCAGCTCAAATTGCGAATAATCAGCATTTACGAAAACATTGCCAGGCGCTGGCACAAAAGCATCGCGAATCTGCCGCCCCAACTCAGTACGAATCGGAATGTTCTGCAAATTCGGGTTAGTGCTCGACAGCCGCCCAGTCGCTGTCGCATCTTGATTAAACGTCGTGTGAATATAGCCGTTAGCGTCCGTTTGCTCTGGTAAGGCTGCCACATAGGTATTCTGTAATTTCGATAGTTCGCGAAAACGCTCGACCAACTCAATAATTGGATGTTGCCCACGCAGCTTATCAAGTTCCTTTTGGTTGGTTGAATAACCAGTTTTGCCTTTTTTGATACCGGCTGTCGGCAAGAGCAGCTTATCAAATAGCGCGCTAGCCAACTGCGCCGGGCTAGCAACATTAAATTCGTAACCGACCATATCATAAATATTTTGCTGAACCGCTGCAATCTCTTGCGCTAATGATTTATTCATTTTTTCAAGTTTGCTGGCATCGATTTTGATACCTCGAAATTCCATTTGCGCTAAAACATTAATCAGTGGAAAATCCATCGTCTGCGCCACCTGCTGGAGGTCGGGCAGCTCAGCAAACGCCGACTTTTGTTGCTCATAAACTGCCCACAGTGCTGCCATCGCCAATCTTGGGTCGTCCAAAGATTCTACGCCCGCCAAATCCGCTAATTCGCGCGATTTGCGCAAAGGATTTAACAGAAACGAGCCCTGTGCGGTATCGTGTTTAACAGCCGGCAACTGCTGGCAGGCAGCACCGAGAAGCGCTTTGAGAAACTCCTTTGTGTCGTGGCCAGCTATCGAAGCTTCTGCTAAAATAGCGCTTGCTTTAGCCAGCGGCAAGCGAGCGACCTTGCCTTTTTCATGGCTCAGCCAAACCATATCACCATCCCAAATTACCAGTAATTCTGGCGCCATTACCAACATCGGGATGACTTTATCGCCCGATATTTCAACAGCTGGCGCAAGAATATTATTTGGAGTCACTTCCGAAGAACTGTCGCGCATGTGTTGTGGTAATTTTCGCAACAATGAGCGAAACTCCAGCTTTTCGAGTAACTCTCGCAACTTTGCCGTGTCTAAGTCGCGTACGTTCATTGCCTCTAAATCGAGTTTCACTGGCGCATCGGTGAATAGCCGCGCCAATTCTCTACTCATATAAGCAGACTTTTTACCAGCTTCTAGTTTGCGGCGCAAACTGTCTTTAATCTGCCATAGATTCTCATAAACACCGTCTAGCGTTTCAAATTGTTGTAGTAATTTGACGGCTGTCTTTTCGCCGACCCCCGGCACCCCAGGGATATTATCCGACGAATCGCCTTTCAAGCTTTTCAAGTCGAGAAATTGGCCAATCCGAATACCGTAGCGCTTTTCAAACGCTGGAATGTCAAATTTATCAATGTTAGTCAGGCCTTTTTTGAGTGCATAAAGATATGTATTTTGGTCGAGAATTTGCAGCGCGTCCAAGTCGCTAGTAATCAAATAAGTTTCGATGTCGCCGTGCTGTTCAGCCTGCTTGTCTAGCGTTGCCATGATATCGTCGGCTTCATAATCATCAAATTCATACAGCGGCCAGCTAAAAGCCGCCAGTAGCTCGTGCAAAATCGGAATCTGCGCATAAAAATCTGGCGGTGCTGGTTTGCGCCCGGCCTTATAATCAGGATAAATCGCCAACCGGCGGCGAATATTCGTTCCTCGTTTATCCCACGCCACGCAAACATAATCAGGCTCAAGCTGCTTAATTAATTCTAAACTCAGCGCCGCGAAACCATACACGCCGCCTGTCGGTGTCCCGTCTGTGGTCGACAACCCAGGCATAGCATAGTAGCCGCGATAGAACACGCTTTTACCGTCGATAATCACTAAGCGTTTGGCCATATTTATATTATACGCTATCTAAGGGCCGTTACTTACAAGCGAATATAGCCATAATCATGTATACTAAGGTTATGACATCACAAGAAAAACCAGCCAAGATTTTGGCATTCGTCGGATTGCCTGGCGCCGGCAAAACCGAAGCAACCAATTTCGTAGCCGCCAAAGGTTTTCCCAAAATCTACGGCGGCGGCATTTTGTACGACGAAATGCGCGCTCGAGGCGTTGAAATCACGCCCGAATCGCAAGCCGAATTTCGCAAACAGTGGCGCGAACGCGACGGCAAAGACGTTATCATCCGCCGCGCTGCCGAGCAATTACACCGCTTAATTGATGCTGGCCAGCATCGTTTATTGTTCGACGGGCTCTATTCTTGGACAGAGTACAAGTTCCTCAAACACGAGTTTCCTGGCGAGCTCATCGTTGCTGCCATTGTCGCACCAAAACATTTGCGCCACCGCCGTCTCGCAACTCGCCCCGAGCGGCCATTCACCGTCGAACAAGCCAACCAGCGCGATTGGTCAGAGATCGAAGACATCGAAAAAGGCGGACCAATAGCTGTCGCTGATTATTATTTAATTAACGACAGCGATATTACTGCGCTATATGCCAAGATTAATTCGCTGCTCAGTACAACTGGTTTTGTTAACTTATAACACCTAAAACCAAAGTTATTGCAGATAAGTATAAAGTTTTTTAGCGTCTTTATGCTTGCGTAATTTTGCTAGCGCTTTAGCTTCAATCTGGCGAATTCGCTCGCGCGTTACCGCAAATTCTTGACCAACCTCTTCAAGTGTATGACTCTTGCCGCTGTCTAATCCAAAGCGCATCCGGACGATCTTTTGTTCGCGATCGCTCAACGTACCTAGCAAATCTTTAACTTGTTCCTTTAACAGCTGGTTCGAGGCCGATTCCTCTGGACTAATTGTACCTTCATCCTCAATGAAATCTCCCAGCACCGACTCGCCTTCATCATCGCCGTCGCGACCGACGCCAGCGTCCAAGCTCGAAATGTCCTGCTTGATTTTCATGACATATTCGACTTTTTCTGGTTCCATCTCTAGCTCTTTAGCTAGCTCTTCAATCGTTGGCTCGCGATTCAGCTCCTGCGTCATGCGCCGCTGCGTGCGCAGCAATTTATTGATGGTTTCCACCATATGAACTGGAATACGAATCGTTCGCGCCTGATCAGCAATCGCCCGGGTAATCGCCTGGCGAATCCACCAGGTGGCATAAGTCGAGAATTTAAAGCCTTTATCCGGATCAAATTTTTCAACCGCGCGCAACAAACCAGTGTGGCCTTCTTGAATCAAATCTAAGAAGTCTAAGCCACGGCCCGAATACCGCTTAGCGATCGAGACCACCAGACGCATATTCGCCTCGGCCATCTTGTCTTTGGCTTTTTTGTCACCTTCTTTGACGCGTTTTGCCAATTCTAGTTCTTCCTCGGCGCTCAGCAGCGGGATTTTGCCAATCTCGCGCAAATGCAGCCGCACTGAGTCGTCCGAAATATCATCGAAATATTGATTAGCATTGAGTACATCTTCAGGAGTATCTTCGTCCATCAAATCGTTGATATCAGGCTCATTGATGTCTTGATCTTGTATATTGTCGTCAGATGGCTTCTGCGCTTGGTCGTCGTTTGTCACGAGCTTTCTCCTTGATTATATTATTGAGTGCCGCACGCAACTCTCTAGCCGCTGCCTCATCGCCAGCAGCTTCAGCGTCGCGTAACTTAGCTAATAATTCTTGTTGAGTTTGTTTGTTGTGTGTGTTCTCTTTCTCCCACAGCAGGTGGCACATCTCAATATAGCGATCGCCGCTATCCCATGCTGCGTAACGCTCCTCAGCGCGCAATGATACCATTTTTACATAAATATCAGCTTTTTGCAACTTTTTAGGGCGATTTTGCGGATGATCTTCTTCAAGTAATACTGTCGCCAACAATTCTCGCTCAGCGCTAATCCACTGCTGGCGACCAGCGCGGCGCAATTCTTCTAAACACCTAGAATCATAGAGCGCCAAGGCCAAAATATTATCTTCTAGCACTGCCTGATCATTCTTAAGAATTGATGTATTTGCAACAACAGGTTTGAAAGCTTGTTTCTTGACTGGTTCGCCGGCTAATTTTTGGCGTATCGCCTCCTCGCTGGTATGGGACATAGTGGCTACCCGCTTGATATAATATTCGCGCTCGACTGGATCAGCTAGCCCGCGCACTATTCGCAGCGCTGCCGTAGTAAAAGTTCGCCGGCCAACCGCTGTATCCAAATCGCATCGCCCAGCATGCTGGCGCAACACCCATTCGACAGCCGGCTCGTTGCGAGTTACCGCTTCGCGCCACGCCTGAACACTCGATTTGATCAATTCATCTGGATCTTTAGCGCCATCTGGCAACGAAATGATTGTTAGCTCGACACCCTCATGCGAGGCCAGCTCAATTGCCCGCTCGGTCGCTGCCACACCCGCTTTATCGCTATCATAACAGAGGCGAACATCGCTGGTCAGCCGTTTGACCGCTTTGAGATGATTTTCAGTCATCGATGTGCCAGCGGTCGCTACTGTTTGCGCTACACCCGCTTGGTGGCTACTAACTACATCCAAATTTCCCTCAACCATCACTACGAAGCCACTTTTGCGGATCGCCTCTTTGGCTTGGCTCAATGCGAAAATATGACGACCTTTATCATACAGTAAAGTCTGCGGCGTATTCAGATATTTCGGCGCATTCGGCACATTGCCAATAATCCGCCCAGTAAAGCCAATTACTTGCCCGCCCTGATCCATCAACGGAATCATCATTCGACCACGAAACAAATCCTTGCCATAGCGGTTTAATAGCCCCGCGTCGTTGATCTCCCGCTTAGTAAAACCTCTTTTTTCGAGCGCCGCTAGCAACGCCGTGCCGCTATCCGGCGCATAACCAATCTGAAAACTTTGAACAGTTTGCCGCGACAATCCTCGCTGCTTAAAAACATATTCAATCGCCTGCTGGCTACGCAATAAACTCTGTTGGAAATATCGTGCTGCTAGCTCGTTGGCTGCCAACAGCCGCTTTTTGTAGGCGCTGCGCTTCCTGGCACCAGCCGATTGATATTCGCTGAGGTCAACTCCAGCTTTGCGCGCCAAAAATTCCATCGCCTGGCGAAAATCCATCCCCTCAGCCTCCATCACAAAAGCGAAAACATCGCCGCCTTTGTTGCTCGAGAAATCATGCCAAATATTTTTTTCAGGACTTACGAAAAAGCTAGGCGTTTTCTCGCCAGTAAACGGACTTAACCCCTTATAGCTGCGCCCTGCCCGCTTTAGCTCAACATATTCGCCAATCACATCTTCGATATTGAGCCGCGAGCGAATTTCCTCCTTGGCATCCATACATTTTAGTATATCACTCTTTACCTCTGTTATCGGTTGTGGTTAAATATAGGTATGAATCAGGACCCGTACACCAATCCGCAACAACCGTATTCGCAGGGTTCTGCTAATAATTTACCTCCAGAAAACCCGCAGCAGCCAGCCGCACCGTACAATCAGGTCTACGGCCAGCAAACACCGCAGCAGCAAACGGCGCCTAATCCGTATTACAATAACCAAGCCGCCCAGCCGCAGCCGCCGGCATACTCACAGCAAGCACCCAGCCTGGCAGCTAATCAGCCTGATCAACTACCGCAAATTAACCAAACCGCGCCATCGTACGACACAGGACCGCAGCCGCTAAGTACCTTCCCGGTTTACGCCGGCAGCTCGGATGATGATTATAATACTGTTGACTACCTTAACCGTATCGCTCCGCAAGAACAGCACACCATCAATCGAATCGCTATATTTGCACTCATTGGCACTGTTATTGCTAGCGTTATCATCATTTTGATTCTAATCATCAACCCTGGCGCATCTGATGCCAACAGTCTAATCCAGCCGATCCGCGACCGCACTGATACACTGAACAAAGTCGTCGATGAAAACGAAGGCCGCCTGACGCAGACTGAAATTGCCGAGGCCAACACTGCGCTCAACAGCACCCTGACGACCATGCAGACCAGGCTAGACGCCATTATCAAAGAGCGCAAAATCCAGAAAAAATCCTCTAGTACCGAAAAAAACTACCTAGAAGCCCTGCAGAAAAAGCTCAACGATTCCTACCAAAAAGGCAAGCTTGACAGCAGCTACGCCACCGCCATGACTTACGAATTAACCATTTTAAAGTCGCAACTCAACAAGCTTAAAAAGGTTAGCGACTCCAAATCAATCCGCTCGTTCTGCGACGAATCCATTAATAATATCGACGTTATCCTCAAAGCTTACCACGACTTCGCTTCAACCAAGCAGTAGCAGCTATTCCGTCACCAGCCGATAACTTAACCGCGCCAGATCAAAAAGTTCTTCGTCGCTGAGCTGTCCGCTGCAAATCACCGTAATCCAGTGTTTTTTATTAAGATGAAAGCCTGGCTGAACCGATTCGTATTTTTGTTGTAATTTTAACGACAACTGTGGATCGCACTTCAAACTTACTCGCAATGGTTTCGAATTTTCGGCTATCAATGCGAACATTTTTCCGCTTTGACCAGCATCTTTGCGACCAACTTTGTACACAGCCACCTCATCGCCAAACGGATAATCCAGCCAAGCACCCGGTAGACTTAGTAGAAACTCTTCAAACTGCTGGTGTGTCATAGCCATTTGCTCCGTATAAAGTATACCAGCATCAATATCGGCAAAACGACCAGCAGCGCCATCGTTATCCAAAACATTACATCGCTATGAAACGGCAGCTGCGAAAAATTCATGCCTGCCAGACCCGTCAAAAAAGACATTGGCATAAATATCGTTGTTACAATCGTCAAACGCTTCATTACATCATTCATTCGATTAGACACTACCGACAAATACATATCCAGCGCACTAGTCAATAGATCGCGCATGGTATCGATTAGCTCGTGCACGCGCCAAGCGTAATCGTAGCTGTCGCGCGCATAAATCGCGCACTTTTCATCAAAAATACTATACCGGCCGTTACTCAAACCATTCAGCATATTCATCAGCGGCAAAATCACTTTGCGCAAATCCGCCAATTGGCGCTTATACACAAAAAGCTGCTGCAACTGGTGCTTGCCCGGATCGCGAATCATTGTATCTTCTAATTGATCGGTTACGTCGTCAATTGAATTAAGAATCGGCATATATTGCTCGACTGTAAATTGAATCATCGTTGCTGCGATTAGCGACGGCGACAGAGTGCCTGGCCGGTACGCTTCAATCCGCTCGGTAACCTCGCTATCTAATTCGTCGCGGTGCAAGGTGATAACTTTGTTTTTGCTGAGCAAAATCGTCAACCCTTGCCAATGGACATTGCGACGTTCAATACTTGGGATTTCCGCCTTGATCAATAGCCAATCGCCGCCTTCGACCGCTTGCGGCAGCCAACGGTTTTCAATCAAAATCCGCCGCTGCAACTCCGATAAGTTTAATTTTTCAATTAAGCTTTGCCGTACTTCTAGCGAATCCTCGCTGATATCATGCCATATTTTATCTGTCACGCCTTCACCTTCTTCAAATAATATTTTAATTCTTGAATACTGCCGCGAATGTCCTCCAATGCCCGATGATCCTCTGGTTTGGCAAATTTCTTGCCATATTTGCCCTCAAACACCACTTTCCAAGCACTGACATCCAGCATCCGATAGTGTAGTTTTTTTGACAACATAGGCCACCATTGGTCAATAAACTGCCGATCCTGGTGAATTGAATTGCCGCCCAGTAAAATCCACGGCTCATCCGCAAAATGTTTATCGCAAAACGCCAGCAGCTCACGCTCCACCTCGGCCAACGGCTTACCCGACGCATTTTGTTCCTCCAGCCCACGCCGCGCCGCTGGATGTTCATTCCAAAAGCTAGCATTTCGATCAAGCAATTTCCTTAGTTTCTCTGGGTCGTGTTGTACAACTCCCTCATATGTCGCAATTTCCGTAAAATCCCAATCAGTGGCAATCGCCGCCACCTCCAAAACCTCATCGTGCACCGGATCTAGCCCGGTCATCTCCAAATCCATCCACAGAATTTTTTTCGGCTTGAAACTGGCTTTCATATACCTAGTATACTACTTTTTGGCGTCGTAGTAATCTCGAGAAAACTGCTCTGGCACCTGCTGCAGCAAACGTCCTAGTACAAAGAAATACCCCTCCTGGCGCGAAGAGGGGTCTGCCGCCCCAGCGGGAGTTGCAGCCAAGCAAGGCCAGGCAACCCCCGCCGGGGTGGGGTGGGAGGGACTACCGCTGGGACTTGAGCGGAAGCTTCTCATAGAGAATCTCTACGAGCTGCCAGGCATCCCTCGGACGCCTGGTCACCGTAACTGAAGTTACGGTGCTGGCTCGATAGATAATCTCCTGGGGGGCACCTGTCGTCCCCAAAAAAACGATCTCAACGCCGATGGAATCCCCACTCTCGAGGGACTCCATTGACAGAAACGCACGGACATCGGAAAGGCGCGCGCCCTTTCGATGAGAAAAGGCCCAACCCAGCATCTGAAGGTGTTGGGTTGGGAAAATGTTCAAGTACCTCCCCACAAGGGGGGCCTCCTCAAATTCTTTGAGTTCTTTGAGCTCCTTGAGTTCCTTAAGTTTCTCGGTCATCTCTGACCCCTCTCTGCCCCTTCCGGGGCGGTCAGCGGAGCTCGATCCTGTACCGAGCCCTCTTCGGCGCCGTGAAAACCACCGTTTCACAGCATCAAAGAGGGCTCGATTCTACGTCTATATTAAAGTGCGCCAGAGACCGGCGGCATCGCCCCAGCCCCTCACCGGTATTATAACACATTCTTGCAATTACTACCATAATAATATTAAGCACTAGCGCGAAGCAGCCGATCCCCTCTTTGCTCCCGCACCCAAAAACTACCGCCGCTGACGCCGGAGGTTACTATCCAACCACGCATAGCGAGCAGCTAACCACCCCAAATACTCCTCGCGGCTGTGCAATATTGGGTGTCTCTCGTCCATACCGCCTTCTCTGCCATCCACAATAATCGCTTTATCAAGCCATAACTTTCAGCTTCCGCTCTTTGTTCAGGAGTAACTAACGACGGATCTCCCGGCTCTCCGCCGCCTGCACCGCCAACATGCGCGGTTGCTACCTCCCAGAAAAGATTTTTAGGATCGCGACCGCCAACACCTTTTAGCTTCACAACCACTGTTACATCACTTGTTATTTGAACATCCTCTTCTGTGACGTCTTCTCTAGGAATCAACTGCGAGTAACCTGAACGACCCTTTCTCACTGCATAAAAAACTTGTTTTTGATTGCTGTCATCAATGTGAACTAGACCACTATCGAACGAATATTCTGTCTCTTCAGTACGAACAATTTTCCTATCATCCGGCCGCGGCTCTATTCCGCCAATCACTCGTGGCAAAGCAACTTCAAAATTTGCCTGCTCAACAGGATCTGTCGGATAATGTATATGCGAACGCGTTGGGTCAAACTTGTCGACAACAGGTTGTCCGTCTCTGAAATAGCCAACAACTGGCCGGCTGCGGCGGCTGATAATCAAACTTTTACGTTGTTCCATGCTTTTGACAACGACTGATGTTCTCCGCAAGCTGCGCACCATGAGGTTACTTTTGTTATTAACTCGTTTAGTTTTTCAGCAGAGTTTTCGTCCTCGTAGGCAACGTACCTCAGATCAATTGTTAGCGCCAACCGTTGTTTTTGAAGTTCTACTGGAAGTTTATTGCCAAAAGACTCCATCCAGGCTATAGCGTTCTCTACATCTGCATAAAAAGCTCGTTCGCGTTTGGCGGCCTCTTCTTGTTTTTGTTGTCTAGCACGGATCTTACGAGCTTTTTCACGTACCTCCTCTGGTAAAACAATCACAAGGCTCGTCCAAGTTTGGTCGCCGATGAATTCATGTTTTTTTGTTTGGCACATAATTTGCTGCCCGCTCGGTATCGTAGTATCTTTAGGATATACATCAAGAATATTATCGACACCAACTGTTCCATGGTCAAAGTACGGACCTATATATTCTCCATCTCTTGCATATTCTACTGGCAGTTCTCTACCATTGCTCTCGACATAATCAGGATAGAGACGATTAATCTCGTCAAGGACATCTTGCCCGCAAGATTCAGCAGCATTAAACTTAGCAACACCTTTAGCGATATCGTCAATAGTGCGAAGCTCGCCAGTTTCGTCTGTCAAACCAACTTCTGCAAGATGTTCAGCGATTCGAGTTTCCAAATCTTCATCACTGAATTCCCTAAATTCCTGGCCTGATTTGCGCGCAAGTCTCGACAATTGGCTATTAGCTTCGCCGATAAGCTCCCATCGATGTTCTTTTGCGATTTTTTTCACAACAAAGTCGGCCATTTCCTCGCTAGGCTCGGCAGCAACTTTGCGTTCGCCCAATTTGTATAGTTTATTGTCTACTGCAGATTCTACGAGTTTGACTGGCCGACCATCGCCACCTACTGCAAAACCCTTATCTATATCACGGAATAGCTGTGGGGCAACCTCTGCGAGATCCTCTAGACTAACATTCGTAATGCCTTTTAGAACTGGTATTACTACTTCTTCGCCATTTTTCCGAAAGCGTATATCTTCCGTATCGGCCACTACAAAACCACCTGCTTTAACGCGGGATCGCCGGCTCGGTTTTCTTTCTTCGCCCTCACTGTTACGATAAAGATTGCCTCTATTTGTATCCATCAATCTATAAGTGTCTACAGCAAAAACCTCAGACCGCCACCTGTAACTTGGCACCAAATCCCTAATGTTTATCTGGCGCCATAATTTATCGGCGCTACCCGCTATTATACATTTCACTATCTGCTTGCGCTCTTCATCAGATGGAAGCGTCAAGTCGCATTCAGCTAACCCCTGCTGATTTTTCAAGCGGCGCAATTCGCGTTTAACCTTACCAGGAACGCCTGGCCGTATATCGTATCCGAGCAGTTCTTCTCTCGGCATATTTTGTATAGACGCCAGTACTTCTAGCTGTTTCAACCAATCAGAATCATTATGTTCTGAATCTATTAGATTTCTCCAGCGTTCCTTGCATGGTCTCTTCTTGCTGCCGTACACGACCAAGTCTGCTGGTATTTTCTGCAAGGTCACTATAGCGGCAACTTGCATTCGCACTGTTTCAGGGAAACGTTCTGCTTCGGCCAGCATACGGGCATGCTCAGGGCTTTCGCCGGCAAATTGTTCCATCCGGCGGCCAATTTCTGTCAATTCGCCATTTTCGTCTAGAGCGCCGAGGCGCTGCAATTTCTCTGCTGGCACGTCGTCTCTAGTGTGATCCAGTACAGCCGCGCTAGCTACTGTGTCATCCGGGTTTGCGTCATCGCTAGATTCTCGTACGGACGCCTCACGACCAGGACATTTCGTAGCGCCAAACAAATCTCCTGGAGTTGGCATTTTTCTTCCTTCGCTCATTGTAAATTTCTTATCTTTCAGTCTATATTAATTATTGAATTTATTCTGTAGAGCTGCTAATAAACTATCCATATCTTGGGAATTTATCTCTGCGTCGCGTTTGGCTTGCGCCTCGTCGTTTAAATCTCCTTCTGTAAAGCCCCAGCCATCACCGATTGACGGCGATTCCTTACCAGACATACCAGTTGCACCATCCCACTCTTCGGCGATAGATTTCTGGATAGCTTCGATTCGCTCAAGCTGCTCTTCGGTGATACCCTGCGGCGGCTCGTAACGCACGCCAAATTCATGCGGAGCGGCTGTATAAGCTTTCTTATGCGTAAGAATAACCATACCTTCGTCAAGAACTTTCGGGCCCCACGTTTTATAGTCATCGCGGCGATAGCCAGATTCGCTAGGCTCAATAAGCTCGCCATCAGCACCTATCACGTAAGCTATACTTCTATTGGTTCTGCCATTTGTACGCGTATAAAACTTAAACCTATACGGCAAATCATGGCGCGTCTCGCGCTCGCCAGAATGGCTAGGGCCGCAGAGCGGCACCATCTGCCACACCCTTTCACACCATTGTTCTGCCGATCTAACTGCTGATTGGATATTTGCCGAACGCTGCTCTGGCAGCTGAAAACCGCGCTCTGCTTCGTCAAGCATCACTAGAATACCAGCCGCCTGCTCGCGCAGAGCTGGATCCCGAACATTATCTAGATAACGATATACGTATTCGCGCGTTGACGAAATTTCTTTCTGCGCCTCAGGAGTAATTGCTTTTTCTTCCAGTTCTAAGGCCTTGATTCTGATAACTTCGCGACTAATTCCTTTTGTATATAATTTACCGCTATGCGTTACTTTTCGCTCTGTTTGCAGCCATCGATTATCGTCATCAGGCAAAACTACATTGCCGCGACTCAAGCTCGCTTCTGCAGACATGTCTATTCCAAATTCTTCACCGATAGCTTGCCGCATATCTTCTAGCTCGCCGTCGCGCCAACTGATAACCCGGCGGCGGCTGCCATGCGATCCTTTGTGATGCAACCTATACAGCTGATTCATCCGAAGGATTGTCGCTAAACCCGCCACCGACAATCGGTCAGACACTACCACTAGATTAGGATGTTCCTCATCTTTTTCATCTCTGTTATAGTACCAATCGGCTGGTTCAATAGTCTGGCGGACTGGATGTCTTTCGCTAGCGCTGTTCAAGAGTTCACCGTAAGGGACAAGCTTCCAATCTACTCGTGGAACACTATCCAACTCATAAGTCACCGGATCGCGTACATAATCCGTTTCTACCTCAAATCTTTCATGACGCACTGTAGCCGGATTGCCAACCGTAAAATCTGGCAATTCATATCCGTGACCGTCTCTATCTTTTCCGTACGCCACACGCGCAAATTCTTGCTGAAGGCCGCTAACATCACCCAGCAATTCTGGCGTGACACGGCTTTCTGGATTTAGCCTCTTTGGGCTCACCGTAAGTATACTCCTGTCTCTCGAGCCTTGACTGCTCGTTACCGCCGGCCGGATCGGTCGAAGATAATAAACTTTCAAGGATTAATCCCCCGCATTTTACTGGCGCGGGGGAGACCAGATAAGGCAGCGCGGCGCTAACTCGCCAGTACTGCATGGAAAGGACCCCGAGTTAGCGGGAAGAGATGGTAGCGATACGTGATTATAGGTGGCGAGCCACTTCACACATATTCAACACCTTTAGCTCTCTCCAGAGCGAACGAATTTTTCAGCCGAAGCCTACTCAAATCGTTTTTCCCGGGTTACTGCCGGTTCAGCAAGGGCGCCGAGAGATCAGATGCGCGCGAAAGCGCGGCACCCGATGACCCGGTTCTGACCATCACGGACAGGCTTACTCGGAATGAGCAGATCCGCGGTTGTCCTGCCATGAGCGAGAGCCGCACGCGCCGTGATAAAGCTCACGATCAAGTGCACACCCGTTCTCGGCTCAGGCAAGCCGACGACCTCGCCAAACTCGGTCTTAACGACCGGGATTTCGAGAATTTCGTCAACGGGCACATCAGTCTGACGTGCCCTGGCCTCACCGTCCGAATGAAAGATAATTCGGACGGTGTCTCCCTCCTCGTAAAATACGTACACTGGGTGACCAGTGTAGTTACGAATGGTCATTTTCACCTCCTTAGGTAAGCGTGTGTTTCTCTGTAAAGCGTTTCTGGAAGTCCCAGAAACTATCATTACAGCACACGAAAAGTCGCCACCACACCTGGCCAGACTACCAGTCTCGACATTTCGAGAACGCTAGTCTGACCAGGACGACAACCTGTGCTATACTGAACCAGATTCTTCCATTTTAAAGCGCTAGCTTTCTAACGAAAGCCCGTTATGCAGCGCTATGCTGCCTAGGGCTAGCCGTCTAGCAATCTGCTTTCCGTCCAGCCACTGAGCAATAATAGCACACTATTTATCTTATGTCAACACTATTTTATAATAATTATTAACAGATTATCGTCTAGCTTGGCTAGCCTATAGCCGTGCTTTGCGCCATATTATTTTTTAGGCGCACCATGCTATACTAAACCCATGACCAAACGTATTCTCCTCAAACTCTCTGGAGAGCAGCTCCAGGGCGAGTTCGCCAGCGGCTTCGACCCCAAGCGCGCCCGCTGGATTGCCGAACAAATCAAACCAGCGCTAGAAACTGGCGCCGAAGTCGTCATTATGGTCGGCGGCGGCAATTACGTCCGCGGCAACCAAATCGTCGGCCACGGTATTCAGCCTGTCTCGGCCCATAATATCGGTATGCTTTCTACCCTGATGAACGCCATCGCTCTGGCTGATGTCTTCAACGACGCCAGCTTGCCGACCCGCGCCCTGTCCACCGTCGAAATCAACCAGTTTATCGACCAATACACCTTCCGCCGCGCCCTCAGCCACATCGAAAAGGGCCGGGTGGTCATCGTTGCCTGCGGCACTGGCCGGCCATTCCTGACCACCGACACTGCCGCCCTGAACCTAGCTTTAGAAATGCAGTGCGACGTTGTGATTAAAACAACGAAAGTTGATGGAGTGTACGATAAAGATCCTACCAAATTCCCTGATGCTGCCAAATTTGATCAGCTCAGCTATCACGAAGCTCTGACCAACCCTGACATCGCCGTCATGGATAAAGCCGCCATCGGCCTGGCGATGGATGAGCACATCCCAGTTATCATCTGCGACCTATTGACCGACGGTAATATCGCCCGAGCCGCCTGCGGCGAAACAGTCGGTACGCTGATTAGTTAGCATTTTTTACCGCCGAGGCAAGTCGCCGCAATGACCGCCGTTCCGTCAAGCCACGGCCGAGCCTCAAAAACGTTAATCTTTCTTCTTATCTAATTTATCCAGCTTGAAAAAGTGTACAATTGCATACACCACAAAGGCCACCGCTAGCAGTGTAATCAGCGAACTGACAAACGCGCCGTAGAGAAATTCAGCTTTGCGACCAGCAATTTCGACGGTAAACGATGCCGCCTGCAAGCCTTTTTGCGAGCCGACAATCAGCTGTACTAGCGGGTCAATAAACGCTGTCACCAGCTTCTTCACCGTATCGCCAGCTGCCGTACCGATCGCTAGACCAACCGCTAGACCGACTATACCCTGCTCGCGGATGAAATTAACGAAACCGCCCATGTGAGTGTCTTTGACAATCGTTTGCGCTATTTTTTTGTTAGCTAGCTTCTTGGCAGCTGATTTTTTGGCTTTTTTGACTGTTTCTGATGGCATTTAGCCTCCTTTAACTGTTTGATTATAACCTGGTTTCTTGTGATAAATCGCTCGTATTAGTTTATTCCGCGACCTTACAACGTAACCCTACAAGCGCTCCGGCGCCGCGATACCCAAAATCGTCAGTCCCGCTTTCAAAATATCGGCATACACCGCCACCAGACCGACGCGGTGTGCTTCTTTGTCGCTGCCGACAACTTGATTTTTCTCGTAGTATCGGTTGAATTCTTGTGCCAGCTCAAACAGGTAAGCACAGACGAGATGCGGCTCCAAACTTTCGGTAGCGCGGTTAACCGCCTCGGCGTATTCACTCATTTTCCTGACTAACAGCCGATCTTCGTCGAACAATTCTGTCGGAAATGCAACTGCTTGCTCAGATTTTGCCAAAATTCCTCGCGCCCGAGCGTGTGCATATTGCAGGTAGCTACCAGTGTTACCCGTCAAACTAACCGCGTCATTGATGTCGAATACGACGTCGCTACCGATTTTTACCTTCAGGAATTGATAGCGCAGCGCGCCCGCCACCACCTCGTCAGTCGGCTCGCCGCCAGCTTGGGTGATGGCTTTCTTGAACTCGTTAAACAACCAATCGATAGTAATCACCTCGCCGGTACGCGAACTCATTTTGCCGGTCGTTAGCTTAACCAGACCAGTTGCATAGTTAAATAATTTGCCTTTCAATTCTGGAATCGCTAACTCACTAGCGGCGATCACGCCTCGGAAATACGCCGCCTGCTCTTCGCCATTGACCGTAATCGAAAAGTCCAAGTTTGGATAATCTTGATGCTTCAGCTGAATCAACCCCATATCGTGCGCACCGTACAACCCGTTGCCGTGCGAACCGATGAACACATTATCAAACGCACCGTATTGGCTGCCCTTGAAAATATACGCGCCATCCGACTTAGTAAAGACCTCTGGGGTTTTTGCTTTAATCAAGGCTTTGCCTGGCACTTCAGTCTCGCTCTCGACATAGCGCCGCTCAATCGGCACATTGCCCAGCCGCGCCACATTGGCGTCAATTTCATCAAAACTCCAGGCCTTACAAATCTCGTACACCTGCTTATATAGCGGATCGTCCAGCACAAACGACTGCTTGGCCAGCTCATCAATTTCCGCCCGCGCCTCTGGTGATTCTTTAGCTGCCCGCGCTCCCTCAACGTACATACGGCTCATAAATTCGTTGCGCTTATCAGCCGGAATAGCGCCTAGCTTACTGACATCGCCGTCAATTTCGCGAAGAATCGCCCACATGCTCTTGCCGACATGCGTGCCGACATCGCCGTGGTAACTGACCCGATGCACCGCCGCGCCGTCCACCGCCAGCAAGTTCGCTATGGTATCCGCCAAAATCGAGTTCAGCGCGTGGCCGATGTGCATGGCTTTAAACGGATTTGGACAATTGGTCTCAATGACCACTGTTTTTCCTGCACGATTAGTCGCTGGCCGCACTTTCAGCAATTCCAACACCGCTTGGTCGCTTAACGTCACGTTGATAAAGCCCGGCCCAGCCACGCTAACCTCGCTAAACTCCTGGCGGCCGCGCAGCTCTTCGGCAATCGCCTCAGCAATTTCGCGCGGGTTTTTACCCAGTGGCTTAGCTAATTGTAGCGCCGCATTGGTCGCAAAGTCGCCGAATTTTGGATCGGGGCGCGTTAACTGTACATCAACCTGCTGCTGATACAGTTTGTCAATTATTTTCTTCAGTGTAATAACACAATCAATCATAGACCATATTATAACACTTTTACTACAGTTAATCTTCCGCGCCGTCAAAATCTGGCTGGCGATACACCGATACTGGCGTAATATTACGAGCATGATCCGATTGCAGCACCGCTCGCAACATCGCTGTATCGTCGCTGCTCTCGTTGTAAGTTGGCTCGAAATCTTCTACTTTTTGTTTTTCTTCTTCTGCCATATTCTCATATTAGCATAACTAGTATAATTTGTCAAGAGACAGCCGCTCTAATCAGTCCAGCAAACAGCGGATGCGGCCGCATTGGCCGCGAACGAAACTCGGGGTGCGCTTGCGTTGCGACAAAATAGCGGCAATTTGGCGCCTCGACAAATTCGACTAGCCGCCCGTCTGGCGACAAGCCCGACACCGCCACGCCGCCGCGGGCAATCTCATCTAGAAACTGCTGGTTTACCTCATATCGGTGGCGATGGCGCTCCTCGGTGTGATCCGACTGATATACCTTAGAAGCAAGCGACCCTGGCGTGAATACTGCTGGATAATTGCCCAGCCGCAACGTACCGCCAGTCGATTCTTTGCCCTCTTGGCCAGGCATAATATACACCACATCATGCGTCGTAGCATCGTCAAACTCCGTGCTGTTAGCATCGTCAAGCCCGGCTCGCCGCGCCGCCGCAATTACTGCTGTCTGTAAACCTAAGCAAATCCCCAAATACGGCACATCGCGCTCAAGCGCATACTGCGCTGCCGCAATCTTGCCCTCAATCCCGCGCGGGCCAAAGCCGCCTGGCACCAGCAGAGCATCAACCGTCTCGAAATCGCGCTCGGTAACTGTTTCGGCATTGAGCCACTTGATATGCAAACCAACATTTTCATGCCAAGCCGCACTCTTGAGCGCCTCGGTCACCGACAGATAAGTATCCTTGTTTTCCATATACTTAGCAACTAAACCGACAGTCACGATATCAGTTGGCTTTTTGCTTTGCAATTGAGTTAACGCTTGCCATTTCGCGAGATTCGGCTGAGCAAAATTACCAGTGAACTTGTCGAGAATGGTCATCAATGGGCTAGCGGCTATCCGCTCGGGAATCATAAATACGGTATCGAGATTTGGCAGCATCAGCACCCCCGGCAGATCAACGCCGCCGTACAAAGCAATTTTTTGAGCAACCGACTCAGGCGCTGGCTCGTCGCTGCGGACAACCACAATCTCTGGTACAATACCAAAACCGCGCAAATCGTTTAAGGCATTTTGCGCCGGCTTACTCTTGAACTCTTTACTGGTATCAATAAACGGCACATAAACCACATGTGCGTATAAGCAGCGTTCCTTACCGATTTTGTGAGCAAATTCGCGGATCGCTTCAATGAAACTCAGCCCTTCATAATCGCCCACTGTGCCGCCGATTTCTACGATGTGCACATCGCTGCCTTCGCCAGCCGCAATAATTGACTCTTGAATGGCGTGCGTTAGGTGCGGGATTAGTTGGACAGTTTTGCCGTGAAACTTACCGGCACGCTCATCGGCAATCAGCTCTGATAATAAGCGTCCCGCCAGCGTGGCGTTTTTCTGCGTCAATTCTATATCCAAAAACCGTTCGTAATGCCCGAGGTCTAAGTCGGTTTCGGCACCATCGCGCGTCACGAAGCATTCGCCGTGCTCTGCCGGATTAAGCAAACCCGCATCCACATTGAGGTACGGGTCGCATTTCTGAATTGACACTTTAATACCCTTGGCTTGCAGTACCGCGCCGATGCTCGCAGCGGTAATTCCCTTCCCTACCCCCGAGAGAACGCCGCCAGTTACGAAGATATATTTTGTCTGTTTGCCCATGTGTGATTGCTCTTTCATGGGCCCTTATTATAGCATAACCGCTTAGAGTACGCTATATGTAGCGTGTCTATTGGCAGCCCTCGCACATAGTTAGTGTTGCCGGATCAATTGGCGCTGATGGTACACCGTCAGCTTCAGCTTTTTGATCGGCTTCAGCTTGCGCTTTGGCTATCTCGCGATCAATCGCCTCGAGTTTTTCCTCGAGCGTCATGTCGTCGTTAATTATCGCTGATGGATTCATTATTTCCCCCTTTGCTTATATTCATTATAGGCTAATAGGCCGCTTATTCAATTGCAAAACTGCTACTTTACGGTGTTAACTTCATAATTAGTATTGGTGCTTTCAAAGAAATTGACTAATTCAAGCGTATCGTTAGCCGCTGCCATCCACTTAGCTGGATTTGCTACGTTATACTCTTTCTCGAAACCAAGCTCTTCCAGGCGGCGGTCAGTCATGAACTTGACATACTGGTTCACATAATCCGCATTCAAACCCAAGATACCCTTTGGCAGCATGTCTTTGTTGTAAGCCTCCTCAAGCGCCACCGCCTGCAAAATCAGATCGCGAATCTCGTCGGCGAATTCTTGCGTCTGCAAATCTGGGTTCTCGTCAAGAATTGTCAACAGCAGGTTAATACCGAAAGTTAAATGCAGATTTTCATCCTTAGTAATCCAATCTAGCAAACTGCCGACATTGCGCAGCAAATTACGCCGGCGAAAACTCATGCCAACCATAAAACCGCTATAAAACCAAATGCCTTCGAGCACAATATTATAAGCTACCAGATTGCGCACAAAATCTTTTTTGCCCTCGGTAGTAGTAACATCCAGCTTATCATTCAGCATGCGTCCGACGTACTTGGTCTGAAAGTCAGATTTGTCTTTCAGGCTTTTCTTGCCGTAGCCTGCAGCGTAAATTTCTTGGCGGTCAAACGGAAATGTCTCGATAATGTATTCAAAGGTCATAAAGTGGTTGGCTTCCTCCCACATCTGTTTCGATAAGTACAAGTGCGCCTCGGCAGCATTGACGTATGGATAAATACCAAAAGCTAACGACTTATTAATAAGTAATTCGTTTGGGTTTAAGTAACTAATCACCGTTTTCAGCGCATGTTTTTCATCGTCGGTCAGCTTCTCGAACGCCGCCAAATCTTGCACTAGTTGTACTTCATTCGGGAACCAAGTGTTAGCAACTGCCTGATTATACAAATCCATCGCCCATTGGTAGCGTACTGGCTTAAGTTGCAAGCCGTCGCGCAAGCCTGATCCCAAAATACCTTGCGGTTGTGTTGTTTGCGTCATATTTCCTCCTTGTTATTGTGATTTTATCAACGTTTATGATTGTTTGCGCCGAGCAAAGCCAAAACCGCTTACCCTTTTCGCGCTGTCGGTACGAACTTTCTGTACCGATTGCGATGTGACGGTGGTTTGCTCGGATTGATGGCGCGGCTTGACATGCAGATAATATGTCGTTTTCAAACCGCGGCGCCACGCTTCTGAATAGATTTCGATATATTCATCAATATCGCGTGATTCTAGGTACATATTGCGACTAATTGCTTGGTCGACCCATTTCTGCGCTCGCGCCGCCACCTCGATAAAAGCGTACGGACTCAACTGAAAACTAGTTTTGTAGACATCGCGTACTGATTGCGGAATTTGCTCGAAACCTTGAATATCGCCCTGATTCGCCAGCAAGTCGTCTTTGAGCGATTCCCACAGATTAAGTTGTTTGAGTTTACGTACTAAATTAGCATTAACCTCTAGGAATTTACCGTTGAGCGTACTGCGGCTAAAGATTTGGCTAAACTGCGGGTCAAGTCCCGGCGTCGTACCCGCTACATGCGAGATATTAGCTGTCGGCGCGATCGCCATCAAAGTTGCGTTACGCATGCCTTTTTTGACTTTTTGGCGCAGCACTTCCCAATCCAGGCGCGATTTACTATCAATTTTTACCTTAACTCCGCGTTCTGTTGTAAGTTCGTCAACAGTATCGATAGGCAGTAAGCCCTTGCTCCAGCCGCTACCAGCAAAGTTCGGATAGCTACCGCGCTCAGCTGCTAGATTAGCCGATTCATCAATAGCATAGTAACTGATAAATTCAGTTAGCTGGTCAACCAGATCGTAGGCAGCCTCGCTCTCATAACTAATCTCTAGCTTCTCCAAAACGTCCGATAGACCCATATAGCCGAGCCCAAGCGCCCGATTCTGCTCATTACTATGCATAGCTTCGGCAACTGGCGTGTTCGTGATATCAATTAAGTTATCCAGTTGGCGCGTAGCGGAGCGTACTGATACCGCCAAACGATCCCAATCCCAAGTCTTATCAGCATTGAGAAAAGCTGACAAATTCATGCTAACCAGATTACAGGTCGCAATATTATGTTCGTCCTCGGGCAAAGTTATTTCGGTGCACAAATTACTGAGGTGGATTGTCCCGGTGTTATTGTTGAGCGCTCGCAAATTGATAGCATCCTTCCAGGTTAGCCAAGGGTGTCCAGTCGCTTGTAGACTACTGAGAATCTGGCGGAATTGTTGGCGAGCTGGTGCGACTTCGAAGCGGTTAATTTTGCCAGCTTCTGCTAGCTCAATATATTCTTGGTAGCGGCGGCTGAACGCTTCACCGTATAGTTCATTTAAGTCGCTAACTTCAGCCGGATCAAACAAATACCAATCCTGCCCGCCTTGGACGCGCTTCATAAACTCATCCGAAATAAACACCGCTGTATCTAGAAATCGCGTCCGCAAGTACGGATCACCCGAATTCTGGCGCAAATCGAGGAATTGCGAAAAATTAAGGTGCCAGTTCTCCATATACGCCGCTGCTGCACCAGCTTTCTTGCCTTTGCGTGATACTGCAAATAGCGCCGTATCGATCATTTTCATGAACGGAATCGGACCGGTTGACTCGGTATTAGTGGTTTTGACAGGACTGCCAGCGGCGCGCAGCTTATTCATACTAATGCCGATACCGCCAGTGCCTTTAGCAATAAACATGGTATCACGGATACTTTTGGCTATCGAAGCCATATCGTCTTGAACCTCCATGACAAAACAGTTACTCAGCTGCGGAAACGAACCGCCGGCATTAACCCGCGTACTGCCGCCCGGACTGTACTCCAGATTAGCCATGTGGCGGTAAAAATCTATCGCTGCCTCGGTCGGATTAGCTTCGTTGAAACTCAAACCCATAGCAATACGCATGTTAGTGAATTGCGGCACCTCGATCGGATCGCCGCTTTGGCGCCGTAGCGCGTAACGATTGCGGTTGGTAACTACGCCGAGATATTTGCTAAGCGAATCCTTGCTCGGATCAAGCGCCGCCGCCAGCTTTTTGAGGTTAAATAGCTGCGAATCAGCCATTCGCTTATCTAGTAGACCCTCTTTAGCAACTTGGCGAATATAGATGGGAAACTTTTGCGCATGCAGCTTTTTAAGCTCGATTTCGTTAGTATAATCGCCGAGCACTTGCTGGTAGATAGTTCGCAGCAGTAACCGTGCCGCAATCGTATCGAAATCCGGGTCGTCTTTGACATTTTGAACTGCCGTCTGAATAAGCGCTTCATCAAGTTGCTCGGTAGTAATGCCATCAAACAGCGTCAATTGCAATTCGGCCGCTATTTGCGCTACATTCGCAATTTGGTCTGGCAAACCTTCGCTAGCTGCCAGCAGAGTTAAATTAATTTTGTTAGCGTCAAACGGCTGCTGACTGCCGTCGCGCTTCACAACTGTAATATCTGCCATCGTTTCCTTTCTTATTTTTAGCTGCTATTTTTGAGCGCAAAAAACTAGCTAGACCATCTGGGTCTGCTTTGCGCAATTTATTTGCATATTTGTCTATTTTACTAAACACTATACATATAGCGTCTGTATACCAAGCATAAACGCTAAATATGGATTTTTCAAGCATTTTTGCTAGTAATTTTCACAACTGGCTTGGCCCATGCTATCATGGAAAATATGGAACCTATTATTTCTATTGCTCATTTCAAGATGCAATTCGGCAAAACCGAAGTCATCAAGGATCTAAGCTTCGAAGTCAAGCGCGGCGAAACATTCGGCTTTCTCGGCAGCAACGGCTCAGGCAAAACCACCACTATTCGCGCCCTACTCGGCATTTACCAGCCAACTGCTGGCGAACTGCTAGTCGGCAGCAAACCCTATTCGGTATCAAGCGGTATCAAACTGGGTTATCTGCCCGAAGAGCGCGGCCTTTACAAAAAAGAGCCGGTTATCGACATCATGACTTATTTCGGCCAGCTCAAAGGCATGAGCCGCCTCGACGCTCGGCAAAAATCGCTTGATTTTTTGAAGCGCGTCGACCTGCTTGACAAAGCCAAAACTCGCCTCGACAAGCTCTCGGGCGGCCAGCAGCAAAAAGTCCAGCTCGGCATCACAGTCATCGACAACCCAGAGCTGCTAATTCTCGACGAGCCAACCAAAGGATTTGACCCGGTTAATCGCCGGCTACTGATGGAAATCATCGAAGAGCACCAGACCAAAGGCGCTACCGTCGTCATGATTACCCATCAGATGGAAGAAGTTGAACGCCTATGCGACCGCATACTACTGCTGAAGGATGGCGCAGCGCGCGCTTACGGCACCGTCGCCAGCGTTCGCAAACAATTTGGCGGCAAATCGCTCGATGACATCTTTATCCAAGTTTACAGCCACGACAACAAGGAGGAACAAAATGCATAATTTATCGACTGTTATCCGTTTCGAAATCGTTCGCGCCCTCAAGAAAAAATCATTTTGGATTTTAGCAATTAGCTTTCCATTGATGTTTGCGGCAATTTTCGGGATGGTCTTTTTGTCCAATCAAGCTACCAACGACGCTGCCGAAAAGCTCAAAAACCAGTCGTTTAGCATTGCTATTACCGACGAATCAAAGATGGTCAAACCGCAGCTAATCGCCGCCTCGAAAGCCACCGAAATTAATCCCAGCGACAAGCAAAACGCTATTGACCGCGTCAAAAACGGCCAGCTTGATGCGTACATCTACTATCCAAAGAATCTCGACCAGCAATCAATCGAAGTTTACGGTAAAGATGTCGGTATTTTTGACAACGGCCGCTACGGCAGCCTGGCTAGCAGTCTATTAGCCACCTCTGTTCGGTCAGACGTTAATCCGGCTATTCAAAAAATTATCCAAGGCAAAATCAACTCAACCAGCACTATTTACCGCGACGGCAAAATCCACGACAGCGTCCAAGAGATGATTCTGCCAGGTATCTTTTTAATCCTCTTTTATTTCCTAATCACCTTCTTTGGCAATCAAATGCTGACCAGCACCACCGAAGAAAAAGAAAATCGCGTTATCGAAATGATTCTCACTACTATCGAAGCGCGAACTTTAATCGTCGGCAAAATTATCTCGCTAATAATTCTGGCAATAGTTCAAGGCTTGCTGGTAGTCTTGCCGGTGCTTATTGGCTACTTGTTTTTCCACGACCAGCTCAAGCTACCATCAGTTGACCTCAGCAGCTTGCCAATCGACCCGCTGCGTATCGGCATCGGCTTTCTAGCCTTTGCTAGCAGCTTCATGATGTTTACCGGCCTGCTAGTAGCTATCGGCGCCGCTGTGCCGACCGCCAAAGAAGCTGGCAGCTTTTTCGGCATAGTAATGATTTTGCTGTTCGGCCCGCTTTATGCCGTTTCGATGTTCATATCAATGCCAGACGCGCCGCTAGTAAAATTCTTGTCGCTCTTCCCGCTGACATCGCCAATCCCGCTGATGCTGCGCAATGCCGCTGGCAATCTGGGAATCGGCGAAGCGGCAATCGGTATCGCCCTGCTGGCCGTTTCTGCCGCCATCATCATTGCCATCGCCGTACGCATCTTCCGCTTTGGCGCGCTCGAATACAACCGCAAACTCAGCGCCAAAGAAATCTTCGCCCGCAAGTAATACTCGCCGCTTATTAAGCAGACTATTGCCAAAATTCTCTTTACGTTGTAAAGGAGCGAAGTTGTAGTAACCGCTGTGACTTCGCTACTTTACAGAGAGGATGACACCATGTCTCGTCAGCGAGACGCCGAGCTCGATCGCTTGCGATCGGCTCGCGAGGCTGCCCGCCAGCGACAGCAGGCAGCCTGGCAAGCTCAGCAAGCCGCCTGGGAGCGCCGCTCCTCGGCTCGTGCAGTCATGAACCGTGCCTACGAAGTCAAGCAGGCCGCCTACGCGGATCAGCAGGCAGCCTGGGAAGCTTACGTGTCTATCAAGCAGACCAACGGCCCGCGAATCGACAACTTGAATGCTCAGCAAGAGCGGGCGTATCAGAACATGAAGTCGGCTTTCTCGAGTCGGTTTCGTTGGCTCACGACATGCACGACGGCGCTAGCGCACGTATGTACGCAGATCAGGGACACGCTTACAAAGCAGAGTCTCAGACCTGCGTTGCCGAACGGCGGCAGCTCGTCGCTGAAATTCGCGCCGCACGCGAGCGGTTCGATGCCGTCAAGCCAGCTTTCCAAGCGGCTAAGAGTGAATTCGCCTGCGCACGGCAGGCATTTCAGTCTGCCAAGGCAGAGCACGAACGAGCGCAGAAGGACTTCAAACGCGCCAAGACCGAATTTGACTCATGCGCCAAGGCCTTTCAGGCTAGGCTTAATGAGCTCAAAGCAATGAACCGAAAGCGGCGTGAAGACAAAAAGTCAATCGCCGCAAAGGCTGGAGTTCCGCTTCAGTACCAGGACAACGTCTGGATCTCAACAGATTCAGACGGCAACACCAACATCTACTTCGGTGGTGTTGGCAAGCCTGACGGACCCGGCCACGGACACTACGTCATGGATCGAAACGGAGCTGTGACGTATAGGCGCGATCCGTTTGACCCGCACGGTGCGCAGAACTTTGAGCCCGGTGGAACACTGTACGACCGCCGCGCCCGGAGAGATACGCTACCGCTAGGTGTGAGAAACCGCGACAACGACACCAACGATCGCAGTGGAGTGTTCTACGATAGGAATCGCCAGGTAGATCTGCATGTGACGCAGTACTACGGAGATAACTATCGCGTCTCGTGGGATACTGACGGAAACTCTGACAGAAGTTATCACTGGACAGACCAAAACCTTCCGTCTAGCCATCCCCGCAGCCATGTTCCGCCCGAAGATGCTCGGTAGATAGAAAGGAGACGACCGTCCCAGACTAATACTTATGTTATTAGTCTGGGACTTTTTCATGTTATATAATTATAAAATATGAATAACGGCGAGAATCAATACCCTCAAATGACCTACAAACAAGCAGTTGAATACTGCAAATACTGGGCGGACAAAATTAGGTATAAAGGACTTGATTTATTAACTACTGATTACAGTGAAGTTATTGGGATTTCTGATCAGTTAGCTTATGCACTATATATGCAGACTTGGATTGATCCGCAAAAATATTATCCTTTGTATCGAGTTCGTACATATGCTATAAACATTGACAATAATTACGCCGACAGAGCTTCGTGGGAAAAGTTATTGGAACTAATTGATGATCTGCCAGAAGAATACGGTAAAAATAATCACCCTCAAATGACCTACAAACAAGCAGTCAAGCACTGCAAGTACTGGGCGGACCAGATCCGAGCCGATGGGCTTGATTTATTGACTACTGATTATGGTGCGGCTATTGGAGTTTCCGACCAGTTAGTTTATCCACTAGATATGCAGGAATGGATCTCAGCCCCAAGATATCCAGATATTTATGCAATACGATACTATGCTGGCGTTGTCGACCACGACCACACAGACAGGGCGTCATGGGAGAAGTTGCTAGAGCTAATTGATAAATTGTAAAACCGGAATAAGATTATGAAGCAAGATGAGCAGGCAATTCTAGCACGTGATATGATTCAAATGATTCGTGAAAATGCCGATAATTCAGATGTCCTTGAATATCTTGACAATTTTGCGTTCTCGTTGGCGCGCGGTCTCGAGGACTCGTCTGTTGTGTCGTGGGATGATCTCGCTAGTATATGTGACCAGAGGTATTATTCTTTAAATAACAATAATCCAGTACCGCTTAATGTCGAACGGCTTAATCAGTGTGAGCGATCTATTCAGAAATTCTTGCCAAAAGTTCACGACTCATAAGCAGAGCCAAACAAAGATAAGTCGTTGAGGACTCATTTTTTAGCTAATTCCATGAGTTGATCGACCGATATATTAGAGAATGCATGGACGCTCTTTGCTGTATTTAGATTGATGTAAGTCCAATTTATCACTTTAGATTCCAGACGCTTGAGCGAAAGGTATTTCCGCGAGAGCTAGCATCATGATCGCTACAAACCTGGTGGCAGACCAAATAACAATGTAGCTTTGAAACACAAGTATAACGATTAGGGTTGTGATATACAGACCTGAGTCATGACGAAAAGCTGACTCATATACATAGATGTTTTATAGTATAGATAGAATGATGCAGAAAGTGCCAGATAGTATAGTTCAAAATGGTAATACTACTAAAATACTAGCATTAATTCAAGCTGCGCGTGCTATGGATGTCGCGGAATTGTGTAAGCGCGGAGATTACAGTCAGCCTAACGCACACTATCCGCAAACTAAATCTGAACGTATCGTCGATGAACTACTTTGTTTGATGCTACATGACTCGACAGTCGAGTCAGATCCCGCTCTTGATGAAGTATTGTCTATATTGAGCAACCTAGACAAAGGCGTCGATAAACCAGAGGACTGGCAGGCACTATTTGCGATTGCTGACGAGATTGAGACGCGTAAAACAAATCACCAAAGCCATTATAATGATAAATATGAATAGTAGCAGCAGCCAATACCCTCAAATGACCTACAAACAAGCAGTCGAACACTGCAAGTATTGGGCGGATCAGATTCGGGCTGACGGGCTTGATTTATTAACTACCGACTGGGGCGCGGCTGTCGGAATTTCCGACCAGTTAGCATATCCGCTAGATATGCAAGAGTGGATTACACTCCAAAACTATCCAGACATTTACGCAATACGGTACTATGCTGGCGCTGTTGATCACGACCACACTGACAGAGCCTCGTGGGAAAAGCTGCTAGAGCTAATTGATAAATTACCATAATACTAGGCAATTCTTACACCCGTCACTATTCAAATAATCCATGAGCACAGCTAGTACTGACGCGATAAATACCCCGATATTTGCAAGCAGTCAATCTAAAAATTTTCGCCAAGAACATAATCGGTATAAAAATTCATGCTATTTCCTGGCGGAGAGGGCGGGATTCGAACCCGCGATACGTTGCCGCATACACGATTTCGAGTCGTGCGCCTTCAACCACTCGGCCACCTCTCCTTGTACGGACAATTATACCCCACTCTATCTATTTTTGCTAATCATGTTAAATATATGTAAACTATATGCATACACTTTACACATTTAAGGAGCAATTCATGGATGATTCGATCTTTACCAAAATTATCAAAGGCGAGATTCCTTGCCGCAAAGTTTACGAAGACGATGATGTTATTGCCTTTCTCGATATCAACCCGCTCAGCGACGGGCATGTGTTAGTGGTGCCCAAAGAACAGGTTGATTTAATTTGGGACCTCGACAACGAAACTTACACTCACCTCTGGCAAACTGCCAAAAATATCGCCCAGGCTATCCAGGCCGAACTCAACCCTATGCGCGTCGGCGTAGTTGTTGAGGGTCTCGACGTACCGCACGCCCATATCCACCTAGTGCCGCTGTATGACCGCGACACCTTGCAGCTCCATCACGACTACCCTGTCGATATTTCAGACGAACGGCTCGATAATATCGCCAACAGTATCAAAGAGCGCTTGATTGCCATATGATCACTGTTGTCGCCGTTGGTAAAAAGCATGAGGATTGGGTATCCGACGGCATCAAACGCTACCAAACGCGCTGCAAGCAGCCTTGGAGTTTTGAGTGGCAATTGATACCGCATAGCAAGCTAGATGGCCAGCAGGCCCGCCAAGAGGAGTCTGAGCGAATTTTAGCGCGTTTACACCCCCAAGATTTCGTAATTCTGCTCGATGAGCACGGTCAGACGTTTGACTCGCCTGCCCTATCGCGCCAGCTAAACGAGCTCTTTGTGCAAGGTAAAAATATCACGATAGTTATCGGCGGCGCTTTTGGCGTCAGTGCGGAACTAACACAGCGTGCTAACCTGGTTTGGTCACTGTCGCCTTTAGTCTTTCCACATCAGTTGGTGCGATTGATCCTCGCCGAGCAGCTATACCGGGCCCAAGAGATTGCTCGCGGTGGCAAATATCATCACTAGTAGATAGCCAACCTGCGCGCTAAAACCTAGCGGTAATCTGTTTATGAACCGTCCGAACACTGCCTCAGACTAACTTATAATCTTATTTTTATGACATACTATTGACTTTTTATCATACTTGTGCTATATTTGTAAGCACAATACCTTAAAACAAACATAATTATGACATATTTTACCAGCATCATTAACGCTTTATTCGCCGCGCTCAGTCTACTAATAGCTAGCGGCGTTGCTGTCCACGACGGGCATTTCGGGCATGCTATTGATATCAGCTTGACGCATGATCATTCCATGCAAAAGCTCAGTTCGCAAGATTTGCGAACCATCAATGAGTCGCGAATGCAGCACGCCCATTCCGAGCATAATCTATCAGAAGGTATGCTCAGCAACAGTTTTCGCTACCAATCGCCTAGCATTTCGCCAGATCGCCGCCATCACCACAAAAATATTTTAGCCTTATTAGAAGAAGGCGGCCGACACGCTTTTGATAACGCGAATTTGCCAGTTATCGACTAGCTTTTACTTATTCGACACAACTTGCAGCTCGTTCTGTAGCCGGGTAATTAGTTCTTGTTTTTCACGGAGTGTCTTGCGCGACTCCTCGACCAGAGCCGGCGGAGCTTTGGCTACATAGTTATCGTTTGCCAAGCGCGTCTCGAGCGTCCGGATATGCTGGCGTTCTTCGGCTAAACGTTTCTCGAGGTTAGCTTGATGCTCGTAAAGCGTTTCATCGTCAATGTCTAGCCAAACGTCGCGACCACTGGCTGCCAAACGCAATCCCCTAGCCTGGTCAACATGTTCTACCGAGGTAACGCGCGCTAGCTTCTTGACAAGTTCGATATTATCAGCCACCAGCGAATCGTCCATGTACAACAGACCATAGCGTTTATTGCCCGGCAGTTCGCTAACTACGTAGCGTGCTTCTGATACTAAATCTTTCAAACGGCCGAATGCAGCGGCAGCTATATCATCGTACTCTAGGCGATCTGGCATAGTTTCGCTAGCCAAAATCGTATCGTGCCACGGCAAAGCTTGCCAAATTGTTTCGGTCAAGAACGGCGCGAATGGGTGCGTTAACCGCAAAATTGTGTCTAAAACATACGCGTTCATATCGATATTTTGCTCAACTTTGCTAGCCTCGATATACCAGTCGGCTACATCATCCCAAACGGTGTGATAAATCGTCTCGCCAGCCTCAGCGAAATGATAGGTCGCAATCTGCCGGTCTAGCGACTGCGCTGCCTCGTCTAGTTGGCGAGCAATCCAATGATCGGCTAGCGATCGTAGTTGCGGACTAGCTGCTGGCGTGCGGTCGCCAACCAAATTTTCAGTATAGCGAGCAATATTCCACAGCTTATTGCAGAAATTGCGGGCTGCTACCACCTTGCCAGTATTAAACGCTTGCGGCTGAGCAGCACTGCGGCTAGCAATGATACCCATACGCAGCGCGTCCGAGCCATATTTCGCCACTGTTTCCATCGGATTGATGACATTACCCTTGCTTTTGCTCATCTTGATACCCTTTTCATCAAGCACTAAACCATGCAAGTACACATGCTTGAACGGCACTTGGCCAGTCCGATACAAGCCCAGCATAATCATCCGCGCTACCCATGCAAACAAAATATCGCCTGCTGTTTCCATGACGGTATTCGGATAATACTTGGCTAGCTTGCCAGCATCCAAATAATCGGTAGTGATATACGGCCATTGGCCGCTACTGAACCAAGTATCAAGCGTATCCTCCTCGCGGCGGTACGTTGTACCATCTACAACGATTTCTTTCTTATCAACTTCGGTGCTGTAGCGCCAATCGTCTAGATTGGTCTTGGACTGAAACATTGGAATCGGAATGCCCCACGGTATTTGGCGGCTAATATTCCAATCTTTGATATCTTTGAGATATTTGATGACAACATCGCCTTTATTTTCAGGGGTAAACGTCACTTCCTGGCGCTCAATCGCTGCGATAGCGTTATCGGCCAATTGGCGCATTTTGACAAACCACTGCTCTTTGGCGAGCGGCTCGATGACCGAACCGCATTTGTAACAATGTCCAACTTGGTGCTCGATATCTTTTTCGCCGCGCAGCAATTCGTCTATTTCGAGCGCTGCTAAAACGCGTTTACGAGCTTCTAGCGCCGTCATACCAACAAATTGACCTGGCACATTGATCATTTTACCGTCGAAATCAATTACCTGGACCAACTCTAAGTTGTGGCGCTTGCCTACCTCGAAATCATTCGGATCGTGTGCCGGTGTAATTTTCACCATACCAGTGCCATAAGCTGGATCGACATAATCGTCAGCGATGATGGGAATTTCGCGCTTGACAATCGGCAGCAGCGCTTTGCAGCCGACAAGGTCTTTGTAGCGCTCGTCGTTTGGATTGACCGCCACGGCTACGTCGCCAAACATCGTCTCGGGACGCGTCGTAGCGATAACGATTTCGCCGACTTTATCGATTAGCGGATAAGCGATTTCCCACAACTTCCCTTTTTCATTTTTGTGAACAACCTCGTAGTCCGAAAAACTCGTCTGATGCTGCGTACAGTAATTGACAATGCGTTCGCCCCTATAAATATAGCCGTCCTGCCACATCTTCTCAAAAGTATCGTAGACAGTTTTGATAACTTTATCGTCGAGCGTGAATACCAAATCGTCCCAATCAGCGCCCACGCCAATCGCCCGCAGTTGTAATTCCATATCGCCGCGGCGTTTAGCTACGAAATCCCATACCTGCGCGTATAATTCTTCGCGGTTGAAATCAAAGCGCGTCTGGCCGTGCTTTTCTAGCTCGCGCTCGTAAACTACCCAAGTTTCAAAGCCGGCATGGTCAGCCCCCGGTATATACACAGCATCATAGCCTTGCATACGGTGATAACGTACTAAAATATCTTGAATTGCCGACCCTAAAGCGTGCCCGACATGCAAATTGCCATTAGCATTTGGCGGCGGCATCACAATCGCGTACGGCTGGCCCTGCTCTTTCGGTTTAAATACGCCAGACTCTTCCCACAAGGCGTAAATCGACGGTTCATATTCGTTCGGAGTATAAGTTTTAGCTAAGCTCATTTCATTCTCAATTCATTTCACGTGAAAATTAGCAAAATAACCAAGCATAGCAATTCCACAGTTTGCTATTCCTCACCTCTTGCTGTTTTTTATTCCACGTGTTTGTGTTCTATCCTATTATAGCACAAACGATGTATACTAAACATATGATTGATACAATACTATGCGACGAAAAAGCTGCCTGGGACAAGACTGTTGCTAAGTTTAGCGGGCACCCGCTGCAGCTCTGGGGGTGGGGCGAGGTAAAAGCGGCTCACAATTGGCATGTTCAGCGAATTACTATAGTTGACGGCAACGAAACAATTGGCGCTGCGCAAATATTACTAAGAAACCTGCCTAAACCGCTTAATCAGTTAAGCTACATTCCGCGCGGGCCAGTTTACAAACAAGGTAGGGAAGACGATGTTTTGGCGGCAATTGTTAATTACGTTAAGCATAAGCTGCCATGCACCGCACTAACTATCGAGCCAGATAGCGAACATCCGCTTCATGCCAAAGGTTGGCGCCAATCGCCAAACAATATTCTGCTATCGCGTACTTTGATTTTGGATTTGACTCATACAACCGACGAACTATTAGCCGCGATGACCAAAAAAACCCGCCAGTATATCCGTAAATCCGGCCGGGCTGGACTTGATATCAAACCGGTAAAAACGCACCAAGACATCGCTGCTTGCCTCGAAATTTACCGCCAAACTGCTAAACGCGCTAAATTCGCTCTGCACGACGACCAGTACTATTACGATATTTACGACAAACTAGGGGAGAACTCGCAGATTTTTGCTGCTTACGAAGACAATCGCCCGATATCATTTCTTTGGCTGGCGACTAGCCGCGAAACTTCATTCGAGCTATACGGCGGTATGAACGATCGCGGCCAAGCTTTGCGCGCTAACTACGCGCTAAAATGGCACGCTATCGTCGAATGTAAGCGGCAGGGAATTAAGCGTTACGACATGAACGGCCTGCTCAACGACGGTGTTAGCAACTTCAAGCGCGGCTTCGCTAGCCATGAGAATAAATTAGCTGGTACTTATGATTATCCGATGAGTCCATTCTACCCAGTTTGGCGGCATGGATTACCGCTAGCTAAAAGAGCTATCCGCAGCACCAAAAAATTACTTGGTAAATAACCGATCTATATCAACAGCCCCGCGGCGAAATATAATGATATTTGCATGCTCATCGAGGCCGATAATAGTTGACGGCTGATTATTAGTTATAGTGCCGCCATCGACATAAAAATCAACCTTGTCGCCAAAATAAGCTTTAGCTTCAGCAATTGTCGATGAAATTGGCCGGCCTGGCACATTAGCGCTAGTAGTCATCAGCGGGCCAGTCCGCGCCAAAAGCCGCGACAGCGAAGGGTTATCGGGAATGCGCACAGCCAAGTTATCTCGCGTTTGCTTGAGATAAGTAGCGACATTATCGGCATTAACAACCACGCTGATTTGACCGGGCCAAAACTTAGCTGCTAACGATAATTGGCTAGAGTCTAGTCCTAATTTCATCAAATCATTAATTGAACTAGCGATTAGCGTTCCTGGTTGGCTAGCGCGCTTCTTGGTATCGTACATTTTTTGGATCGCTACTGGATCAGCGGCCCGTGCTACAAGACCATAAATTGTGTCGGTAGGCAGTACGCCAATACCGCCGCCATTCAAGATATTGATCAATTCATCATTATCAACAGAGGTAAATAGTTGTGACATTTACAACGCTCCGGTCTTATTCCAGGTGGTTTTGGCCATTGATAGGCTAGGAACTACCTCGAGAGTATACGGATCAGCCGGGCTGCTTAACTGCGCTTGCTGATAGCCTAGCGCCGCAATCATTGCTGCATTATCGGTACACAGCTGAATCGGCGCGTACTCAATGTTAATCGGCAATTTTTGGCGCAGGTGGCGGCGCAGTTCTTGATTAGCAGCTACGCCGCCAGCAATTACCACTGACTGCGGTTGAAAGTCCTGAAAAGCGCGCAAGGTACGCTCAACTAGCGTTTCGACGGCTACTTTCTGGAAGCTAGCTGCAAAATCGTACTGCTGCAAGCTCGTGACAATCCCTGGGAGCTCGTGTGATGGAAAAGTGAAGTCTTTGCCTACTTCGCGCTGTACAGCCCTTAGAACGGCTGTCTTGAGGCCTGAGAACGAAAAATTGTACGGATTATCGAGCTTAGCTTTGGGTAAATGGTATTTATCAGGATTACCCGACTCAGCCGCGCGCGCAATCGACGGACCGCCAGGGTAGGGCAGACCGAGAATTTTGGCCACCTTGTCAAAAGCTTCGCCGACAGCGTCATCTTGAGTTTGCCCCAGTAGCTGATAGTCGCCGTGGCCATAAAAAAGCACAAGCTGCGTATGTCCGCCCGAGACAATCAAGGCCAAAAGGGGAAAGCGCGGCTGAGATTTCGGCAAGACAAGCTGAACAGGCCCGGGCGCTTGCTCGGTAATAAAATTGGCGTAGACATGTCCCTCGACGTGATGCACCGGGTAGAGCGGTTTGCGATGTAAAATTGCTAACGTTCGCGCTGCTAGCGAGCCAATTAGCAGCGAACCAATTAAACCTGGCGCGTAGGTCACGGCGATAGCATCAATGTCGTCCCAAGTACAGTCCGCTTGAGCGAGAGCTTCGTCGACGACTGGGCTGATGGCCTCGATATGGCTGCGCGCCGCAATTTCGGGTACGACGCCGCCAAAATGCGCGTGAATGTCAATCTGCGATTGCACCACATTTGACAACATCCGAAAACCGTCCTCAACTATAGCTGCCGCGGTTTCATCGCAGCTTGATTCAATTCCCAAAACCTTCATCTACTTAATTGTACCACCGCTAAGAGGTCGATGCTATAATATCGTTATGAATTCACTCAAGAAAACTTTGAAAAAGGCCATTCCCGCTAGTTTATACCAATCAATCGAGCCAACTTATCATCTATTGACAGCTACTGCCGCTGCCACCAAAGCTGGTTATCCAGCGCACAATATGCGCGTCATCGGCGTGACTGGCACCAATGGCAAAACCTCGACCTGCTTCATGATCCACAAAATGCTAACTGAAGCTGGCATCAAAGCAGGGTTGATGACTACTGTCGCTTACGGTGTCGGCAATAATATTACGCCGCAAGTTGCTCATATGACAACAGTTTCAGCGCCGCTGCTACAAAAACGCTTAGCAGAATCCAAAAAGCAAAATGTCGAATGGGTGGTTTTGGAAGTGACTAGCCACGCGCTAGCCCAGCACCGTACCTTTGGCGTGCCAATCGAGATTGCCGTCATGACTAACGTTACGCACGAACACCTCGACTATCACAGAACTTTTGAGCGCTATTTAGCTGCTAAGACCAAACTATTTAAACTAGCCAGCCGCGTCGGTATCATTAACGCCGACGATCCGTCTGCTGAAACTTTTCGCCAGGCCGTCAAACAATCGGTCAGCTACGGACTCAAATCTGGCGATTGGCGGGCGCAAGATATCAATTTGAGCGCCCACGGCAGTGATTACACAGCGTTAATTGATAGCGATTCTTACCACATTCACGTCAATATTCCCGGCGAATTCAATGTTTATAATAGCCTAGCGGCGGCAGCCGTTGGCCGCGAGGTTGGCTTAACCAAAACCCAAATTGAACAGGGAATTGCCGCTTTAGCGGGCGTAGAAGGCCGCATGACAGTGGTCGACGCTGGGCAGCCGTTCTCGGCGATTGTTGATTTCGCACACACGCCAGACTCGTTCGAACGGTTGCTAAATGATGTTAGAAACACAACGAAGGGCAAGCTAGTGGTATTGTTCGGCTCGGCTGGCCGCCGCGACGAAGCTAAACGCGCCATCCAGGGCGAAATCGCTGGCAAATACGCCGATGAGATTGTCTTAACCGAGGAAGACGATCGCGATATCGATGGCAATACCATACTATCGCAAATCGCCTCGGGCGCTGAAAAAGCTGGCAAAAAACGCGAGGAAAATCTCTTCTTAGTGCCAGACCGCACTGCGGCCATTAATTTCGCTGTCTCGCGAGTATCTGGCTCGAAAGATACTGTTATATTTCTAGGTAAAGGACACGAAAAAACTATTGAACGCGCCGACGGAGCTCACCCTTGGAACGAAATCGAAACAGTGCGGCAAGCAATTTTGAATATTAAAGCTAAGTAGCGACGATTAGGGCTGAGAATGCTTCTAAGTGGCCTAATAGTATGATTCATGATGCCGAGCGAAGTATAATCGGCGTACTAATCGTTCGATATATTTGCTCCAAAGCCGCGACTTAATAGGCGAAACTGGAATCTCGAAAGCGCCAATATAGTCAGTGATATGCTTATTGAAGCTAGTTTTGAAGCGCCCCAGGCCATAGCGCGGATGATTCGGGTTACTCATTTCATCGGAAGCTGGCGTACCGCAGAGGTCGTGTTCGAGCGAGCCGTGCTCTTTAGCCCATTTAATTACTTCCCATTGCAGGCGGTGGCTAGCACCGTAGGCCGTACGTTTGCGAACCGAAGCACCGTCTTTGTAAGTACTTTTGGTACCTAGAATCACCGCAAAAGCACCAGCTACCAGCTGATCTTGATAATAGGCAAAAAATAGCTGACCTTGGTTGGCATCAGCGTATTGCTGATAGAATTCACGGTAGTATTGCGGCGAACGAATCGTAAAGCCGGCGCCGTCAGCTGTTTCTTTGAACAAATCATACATCGCCTGGCAAGTTTCATCGTTGACCGGCACCCGCTCAATAACAACACCGTCGCGATCAGCGCGGCGAATAGCGTGGCGGCCCTTTTGCGGCAGATCCTTAAGGATTGTATCAAGATCACTATGTAAATCAACCACCACGGTCGAGGCATTGTATTGAATCGGCCGAGTAGGCAATAGTTCAATCGCGGAAATATCGGTGCCACGCAGTAATTCCGGCTCAATTTTGATAGTAAAAACGCCCTGCTGGCGAGCAAAATCGCGCAGCACCGGCACTATTAAAGCTAACTCGCTAGCGGTTGCTACGCCCGGACCTTTCGGGATATACCACACTTTGCCGAACAGGGGAATATACTTTTCGATAGCGCCAATTGCTAACTCGCCGCAGATAATAAAACGCGGCCGCCAATTAGCTAGCCGTTTCAAATTTAAAAAGACCGACCCTTGCAGCATATTGCCGCGATCGCTGTTATGAACCACTAGATCATCCCAGCGGTTGATTTCGTCATCAGTTGCAAAACGAGTAGTCATAACTATAGTATAACACCTCCGAGGAGGGCTTACGGAGGTGTTATCGCGTGATTAACAGAGAAATCTATTACGGCTGCGGGTTTGATAAGAAATCAATCTCTTTGATGACATCAAGCAAAGCCTGAGCGCGGCGAGATTCATCAGCAATATTTTTGGCGGCTTCATGCGCCGGCGCAATCAAGGTTTTATCGTCCGTCGAGCGGATCAATAGCAGATAAGTGTCAAATTTTTCTTCGGCAGAGATGTTGAGCTTATCTACCAGCGGTCGAAGCTCTTTGATGGCTTCGTTCTTGACACTATCAAGATCACTGTTGGCTGCTGGCACAACTGTGTTTGACGCTTTAGCTGGCTTTGGCTGTGCCACTGGTTCCGGCTCCGGCGCTGGCTCTGGCGGCAAATCAGGCAGCGGCGGCAACGGTGCTGCCGGCTGCGCGCTCGTTGCGCTCGCGCCGTTACTTACGCCAGCCAAAACCTTAGCGAGATCCTGATCGTCGCTAATTGGCTGCGTTGTTTGCGGTTTTATATCCATGTGCCCACCCTCTTCATTACTTTTATGCTTTATTTAGTATATACTGTATCATAGTTATAGGAAATATCGCAAGAGAAAGGTGATTTTACATGCTAGATGACTCTAATATTTTGAAGCAAAGAGACAACGGAGGTGCTCTCGAAGTTGCAGCTAAACTCTATCAACAGGCAAATTTTGACTGCCAATTGCGCGACGCCGAGCACGACGGCCGCGAACTGCGCAACATCATCGTCGCTGGCATGGGCGGCTCGGCGCTAGCGGCCGACCTCGCTAAGTCGCTACTCAACGACACGCTATCAATTCCTTTCGACGTCGTCAAGGACTATGATTTGCCGCATTACGCCGATTACAATACCTTAGTTATTGCTAGCAGCCATTCAGGCAACACCGAGGAAACTCTATCATGCCTCAAGCAGGCGATTGAACATGGCTGCCAAATTGCTATCATTGCTACTGGCGGAGAACTTAACGAGATTGCTCAACGAGAACATATCCTATCAGCACTCATTCCCAAAGATTGCCAGCCGCGCATGGCCGTAATTTATTCGCTGCGAGCACTATTTGAGGTGCTTAATGCTTTCAAGTTGATTGACCGCACCTACATTGACGAACTAGCAGCTACTAGTGCTTGGCTAGAGAAGGAAAGCGCGCTCTGGACCAAAGATGTACCGACCAAGCAAAACTACGCCAAGCAGCTGGCCTTAATCGCTGTCGGCAAAACGCCGGTTTTCTACGGCGGTAGTTTGATGGCGCCGCTAGCTTATAAGTGGAAAATTAGTTGGAACGAAAATGCTAAAAACGTTGCATTCTGCAACTATTTGCCAGAATTCAGCCACAACGAATTTATTGGCTGGACTAGCCACCCGGTCGAGAAGCCTTTCGCGGTATTTGATTTGCTAAGCGATCTCGAACACCCGCGCATCCTCAAACGCTTCTCGCTCAGCGATCAGATGCTATCTGGCAAACGCCCGAAATCAAACATAGTACCACTCGCAGGCAAAACACCACTACAGCAGATGCTGTGGGGTTGTATTTTAGCAGATTTTGCCAGTATTTATGTGGCAATTCTCAATAATGTCGACCCGACCCAGGTTAATTTGATTGAAAAGTTCAAAAAAGCCCTCGAAAAATAAACGCGCGTGGAGATAAGTAAAAATAAAATAGACAGAATAAGCGCTGTCTATTTTATTTATCGTCTATCGGTAGAAATTCGGGCTCTAGTGGTATTGCCGCAGCGATTCAATAGTATTCTTGCGCGCCGCTTTCAGGGCAGGGTAAGTACCGAAGATTACGCCAGAACCAACCGCCATCAACAACGCCGCAATCGCTGTTGACCAGGTCATTGTCGGCCCAAAGCTCATTTGCGAACTAATAATCACAGCTAACAAACAACCAACCAGATAACCGCAGGTGCCGCCTAGCAGGCTAATCATTAGCGACTCGACCAAAAACTGCCCGATAATTGTCCGCTGGCTAGCGCCAACTGCTTTGCGGATACCAATTTCGCGGGTGCGCTCAGCCACGCCAACCAGCATGATATTCATAATACCGACGCCGCCCACCACCAGCGAAATCGCTGCAATGGCCGCCATCACCGCTGTTAAGGCACTAAACAATTCGCCAGTCGGCCGGCCAATATCAGCGCCACTTAGAATAGTAAAGTTGGCTTCGCCTAGGTGTTGTTTGAGGATTTTCTCTTTTAATTTATCTTTAACAGCCGAGACATTATCCTTGTCCTTTGCCAGAACGTTAATCTGTTGAATTTGCGTACTGCCTTTGTGCAGCAATTTACCTTGATTATAAGAGACAAAAATTGCATTACCATAATCAACGGTATTATAGTTAACCGGGTTAGCGCCAGTCTTGACAACGCCGATAACCGTAAACTGCTGGCCGTACATCGTGAACATCTGACCAACCGAACGATCAGTGTTGAATAGTTTAGTTGACAACTCGCTGCCGATCACCACCGCTGAATCGTCAGTTTCTTCACCGAGGAACTGGCCGGCATTCATTTTGATATCTGCTGTCTTGATAAACGCAGGAGTAGTAGAAAGTACAACATTATTAGCCGCCTCAGCTCGAGAGGTTTTAGCGGTAGCATTCAAAATCATTAGCGGCACCACCGCGTCAATACCGTCAATTGACTTAGCAGCCTCGATATCAGCCTCGGTCAACGAGCTAGTGCCGAATAACTGCTGCCCGGCCGGATTGAGATAAGCATTCAAATCGCGCGTCTGCGCGCCCGGACGGACTATCATTAGCTTGCCGTCATAGGTATTGACTTGGTTAGAAATCATTCCGCGAGCACCGTCGCTAATCGCCAAAATACACGTCACGCTAGCCACACCGATAGCAATACCCAGCGCCGTCAGTACCGTACGCGCGCGGCTGCGCCGCAATGTTTGATAAGCATCGGTGATGTGTTCAACTGTCATTAACCTCATTTTTCGTCGTCCTCGCTCTTTTTGGCTGTCTTTTTAGGCTTATCTTTGGTAGTTTCTTTTGTTTCTTCTTTGGCTTTTTTGGTGTCCTTATCCTTAGCATCCTTGGCGTCCGCATCATTCTTGTCTTTAGAAGCGTCTGATTTATGCAATGGGATTGCCACCTCCTTTGATTCGGTATGCGATTCAACCGTTACACGGCGGTCGCTGGCAACCTTGCCGTCAAGCATGTTAATCACGCGGCTAGCATAGCTAGTCAGATTCGGGTTGTGAGTCACCATGACAATAGTATTGCCTTTTTTGTGCAAGTTAGCCAGCTCCTCCATAATAACGTGGCTAGAGCGGCTATCAAGGTTGCCGGTTGGCTCATCGGCTAGAATGATGCTCGGTTTATTCACTAAAGCCCGAGCAATCGCCACGCGCTGCATCTGACCGCCCGATAGCTGCCACGGCATATAATATTCGCGTTCTTGTAAATGGAATGATTTCAGGATACTACTAGCCATTTCCAGACGCTTGACGCGCGGTACACCTTTGTAAATCAGCGGTAAAGCGACATTTTCGAGCACTGTCAAGCGATTAATCAAATTAAAACTCTGAAAAACGATGCCAATCTTGTTAGAACGAATTTTGGCGTACTGCCGCTCTGATAGGCGAGCGGTCGAGTGCTCCTCGAACAGATATTCGCCCTGGTCAGGCCGATCCAAAAAACCAATGATATTAAGCAAAGTCGTCTTGCCGCAGCCGGACGGCCCCATCACAGCGATGAACTCGCCCTCGCGGATGGTCAGATCAATTTCATCGAGCGCATCGTGCGCCGCGTCGCCTATACCGTATATTTTTGTAAGTTTTTTAAGTTGAATTATCGGCCTTGCTGTCTTTCGCGCTGTCATATTAATCTATTATAGACAAGTGACGTTTAATAAATCAACCGATGAAGATTGTGTAAAATACTACATTTTTAATTAGTCGGACGCAGAGTAAAGCGCAATTCATATTTCTGGCGTTTTCTGGTAGAATTGTAAGCGAAGGAGAGGTGACCGAGTGGTTGAAGGTGCACGCCTGGAACGCGTGTGTGCGAGCAATCGTACCCAGGGTTCGAATCCCTGTCTCTCCGCCAAATATCACACCGCTTGGCTCGACGCCAAATCAGGAAACTTTGCCTCTAGTCGGCGCAAGCGCTTGTCCAATGAACCATACAAAGTATCGTCCACCAGCTCGCGGCTGCCAGATTCGTGGTAAAGTTCAAGTCGCAGACTAGCAATCTCGGCATGAATTTTGCCGTCTTCAGCTTTTAGCTCATTGAAGCCCTTATCCATTCGTAAATCCATATCTTTCACGATATCAACCAACGTTTTATGGTCGTTACGAATATCAGCGAGCTGCTCATCAATGCTGTTGAAACGTTCGTCGATCTGGGCAAACTGCTCGTCGTTTTTTTCGAAGCGTTTGTCTATTTGAGTAAAGCGCCTATCAATTCTTTCAAAGCGTCTGTCTATTTGAGCAAAGCGCTCATCAATTTGCTCAAAGCGCTTGTCTATCTGCTCAAAGCGCCTATCAATCTGAGCAAAGCGTCTGTCGATTTGCTCAAACCGTTCGTTCATCGTTTTCGCCAAATTGGCAACGATATCACTCAGTTTTTGTATCTGATTGGATAATTCCTCATTAGTCATACTTCTATTTAACCACAAACATCAGCAGCATAACAACTGTCTGCCAAACGAAAAGCGCCCGCCCAGCAGGGCAGACGTTCTCAATCATCAGACACGAACCATCCAATTCAGGCTCGTATAAAAACACGTGGTACACCCGGCGCGATTCGAACGCACGACCTCTGGTACCGCAAACCAACGCTCTATCCAGCTGAGCTACGGGTGCTAACTAGCTGATAATAGCATACTCAAACACTTTTCACAAGTGAAGCTTGGCTAGTATCCGGTCGATAAAATCTGGCTTGACCTCTTTCATCGGCAGACGCGCCGCTAGCATGTCGACAATTTTCTCGCCTGATTCCTCAGGGAAGTAAATATTCTGCCCTAATTGGAAGCGCTTGCGCGGAATTAACGCAATATGATGAACATTATTGATAGTGACAACATCAAACGATTTAAACTGATCATACAGCATTAGTCGGTCGCGAGCATACAAACCTTTGCGGGTCAGCGTGTAATCGATAATCTCTGGCGGCCGGTGCGCGTACACGCCCAGCGCCACCGCCATTACCGGCAACAAAATGGTGAATGTCAGCGAATTAAACGCAAAATAAGCAATCGCCATCATTATGAGCGTCGCTAGCGCCAAAGCTGCATACCACATCATTGAACGCTCGCTATAGAGATGCTCTGGACCTTGCCAGCGCACAAGAATTTCGCTATCGTCAGGCTCGACCACTGGCGTTGCATCATTACCAAATGCTGGAGCGTTGTCTTCTACTGAATTAAGATCAGTTGGAGCAGCTGAATCTGCCGCCTCGGCATCAACTGAAGCTGGCTGGGTCGATTCTGCACTCGTATTTAACTCTGCTTCTGAAACAACCGCTTGAAAAGGCGCCCCAGAAGCTGTCTCTGCTGGTTTTTGCCAATCTTGCGATGAGTCGTCTTGCATAACCGCATTATATCATGGCTGCAGTGATTACCACAAAAAAATAGAGGACAACAAACGGCCTCTATTTTTCTTGGCGGAGGAGGGGAGATTCGAACTCCCGCTACAGGTCTCCCCGTACTAACGATTTAGCAAACCGTCCCCTTCAGCCACTTGGGTACTCCTCCGAACGAAGCTATCACCAATAGTAAAGCTCCAATCGCTACCAGTTTAGCATATTTTACCATTGCTGCATAGATTTTTGATGATAACCATGTATACTAATAACTAGAAGGACTTCACAAAATCATTATGAAAAGCACTAATATTATCATTAGAATCCTAGCTTCAATCACCATCGCCATTGCTGCGCTGTCGCCGCTGCCGGTAGCGGCTATCGGCTCAATCGCAGACGGCGCTAGTTCGGCGCGCGGCGCCGACCAGCCAACCACCTTATTCGGCGAGTCTGGCGTATTTTCACGAGTGAGCAGCGTCTTGCTATTCATCGTTGGCGCCGTTGCTGTAATCATGCTCATCATCGGCGGGCTAAAATATATCGTATCCGGCGGCGACGCCTCGAAAGTTCAATCAGCCAAGAACACTATCCTTTACGCGCTAGTCGGTATAATCGTGGCAATTCTGGCCTACGCGGCCGTTAATTTCGTCATCGGCAATTTTATACCTAGCCCATCAGGTAGCGGTATTGGCGGCAGCGGTACTACTACTGGCGGCTATGGCGCCTCCAGCCGCTAAAATAATTTCATTTTTATAAAAGTAAATAAGGCATTTTCTTGGCGGAGAGGGCGGGATTCGAACCCGCGGTGAGTTGCCCCACGCTGGTTTTCAAGACCAGTACCATCAACCACTCGGTCACCTCTCCAGCGAACCCATTATATCAGAGATTAGCTACCCTGGGTAGGCTGCCGCGCTACTACTGCTACCGACACCTTTTCGAATCCGCTAGCCAGCAGAGCTTTGGCAGCATAATGCAATGTCGCTCCAGTAGTGTAAATATCATCAATCAATAAACAGCTAGCGGCCTCTGAGCTGTCGCAAACAAAAGCCTGCTTCGCTTGCTGCCAGCGCTCGCTCTTATCGGCAGTATGTTGGACTGATGAGGTTCGCCGATGCAGTATCGTACGATAAGGGAGCTTTCGACGCCTAGCAAACTCCTTGGCTAACCTCGCTGCGTGATCGAAACCGCGCTGGCGAACATGCGACGCAATCGTCGGCACTGGCACCACAATTGTCCCGGCAGGTAATTCTGATACGCGCGTATCTAGCAAATCAACAATCTCGCGATAAGCACCGCCAACTCGTTCGAATTTATAAGCACCAATCAACAGCTTCAAAGCACCGCTTCGTTCGCCAACATACCAAGCATTTTCAAAAGGCGCTCTCGGCTGGCAGCGCTGGCATAAACCGTCGGAATTACGAATAGGTTTCGCACACAGCAAGCACCGCCGCGAGGCTCGCGAGATGATGTTATTTTTACAATTATCACAAATAATCCTGCCAATTTCACTGCAGGAACAACAGTAGTGGGGTGCTAGTATATCGAACAGGGAAATCATCATTGTGTTTTTTACACTCTTATGGTTTATACAGTTGATTATACGCTATGCATAGTCTATAATGATAGTATAAATTTCAATCAGCCAACGAGAATAGTGGAGGACATCAATGGCACGTAAACAAGATGACGATCTGTTGATCGGAGACGAGCTGGCTGCAGCATTTCTCAACGATGACAGTTTAACGAACGATAGTAACTCGCCAGCCGCGGCGGCACCTCAGCAGCAGACCGATGATAGTGCCTGGCAAGAGCAGGAAGAAGACTTTCCAGGCCAGCTAGCCGTTGACGTCTACGAGACTGACGAATTGCTAGTGATTAAGGCTCGTACCGCCGGCGTCAACAAAGAAGACCTCGATGTTAGTATCTCTGACAGCATCTTGACCATCAGCGGCACGCTATCAAGCGGCGACGACACCGCCGTTTCGCGCTGGCATATCCAAGAATGCTATTGGGGCGAATTTAGCCGCACGTTAGCATTGCCAGTAGCTGTTAAAGAAGACGAGGTGTCGGCAGTGCTCAAGGATGGCGTTCTAACTATTAGCTTCACCAAGGTCAAACAAGAACAAGCCAAAAAGATCGCTATCCAATAGAGCAGGGAAAATTAGATAAAATAACCCGCAAGCAAGCGCAAGCGGGTTTTTGTTGCATAAACCAAAAACTAGCGTGCTGGCGGGAGAAAGCGAAACATATAAAATAACCGCGCCAATTCAAGCGCGGTTATTATGCTTTGAAAGCAGCAGATATTATTCCGACTTAACGAAGCTAGAGATCACGAAGTTGACCGCCGCGTAGGCTAGAATCGCCACCACAATACCAACTATCGAGTATAAAATAGTATTCTTGGCTGATTGCACTTGAGTTTGATCGCCCTGCGAGGTGACATAGCGAAAACCGCCGATGATCAGCATGATTACCGATACGGCACCGATGATAAATAGCAAAACGTTGGTGACAATGCGGAAAATCGGCGTCTGTCCCTGGTCACAACCATTTTCATTGCCAAAAAGACAAGCTGATTGATCATCACCTTTGGCAGCTCCAGCCCCGCCTGATATATTTAATGGCTTCTCCCCACTAAGACTACTCGAGGATTTCGCTGGCGCAGCAAATGCCGGCGCCGCCTGAAACATCACGCCTGCCACCGATAGCGCCAGTGCTGGCACCGCTAGCAAACCGACGATACTATCTTTATTTAGTTTAATTCTCATACGGTCGATCCTTTCTGTATGATTTATTGATCTTATACAGATTATTATACAACATTTGGTGAATAATTGGGTTAGGGAATTTTAGATAAACTGAGTAACGACAAAACTAACAATCGCATAAGCAGCTATCGACACTACTACGCCAATAACGGCATACAAAATAGTATTCTTGGCTGACTGCATCTGCGTCTGGTCGCCCTGCGAAGTGACGTAGCGAAAACCGCCAATGATAATCATAATCACCGATACGGCACCCATCAGAAACAAGAGTATATTTGTAACAGTTGTTAATACCGAACTGAAACTGTTAGGAGTAGTACTGGTACCTGACGCCGTCAGACCATCAGTTATACATTGTTTGGCGCTACCGCACGACGCAGCCTGGACTGGTGTACCAGCAAAAAGCAGCGTTGATACGCTCAGTACTAACGCCAACACTGCCATTATTATATTTTTTTTCATAATTGCTCCTTTCTAGCTATAAAAACTATCAACAACCAGCATTACAATTGCCCTAGCAGCTATCGCCACCACTAGCCCGACAACCGCATACAAGACAGTATTCTTGGCTGATTGTAGTTGTTGCTGATTGCCTTGCGAAGTAATATAACGGATGCCGCCAACGATAATCATAATTACTGATATTGCCGCCAACAGCCAAAATGCCCAACTAATCGGCGTGGAAATCGTCGTATGCGTGTTATCAATTTCATTGTGCTTGATGAGATCGCAATCCTCTTTATCGTAAGTGCCGCTGTCGCAGGCGCCATGTAATTGAGCCGCCCGGACCGCTGTTGGCATTACCACCATCGCCACCAGCGACACAATTCCAGCAATTACAACTGCTAACACGGCTATTCTACGCATAATTAGAAAAATGCTCCGTTCACGAACATTATTATTGCCGCCGACATGTAAACAACCACTAGACCAACAACAGTATATAACATAGTATTTTTAGCCTGAGCCACCTTGCTAGGGTCGCCTTGCGATGTGGCATAGATAAATCCAGCAATCACCAGCACAATAACTGCAATAACCGTTGCCCAGAAATACGCCAACCTGATTATACCTGGCAAAGCATCATTATCTGTCTTGGTCGGGAAATAAAGAATACTGTTTGCATCAATCTTGCGCACAGCAAGGACAATCGTTTGCCAGATCATATAATGTCTCCTATGACATTAACAATTTGCACGGCGAGCATAGCAATCACGAAACCTATCAGCGCGTTCTGTACCGTCTTTTTAGCGCCAGCGACGCCTTCTGGCGAGCCAGTACTATACATATAGGCAATACCGCCCTTGATCAAGAAGAATATAGCTACATACGTAGACGCTATCAAGAGACAGCGTACAACATTAGCGCCGATCTTGAACCCAGTGCGGCTAAAATCAATTTTGTCGGGCTCGCTAGCCGATTTCAGACCTTCAAACTCGCAGTCGCCGCTAGAGCCCTTAGTCATCATGCCATTGTACCAAGCAGGCATAGCAAAGACGTAAGCATCGCACGACGCATCAGCCGCATAAGCTGCCGACGGGACAGCCGCAGAGAAGAAAACTGTACCCGCTATCACCGCTGCTAAAGCCAAAAATACGCGCTTCATTAGTTGAAAATCCCTCCTGGAATTAGCCAATTCAGTGCCAGATACATTAAACCAAACGCTATAATACCGACAGTCGTATTAGTCATAATCGTTTTGGCCTGGGCAACGCGGTTACTATTAGCATCGCCGCTAGCATAAAGAACGCCCGCCCAGATAAACATGCCAATCGCCACAATTCCAACCAAAGCAACCAGTATCGTCAAGAAAAAATTGAGTAAGGCAAATATCGCCTCGCTATCTTCGGCCTTGGAACAGATCTCGCTCGGTAACACCGCGCAATCCAACGCGTAAACCGACCGGCTAAATAGCAACAGCGCGCCAACAGCACTGGTTAAAGCAATCAGACAGGTTGTTAGTTTCTGTTTCATAACGCGTATAGCTTCCTAATTAGAGTATAGCGCTGGTAGTCCATATTTGCAAACATTTTTGACAAACATTAATATTCCTGATGGCGCTCATTGACTTTTTGTAGCAAAAGTGCTATAATGAACAGTAGTATGCGGGATTGGGTAAGAACATGCCTGCAGGGTAGGATATCCTTGCGGCAAGGATTTTTAGTGCTCTCGGCAGTAACGATAGCATTGTTTGCTGGCGTTCTAGCACTATCGCGGCCAGCAGCGGCTGCCGATGCCGAGCGTTCTACCAAAAACGATACCGTTATTTACCAGAAACACACCTATACCAGAATCGACAAAGCGTCGTTTGCTAGCGGCGAAAAAACCAAAAGCCTACCAATCGCTGGCTACGACGGCTACAAATACGAAGACAACGAGGGTATCCACCTCATCTTGACCGAAGGCGACGCCAAAACCGCCACCGAAGGCCAGGCGGTTAGCTATCTTTTGCGCAGCGGTGTATACGATCCATCGACGCAATCCTCGTCAACCAAAGTATCTATCGCCAACGCACCAGAAGCAGACGGCGATGACGACGGCGACAACTGCAAAGTTAACGTCGGCTGGTTCGTCTGCCCGGCTACGCAGCTTATCGCCGACCGGATGGACGGCGTACTCGACATCATCAAAAGTTTCCTAATCGTCCACACGCTGCAAACCGACACCACCAAAAACAACCCGATTTACGAAATTTGGCAAAAAGTCCGCGACGTTTCCAATGTCTGTTTCGTCCTGGTGTTTTTGCTGATTATTTACGCGCAAATCACCAACCAAGGCCTGAGCAACTATGGCATCAAATCAATGCTGCCGCGCTTAATCATTGGGGCTATTTTGGTCAACGTTTCGTATTGGATATCTGGAGCTCTGGTCGATGTTTCAAATGTTCTCGGCTCGTCAATACAACAGTTCTTTACCGACGTCCGACACGGTTTGTCTAGCCACGGCCGTCTCGGCGACGAGTTATCATGGACTGGCGTCACTGGAGTAGTGCTAGCTGGCGGCGGCATACTCGGCAAGGTGGTCGTCGCTAACGGCGGTATCGGCCCGTCGCTGACACTGCTAACCACGATGTTAGTCGGCGCCATCGTCGCAGCCATCGTGGCGATGGTGGTTCTGGCTATGCGTCAAGCGCTAATCACCCTGTGCATCATCGTTGCGCCGCTAGCTTTCGTGGCTTACGTATTGCCTAGCACAAATAAATATTTCGATAAGTGGAAAGACCTTTTTGCCACCATGCTGCTAATGTTCCCGCTTATATCGTTCATTTTCGGTGCGGCGCAGCTAGCCGGCTACGCCATCATCGCTAATGCCGGCGACTCAATTACCCAAATTATCATCGGCTTAGCTGTGCAGGTTGCACCGATCGCCATCACACCGCTTATCATCAAGCTTAGCGGTAATTTGCTCGGCAAACTCGCTGGTATTGTCAACAATCCGAACCGCGGTATCATCGATCGCACCCGCAACTGGGCGCAGGAACGCGCTGCTTACCAAGCTGCCAAAAACCGCGCTGGCAAGAGCCTAATCAACACCGACAGAGGTATCTTCAGAAGGTCGCCGAAGCTAAAAAGAGCCGCCCGCGCCATCAACAGAGCCCACGGCAGCCGCGCTAACTTTGTCAACTCGGCCGTACGGCGGCAACATCGCCGGACACAGCGCCGTAAAGGCTTAACCGCCGCTTACGAAGCCGCTGCCAGCAACAACGCCACCGAATGGGACAACGACCGCTATGGCCGGCGCTCTGTCCAGACAGTCGAAGGCGAGAACGAAGCCCGCAAGTCAGAAATCGGCAACACCTTCTATGCCACGCCGCACGGCCAGGCGCTTGAAGCACGCCGTCGTCGGGCCAGCATCCACAAGTCCGAGCTCGACAACGCCTTCGACCGCGGCCATCAAAATCTGACGCACCGCCAACAACTCGCCGAAATCGACAAAGCCCGCGTCCAAAATGAATTCAACGAAAGCAGAGCCGGCCAAGAAGTCGATACCACCCGGCGCACCGTCGAGGCGCACAAACAACGTATCAGCAACGACCAGCAAGCCCGCTGGGATACCTTGGCGCAAACCAGTCCAGGCTACAAAGCTCTAGAATTGAGCGTCAAGAAGAGCGAATTCAATGCTGCCCGCGCCAAAGAAAAACTTGGCAAAATGCACGCCGAAATTATCGCCCAGGGCGACCAAAGCGAACATGTCGTCAACCTGCGCGGCGCTAATGCTCCAACACAGGACTATGTACTGCATGTCGCCCGCGACATCAAGCGCGCCAACATCGAAACCAACCTAACTGCCGCCGCCAAACGCGCCGCCGAGCAAGCGCTGTCCAGCGAGGTCAATACCATGATGCTCGACAACACCGTCCGCGTCGATGGCAAGCTAGTCCGCGAATACGCCGCTGGCATCGGTAACCAATCAGCGGTACTGGCCGAATACGTGGCTAAATCGCGCAAAGAAGCCGGCGAAAAGATCGCGCAGCAAGCCGAACTAGCGCACCACTTCAAACTCGACCCTGGGCAAATTGAAGCGCTGGCCACTGGCAAGCTAGGCACCGACGCTGCTGGCCAACCGATTACCCAGCTGCACGTTACCGACGCCGCTGGCCGCAGCTATGCATTCGACGCCCGCGACGACTACGTCCGCGACATGTCGATCGCTGAACTGTTCAAGGTCGGCTCAGTCGAACAGAAGTTGAACGTCGTTAAACAAACCGGCAGGTTAGTCGACGAACACGGCAATGTGATAGCCACTGGCTACAACTACGACTTCCGCCGCTCGGTCGAGCAGGCTATCATCGATACCAAATTCATGCAGGCAGTTCCAGCCCTCAGCGACAAGAGTCTCCCAGCCATCCTCAACGGCGAATTCTACGGCGACGAAAGCCTGCAATACCAGTCCTTCCGCCAGATTCTCGAAGGCCGCATCAAAACCAGCACTATCGCTAATGCTAACGCTAACGCCCTAGCTGTGATGTTCGCCGATATTGATACGAGCGACCTGACCAGGACGCAGTTCAACAAGCTCATCGAAGACAGCATCAGGTCCGAGCAGAAGAAACTCGGCGATAAAGGCCTGCCGAACAGCGAAGCAGATGCCCGCCAGAGCCTGATCAAGCGGTTCAACAAGCGGCGCCGAAATACCCGCAAGATGGCCGTTCAGGTACTCAGCACGCCAACCGTCCGCCAAACTTTGACCGACCAAGCCGTCGACGTCCTCAAGGAATTCGCTGGCGATTTGTACGACGGCGATGATGACGATGAAGACGATGATGATTAGCGAAAAATAGCACCGCCAGCTTGATTATTTCGCCATAAAGATGTATAATAATACCACAAATGCGAGGTGGGTCGCATAGACATCATAAGCCACTAATCCCGAAGGAGGGGATTGAAGTTTTATGGTAAAAAGTCCAGATCTACTAAGAGGTCTACTCGATAAAAAGGTTGATCGCTGCAAGATGTTAAAGATTGCAGGGTTTACTGGTGCATTAGCGGCGCTCGCAGCCTGCTCTGGTGGTAAATACTCTGCTGAAAATAAACCAGCCAGCCCGAGTACCGCAAATATACCGATGGGGACGGCTGACTCACGAACTACACCGCCATCAACATCAGAAGCAACGCCAACACCAGAAGTAGAGGCTCCGATAGACCCATCCGAAATTATCCCCGAAGATACACTACACGAAAGACTTGCATTGCCGAATTTCAAAGAATTAAAGAGTGGACATAGATGGGAAAGTGATGCTGGTCAAGATGTAGTTAAAAAACTTATCGATGCTATCAACTGTCTTGTTTGCCCTACTTTATTAAATGAAGGTACCGACAGAGTATTTGGACAATATGCGACAAAAGAAGGTTCTTCAAGTTCTCTGAGCCGCTCGATATGTGACTACGTAAGAGAGCAATTCGTTAAGATAACAATGAGTCCAGAAGCTCCTAGTAAAGAGAAAACTCCTGAATTTTTAGTATGGGTAAAAGATCAGTGCTGCGACAATGTCGAGATAGCTATACGCGGTAATGTAGGCAAGGGTCGCTCTGACTATAATGCAGTTCCTCTCAAAGAAGGAAGAGAATTCTATAAAAAATACGAAGCTATACCGCGCGCCGATGGCGGCTTAGCAGAGTTTTCAATAACCCCACACGACAATAGTCTCTATCTAAAATGGAATGCTCGCGCAAGAACTAACTTAGACCCATCCGATCCTAGATATGCAGATATAGAAAACGAAAGACAGCGTTTCGAAGCTTATCTTAAACAAGAGAAGGATGGCGCTCTATCTATCAGCAAGATATCCGTCGAAGAATCCACTAAACAGAGTTAAGTAGACTAATCACAAATAACTATATAACTATAGAGAGGGAGGTTAAAAAAATAATATGGCAAATCTAGAAAGAAGGTTAACTCTCAACCGTCGTGATTTTTTAAAAGCAACGGGATTAACTGCTACTGCCTTTGTCGGCGCCAATTTGTTATCTAGCTGTGCTCCAAAAACACCAGCTGCTGAGACACCCAAAGCGCCCACGACGCCCACAGAAGATCCCAACCTACAGAGGGCTTCACGAATTATTGAAGAAACGGCCGAAAAATACCCGACTATTGAATCCTTAGTGGGAGATCCAGAGGAACTAGAACAAAAAATGACCATACCAGCAGGCTTAAGCGATGAAGATTTCGCTAAGCAATGGGTTAATGGGATCGACTTAATTTTCCAGATGGGACACCCCGATGATCCAGAGTTCACCATGGGAACAAAGATAGATGCCTATAAAGAAGGAAGAGAAGAGTCTGCCGAAAGGTATGCTAAAGTACTCGTAAATGCCTACAAAGAGGCTGTAATTAGTCCCAATGAGAACAGTTCTGGGATAGATGAATATATTGAGTTTTTGAGAACTTTAGCAACTTCATCGGTTTGTTGTAATGCAGCGACAAGCTCTGTAGCTTACCCTAATTCTGACGACAAAGAGCCATTTCGTTGGTCTGCTACTTTTGACACTTCGTATCCGAGCGAACAAAGCGAATATGGTGGTCGCACTGTAACGACTAGGGTAATTAATTGGTCTATTCGAAACAACAGAGACAAAAACCGTATAGGCAAACCAGGCAGTGAATTGTATCTAGACGCTACCGACTATCCAGAGCGTGCGATGCATCAATCAACAATAGTAACCGAAGTAATCGACGGGCGTGAAACCCTCGTTGATTTAAAAATCGATTCTGTTATATAAACTTTCAATCTAAATAGTGGCTTTCTTGCCAATCTCAAAGCTTGAAAACATAACCATCTTAATGCTACTATTAGGGTGGTTATGTCTAGCTTCGTACGAAAAATAATAATTACTGTGTTTATTGCTAGTGCTTCTATATTATCTGCGAGCCTAGTACAAACAAATCAAGCATATGCTGATGGATCGTTTGACGAAAATAATCTAGACCACCACGTAAAGCTTTATTCGTATTATCAGGCATTATTGTCTACACCTGAGCAGTGCGTTTATAATAATATGCGATCTATCATAACTCGTGGGACTGGCCCAGGAAAAAACGCAGCACCCGATGCCGAAGATTCTCCTGGCAACGAAGGTAAGACTTGGTTCGGGTCTAACCAGAAGGTTTGGGTGTGGCCTCGTGAACAGGTCACATGTGCTGAAGCAATGAAACGGCTTATTGATATGAAATCTAGCGATGCACAGCGGTACGCCAATTTCTTAACCAGTATGAATGGCAGGTTTTGGGATGCAGGTGATCCTGAAGATTGCGAAGCGGGAACTACAAATACAAAGCCAACCTGGGTAATTGTTTGGTCGTACCAATACGGCAGCCCTTCTGGTCTTTGTGGTTTATCACCAGCAAAAAATAGAACAGCTGACAGCGGTCCGCGAGTTACTCAATTTAAAGCTGCCGTCGGTACTGAACCGACACTTAGTAATGCAGCTACATTTCACGCTTATTACAGCGCTCTAAATAATACTGCCATATGCACCACTCGCGTAGTACCAGAAGCTGACCGTAAAGAATATAAAAATATAAATAATGGTGTTGGAACAGATGTTTCATCTCAACTGAGTGCAAGAATCGGTAGTACAACTGTTTCAAGCTATAAATCATTTTATTACGATGTCCCTAGTGTTGACTCAACAGGTAAAGAGATTACGCTACTATATGAAGTATCTCTCAAGACCGACACAACTAGCATTACACCCCCTGCACCTGCAGGTACGGGTGCTGTCCCTTCTTCGCCAATTACCACGACAGATACACGTGCGATGTGGTCTGGTACGGGCGGTAATTTAGATTGTGTAACCATGGCAGCTATGTTACATCAAGATCCATATAAATCAGATTGGCTGAAGTGGATGCAAGAACATAAGTCAGCCGCATCATCTGTTGCTAGCTCAACAAAAAAACCAACCTCAGAACAGCTAAATCCTGGTGAGCCTGGTGGTTCTAGTGGTGATGGCACCACACCAGAGGAGGAAGACCAGGAAAATTGCAAAATCGACTATATTGGCTGGGTAATTTGCCCAGTCGTCAATACTCTAGCCAGTATGTCTGAGGGGGCACGCGCGAGACTAGTCAAAATGTTAACTGTTGATACAAAAAGCATTCTAGGCGATACTTCCGAGGGCTCTGTCTATTCGTATTGGTCGAAGATTCGCGATTATGCGAATATCTTATTCGTCATATTCTTTTTATTCGTTATCTATTCGCAGATAACTGGGTACGGTTTAGATAATTACGGCATCAAACGAATGTTGCCAAAATTAATAGTAGGCGTAATCGCAGTTAATGTATCATTCTATATATGTGGACTACTGATAGACTTGTCGAACGTCGTTGGGTCAAGCGCTTTCAATTTCATCTCGACCGCTGCTGTCGGTGGTATGCCAGCAGGAGATTGGAATGATAGCGACCAAGGATGGATTAGCAGCATCGCAGCTGGTGCTCTATTGTTGACGGTAGGATATTTCGCGCTAGCAACAGTGATTTCGGTATTGCTATTCGTGGTAATTACGGCAGTGACTACGATTTTCTTGCTGGGCGTACGAGAGGCTATCATCATCCTATGTACCGTGATATCACCGCTAGCATTTGCCGCGATGATAATGCCAAATACCGAAGGTTTGTATAAAAAGTGGTGGAATGTCTTTAAGGCCTCCCTAATGGTATTCCCGATGGTGGGGCTAGTGTATGGAGCTAGTAATTTAGCAGCAAGAATTCTTGGCGCTAGTGTTGAGGAAAATGATTTTATTTTGAAATCTGTCATTACTCTGTTGATATTCGCACCACTGCCAGTAGTACCGAAACTAGTCAAAAGTGCTGTCGAGATAATTGGCATCGGCGGACTGGTAGCTGGAGCTGAAAAATGGATGAATAAGAAGCGAGGTGCGATGACCGACAAGGTCGGCAAGTGGCGAGAAAACAAACTCACTAGCCAGTTTGGTAAGCATCGCCGCGAAAAGGCGCAGCTTAGGAACGCTCAGATACGTGGCGGCACTTATCGAGGTAGAGGAGGGTTTGTCAACCCTAGAAACTGGCGATCAGGAGCCAACAGAAGATTCAATGCCATGAGCGGTGATTTCGGCCAGAAGCGCAAACTAGCCGGCTCTGCAGCAGCATTAGCGGAAGACAACGAACGTATGAAGGCTGCCAACGCCTGGATCGCTGACAACAATATGTCGTCTGATCGCCTGGCCGAGATAGCTACTGGTTTCACGAGAGACAAAGATGGTAAAAAAGTAGCAGCAGATTTGAGCGGTATATCATCTTATCAGCGGCGCGCTGCCATGCAGGCTTTAGCCCCGCATATGACCAGCAAACAAGCATCCGACCTGGCTGAAGCTTCGGCATCATTCGGGGACGCCTCGCTGCAAAAAGAAGCCGCCAACGCTATCGCTGAGTCTGGTGCCAAGAAAGCACCGTGGTTAGGCGGTAAGCAGCTAGAAGCTATCAGGCAGGGTACTTATAACGAAGAAGAAGCTATGGGAGATTATATCAAGAACAAAGCCAGTGGTTCAGGCTTGGCTAATGCAGATGCAGATGCTGTAAGGAGGATGGTGAAATTCTCAGCAGACCAAGTTCGCCAAAACGCCGATAGCTCCTACATGCGATCGCTAATAAATGCCCGGGCATCATTAGAAAACGATCCCAAAACAGCTGGCACCGTTCCAGCTTCGGTACGCGCGGAGATTAATAAGATTCCTCCTTTGCAGCAGCAACAAACCCATGGTGCTAGCAGTAGTGCTAGCAACGGCCAAGGCCAGCAGAATCCTAGTGGTAGTTCTAACAGCGGCAGCGGCAGTGGTGGTCCCAGCCCTAGAAGCAGCACCCCACCGCCAAACCCAGGTCCAGCACCAGGACCTAGCGGCGGTAGCCAAGGCAATCCTAGTGGTAGCGGACAAAATCCTCAGAATTCTACACCGCCACCAAAACCTAGCACTCCTAACTCTAACTCTAACTCTAACTCTAACTCTAACTCTAACTCTAACTCTAGCTCTAGCAGCGATTCTAGCAGCAGCTCTAGCGGTTCCAGTAGTAGCGATGACAGTTCTAGCTCCTCTGGAGGGGGGGGATACGACGACGCATAATGCCAGACTAGCAGCGGATTATACATACCGAAGCACTAATAGCTGCATCATAAAAGTATTTTATGCGCTATAATAAGCAGTATGGCAGAATATAAAGTCGCACAAGACGTCGAGGCAGAAGACAAGCTGATCGGACCGTTTAGCTTCCGGCAGTTTATCTACCTGATAATTGCTGCTGTTGCTGTCGCTTTAGCTTGGGGCTTGGGCCAGGTATTTATCGGTTTGGCAATTATTCCTTTGCCAGTTATCATATTTTTCACCGTGTTGGCGCTGCCGCTGCGCAAGGATCAGCCGATGGAGATCTATGTAGCAGCTATTATCTCTTATAGGCTGAAACCGCGCAAGCGCGTCTGGTCGCCCGACGGTATCGAATCGCTGATCGAGATAACTGTACCAAAAGCTGTCGATGAGCATCTGACAAAAGACTTATCGCAGATGGAGACCGAAAAGCGCCTGTCGTACCTAGCAGATATCGCCGACACCAAGGGTTGGTCGATCCGCCATACTACCGAACCAACCCCGAACAGTTCGATGGTATCAGACCAATATTACGCAGCTCAGCAAACAGTTGGCATGCTCGACGAAGACGGCAGTGTCGCCAGAAAGTTCGACGCTATGATTTCGCGGGCAGACCAAGAGCGCCACGACCGAATTATCCAAAATATGTATTATCAAGCGCAGACGCAAGCGCCAACACCGCAGCCGATGACCAGCCAGGCGGTACCGCCTCAGGCGCCTCAAGCCTTTGATAATGATAACGTCGGTGATACGGCCATGCAAAACGATGAACATTTACCAAAGTTCAACCCTTACCCGACCATTCACCAATCAGTTATCCAGCCTACGAGCCAGCAAAGCAACACAACCGCCAACAGTCCTATTCAAGCTAGCTCAACAGAGCCAACCAAGCCAGCCGAACCAACGGCAGACACTAGCGCAACAATGGCTTCAGATGATATAATTAGTTTAGCTAATAATAGCGGCTTGTCGATCGCTGCCCTGCAGCACGAAGTAGATCGAGTCAAACAGAAGAAAGAAGACAGCGAAGTATTCATTTCGCTGCGCTAGGCAAAGAAAGGAGTGGGGGTGCCGCCAAACAATTTACCGCCGAATCAAGCACCAATGCCAGCGCCAATGCCGCCGGCTATTGCTGGTTCTGGGCAAAATATCGCGGCACCAGGCGACCCCGCTAGCAATCCTGGCACACCATCATCGACCGACCCGAAAAAGGGCAAAGGTAAAGAACAGCCAAAGGCCACTAGCACCCAAAATTCCCTGATTTTTTCAGAATTACGCGACAGCATGGTGGTGATGAACGACGGATCGTTTCGCGCTATTGTTGCTTGCAAATCAATCAACTTCGACCTGATGAGCTCGCGCGAACGCGACGGCGTCGAACTAAGCTATCAAGACTTTCTCAATGCGTTGTACTTTCCGATTCAGATATTTATCCGCTCGCAGCGGGTTGATATCGGCCCGTATCTCGATAAGCTCGACGCTCTACGGCGCGACCAGGACAACATGCTGCTGGGCGTGCTGATGGACGATTATATCAACTTTATCGATGTTTTATCGCAAGAAGCTAACATCATGGACAAAAGCTTTTTCGTGGTTATTCCGTATTTTCCGACTGGTGACGTTACCAATATCGTCCAACAGAGCAAGGGGATATTCTCGATATTATTCGGCAGCAAGAAAGAAAATGTCACCAAAATCGACACCCAAACCTACGCCAAGGCCAAAGAAGAAATCAAAAACCGCGTCGATTCGGTAATCGGCGGGCTAATGCGCGTTGGCGTTTATTCTATTCAGCTCAATACCAAGCAGCTAGGCGAATTATACTACAATATATATAATCCAGATACAGCTGTACGAGAGCCGCTTGACGACTTTGGCGATGTAGCGTCGCTATACGTCCGCAAGGGCGAAGGTAATAATCCGTACACCCACGAGGAGGTTAGGTGATGGCCCGCAAGAAAAAGATGGATCCGCTAGATATCGCCGCCCAGCAGCGCGAGCGCGAGCAGGCAGAGGTCGAACAAGCTTTCCTCAAGGGTATGACCACGCTGCGCGACTTAATCGCGCCGAGCAGCCTCGAAATCCATTCGGCTTATTTCCGTATCGGCACCAAATACGGCCGAACTATGTATGTCTACGGCTATCCGCGCCGGTTGTATACGGGCTGGCTATCGGGATTAATTAACATTGATCAAGTCCTCGATATCAGTATGTTTATTTATCCTGTCGATACAGCGATTGTCCTCAAAAATTTGCGCAAAAAAGTTACTCAGCTAGAGGCCGATATGGCGATTAATGCCGAAAAAGGCAAGACGCGCGACCCAGCCAAAGAAGCCGCTCTGCAAGATGCCGAAGAGCTACGCGACGAGCTGCAAGTCGGATCAGAGCGCTTTTTCCGCTACGGCCTGTACGTGACGATTTACGGCGATAGCTTAGAGGAATTAGGCTATGTACAGCACTCGATCGAGACATTTTTCGGGCAGATGCTGGTTTATAGCAAAACCGCTTCTAGCCAGCAAGAACAAGGCCTCAACAGTACGGTGCCGCAAATGAGCGACCAGCTGCAAATTCGCCGCAATATGAACACTGGCGCCGTCAGCACCAGCTTTCCGTTCACTAGCGCCGACTTAACCCAAGAAAACGGTATTTTGTACGGTATCAATATGCACAACAACGGCTTGGTGATTTTCGACCGCTACACGCTAGAGAACGCCAACATGGTAGTATTCGCTAAGTCTGGCGCTGGCAAGTCATTTACTGTCAAGCTAGAGGCTCTTCGCAGCATGATGATGGGCGCCGATATCCTGATTATCGACCCGGAAAACGAGTACCAGCGGCTAAGCGACGCTGTTGGCGGCAGCTATATTCGGCTCAGCCTCAGCAGCGACACGCGAATCAATCCTTTTGATCTGCCAAAAGTTATCGATAACGAAGAAGCCGACGACGCCCTGCGTGCCAATCTAGTGACGCTGCACGGGTTGCTGCGGCTGATGCTGGGCGGAGCTTCGGCTAATAGCGCTGGTATCGGCTTATCGCCATCCGAAGAGGCCGACCTCGACCAAGGCTTGATTGATACTTACGCTCGCGTCGGCATCACTAGCGATCCACTGACGCACACTTCGGTACCGCCGACAATGGGCGACCTATACGATACTCTGTTACACATGGGCGGTACCGGCCCGCAGTTAGCGCAGCGCCTGCGCAAATATACCACTGGCACGTTTGCTGGTATCTTTAGTCAGCAGAGCAATATTGATATCAACAACAATATGGTGGTCTTTAATATTCGCGACCTCGAGGACGAATTGCGGCCAGTGGCCATGTATATCGTCCTTAGCCACATTTGGAATATTGTCCGCACCCAGCAGAAAAAGCGTATGTTAATCGTCGATGAGGCTTGGCAGCTGATGAAATATGACGACTCGGCGAACTTTATGTTTAGTTTAGCCAAGCGCGCTCGTAAATATTACCTGGGCCTGACGACTATCACTCAGGACGTCGAGGACTTCATGGGCAGCAAAATGGGCCGCGCCATTGTTTCGAACTCATCAATGCAGTTACTGCTAAAGCAATCGTCGAGCGCCGTTGATGTGCTTGGCGACGTTTTCAAATTAACCGAAGAAGAACGCAAGCGCCTAGCTAACTTCCCGGTCGGGCAGGGGTTATTCTTTGCCGGGCAGAATCACGTTCATATCCAGATTGTCGCCAGCGACACCGAAACTGGCTTGATTACCACCAACCCGCAGGCAACACTGCAGCAAGCCGCCGCAGCCGCTGCCGAGGAGCAGACATAATAGCTTAAAAAGGTTATAATAAGATTATGCCGCTAGGTACAAGAGAAAGACCAGATACCAGTCAAGACAACGCCGACGATTTCGACCAGTGGGAGAATCAGATGCGGACACCAACAGACCAAGGCCATGCCGACGATTTCGACGCCTGGGAGCGCGAAATGTCGCCGAGTCAGGCACACTGGGATGATACTGTCAGCCGAAATTTGTCGAGGATGGAGAATAAAAAACCAGCCAAACGCGACAACGAAGCGGCTAGCGGTAGCGGTAATAGTAGTGGCGACGCCGCTGGCAATATCAACAACAAAGAGAAGCAGTCGCAGCAGCAAGACGGCTGGCGCGATAACACCTCGAGAGACTTAAACAAGCCTAAAAAGGGCAAGGGTAAATCAGGCGGCTTTTCGGCTATGAATAAGCTCAAACGATTTGGCCCAACTGGCGCGGTAGCCAGCATGCTACTGGTCGGTGCTGTTGGTATCGGTTCGTCGACTAGCATCATGGGCTCGTTACTGGTATCCATCAAAGAATCAATTGTCACCAATATAGATCAGCAGCAATATACGTCATCGTCGCGATCAAACCGAATTTTAGCACGGCGTCTGGCCGATGACGCCACATCTGGATCTTGTACTCTGGTCAAAATCGCCTGCCGTTTTCACAAACCGACCGATTACCAGCTAAAACAACTTGATAAGGCTGGTGTCAAGGCTCTCGACGAAGCCGGCGAAGTTATCGAAAAAGGCAAACTAATCGGCGGCAAACGGCCAGCTCACTACTTGATAGACGGCGAAAAAATATCCGCCAAAGATTTCAAAAAGGCGCTGCGCAATAACCCTAAACTTCGCAACGCTTTCCGGCGCGCCTATAATCCGCGCTGGGTGAACTGGGTTGACGACGCCGCGGTCAAGTTCCTCAAGAAAATAGGCGTCACCAAAAAAGTAGCAGAAAAGTTAAACTCCAAAAAAACCAGAAAAGCTCTAACCGAAGCCACAGACGAATTAACAAAAATTGAGGACAAAGCCGGCGACAAAATCAAGAAAGAAATCGCCGATGAGGCTGGTGATTTTGCCAAGAAAGAAGCCAAAAAAACTGCCAAAAAAGGCGGTGATGCTAAGCTAATGATGGCTCAAGGAATCTGCGCGGCAGCCAAGGCGCCAAATGTGATAGTCAACATCAATAAGGCTTTTCGAATCGCCCAGTACGCTAAACTAGGTTATACCTTTTTGACAGCCGCCGACGCTATCAAAAAAGGCGAGGCTACCCCAGAAATGGTCAATAACGTAGCGACTATCCTTACTCAATCATACACCAAGAAAGACGGTTCTATCAAAAAACCTGCCACTGACTCTAAACTGATGAAATATACTATGGGCCTAGGTACATCTGGCAGTTCGTCGTCTTATATACCAGGAGTCGGCGGCGCGCTTGCTACCTACCTAGGTGTCGTCAATAGCGAGCCTGTCAAGGTAGGGTGTGACCTGGTCGGCTCGACGGCGGCCGAAGTTGCTGTTGAGGTTTTTGATGGCATCAAAAACGGACTAGGGCCAGTCGGCTGGGCCTGGACGGCAGGAGAATTTGCTCTCGAAGGTATATTGTCACTTGAATCTGTACAGCAGCAGCTCAGTTCAGCCATGGGAGGTATCGTACAAACCGCCATTGACACATTCGGTAACTGGGTAGATATGAAAGCATTAGCCGAATACTTCCTAGGTGACAAAACCAAGGGAGCAACCGGCACTGATGTCGGCGACATCACTGGCGTGGGCTTATCAAACAGTATGGCCGACCAAGCCAGTTACACTGGCAATGCACCGCTAACCGTCCAGCAAAAAGTTGCCTTCGACGAGCAAATTGTCCAACCCGAGCGTATTGCCCTAGCCGAAGAAGACCGCTTAACACACAGCCCATTCGACATCTCTAGTCCGAATACTTTCCTGGGTTCAATCGCTATACGATTCGTACCGTATTTAGGTATGGCATCGAGTCCATTAGCATTCGTATCGGCCATCTCGTCGATATCTACTTCGTCGCTGTTTAATTTATTTAATCCGTCGGCTTATGCCAAAAATATCATTGACGAGAACAAATGCACGCAAAACTCCGTGCTAGCCAACGAAAAAGACATCGCTGTCGGTCCAGCCTGCGACGTTCAATACGGCGTACCAACTGATTATATGGGCATAGAGCCTGATCAAGTAGCTAGCGAATTGAGCGCTTCCGGCGATATCGACGAAGACGGCAAAGTAAAGAGTAATAGCGAGCTGCAAGACTGGATAGACACTTGCAACCAAGCTAGCATCATAAACACCAAAGAATGCACCGTTGACAGCCGGCAGCGCGCCCTATATAACCTATACCAAATCGACAAACGCACTGTCGATGGTATGGATGAGGATCCAGATAAAACGAAATCGGCAGCAGGTTCAGGCTCAGGATCAACCACCAGCGGCCCTGGCGCCACCTTGCCAGATGGCGATGTTATTAGCCTAGCCAAGCAGATTGTCGATAATCCAAATATTACCTACGATGGCGACCAGTTCCAAAATATGGCAAATGGACAACCGGCCTACACTAACTCATTAGGTCCGATAACAGTAGACAAGAGATTGCTTCAAATCATCTTATATATAGCTAACAAATATCCTATATATATATCTTCACTAGTCCGAGACAATACCAACAACTACAGCTTGCATCCTTTAGGTGAAGCTGTCGATATAGCCATGATAAATGGTACGGCGACCACAGGCGGTGACCAGAATGCTATAGATATGCTACAGTACCTACTTGACGGTAAAGTTCTGCCGCAGGGCGCTGGCGTTGGACAGGAAGGCTGTGGTAATCGTGCTGGCTCGGGAATGGACGGCAAACTGTCAAGCGCAGGTTTAGTGCCTCACGATGACTCATGCAACCACGTGCACTTAGCACTACGCTGGACAAGGAGTGCTCCGAAAAATTGGTAGATTAGTATGCGAAAAACACTGTCTATTATACTATCAGCAATCATACTAGCGAGTACCTACACTCAAACCACTTCAGCTGCACTAGAGAAACTGAATATCAACTCATCTATTAACAATATAGAATACTACGACAGCAATGCCGCCTGCTCGACAGGGTCGGGTACCGATTTATCGTCAGTCAGCCCTGGCAGCGGCGCACCAAACGGTATGACCTATCCTAATCTAGATGCCGCAAAAATGGCAGACGCAATCGAAAAATACATTGAAACTCACGCACCAGACAGCCCATTAAAAGGTACCAGTCAAAAAGCTGTGGCGAGCGCCAAAAAAGCCAACCTCAGCCCGTTTTTGGCGTATGCGCACGCTATGATGGAATCAACATTAGCCACTACAGACGTACCAGGCGCCCAGATAAAAGTTCATCAAGGGCATAACGCCTTTGGACGTACCGCAACTGACTCTCAACCACACGTCGTAGAGGCTAGCCGAAATTGGTATATGTGGACATCTTTCGAGGCTAGTGTTGACGCTGATGCTGAAGAAAACAAAAATGTCGATAGCGGCGACTGGTTTTCGTACGACAGGGCAGTGTTCTCTGATGAAATTGATCAAGGTATGACAGCGTACGCAAATAGATATGCTCCACCAGACGACGGTAATGATACTGCAGGGTATATAGCTTTTATGCAAGGCGCTCTCGACGAGATGGCTGGCTACGCTGGCGCCTCGGTCGCTACCGCCTCTACTGCGTCGACTACAGCTTCATCCAGTAGTACCACTAACTGTTGCGCGACACCAACCAAAGGCGGTGGCGTGGTCAAAATGCTATCAGACAACCCAGAAACTGCCCTAGGTTATTTGATGAGTGCTGGCAATGGTGCCAAACTAACTCTAGCTCAGGCTGCTGGTGTCGTCGGTAACCTCCAGGTAGAATCATCGCCAAACGTCGACCCTAGAGCCTCTAACGGTACACATATTGGTATCGCCCAATGGGATGATAACCGCTGGAATAATGGAGTAGTAAAATTCGCAGCCGATATGAATGGTGACCCGTATGATCTAGCGATTCAATTGCGTTACCTAGCTTGGGAAATGGGCCTAACCGACGAATGGAAAGACCACCCATCTACTAACGGCGGTGTTGCTGATGCCGTCAGAGCAACCTCGACTCCCGAGGAGGCCGCCGTGGTGTTTGAAGCAACATTCGAAAGAAGTGGCGGCAGCGCGCTTAGCCAACGTCAATCCAACGCCAAAGCTCTTTATGACAAATACAAAGACAGTACATCGCTTAGCTCGTCTGGGGCTGCCTTACCAGGCACTTCCGCGTCGTGCAGCAGTGGCAGTGGCGGAGCTTCAGGACTGCAAGATTATACTCTCAAATACGCCTGGAAAGAGCTGCATCATGAACCACGCACCCAGCGAAGAGACGACTACGTTGCGGCAATAGATACTGCTGTGAAGGAGGGGCGCTATACTGGCAATCCAAGCGGCGGAGATGAAAGTTTACGAGGTGTTGATTGCGGTGCATTTGTTACAACACTGCTATATGATAGCGGTTTTGACAAGACCTACAACTCTGATGCCAAGGGCGGCGGCTCAGCCGAGCAAGAAGCATGGGCCAGCGCTAATTGGCAACATCTTGGTAGTGCTAACGGCACATATGAGCCAGACGGCAGCAAATTTACAGATGACAAACTTCAGCCAGGCGATGTAGCTTTTGTGCAAGGTCACGTTTGGTTATACGTCGGTGAAGTTAACGGCTTCGAAAGCAAATATGCCTCTGCTAGCTACGGCGAAAAGGCTCCAAGTGCCGCTGGCGAAGGGTTTGACTGGAAGGACGCTAGGTGGTATAGAAAAAAATCATCATCAACATCATCATCGGGGATATCAGCATGAATAAACGCAAAATTATTATTGCCATCATTTTCGCTATCATTGCGATCGTTGGTGCGCTAATTTATCAAATTTACACTGCTATCGACCGGTCGGGAAAAATCCCAGTCGAGGTTGCCGCGGCTCCTAACGACGCGAAAATCACTTTCAAAGACAAAAAAACTAAGGTCGAGTACACCGCCAAAAACGGTACCAATTACCTACCACCAGGCGATTATTCAATCACGGCTGCCAAAGACGGCTTCCGCAGCAGCCAGACAGAGGTTAACGCCACCACCAAACCACGGTATACTGTCATTATCGAGCTCATGCCGCAATCAGATCAAGCTCGCCAGTGGCAAAAAAAACACATGGATCAATATAATAAGGTTGAAGGTATTGCTGGCCAGCAAATCCGCGAAGCTGGCAAAAAATTCACCGAAAAATATCCAGTAGTCGCTAAATTACCAATCAAAGATCCTTACTATTCGGTTGGTTACTACAAGAAAGACGATCGGCCAATAATCGTTATCCGTACCGAATCGCCACAATACCGCTACAAAGCCACGCTGCGGTTAGTATCTATGGGTATCAAATTAAGCGATTATCAGATAGAATATGCCGATTATAAAAGCCATCTAGGAGAATAATTTATGACGCCGAAGAAGAAAATCATTATCATTGCCGCCGCTTTTTCTGCATTTACTGTTTTGATGATTATATTAGCAATAATTACTTCTCGCCAGTATCTGACAATCTCATTCGATTCATCGAAATATTCTAGCGTTATACTATATAAAGGCACTGACACCAAGACCGAAAATACCATCGCTCCTACCAAAACAGTCATCGAAAAATCCATTCAGTCCGGCAAAGAGTATTTCTTGCCGAAAGGTACTTACTTTTTAGTAGCTAAGAGCAAAGATAATATCGTGTCAATTTTACAACGAGGAATATTGTTGGGCTCGGACAAAAAAAGCGTTTCTCTCGACTACAAATATACTAATTCGTACTTACAGAAACTGACGAACGAGAACAAAAAAGCTATAGATAGTGCTATCCTAGGCAGCAATAGCAAAATAAGTACCTTTTATACTATCAAAAACGAAGCTGTACTAGAGAAAGGTGATTGGGCGATTGCCGCCTTGGTATTTAACGGCTCCGGCACCGACTTAAATCGAGACACTCTGAAAGTCGTCCTCGAGAAGAAAGATTCGAAATGGGTAGTTAAATGCAAGCCGATGATCTCGATCAGTAAATACGACTGCTCAGCACCGCAAAGTACTCTCAATAAAGCTAACACTATCGACATCACTACACAGCGGCCGCTCATGCCGAATTATAACATCGGCAACACGAACAAAGTCGATAGATACGAATAAATTAGACTTGATGATATTTTAATCGCCAGCGCTAGTCATCACGATTTGGTTATCGACAAACTCGCTCATCAGCCGCTTTTGGCGGTGTCGATCAAGCTCGCCAAAGACGTCATCTAGCAAAATTAACGGCCTTTTACCAGTTTGCTGCTCAATATAAGCTGCCTCGAGAAATTTCAGCGCCAAAACAATCGTCCGCGCCTCGCCGCGAGAGGCAACTTTGGCGGCAGGTTTATCGCCAAATCCAATCGCCATATCGTGCCGATGCGGCCCAGTACTGGTCGCGCCAACCACCTTATCATAAGTGATTTTTTCTTCATACTCCTTGAGTAGTTTTTGCGCCGACACGCGGCTTTCGTGGGAGTATTGCAAGCTAACCGTGTCGCTCGTGCCAGCAATACTCTGATAGATTGCAGTTATTTTACTATTAAAATCACTCAAAACCGCTTGCCGCTTACTAATAATTTTAGCGCCGTAATCACTCAGTATCAGATTCCAAGAGAATAATTCGTCGTCGTTAATTAGCGGATCCTTGAGGAGCTTATTACGCTGCAATAGAGCGCGATTATAGCGGCTCAACTCATGCGAATACGACTGGTCATATTGCTGGATCAACCCGTCCAAAAAATCGCGGCGGCGCTGCGGCGAGCCGTTAACAATCCGCAGCGTATCTGGCTCAAACAACACAATCGGATATTTGAGAGCATAAGGCAAGCGGCCGTGTTTTTTGCCAGCAACCGCGAACTGTTTGCGCTTGGCGCCGTCTTGATTTTGATAAGTCACCCGATATTGCAGTTCATCGGTAGCTACGTCTATCTGATACATTTGAGCGCCGTACGAACAAATCGATTCGTCGCTGCCGCGGAAGGACTTGCCGCGCAAAGCAATATATAAGGCCTCAATAAGCGACGTCTTGCCGCAACCGTTCGGGCCAGATATTAGCGTTGTCCTTGGCTCCAAATCAAGCATTTTCAGCGAATGAACGCGAACATTCTGCACCGCCAATCGCAAAATCTTCATATTAACTCTTCAGAGGCATAATTATATGGATATAATCCGAATTTTCGCTTGCCGGCGACAAAACGCATGGCGACAGTTTGCCGCTAAACCGGAAATCGACGCTATCGCCATCAATAACCCCAAGCGCGTCGGTAATATAGCGTGAATTTAACGTAAGGACACCGCCGCCAGTAACCTCGGCATCAGCCGAGCTAGTATTCTCGCCAAGTTCGCTAGCAATCGAGTGAATACTAATATTATTCTTTTCGCCATCAACCGTCACTGTCACGCTGCCGCCAGAATTGCGCGCAAACAATCCAGCGATCTTCACAATTCGCGAAAAATCGTCCATCTTGACTCGCGCCTGAGTTTCGGAGGTCGCTGGTATTAACTGCTGATATTTCGGATAGCTGCCTTCGATTAAACGGCTGGTAATCTCGGAGTCATCGACCCGGAAGCGGACTTGCTCGTCGTCAAACAATACTTCGACTTGGTCGGTGCTATCCGAGATCGTTCGCAGCACCTCTTGCAGGCTCGATGTTGGCACAATTGCCGCAATTTCGCTAGTAGTATCAAACAAGCGGCGCTGCGCTAAGCGATAGCCGTCAGTGCCCGCTAGATACAATTTACCGCCGTCAGTGTGCCAATAAACACCGGTTAGTACTGGACGCGAGGTATCATTGCTAGTAGTGATAATCGTCTGGCTGACAGCTTGCTTGAAATCAGCTACTGCGATAGTGTAGGTGACGGCTTGATTCTCATCAATTGATGGTAATTCTGGAAATTCGCCAGCGTCAACACCCGACATAATTGATGAATAATTGCCCGACGAAATTGTCATCGACATGCCCTTGCTAACTATATCAACTGTACCGCGCGGCAGACTGGCTATAAATTCGCTAATCAGTTTGGCTGGCAAGGTCAACTCGCCCGGTTTAGTAATTTTGGCGCCAACATAGCAAGTTGCTGCTATCTCTAAGTTAGTCGCAGCGACCAATAACCGGTTAGCTTCAGTTCGCAGCAACACGTTACCAAGTATTGGTAGTCCGGCGCGGCTGCTAGCGATCCGGCCAACGATTGCTAGTGCTCGCGCAAAGTTTTCTTGTGTGACCGATAATTCCATAATTATTACCTATCTTTCTTTTTATAATTAGTGATGTATATAGTAGGTGCTGTGGACAATGGGGAAAAGTAGCTGATTAACAGAGGTAATTGACGAATTTTAACCTGAGAAAATCTAGCGGAAAAAGAGTGAGTTTCACATAGTAAAACTAGGCAGTTTGTCCACTTTGATGACAATGACAACCAGGTCTCTCGCCAAACAGTGGATAAACGAACACAATTTTTACCCAGGGCTTTGAACCGGCTGTACACAAAATTTCCACAGGATTTAAGCATAAAGTTTCTCCCGGATTTCGGCGACTTGTTCGCGGATAGTGAGGTCAAGCTTGATAGCCTTTTCAATTTTGTTGACCGAATGAATAGCCGTGGTGTGATCTTTGCGGCCGAGCTCTTGAGCTATGCGCGGAAAACTCATGTGCAGTTCGCTACGCAGTAAATACATAGCAATTTGCCGTGGTGTAGCAATGTATTTGTCGCGCTTACTACTACACATTTCTTTGCTGTCAATTTGGAAGTGGCGGGCGGTTTTGTCGATGATTTGCTTGGCGGTTAGATGCTGCGGCCTGGTTGATCGAACGTTGCCGAGCAGTCCTTCGGCGGTGGCAGCATCTGGTGTGGTGCCGCGCATTTCCGAATAAGCCAGCAGCTGATTAAGCGCGCCCTCTAGCTCGCGGACATTAGTTTTGATATTTTGCGCTAAATATTCGACCGTCTGGCGCTCTAATGTCACGCCGGACATGCTAGCTTTAGTCTCGATGATGACGCAGCGAGTCTCGAAATCAGGCATTTGAATGTCAATCGCCATACCCCATTCAAAGCGGCTGCGCAGCCTCTCGGTTAAGGTTGGAATACTGCGCGGCGGCTTGTCGCTGCTGATGATAATTTGCTTATTAGCTTGATGTAGGGCATTAAAAGTATGAAAGAATTCTTCTTGAGTTTTTTCCTTGCCGGCGATGAACTGCATATCATCGACGATCAAGACGTCAACGTTGCGATATTTATCGCTGAAGCCAGCGATTTTGAAACGAATACTATCGAGAAATTCTTTCATGAAAGTTTCAGAGCTAACATAGGCAACTTTCATTTTGGGATCGCGCTTGATGATGGCGTTACCGACAGCTTGAATCAAGTGAGTTTTGCCTAAGCCGACGCCGCCGTAGATGAAAAGCGGGTTATACTTGGCGCCAGGATTGGCGGCGGCTGCCTGGCAAGCAGTGTAGGCGAGGTCGTTGCACGAACCAACCACGAAATTATCAAAAGTATAGCGCGGGTTAAGGGTGGTATTGGCGGTGGGCGTTTTGGCGTCAACTGGCGCGCGGCTAACTAACTCGTTAGCACGATCGCGCAGCGAAGCGGTAGTTTCGCGGCTAGTGATTTTTTTCTTAGTATTTTTGACTTTGTAATTAACATCTTTGATGTCAGGATTATTTTTCTTGAGTATTTCGCGGATTTGCGTATCGAAACGCTTTTCGAGCTGTGATTTAGCAAAGACATTAACAACGCCGATAGTCGCCGTGCCATTATCGTAAGATAGTAGCTCAGTATCGCGAAACCAGGTTTTGAAGTTCGCATGCGATACTGAAAGCTCGATTTCCCCCAGGACACTTTGCCATAATGAATTATTCATCTAAAACTTATACCCTCACAAGCTGTTAATAACTTATCTCTATGATAGCTGATTCACGAGTTTTCCACAACTATAAGAACGTTACGTTCATTGATAGTTATGTAGGTGACTAAACAGGGGTGAGTTTTTCCACAATTTAGCGCCACCTCTGTTAAATTTGTGGACAAACCAGCCAAAAATGTGGATAATTTATATAGCGATAGTATAATCTCGACAGATTAGCAATCAAATATTGATTATTGAGCGTGAAATTGCTATAATAACTGTCATTATGCCAAAGCGAACTTTTCAACCGCATACTCGACACCGCGTCAAGACGCACGGCTACCGTGCCCGTCGGGCAACTAAAGCTGGCCGGGCTGTACTCAAGCGCCGCCAGGCTAAAGGCCGTGCTCGTATCGCACTCTAACCAGTCGAGGTAACTACAGGTAAATAGCGCTAATTTTCGGCGCTATTTTGCTATAATGGAATTTATTGTATGATTGCGTCAAAATATCGATTTCACGGGCATGGCAGCTTGAAATTTTTATACAAAAACGGCCAAGCAGTTAGGTCGCGTTATTTCACGGTCAGATATATTACCAATCCCCGCCGCCAGCAGCCGCGCTTTGCAGTAGTAATTAGTAAAAAAGTTCATAAATCAGCAGTTGGGCGCAATCGTATCCGCCGCCAGGTTTATGAACGCTTGCGAGTTGATGTTTTACCTCGCGTTAAAAACGTCGATATCGCAGTGATTGTTACCAACGGCGAAGCGTTAAGTTTGGCGCCTGGCGATCTGAAATCATCGCTTGATGCTATTTTTGCGCAAATCATCGCTTGATTCGGTAGCTGCCAGCCAAAGAGATGATATAATGGTATAGATAAGTACTTGCCGAGAGGAGAATACGAGGCTTTTATGCATGATTTATTCCAATTATTGATTGTCCAGCCGATTTTTAACGCGCTAATGTTATTGTATAGTATCATTCCGTGGCACGATTTCGGGCTGGCGATTATTATCTTTACGATTATTCTGCGTTTTGTGATGTATCCGCTAATCAAAAGCCAGCTCAACCAAACCAAGCTGATGCGCAAAATGCAGCCGGAGCTGGCTAAGATCAAGAAAAACACCAAAGGCGACCGCCAGGCCGAAGCCATGCAGCAAATGGAACTATACAAACGCTATGGTATTAAGCCGATGCGTTCGGTGTTAGTACTAGTTATCCAGTTGCCGATATTTATTGGACTTTACCAGGTGATTAGAATCATTATCTCTCTCAAAAGCGAAGTGATTAGCCAATACCTTTACGAGCCAATCAAAAATATTGATGTTATTCAGTCGATTATCCAAAATCCAGCTAATTTCAATCATACAATGCTTGGGTTTATTGATTTGACCAAGACGACTTTTAGCAACCACGGCATTGACTTTTTCTTGTTGGCTTTGGCGGCCGTATCGGCAATTACTCAGTATATTATCACTAAGCAAACCGCGCCAACTGCTGGCAAAAACCAAAAGCGTTTCCGCGATCTGATGAAAGAGGCGGCCGAAGGTAAAGAGGCCGATCCGGCCGAGATGAGCGGTATTATGACGCGCGGCATGATGAAGGTTATGCCGATAATGATGTTCTTGATCATGGTGGGGCTGCCAGGAGCATTGGCGCTTTACTATACGGCGTCTAACTTGGTGGCGGCCGCTCAGCAGCATTTCTTGCTGCGAAAAGATGCTGAAGAAATGCACGAAATTGCCGAAGAGGCTAGCGCTCCCAAAAAATTGAAAAAAGCCAAAACCCGCGAGAAAAAAGCTAAAGAAGCGCACATCACGCGGATTAAGGCGAAGTAGGAAAGGAGAAGTATGGATAAAGAACAGTCAATTGCCTATGCCAAGAAATTTGTCGAGGATATTTTGTCGTTTTTTGGCGAAAATATAGAGGTCGAGACTAGCTATCAGGATGATATTTTATCGATTGACATTGCTAGCAGCGACCTCAATAGTGTTTTGATTGGCCGTAATGCCGAGACGCTACGCAGCTTGCAGTACATGGTATCGACAGTGCTGCGCAATAATAATGCGGCGGTTACTCGCGTAATTGTCGATATTGCCGGTTATAAGAAGCAGCGCGAAGAAAAAATTGCCGAAAAGGCTCGCGGTTGGATCGAAGAAGTGCGCCGCACTGGCGATTCGCATGTTGCTCATATTAACGCTGCTGATCGTCGGATAGTTCACCGGATAGCGGCCGAATACAGTGATATTCGCACTTACTCTGAGGGCGAAGGCCGCCAGCGCTATATTATTATTGCGCAAGCGAGCTCTTAGCGGTATAATCATAAGTATAAAGGAAAGGATTGGAGTATGGCTGCTGTACTAATAATCGTAGCTGTGGTGGTTATCCTGCTGGTTGTCGTGATCGGCGCGGTAATCGGCATGTATAATAGCTTGGTCAAGCTAAATATCAAAACTGACGAATCGTGGAGCGGTATTTCGGTGCAGTTGAAGCGCCGCGCTGACTTGATCCCGAACCTCGTTGAAACTGTTAAAGGCTACGCGGCGCACGAGAGCGGCGTTTTCGAAAAAGTCACCGAGGCGCGCTCGGCTATCATGTCGGCAACACACCCAGCTGAAGCAGCCAAGGCCGACGGCGAACTGACTATGGCACTCAAGAGTCTGTTTGCAGTGTCAGAGAATTACCCAGAGCTGAAAGCTTCTAGCAACTTCATGGAGCTGCAAGCACAAATTACCGACACCGAAGATAAAATTGCTGCCTCGCGCCGCTTTTACAATGCTAACGTCACCCAATTCAACACCAAGCGCAAAGTCTTCCCGACTAATATTTTCGCTGGAATGCTAGGATTTAACGCTGATAAAGAATTCTTCGACGTTAGCGAAAGCGAACGGGCAGCAATTGAAAAGCCAGTTGAAGTCAAATTTTAATTATAAAATAATAAATTAAAAGTAAGGAGCTCGATGGAACATTTATTTTTGACAAATATCGAGCTCTTTGCTCGTGCTGGCGGCGGCGGATCTGGCGGCTCGGGCGGTGGTTCTGGCGGCGGCGGAGGCGGCGGTTTGCTGGCCGGTATAGCGATGATTGGCTTCGTGCCGGCTTATTGTATAGGTTCGGCGCTGCGCAAGCACATAGGCCAAGAGGGTACGCGGTTTGTGGCTGCGAACGCGATTGGTTTTGTCTTAATAATAATAACCTTTGCGCTGATTGCTAGAGGCTGGCTGGGTATAACTATTGCTTTTGGCGCGCTCGTCGGTATGGTTACTGGACTTTATGAGGCGTTTAATAAAGTTAAACAAAGTAAGTTCTTGCGCGATAAACTTACGCAAGCTAGCGCTGCCGATCCAGTATGGAACGAACAACAGATAATCGATTACACCAAGCAAGTATTCCTGCGCTACCAAAGCGATTGGGCGAAGCAAGATAGCGAAGCGATTAAAGCTTATACCACCGAAAACTATGCTTATCATGCTGGTTTGATGATTTATACACTACAGCTAATGAATCGGACAAACCAAATGTCAGATATCGTAGTGAACGACGCCGAGGTGGTTGATATGCTAGATTCGCCAGATGACAGCCAAGATACAGTAACGATTGGCTTTTCGGCGAGCGCTAAAGATTCGCTGGTTGATAACGCTACCAATCAGACATTATTTACCGACAATAGTATGTTCACTGAATATTGGCGATTCCGCCGCCATGGCAAAGATTGGTTACTAGACGGCGTCGATCAGGCGACAGCTAACCCAGCGATGTATAATCCGCAAATCGATCAATTTGCCCGCCAGAATAATTATTGCTATAGCGCTGATATGGGCTGGCTGTTTATACCAAAGCGCGGGCAACTATTTAACGGTGCGCAATTTGGTACATCAGATATTAATAACCATGTGGTCGGCTTGTATAAAGAATCATTGCTTGTGCAATTGTATACTTACCAGCGCGCCACTGATAGCTCATCAGTAGTTATCGCTCAAATTAACGTACCGAAAGATTACGGCCAAATTATTGTTCGCCGCAAGAAAATGATACGTTTCGGCGGTGTTCGCGGTTTGGAAAAAGTCGAAATGGAGTGGGGTAAGTTCAATGAGTTATACGAGGTGTATGCTTCTAATACCGACCAAGCAGCTAGCTTTGAGCTGCTCAACCCGACGTACATGGAGCAATTGGCAGCGCTTGGTTTCGAAGTCTCAATCGAGGTTGTTGATAACGTAATTTATCTGCACACATCCGAGCAGGGCGCCGATATCGCTGTGTACCAAACTATGTATGATTTAGCGCAAAAAGCCTTCAAAGAAATGAGACTCTAGCTGTTGATAGCATTTTCGTAAACTTTCAAAGTTTGCTCGGCCATTCGCCGCCAAGAATACTTAGCCACTTGTTGCTTGCCTTTTTTAGACAAAGTATTGCGCAGTGATTTATCGGTAATAACGGTATCAATCTTGCTGGCAATGTCCTCAATATCAAGCGGATCAAAGTATACTGCCGCGTCGCCGAGAATTTCTGGCATGCAAGAAGCATTACTTGAAACAACTGGCGTACCATAGGCCATTGCCTCTAGCGGCGGCAGACCGAAGCCCTCGAGCAGCGACGGGAAGACATATGCTAGCGACCGGGTAAAAATCCAGTCGCGCTCAGCATCAGGTATAAAGCCGGTGAAGTGAATATTTTTGTACTTTTTTGATTCAAAATAGTCTTTGTTGCGCTGAGTGGCAGCGTTAATCCGGCCAACTAGCACCAATCCGAGGTCGGGGTACTTTTTTAATAGTTTTTGGTGGGCGTCACCCAGACGGCGGATATTTTTGTAATCAGGCTGCTGGCCGACATAAGCAATAAAACGCGTAAACGGTGTTTTGTACGGCTGTAGGCCGCCCCGATGAATCTCGGCAGCTTCATAAATCGTTGTAATTTTATCATCAGATATTCCGCAGAATGCTTGGTATTCGCGTTTGGTAGTGTTTGACACAGTGATGATATGCTGGCTAGTCTTGGCAATTTTCTTGAATACCCAGCGGCCGACCAGTTGTTTAGCATGAAAAACCAGCCAATTCTTGTCGGAATTATAAGTATTAAGCAGTGTCATGTCATGAACGGTAGTGACGTGCTTGCCGCGATATCGGATTGGCTGCTGTGGCATGCAAAAATGCACTAAATCCGGACTGAGGTCATCGAGAAAGGTTTTGAAACCAAGTTGTTCAGCTAATGAATAGTTTTTGAAATCGATAGTTAGGACGTTAAAATTTGGGTTAGTTGGCTGCCAATAGTCTTTATCTTTGGTTGGCACGAGTATACTGTAGGTATTGTGGCGGTCGATTTTTTGCAAATATTCTAGCAACTTAACCACGTAAGTACCAGTCCCAGAGTTGATAACGCGGGCATCAATAGCGATATGACTCATGACGATTCCTTTCTGAAAACAATTCGCTCATATAGGCAATAATTCCAAATCAAAGAGACGGCCGTGGCAAATAATTTAGCGGCGAACAAGGAAATTTGTTCATTAGTTATGAAGCTTTTGATTAGCGGTGTAATTAGCCAGATGGTACCGTTTTGCAGCACCCACAAGCCGAATAGCGTGACAATCACAAAAGAAACCATCTCGTATTTGATATTTTTGCTAGTGGATTTGAAGGTGTACTTTTTGTTAGCGAAAAAGCTAAAAACAAAGGCAATACCGGTCGAGACAGTATTGGCGGCTAGTTTCGGTAGTCCTAGAAAGGTCAGTGAAAATAATAACCCAAAATCAATTATCGTATTTATTGTGCCGACGATAGCGAAACGACCAATTTGCGCCTTATTTTTCACGCTTAGCCTCGTGATATTCCTCGACAAAGTAATCAGGCCGGTTCTTGGACTCGCTAAAAATTCGAGCAACGTACTCGCCGATAATACCTAGGCTAATCAGCTGGATGCCGCCTAGAAACAAAATTACTGCCATTAGCGATGAATAGCCAGCGCCAGTAGGTACGCCGAAGAACGGTCGAATTAGCAGATAAAGAATATACAAAAATGCACCGCATGATATAATCATTCCCAAAATCGACGATATTCGCAGCGGCGCCGTGGTAAAGCTAGTGATACCGTCAATAGCGAGATTGACCAGCTTGCTATAATTCCATTTAGTATCGCCAGCAGCGCGCGGGTCGCGATCGTAGAGCAATTCTTTTTTGTTGAAGCCGATCCAGCTGAAGAGGGCCTTGGTGTTGCGCTGCGATTCGCGCAGCAGCTTGAGAGCTTCAACACAGCGCCGATCAAGCAAGCGAAAATCGCCAGTATCGCGCTGAATTGGAATTCGCGTCGACTTTTGCAAAATACGGTAGTACCACTCGCTGGTTTTTTTCTTGAGCCAAGTTTCACCTTGGCGGCTGCGGCGCCGCGCGTAAACGTCATCGTAGCCTTGCTCCCAGAGCTCAATCATTTGCGGGATTAGCTCGGGCGGGTCTTGTAAATCAGCGTCGATAATTACTACTGCATCGCCTTTGGCGTAATCAAAGCCAGCTAGCATGCCAGTTTCCTTGCCAAAATTGCGCGATAGATTAATATAAGCAATTGAAGAATTCTTTTTGGATTCTCTTTGAATCATAGTCAAGGTGTCATCGCTACTGCCGTCGTTGATAAATAGCAGTTCTAGGCGGTATTTTTTGATCGTTTTTTGCAGGTCTTTTAGACGTGCAAATAGCTGTGGCAGCACTGCCTCTTCGTTGTAGGCTGGTATTAGAACGGTAATTGTCTTCATAAGCTAATTATATCACTTTATTTTTTTGAACAAGCTCACTAATTGAGTTGGCGGTAATGGCGCCAGCTTGCTGCAGATAAGCTGTCTTGGCGGTCGCCGACTCAAGCGCGTTAGTACCGAGAATGGCGCCAGCGTGCCCCATTTGGACGTCGCTAGGGGCGCTATGCCCGGCAATATAAGCGTAAACTGGCTTACTGATAGATTGCTTAATATAATCAGCTGCCGCAATTTCGCTAATGCCGCCGATTTCGCCGATCATTACTATACGTTTAACGCTAGGGTCGTTTTGAAATAACTGTAAACAATCGACAAAACTGCTGCCGCTAATCATATCGCCGCCGATACCAATGATGTATCGCTGCCCGAAACCAGCCTGTGTTAATAGCGACATAGCTTCGTAAGTAAGCGTGCCGCTGCGGCTGACAATCGCCGTATCGCCAGGTGCTGACAGTGACGCTGGAATGATACCCAGCAGCTGTCTGCCTGGCAATAACACGCCGGGGCAGTTTGGACCGATCAAGACTGAATGGCTGCGGCGTAGTTTTTGCTTAATCTCGAGCATATCGTGCACTGGTACGCCCTCAGTGATGCAGATGATAAGCGGGATTTGCGCCTGAATAGCCTCTAAAATAGCGGCTTTGGCGTACGGCGCTGGCACAAAAATCACGGAAATATCAATGGCAAAACGTTTTTTGATATCGCTAATTGTTCGGAAGACTGGTACGCCGTGAACTTCAGAAACGGCTTGATTAGGCGAGGTACCAGCGACGATATGCGTTTTGTAATTAAGCATATTTTGCGCGTGAAACCGGCCGTTTTTTCCAGTGATTCCCTGAATTATGACATTTTTGCCAGTGAAAAGCTGCGGTGTCATGAAATGTCCTCTAGGATTGCTTCTAAACTGTCGAATAGCGGTAGATTGTATTGTGCTAGCAGTTGGCGGGCTTCGGATTCGCGGTTGCCAGATAGGCGAATGGCGAGTTTTGGTAGGTTGGGAATTTGCCGCTGGGCATCGATAATGGCTCGGGCCACCTCATCACAGCGGATAATGCCGCCGAAAATATTAATGATAATCACGTTGATATTATCGAGAGTAGTAATTTGACGGAAGCAATCGAGGATTTTATCAGATGTTGCTGTACCACCGATATCGAGGAAATTAGCTGGCACCAAACCGCTTGCTGTGACTGCATCGACCGTTGCCATGGCGAGCCCGGCGCCATTGGCGATTGTAGCAACCGCGCCGTCACGATTAAGTATGACGAAATTGTGTTCGGTAGAGTTGTCTTCGAATTGCCAATCCAAGTGGCGAAAAGCGGCAGCATCGTCAACGGTAATTTTAGCATCGCCAGCGATTAACTTACCGTCAGAGGTGAGTACTAGCGGGTTAATCTCTAGTAACAAGCAATCATTGTCAATAAAACAACGATAAGCATTTTCAATAATATCTTGCAGCAAGAACGCTTTGTCAGCAATATCGAGATAATCAGCGAGCTCGTCGGCTAAAGCTTTGAACTCTCTGTTGCTGGTGATATCGCGTCGAAAAAAGGCTGCAGTATCTTGGCTTTCAATTTCGATACCGCCCCCAGTATGGGCAAGCAGTTCAATGGCGGCGGTTTGGCGGTTAATATTTAATGAAAAATAAAATTCGTGGCTAATATTGAGGACCTCTTCGGCTAGCAATTTTGACGGCAAAAATCCCTTGATTTTAAGATTGAACATTT
>ERZ772960.81-NODE-81-length-89886-cov-6.861206_pt1 | contig 89886 bp, 67 predicted proteins | sample MGYA00580678_ERZ772960 | MGnify/ENA primary metagenome ERZ772960 (study PRJEB29015, sample SAMEA2737930) | human oral metagenome | biome: human oral; feature: human-associated habitat; material: dental | place: China | collected 2059 ...
CCCTGCCCTGCCAAGAGACTAACCCCTATGGGGTTATTGGCGGAATAAATTGAGCGAAAGTTACGTAAAGTTGGACGAGCTATTGACATTTTTATAGTAGAAAGCGTAGAATGAGGGGTATTGGTGAGTGAAAGTGTGCGGAGGTTATGTGATTTCAAGCGGGAGGTTGGGGCGTTCATAGGTGCGAGGGGGTTGAGAGGGGGTTATTGGTGAGTGAGAGTGCGCGGGGTGTATCTGATTTTAGGTGGGAAGTTGGTGCATTCATAGATGCGGACGGTTGCGAGGGGGGGGTATTGGCGGGTGAAAGTGGGCGAAAGTTGTGAGAATTTGGGTGGGAGGTTGTCATTTTTATAGTACGGAGCGCGGAATGAGGGGTATTGGCGATCTCTTTTTCGGGCTTGGGGGAACGGGGAGGCGTGAGAGGGCTGTTTGGGCGCCAAATCTTCGATGAAACCGCGGTTTTTTGAACTTTTTCTTCGTTTTTGCGCTTACTTTTCGGGGGTATTTCGGATGAAGAATCTAAGTGAGGCCGATTTTTGAGCGGTCGCGGGAAGAATTGCGGCGCGGAATAGCTATACTTTTTTGTCTGTAAATCGAAATCACATGCGGGATATGACGAACGAAATATGCAGTATAATTGCTTGAATATAAAGGAATAGAAAAGTTTTCGGGGCTGCAGAAGACCGCTAGGGCGAACGGACGGATCACGGTGCACACAAGCGCCGGAAAGATAAGGTTCGATGGGAAATAAGCTTATTCTTTTCGAGCCATCAAATTTGATCGTTTTCGAGCAACAAGAAGTTGGAGAAAAACCACGAAAGGACCGAATTCTCATTTTTGCATTTGTTTACATGTGATGCGTTTTTGAGACTACTTTTGTTCATTATCAGCGATTTACGAAAAAGCCCATGTCCGATTAGAGCAAGTCGGGAAAATGAAAAATGTCCGATTAGAGCAACTTTTTGTCCGATTAGAGCAAGTCGGTTTGGGGTAAATCGTCCGAACTTTGCAAAAAGCAAAGGGGGAACAATGGCTGATCGGCATAAAACGCAAAGCCGGGTACGGCATAGACGCATAACACATTGTAATCATAAAACGATGATGAAACAAGCAAGAGCTCTTTCGCCCTGAGTCGGGGAAAGGACTTCCTACGGAGGGGCAGGTGCACTTTCCAAGGAAGACGAAGAAATTATCAGTCGGGCAACGAGTTTGCCGGGCAACGAGTATTATTCAATCTTAAGGCCCAAGCCTTCGAAACGGCCTTGCTCCGAGAGGAGATGTAACAGGGAGGCACAGAAACAATGAAACAACATTTACTTAAGAACACTTACGCGGCGATCGTCGCGCTGTTCATCGCAATGATGGCCCTGCCCACCACGGCGCAGGCGCAAAGTATCGCAAAACAAGCTCTCAAGAGCAGCAGTGGAGAAATGCCGATAACCGGCAACAAAATCAAGACGGCATCTGCCAAAGCTTCCGTAAGTTTTCCTTTGTTAGAAGGTTTCGAAAGTGGTGAAATACCTGATGGCTGGACTTTGATAGACGCCAACAATGATGGAAAGAACTGGAAAGTATTGAGCAACGAAGAATATTATTGGATGAGACCCAAGTCGGGCAAACATGTTGTCTGCAGCTTCTCATACGATGGTGAGGATCTTAATCCGGATAACTATCTTATCTCTCCGAAGATTTCCGGGGCAACCCAACTGATCTATTGGTTTGGTATGAATCCTAGTCGTCCTGATGATCGCTATCAGGTACTCGCATCGACTACCGGTAAGGATATTTCCGATTTCACGATAGTGTTGAAAGACGAGAAACCTACCGATCTGAAACCTATCGAGGGAAGTGCGTATCAGTCAGAGTGGATTAAGCGCACGCTGCAGCTGCCTGTCGGCACGAAATATATTGCGTTCAGACACTACGACAGCAACAAGAGCGGGAAAGGCGATTGCATTTTGCTGGACGATATAACGATAGATGGTAAAATAACAAACTATGACCTCTATATTGCCGGCACACAGGTAACTTCTGCCAATTGCGACGATCTCTCTGAAATTGACGGCGTAGAGGGTAAGGTGAAGTATGACCCGGACAACAAGACCCTTACTTTAGACAACGCCACGATTAAGAACAGCAGTATATACGCTGCCATAGATGTCGATCAGCCGATGGACATCAAGGTAAAAGGAGTCTGCAAAATAGAGTCGGGTGCTCTGGGAATCTACTTAAGAGAACCAACCCGCATCTATAGCGATCGAAACGAACTTGACGACCAATGTCTCGATGTGGTGAGTGGCGACTATGCTATCTTTATGAGCCATACCGACCTCATCATCGAGAACTGCACCGTTAATACCAAGGGCACCGGCCCCGGAGGCGTGGGTATTGCGGGAAATTATTCCGAAGACAAATCCACGCTCACCATCAAAGGCGATTGCACGCGTGTAACGGCAGAAGGAAAGCGCGCTTCCATCAGCAATATTGTGAATCTCGTGCTTTACGGCTGTGCCATCACCCAACCTACGGGTGCAACGTTCGATGCGGATCAGCAGGCTGTAGTACTCAACGGAGAGGTGGTAACGAGCAAGGTGGTGATTGAGAAAACCCCGTCTGCCATCGAACACGTTACGACAGATGCGCTCGCTGCCAAGCAAGGCATCTATACGATTAGCGGCGTGAAGCTCAACGGCGAAGCAAAAGACTTGCCGAAGGGTATATATATTGTCAATGGAAAGAAGTTTGTGAAGAAGTAACCTTGTAATGAGTGGTGGTTGATGATCAACCACCATTACACCTAAATAAAACCTTCCGCGCCATACTCTTGAGGGGCGGAAGGTTTTTTATAAATGCCAGCATAGGTCGTTTTGCCGGAGTCTGCAAAGTGCTTGTAAAGTTTGCGTGTCGGTATAAGAAGCTTATCGGAGTTGCTTAGACGAACTCCTGATAGTTCCTTATATCGCACTCACATAAATTTTCTTTTAAATCGAAATTCATTCCTATCGAATCTAAGTCTACATCTACTATATATAATGTAAGGACGTCCGATGAGGCTTTGCATTTAGTATTTCTTGGAGTGAAGCGTGATGATTGGGATAATCATTTCCTCCATAGATATACCGCCGTGCTGGAATGTGCCTTTATAATACTGAACGTAGTAGTTGTAATTGTTCGGATAGGCAAAGAATTTATTGCCTTCAGCAAAAATATAGTTCGAAGAAAGGTTGGGGCGCGGCAGTCCGTACTGTTCCGGGTCGCGCATCTCAAATACTTCTTTCTTATTGTAACCCAAATTTTTGCCTACCTTGTAGCGCAGATTTGTGTTGACGTTCTTATCGCCGACAACCCTTATCGGAGCGTCCACGCGAATGCTACCGTGATCGGTGGTGATGAGTATATCGTAGTCTAAGGATGCAAGATATGTGAAGAGATCCTTAATAGCCGTGTGCTTGAACCAACTTAGCGTGATGCTGCGATAGGCCGCCTCGTTAGAAGCCAGCTCGCGGACCATTCGAGATTCCGTGCGGGCGTGACTAAGTATGTCGATGAAGTTGATCACTAAGACATTCAGCGGCGCGTGAGTCACTTTGCGGAACTGACCTAAGAAACGATCGGCAGCAACAGAGTCATTTAATTTATGATAGTGGAATACTTCACGCCGTCTGAAGCGTTCCATTTGTCGCCGAATCAGCATTTCTTCGTTTAAGTTCTTGCCCTCTTCCTCTGATTCCTCAACCCAGAGTTCGGGATACATCTTTCTGATTTGTTCCGGCATTAGTCCGGCGAACAAAGCGTTGCGTGCGTATTGCGTAGCCGTAGGCAGGATGCTGAAGTATAGGTTTTCTTCGATGTCATAATCCTCTACGAGTTCCTGACTAAGCATACGCCACTGATCAAAGCGGAAGTTGTCGAGCACGAGTAAAAAGACTTTACGCCCTTTGCTTAAGCGCGGGAAAACGTAGCGCTTAAAAATGTCCGGGCTAATCACGGGGCGCGTCTCCGCGTTGTTAACCCAATCCTCGTAGTGCTTGCGCACGAAGCGCGAGAACGTCAAGTTAGCTTCTTCCTTCTGTTGTTGCAGCAACTCGTTCATTGCACTGTCCGTCTCCGACAGTTCCAGCTCCCAATAGACCAACTTCTTGTATAATTCGATCCATTCTTCCGGCGTCGAAGAGTCGTTCATTTGCGCCGCAATGTTGGCGAACTCCTGCCGGTAAGAAGATTGCGTCACCTCTGTGACGATCTCCCGCTGATGAATGTTCTTTTTCAACACGAGCAAGATCTGCATAGGATTGACAGGCTTCAGCAGATAGTCGGCTATCTTTGCGCCGATGGCCTGATCCATTATATCTTCAGCCTCGTTCTTCGTAACCATAACGACGGGGACGTTAGGTTGCACCTCTTTAATGCCCGCCAGCGTTTCCAAACCTGAAAGTCCGGGCATATTCTCGTCTAAAAGAATGAGGTCATAAGCATTTTTGCCACACAAATCTATGGCGTCCGTTCCGTTAGAGCAGGTTGTGACGTCGTAGTCCCTTTTCTGCAAAAATATAATATGTGCGTGGAGCAAGTCTATCTCATCATCGATCCACAATAAGCGTCCCTGCGTCATCTTAGTTTCCTTTTATATTATTGTTATCGCCGTCTGCGCGCTTCTCCACAAGGATTAGCGCATCCTTGACGGCCGTTACTTTGATCAATGTCCCTTCTTCAATAAATCCGGAAGCCGATTTGACTTCCACATCTGCTCCGTTGATGCACGCATTGCCTATCAATGCGAGCCGCGTGAGGGCTTTTCCCTCGTCGCCAGGTTTTACGGAGAGTTGCGCCGGCGTAGCATTTGTTCCGTCTATGTTCGTGTGGAGCGACAGGCGCTCAATCGTGCGCGACTTGGCCAACCAACGAAAGAAGAACAGTACGACAACGATAGATCCAAACAAAGCCAGCGTAGCCCAGAACGCCCCATAATAATAGTAGACCAACGAATCGGCGATCACGACACACACCGTGGCCGCAATACCTGTGATGCCGAAACCCGGAACAACGAAAGCTTCAATCGCAAATAAGACTAAAGCGAGCAGCGCAAAAATGATAATGAGCAAAAGGGGAGACATATCGTAAACTTTTTATTTGTTCCAACTGAAGCGTTCAAACCATCGGTCGCCTGTCGCGCGTTGACGTCAACTGCCGGCGCACCGTGCATTTAGTAAGCTTCGCGATATTTATTTTCATCCTTATCCTCCAATACGGAGAGATAAGAAGTGTAGCGCGAAGGCGCCAGACGATGCTCTTCCAACGCTTTTAAGACCGCACAACCCGGCTCGTGCGTATGCGTACAATCATTAAAGCGGCAATCGTGTGAGAGTTCGAAGATCTCTCGAAAGTAGTGCGCCACTTCCGCACGCTCCATATCAAACGTGCCAAAGCCTTTAATGCCCGGGACGTCAATCAAAGCGCCCCCTTCCGGCAATTCATATATTTCGCTGAACGTCGTTGTGTGCATTCCCGTCTCGTGTGCTTCCGAGATGGCCGCCGTTTTGACGTTTGCCGTTGGGATAAAAGCATTGAGCAGCGTACTCTTGCCTACGCCCGAATGGCCGGCGAGCAAGGATAGTAGGCCTCTTAATCGTTCTCTCAAGGCCGGCAGTCCGTCGCCCTCGGTTGCCGAGACACAAAAGCAATCATAGCCTATCGCACGGTATAAAGTCGACCAATAAGAGAGCGTCTCGCGCTCCTCCGGCCCTAAATCGTCGGTCTTGTTAAACACGATTAAGACCGGCACGCGATAAGCTTCGGCTGAGGCCAAAAAGCGATCAATGAAGGTGGTCGACGTTTCGGGGCGCGCTATCGTAACAAGGAGCAAGGCCTGATCGAGATTGGCCGCCAGAATCTGACTCTGCTTCGATAAGTTTGAGGCCCGGCGAATCACGTAATTGCGCCGGTCGTCGATAGCCTTGATGAGCGCCGTCCCGTCGCCCGTTTCTACGATCGTCACCCCATCGCCCACGGCGACAGGATTGGTAGAGCGAATGCCCTGCAAGCGAAATTTTCCTTTCACCTTGCAAGCTACGATGCGTCCATCGTCAGTGCGGACATCATACCAGCTGCCCGTGCTGCGCACAACTATCCCGTGCACTATGCCTATACAGTCATGATTTCCTTGTTCTTTTCTGCGAGCAAGGTATCTACTTGTTTTACTTTGCGGTCGTGGATTTTCTGCAAGTCAGCTTCCGCATCCTTTTCAGAATCTTCGCTCAAGCCGTCTTTTAGCGCTTTTTTCAGCTTATCGTTGCCCTCGCGGCGCGCATTGCGAATCGCCATCTTCGCCTCTTCTCCCTCTTTGTTACACTGCTTAGCCAGCTGTTTGCGGCGCTCTTCTGTCAGTGCGGGAATAGCCAGTCGTATTACCTCGCCGTTATTTTCGGGCATGATGCCCACTTCAGAGTCAATAATAGCCTTTTCGATCGGCGCAAACATACTCTTGTCCCAAGGTTTGATCGCAATCGTGCGAGCATCGGGCGTCGTGATGGCAGCCACGTTGTTGAGGGGTACCATTGAGCCGTAGGAGTTTATACGTATAGCGTCCAAAATATGCACATTGGCCCGCCCGGCGCGTATCTGTGCCAGCGTTTCTTCGAGGTGCATCACGCTCGCATCCATCTTTTTCTCGCAGTCGGCGAGACATTTTTTTACGTCGAACATATTTATAAGTATATGATGATTTATTGGGCGAAGATACTGATAATATCCGATTTTGCAATCTTTACAAGGTGAAAATCTTTTGCGAGGCTGCATTTCGTTTTGTTTGGCTGCGCTTCAGCCCGATTCGCATTCGGAGATAGGAGCGTGGGGCAGGGGTAGGGTCGTTGCCTCGTGGCGTGTGGCAAGGCAAGTTTTTTGTGGCTCTGTACTCCAAAACAATAGCCTCTTATGCATATTTGCAACCTGCTGGCCGATGCCTCCACGCCCTTATCAATATATGGCGGGGTGAAGCGAAGACTTTGAAACGCTGCCCGCTTTGTCCGGCATTTTGAGAGCTTAAACAGCAGGGGCGTATGCCGCATATGAAAGTTTGAAGGGCGCATTTCCGCTTACGTCGTAAAGCATTGCGTTCTATGCCGCCCGCCCCTTGTCCGCGCCGGACGCCTAAGATATGGCGACAAGTCCAAATCGAAGTGCTAAAGCCAAGGAAAATGAGGGCAATGATCTGATGAAGTGAGTTGCAAAACGGGGTTGCTCATTGTTTGGTGGCACCAAACTATCGTTTGACGGCACCAAACAATGGTTTGGCGGGAGCAAACAATGGTTTGCCGGGACCAAACGAAACGAGTGTGAGGCTTTCGCATCGGCGTTTGTCACCTTTCGTTGGCATTTCCTTGTCCGGAACAGGAATTTTTAGACTAAAATGCGGAGAAAATAATGTCTGCCGGCGGCCGCTTGTGGCCTACTTTTTACATAAAAAGAATGGGCTGACGGTGAGTGAGTTTTCGAGGTCGAAAAAAGCCGCTTCGTCGCTCTCTTTTTTCGTAAACTTACTTGCAAGTAGACCCTTTACGCCCTTTTGTTAAAAGCTTCTTGATTTGATTGACAAATTAGCGAAACTGCACTACAAAAAAGATAAAAAGCATGTGTTTCCCTTTGTCCGTCACTCCTTATCTTCTATCTTTGCACCTTGTATTATCATAGGCATATTTCACTTTATGAAGAATTATTCTATAGCAGCCCTGCTGTTTTCGCTGATCTTCCTCTTCGGAAGTTGCGCCGGAGACCTCGGCAAAGACGATGATATCAATGCCGGCGATTGTATTATTACGCTCGTAAAGCTTGGTGGTGTGAAGCGTCCGCAACATAAGCGTACTGCAAAGGGAAAGGATACGGTCGTCATTGCGATGCTGGCCGGCGAACGCTTTCCTTTCAGCATTGATCAAGCGAACGGGCAAATCTTTAATATAGACTCGCTGCCGGGAGATGTAGACGTCTCGCGCACGCGCTTTGCCAAGATTACCGCTACAGGTTCGCTGAGTATCCAATCGCTGATTTCGGGTAAAGATACAGCTTTCGTATTGACCGATAGTTTGGATTTTCGCCAACCGCGCGTGGTCACTGTCTATGGCCGCGACGGCGTTTCGCGGCGTAAATATACGTTGAAGATCAACGTGCATAAGGAGGCTGGTGATTCTTCTACGTGGAAGCAGCTCGTCAGCGGCAACTCGCTGCTTGCTTCGGCCGAGGTGATACGCGCATTCTTGGTGAACGGCGAAGCATACTTGTATGCGCTGATTGGCATGCAAAACTTCCTGCTCAAATCTCCGCTTACTGACCTCTCTAACTGGACGCAGACGGCCATTTCCGATGGTAGCATCGCGCCAGCTTCCATACATTATTATAATGGAGCCTTTTACGCTACGCGCGGAACGTACGTGGTGAGAAGTACGGACGGCTTGACGTGGTCGCCAATGGGCAATGTGCAACCGATTGCGCAGCTCTTAGCCGTTGGCGAGCCGGGCTTCGTGGGGCTCACGAGCGGCCAATTGTATAGCAGTACGGATGGTATAAATTGGACAACTGACAATATGGATACGCCAAGCGAGTTGCCTGATGCGGAACTTGACGGACTGGCCTTGCAACCACAAGAGGGGAGCAACTTTGACCGCTTTCTGTTGGTAGGACAGCGTGGTGGTGCCGCTCGTGTCTGGACGCGCTATGTCGATAAAACGAATGCGGAAGTTTTTCCTTGGTTGTATCTCATCACAGATGCCGGTAACAAGCAGCCTTGCCCCGCATTACGCAACATTACATTGCAACCTTATGCCGGCGGGGCCTTACTCGTTGGTGACGGAAGCGATGGTAAGCCGGCGCCGTTCTACTTGACGGAAGACGGCGGGCGCACTTGGAATCCGAATGCTTTGAAGCGCCCCAATGATATTGCGGCTACACATAGCTCGGCTTTAGTGGTTGGTGGCGAAGTGTACTTATTCTGTAGCGGTAGCGGCAATGTCTGGAAGGGCAAACTCAATCGCGCTGCTTGGACAAAGCCACAATATAGCTTTACGAAAGGAATACGATAATACATGCTAAGACACACGTTCCTTCTGCTGTGCTGTGCGCTCCTCCCTTTCGGATTGTCGGCGCAGGATGACGATAACTTCTATCGCCTGGAATTGGGCGGTGGCGTAGGTATCGGCTTCGGCTTGAACGATGTTAATAGTAAATTCTACGGACAGAGCCAAGTGGCGGCCGGATTGTTGGCGCGCTTTCCGCTCAATCCGCGTATGGCGATAAAATTGGGCGCTAATTATTTCAAGCTTTCCGGATCGACGGATAAAATCAATGATTTCTATCCGCAAAATCCTGCGGTGTCGGGGCCGGGGCGCCTTATATATAAGATGAGTGGCGACTTGTACGACTTTGCAGCTTTGTATGAGTTGCATTTTCTTCCGTACGGCTGGCAACAAGGCTATCAAGGCTTTAGTAGAGTGACGCCTTACATTCAGCTGGGCTTGGGCTTTACATACAGCACTCCTGACAAGGCGTTCACCGTTAACTTCCCTATCGGCGTAGGACTGAAGTGGAAGTTGAGCAATCGCCTCAATGCCGGCGTGGACTGGACTTTCCGCTTCACGCCTTCAGATCGCTTGGATGGTTTGGCGGCCCCTCATGGCATCAAGTCTACAGAATTTAGGAACAAAGATCATTACAGTTTGACGATGTTTACGCTTACGTATGATCTGAACCCGAAATGTCCTAACTGCAATAAAGATTGAATCAATGAGCTATAAAGCGCAAATAGATCCGAAACGCATCCCAATGCACGTGGCAATTATCATGGATGGCAATGGGCGCTGGGCTACCGCACGCGGATGGGACCGCAGCGTCGGCCATCAACAAGGCGTCGAAACGGTGCGCCGGATTACGACGGCGGCTTCGGACTTGGGGGTTAAATATCTGACGCTCTATACTTTTTCGACAGAGAATTGGAATCGACCGCCGGAGGAAGTGGCGGCGCTGATGTCGCTGATCTTTACCTCGCTTGAGGAAGAGTTGTTTATGCGCAACAATGTCCGCCTGCGAATTGTCGGAGATCTTGGGCGACTGCCCGAAGATGTGCGCACTTCGCTCGAAGATCTTACTGCGCGCACTGCGGAGAATAGCGGGATGACTCTCGTCTTGGCTTTAAGCTACTCAGCACGCTGGGAGATAACTGAAGCCGCGCGGAAGATTGCTGCCCGCACAGCGAAAGGCGAATTGGCACTACAAGATATTACCGAAAAGACCATAACGGAGGCTCTTACAACTTCGTTTATGCCTGATCCGGACTTGCTGATCAGAACGGGAGGCGAGTTGCGTTTGAGCAATTACCTTCTTTGGCAGTGTGCCTATTCCGAACTCTATTTTTGCGATACGTTTTGGCCTGATTTTAATGAAGAGGCCTTTTATGCCGCCGTTGTAGATTACCAAAGTCGCGAAAGACGTTTTGGCAAAACAAGTCGGCAGGTAGAACAAACAACAGAAAAATAATAGTATATGAAAATACGACCGCTGTTAGTCGTGCTCTTCTCCTTGATGGTTGGGGCAGCATACGCTCAGAATACTTTCAAACAAGTTAATCCCGATATTACTTATACTGTTTCCCCCGCGAAATATGTGCTGGGTGGATTGGTCGTCGATGGTGTCAGCGGGTTTGACCCTGATTTATTGCAGAGCATCGCAGGCTTGGAGATTGGCGCCACGTATGAAGTGCCCGGCGCAGATATGTCGGAAGTAGTGCGCCGCTATTGGGAGCAGAAACTCTTCTCTGACGTTTCGCTTACGGCGGATAGTATTGTGGGCAACACAATATATCTGCACGTGCATCTAAAGGCGCAGCCGCGCATTTCCAGCATCGTTTATTCCGGCGTGAAGAAGTCGGAACGTGAAGCCTTGGAAAAGAGTATAGGCTTGAGAGTCGGCGGACAGATCACGCAGGATATGGTTAATCGCGCTAAGATTATCATTAAGCGTTATTTTGACGACAAAGGTTTTAAGAATGCCGCGATCGACATTCGGATGAAGGATGATGTTACGAAAGAAAACAACGTGCTCATCGATATAGATATAGATAAGAGCAATAAAGTTAAAGTCGAGCATATCTATATCACCGGCGTGTCGCACAAAGAAGCTTCCAAACTTAAACGTGCGATGAAGAAAACGCGCGAAAAGAGTTTGATCAACTTCTTCCGCTCGAAGAAATTCTTGCCCGAGAAGTATGAAGAAGATAAGACATACGTGCTCAATCGCCTTAATGCCTGGGGTTATCGCGACGCAATCATAACTGCGGATTCGGTTGCTGCAACGAAGCCGGACTACGTCAACGTCTACATCAATTTAGATAAAGGAAAGAAATATTATATTCGCAATATCAACTGGGTTGGAAATACTGTTTATCCCACTGTGATTTTGCAGAACATTCTACAGTTGAAAAGAGGCGATATCTATAATCAGACGCTTTTGAGTAAGCGCTTAAATGAAGATGACGACGCTGTGCGTAATCTATATTACAACAACGGTTACGTTTTCAACAACGTAGAACCCGTCGAAATGACCATTGATGGCGACTCGATCGACTTGGAGATGCGCGTCAGTGAAGGCCGACAAGCAACGTTTAATCGTGTGAATATTTCCGGCAATACCCGCGTTTACGAAAACGTTATTCGCCGCGAATTGCGCACCAAGCCCGGCGACCTCTTTAGCATGGAGGCTATCAAGCGTTCTGTGATGGATCTTTCACAAATGAATCAGTTTGATCCGGAAGCCTTGGGAAAAGCTATGAGCTCGGCCATCAAGCCCGATCCTCAAAACGGAACGGTAGATATTTCCTATCCGCTGACGCCAAAGGGCGGTGATCAATTTCAGATTTCAGCAGGTTGGGGTCCGACGGGTATTATCGGTACGGTCGGCGTGAAGTTTACCAACTTCTCTATACAGAATCTCTTTAAGAAAGGCGCAAAACACAGAGTCTTCCTCCCGCAAGGCGATAATCAGACGCTCTCGATCAATGCGCAGACCAATGCCTCCTATTATCAGAGCTATTCGCTTTCATTCTTAGAGCCCTGGTTCGGCGGAAAGCGTCCCAACCAGCTGTCTTTCTCCATTTCCTATTCAAAGCAGACGTCAGTGGCTTCGAGTTATTACGACCGTAACTACTATAATAATATCTATAATGGGTATATGAATGGTGGTTATGGATCTAATTCCAATTACTACAATTATACAAACTATTACGATCCCGATAAGTACGTCAAGATGTTGGGCATTTCGCTCGGCTTCGGTAAACGTTTGCGTTGGCCGGATGATTATTTTATGTTCACGGCCGAACTTTCCTACACACGCTATATGATGAAATCTTGGGAGTACTTCCTCTTTACTAACGGTAATAGTAATAACATTAACCTCACGTTGAGTTTGAGCCGCAACTCTACGGATAATATGTTCTTCCCGCGCCGCGGTTCTGATTTCCTATTCTCCGTATCAGCCACTCCGCCTTTCTCTGCGTGGAACGGCAAAGACTATAAAAATCTTGCCACCAATCCGCGAAGCGCCACCTATCAGAAAGAAGCCCAAGAAAAGTACCGTTGGATCGAATATAACAAGTGGAAGCTGAAGTTCCGCACGTATACCGCGCTCACCAGTTCCAACAAAACGCCGGTATTGATGACGCGCGCCGAGTTTGGTATCTTAGGTTCTTATAACAAATACAACAAATCGCCTTTCGAAACCTATTATGTCGGTGGCGATGGTATGGGCGGAATGTCCTATGGCTATGCCACCGAGACCATCGGTTTGCGTGGTTACGAAAATGGTTCATTGGCCGGAAATACCGGTACGAATGCTTATGCCTATAGTCGTATGAGCGTAGAGTTGCGCTATCCTCTGCTACTCGAGGGTACAACCAATATTTTCGTACTCGGATTCTTAGAAGGCGGTAACGCTTGGACCAACGTCAAAGACTTCAATCCCTTCAACATGAAGCGTTCTGCCGGTCTCGGTGTTCGCGTTATGTTGCCGATGATCGGAATTTTAGGTATAGATTGGGCCTACGGTTTTCAAAAGAGAATCAACGGTGTAAAAGCAGGTGGCAGTCAGATCCACTTTATAATGAATCAAGAGTTCTGATCGCCCCGCTTTTTCTTGACGAGTGCATAAATTGTTGCCCGATAGCGTAACAAGCCCCGCGATGAGCCGTCATGAATAATGTATTAAGAAAGAGAACGAACGATAAAAACATAATTAGAATGAAAAAGTTTTTGATGCTGTTCCTCCTTTTAGGAGCATTTACTTTGCAGGCGGCGGCACAGAAGTTCGCCTTAGTTGATATGGAATACATTATGGGCAACATCCCCGCCTATGAGCGTGCCAACGAGCAATTAAATCAAGTTTCCAAGAAATGGCAAGCCGAAGTCGAGGCCAAAGATACCGAAGCCAAGACCCTCTACAAGAAGTATCAGAGCGAGTCCGTCTTCCTTTCTGCCGAGCAGAAGAAAGAGCGCGAGCAAGCCATTGTCGCTAAAGAGAAAGAAGCGTCCGAATTGAAGAAGAAATATTTTGGTCCCGAGGGCGAATTATACAAGAAACGCGAAAGCCTTATCCGCCCTATTCAGGACGATATTTACAGTGCGATCAAGTCCATCGCCGATCAGCGCGGCTTCCAATTGATTTTGGATCGCGCCAGCGAGACGGCAGGCATCATCTTCGCATCTCCCTCCATTGATATTAGTAACGAAGTACTCGCCAAATTAGGTTACTCCAATTAAATTGCCTACTTTCGCGACATTAAAGTGCATAATAATTAAAAACAGATAGAAACATGTTGAAAAAGATTTTGTTGCTGGCTCTTTTCGTAGCCCCCTTGAGCCTATTTGCTCAAAAGTATGCTCAGTTTGATTACGCTAGCATTATCCAAGATATGCCGGCCTACAAAACAGCACAGACCGAACTGCAAGGCATGCAAGATAAGTTTAAGAAGGATCTTGAAGATATGCAAAAAGAATTGCAGACGAAATACGAAAAGTTCCAACAAGAGGTCAACGACAAGACCCCCGAAAATATCCGCTCTCGTCGTCAGCAAGAATTAGCCGAACTTAGCCAGAAGCTCGACCAAGCCAGAGCCGATGACGAAAAAGCTTTGCAAGAAGCATCTTCGCAAAAAATGCAGCCCATCATCACAAAAGTGATGGATGCTATCAATGCTGTTGCTAAAGAAGGCAATTACGTCTACATTATGGACAGCAATGCAGCCCAATCAGCCGGTATTTTCATCAATCCCGCTTTGAGCGAGAACGTAACGGCAAAGATCCGCACGAAGTTGGGCTTGTCTGCAAGCAGCGCTAAGAAGTAATTTTTTTACGCACTACCGAACTCAAATATTCTATATACATCCTCTTCCCCCTCGGGGGGAGAGGTTTTCTGCAAAATAACGAATCCTCAAGTTTTCTTTACGATGCACGCCCCCTTTAGAACGCTGCTCCTGCTGCTCCTCTCCGTCATGGGTGGTTTTAGTCTCAGCTTCAGTCCGGCTGCGGCAAAGACGGTCGCCATGCAAATGGCCGACGACAGCACAGCCATCAAAATCTGTCAGCGCGTCGACAGTTTGTTGACGCCCGAGCTCCTCACCCGTTCGCAAGTGGGCCTGCATATTTACGACCTTACGGCCGACAGCACCATCTTAGCTTTTGGTGCTGACCAACTGATGCGTCCTGCGTCCAACCAGAAAGTCATCACCGCCGTGACAGCCCTTTCACAATTAGGTACCGACTTCAACTTTCGCACCTCGCTCTACGGCGAAGGGAGCATCAACGACTCAACGCTCGAAGGCAACATCTACATCAAGGGTGGTTTCGACCCCCGTTTCGGCCACGACGACCTCTGGGCCTTGATCCACGCCTTGAATGCACGAGGCGTGCGCGCCATTGCCGGCGACGTCATTTTAGATCTCTCCCTCAAAGACTCCGCCCGTTTAGGTTGGGGCTGGTGTTGGGACGATGATAATCCGCCGCTCACCCCCTTACTCTACAATCAGCGCGACAACTTTACCGCAGCCCTCTCTGCCGCTTTGAAAGACGCCGGCATCAGGCTTGCCGGTAGCTTGATCGAGGGGCGCATCTCTTCCGGCGCATCGCTCTGGACCGTGCGCAGCCACACGATTGATCAAATATTGCTCCGCATGATGAAGCAGAGCGACAACCTTTATGCTGAGGCACTCTTTTATCAGTTGGCCGCCCACAGCGGAAAAGCCTATGCCGGCCGCAAACAAGCCGTGGCATATATTAAAGAATTAGCACGCCATCAAGGCCTCACGCCCGCCGATTTCAGTTTTGCCGACGGAAGCGGCCTCAGTTTATACAATTACGCCTCCCCCCGCCTGCTGACGTCTTTTCTCCGCTACGCCTATACCCACGAAGGCATCTTCCTGCACCTGCAGCCCTCGCTTCCGCTTGCCGGCGTCGACGGCACCTTGCGCAAACGTATGACCTCCGGTCCGGCTTACGCTAACGTCTCCGCAAAGACCGGCACCTTGGAAGGCGTCAGCACCCTCTCAGGCTATTGCACAGCCCCCAACGGCCATACCCTCTGTTTTGCCATTATGAATCAAGGCATCTTGCGCCAGTCGGTAGCCCACCGCTTCCAAGATAAAGTGTGCGAAGCGATGACTGCCCCTTAAGCCTGTCCCGCCGTCGCCGTCTCCCTCTCTTATTTTCAGCCGTTGCACTTTCGGTTACCAATGCTGCTTTCGCCGCCTTTTATACGCCGTCGAAAGTCTGCACCGCCTCCATTCGGCACGGCGCCATCTTCTTTCTTTTTAGGTGAAACGAACACTTCTTTTCGCCCCTCTATTCTCCACATTTCCCGGCCTGCGTCCTATTGCACAAGCCGGCTCTCCCTTTTTCGTTCGAGCCATTGCCACACTTCATCGCCCACTTTCCGAATAAGCATTGCTTAGTGCGCCGAAACGCTATGTTTTGCGTGGGATAACGCCCCTATACTCTCCCAACTATTTTTCGCCAAACCCTACTCTCCGCGTTTGCGCTCACGATAAAAAAGGTTTGCGCTCACGAGCGTAAAGGTGTACGCTCACGATAAAAAAGGTGTACGCTCGTGAGAGTAAACTAAAATCGTGGGATGGAGAGACTGAACATACGCGTTGTCGCGCGTGGCAAAGTCCAACCTTTGCACGCCATTGCCGCGACCGCGTCCCCCAAAAGAGCCTTGCCGCCTCAGGTGAAAAAAACGACGTGTGGCGTCGTAAAGTCAGACGGAAAAGAAAGTGGGCGTGCCGCATCCGCAATTCCATTGGACGTAGGTGCCGTAGTTATGTGTAGAGGCGTAGCAGGACTTGTCGGCAAAAGAAAAGTTTCCAACGATTATTTAAACGCATCGTTAGGCGAAGAAAAAAAGAAAAGGGATTGTCGGCGTTGCACTTTTCGCCTGCGCCTTTGCCTCAGAGGTCGATGGCAAAGGGGCGGCCGTGGCGGCGAATATAGCGCAACCAAAATTTTTTGCGGGCTGCCAACATCCATTTCAGGCAGTCGGCCGCATTTGCTCCGCGCGCCTCGGCATATTTCAAGGCGAGCAATTCAAAAAAGCAGGTCTGCCCCCACAGACGGGCGAAGTTTTCGCAGCCGCGGCGCACGCTTACCGGCCCGAAATACATCCGGTTCGTGTCTACCAAAGAGAAGCGCCATTTGCCTTCCACTTGATCAAACAAAATATTGCCCGGTGAGAAGTCGCGATGCAAGATGCCTTGCTCGTGCATGCGAGCTGCCAGGGCGGCAAATTGCGCGATGATTTCCATACTCTCAGGCGTGAGTTGCACTTCCGCAAACTCGTAAAAGCGCCGCGAATAGGGGCATTGCCTACTTACGAAATAGCTGTTCGTAAGCCAAAGTCCTTCGCGCTCTTCCCGATATCCGACGGCCTCGGGCGTCTCTATGCCCGCTGCCAGCAAACGCGCCGGATACGTATAGGCGCGCAAGCCTTTCGGCGTGCGAAAGAGCGAGTAGACCAGCTTGCGCCAGCCGCGCGGACGCCCATAGCGCTTGACGTTAAATTCTTCTCCCTCGAAAACACATACGCGTATACTGTTGCGACTTTCGCGCAAACTGCGTCCGTTTTCAAACTCGCTCACGATGCGGTCCATAAAAGGACGCGCCGCGTCAATCTTGGGATTCGTCAGAATTTTCAATGTGTGGCGTAAATGATTCAAAAGAGGGTGATCGTAAGGCCTTCGCGCGCGCCTCGTCAGAAGGAACATAGCGGAAAAGGGCACGCGGCGCATTTAAGTGAGGGCAAAAGTAACGTAGGCCGTAAAAACGGCCAAATTATTTGGCTAAAAACTTAAATTAGCGTATTTTCGTCCGCAATTGAAAACCACTTTATGAGAATTGCTTACGACGCCAAGAGGCTGTTTAACAACTTTACCGGACTGGGAAACTACAGTAGGACGTTGCTGGATGGACAATTGAAAAACTATCCTGAAGATTTGCACCTGCTTTATACGCCCAAGGTGCGCGCTACGGAGCAGACGCAGCCTTATATCCGGCGCAATCGTTGCCGCGTTGTGCGCCCGGGGGCTTTGTTTCCGGGAGGTTTTTGGCGCACTTTCGGCCTTGCCGGCCGCGCTGCCAAAGATCGCGTTGACTTGTTTCACGGCTTGAGTCACGAATTGCCCATCGGCTTGGTGCGGCGGCGCATCCCCTCGGTCGTAACAATGCACGACGTAGCTTGGCATACGTTTCCGCAAATGTATCATGCGATCGATCGGCGCATTTATGACCTCAAAGCGCGCTACGCTTGCCGCTACGCTACGCGCATCGTGGCTATTAGCGAGTCTACAAAGCGCGACGTGATGCAGTATTATGGCATCGGTGAAGAAAAAATCAGTGTAGTTTATCAGCCTGCGCAACCTTTGTTCTATCATCCTCCGACGCCCGAAATGGCGCGCAGGATTGCCCGCGTGGCGGTTGAGGATTTGCCGCAGGATTATTTATTATATGTGGGTGCCATCAATTCGCGCAAAAATCTGCTCGGATTGGTGAAAGCCGTAGAGCAACTCCCCGCCGCCGACCGCCTGCCGCTCTTGATTGTAGGACGAGGCCGCGAATACGAAGCCGAGGTGCGGAAGTATGTGGCCGAACACCATTTGGATGCTATCATACGCTTCTTGCCCCACATTCGAAACAACGAGGATCTGCAAGCGCTCTACTGCTGTGCGCGCGCCTTCGTCTATCCTTCTTTCTACGAAGGTTTCGGCCTGCCTGTGGTCGAAGCGATGCTGAGTAGCTGCCCCGTCGTGACCACTTCCGTTTCGAGTTTGCCCGAAGCAGGCGGCCCCGCCGCCATATACGTTGCGCCCGACAGCGTTGAGGAGTTGACGGATGCGCTGCAAGTCGTTGTCAATGACGAATCACGCCGCCGGACGATGATAACGCGCGGTTTGGAGCACGCACAAACGACTTTCTCGCCCGATGCCTTGGCCCGCCGGATGCACGATTTGTACGAAGAGGTCATTACCGGACGTTTGTAAGTCGAAGGCCCGACCTTCGATAACGCTGTGGCATCTTGCTAAGCGCCGGCGGCCGCCTTCGGCAATAAAGATGGGCCTTTTTCGGGTACAGTAGCGCCTGCGCCGATTATAATTGCTACTTTTGCAAGCGCAGGGCCGATCGCCCTTAACCCAGTCAAAAAATAAAACGACAATGAATACTTTCTTGAAGAAAATTTCCGGCGACGCGATAGCTGTATTGCTGTTTCTCGTGATCGCTTTTACTTATTTCATGACGCCGATTAGCCAAGGGTTGGTCTTGGGAGGCCACGATGCGATGGCCGCCGTGGGCCAAGGGCGTGAGAATGCAGAATACGTGGCCGCAACCGGCGAGCAGACGCGCTGGACTAACACGCTCTTTAGCGGAATGCCAACTTATCAGATCGCGCCGGCCTATGAATCGAGTTCGTATTTGGGATTCTTTGCTAAGGCTTACGGACTCTTTACTTCAGGACCGGTACTCTATCTCTTCCTATTTTTGTTGGGCTTCTACATATTATTGCGCGCCTTCAATTTCCGCCCGTGGCTGGCGGCTTTGGGCGCGATCGTCTGGGCCTTTTCCTCGTACTTCTGCATCATTATTGCGGCGGGGCACATTTGGAAAGTGATGACCTTGACCTTTATTCCGCCCACGATTGCCGGCGTTATACTCTGCTATCGCGGAAAACTGCTCTGGGGATCATTTGTTACGGCGCTCTTTACCGCCTTTCAAATTATGTCCAACCATATTCAGATGTCCTACTACTTTGCCTTTGTCATGTTTTTCCTTATCTTGGCATACGGCATCGATGCTGCGCGCCGCAAGGCCCTGCCTCAGTGGGCCAAAGCTACGGGCGTGGTTCTCTTAGCCGGCGTTGTGGGTTTATTAGCTAACGTTTCCAACCTGTATCATACCTACGAATACTCAAAATTGTCTATGCGTGGACCCGCCGAACTCTCTCCGCTGACGCCCGAGAAAGCGCAAGCGACGAACGGCGGCTTAGATCGCGACTATATTACGCAATGGAGTTACGGCGTAGGCGAGAGTTTTACGCTGCTTGTTCCCGATTTTAATGGCGGAGGTTCCGGCAGCATTTTAGATCGTCCTAATGTTGACGAACTCAACGGCTATGATCGCTTTTATCAGGCCGCAGGCCGCTTCCAGGAAATTGCGGCCAAGAGCGGACAACAAGTCACTCCGCCCGGATTAGATCAATATTGGGGCGACCAACCCTTTACGGTTGGCCCTGTTTATGTTGGCGCTTTCGTTTGTTTCCTCTTTATCTTTGGCCTCTTCTTCGTGCGTGGGCCTTTGAAGTGGGCACTTTTGGCTTCCACCGTGCTTTCTTTCCTCTTCGCGTGGGGCCATAACAATCCCGCCTTTACCAATTTCTGTATCGATCATCTGCCGCTTTACAATAAATTCCGCACGCCCAGTTCGGCACTCGTCGTGGCTGAGTTTGCCATTCCTTTGTTGGCCATGTTAGCTTTGGCCCGCCTGATTAAAAGTCCCGCCGACGTCTTCGGAACAAAGCGCGGCAAAATTGCTTTTTCCGTCGCTTCAGCCCTTACGGCCGGCCTCTGCCTGCTTTTGTGGCTATTCCCGAGTCTTGCGGGCGATTGTATCAGCGCGAAAGACGATGCCGCACTTACCGCGATGGGTTCTGCCTTAGGCTTCGACTTTGTCAATAGTTACCGCGGCGCAATTTCCGATATGCACCACGCCATTTTGGCCGCGTCAGCTTTGCGTTCGCTCCTTATTATATTGGTAGGTATCGGCCTCTTGTGGCTTTATTTGCGCGGTATGATCAAGTCTTGGATGCTTTGCGTTGGCCTGTTTGTCGTTTGCCTCTTTGATTTGTGGCAAGTCGACAAACATTACCTCAACGACGCCTCCTTTACCGATCCCGTACAAATGCAAACGTTGACCCCGTCCGCGGCCGAAGACGTCGTGCGCAAGGATAAAACCGACTTCCGCGTATTGAACCTCAGCGAGGGTAATCCGTTTAACGAGACGAGCAACCGCACGGCCTACTTCTTCCAGAGCATAGGTGGTTACAATGCTGCCAAGTTGCACCGCTATCAAGACCTGATCGACCGCTGCTTGAACGATGAGTTGCAAGGCTTCTTAGGCGCAGTCAATATGGCGGGTGGCGATATGCAGCGCGTTCCTGGCGATAGTTTGGCGCCGGTTTTGAATATGCTCAACGCAAAATGGATCATCTTCGGCGCACAAGCCGGTCAGGCCCTTCAGAATCCTTATGCTAACGGCAATGCTTGGTTCGTGACCGACGTGAAATATGTCGACACGCCCGATGCAGAGATGGCTGCCCTCAAGCGTTTGGATACGAAGCATGCAGCCGTGGCCGACAAGCGCTTCCGCGCCGCACTTGACGGCTCGCCTTTAGGCACCGGCAGCGTTCGTCTGACGCAGCGCAAGCCAAATGAAGTGCGCTACGAAGTGACCAGCGATAAGGGCGGTTTGATCGTATTTAGCGAAATCTACTATCCCGGCTGGAAGGCCACGGTCGACGGTCAGCCCGTCGAGATTGGCCGCGTCAACTACTTGCTGCGCGCCTTGAAAGTCTCGGCCGGCAAGCATCTTGTGGTGATGGAATATCGCCCGACGAGCATTTCCGTGACAGAAGCGATTGCTTTCAGCGCCATCGCTGTGATTTTTGTTCTCCTGCTGCTCATCGCCTTACGCTTACGTCGCAAGCGCCAGGCCGAAGCGAAAGATTAAACGCGCAGCAGGGGGTAAAAGCCCTTGCTGCCGACGCAGATAAACAAGCGAAAAGCCGAGTTTGCTTCAAGCAAACCCGGCTTTTTATATGCCCAATGATGAAACGGGAAGAGCGGCCAACTAATCTTGCTATACTTGTTCCGCTTCCTTTTGGCGCTTTTTCTTAACCAGCATTTCCACGAATGAGCGTTCGGCCATGAAAGACGAGCGCACGAGCGGCGAACTCTCGGCACTGTCGAATCCTAAGTTGAGCGCGTAATCTTTATATGCCGCAAATTGATCAGGGTGTACATATTCTTTGACGTCAACTTGCGTCGGACCGGGCTGCAAGTACTGTCCGATCGTAATCATACGGCAACCCGCAGCGTGTGCATCCCGCAGGAGTTCCTCCACCTCTTCCGGCGTTTCGCCTAAGCCCAGCATAATGCCCGTTTTGGCCAAAAATCCGGCGGCCGCCACTTCCTGCAAGACGCCCAAACTGTTCTCATACGTCGCCCTGCTGCGGATAGACGGCGTCAGGCGGCGCACGGTTTCCAGATTGTGGCCTACAATGTCCGGTCGCGCCTCTAATACAGTGCGTAGCTCCTCGCCGCGATAGTCCGGAATCAAGACCTCAATCACCACATCCGGATTGGCAGCTCGTATGGCGCGAATCGTCGCAGCCCAGTGGCCCGCCCCCTTGTCGGGGAGGTCATCGCGGTCGACGGAAGTTATCACACAATGTTTTAGCTCCATCAGCCGGATGCTGCGCGCCACTTTTTCCGGTTCTTCCGGTTCGGGCGGAAGCGGTCGGCCCGTAAGCGTGGCGCAGAAGCGGCAGGCCCGCGTACAGCGGTCGCCGAGAATCATAAACGTAGCCGTACCACATTTCCAGCAGTGCCCTTTATTCGGACATTTTCCGCTGGAGCAAATCGTATGCAGTCCGTTTTCCTCTACCGTTTTTTCGACGAAGCTAAACTTTTCTCCGCCTTCTATCTTGCTATAGAGCCAGCGCGGTTTGCGCAGATAGCTCCCGCGTTTTATTTTGTCGTGTTCCATTTCTCTAAATATACGCTTGTAAATTACCAAGCTTGGATAAGTCTTGCAAAGATACATTATTTTTTACGTTCTGCTCAAACTCCCCGCCGATAAAGTGTGGCTACAGTTGCCGGCGTGGCGTTTGCCGGGAGGCGCAGTTTGTTTTTCCTTGCTGACAGGCCGCCAACGACTCGTCAATGTCGCGACGCTGCATCGTTTGCTGCCACCAAACTATGGTTTGCTGCCGCCAAACCATAGTATGCTCCCACCAAACGATGGTTTGCTCCCAGCAAACGATCGCTGGTGGCTGCATTTTCGATTCATTATCAAACTATACAAGTCCACAAATCGCAGCGTTTGCAGGGCCGGTTGCAACCTTTTCCGCGCCGCCGCAGACGGTTTTCTTCGCCAATACTTTGTCCGCGTTCATAAGACGATGCTGATGCGCTGTCGTCCCGCTTCGGCCGACGCCTTGGCGCGAAGAAAAGAGAGAAAGAATTGGTCGTGTTGTGTGCTTTACCTAACTTTGAAGGCTGAATGGTAGACATGTTAGCATACGAGTTTTTCAGAAATGCCCTCCTTGGCGGCTTGCTCGTCAGCATCCTTTGCGCGATGGTCGGCACTTACGTCGTCACGCGCCGCATGGTGATCGTTGGTGGCGGCATGGCCCACGCTTCGCTCGGCGGCGTGGGATTGGGTGCTTATCTGGGCTTCTCTCCGCTGCTGGGTGCCGCGCTTTTTGCCGTATTTTCCGGTTATAGCATTGATTTTCTCAGTCGGCGCAATGTGCGCGAGGACGCGGCCATCGCCATGCTTTGGACGCTCGGTATGAGTCTGGGCATCTTGTTCGCCTATCTCACGCCCGGCTTTATGACCGATTTGCCCTCCTATCTTTTCGGCAATATCCTCTTCATCACGCACGAAGATCTTTGGCTCCTGCTCCTGCTCGTGGTTGCCGTAGGCCTGTTCTTCGGCCTCCTGCTTACGCCCATCGTCACCATAGCCTATGATCGCGATTTCGCCGTCACGCAGGGCTTGCCCGTCAGATGGATCGAGGCCTTGATGATCCTGTTTATGGCGCTCACGCTCGTCGTTTCGCTGCGTATGGTTGGGATCGTGTTGGTCATATCTTTGCTGTCAGTGCCGCAACAGACGGCCGCCATCTTCTGCCGCACGTTTCGCAGCATGATGCTTTGCGCCGGTCTCTTTGCCTTTTCCGGTATCGTTTGCGGCTTATGGGTCGCCGCTCTGCAAAATCTGCCCGGCGGGGCGTGCATTACGATCTGCATGATCCTGCAATACGGACTTTGTCGCTTCATCAAAGCAATAAAAACAAGGAAAATAAGTTAGTATAGTCATCAACCCTCGTTGTTCGTAAGGTGAAAAAGATTATAGCGCTCTTGATATTGGTCGTTCTTCTCGTTGGATGCTCAACGAAGGAGAACACGGCAAGCACGCGTTTTTGGCAATCCTTTACGACGAAATACAATACCTATTATAATGGGCACGAAGCCTACAAAGAGGGCTTGCAATCAAAGGAAAATACGAACAAAGACAATTATACCAAACTCCTGCCCGTATTTCTCGTGGGTAATGAAGCCTCGCGAAGTGCCGGGAGCGGGCAGTTTGACGTTACCATTGAGAAGTGCGAAAAAGCGATTCGAACCCATTCGATCAAGCGTAAGCCCGTCTTGAATGCCAACAAGACCCGCACGCCGGAAATGAAGGCTTACTTGAAGCGTAAGGAGTTTAACCCCTTCCTCAAAAATGCTTGGTTGCTGATGGGCAAGGCGCAGTTTCAGAAAGGCGACTTCCTTGAGGCTGCATCTACCTTCTCTTACATCACACGCTTATACGCAGCCGAGCCGATTGTGGCCAACGAAGCTCGCTTATGGATGGCGCGCTGCTATGCCCAACTCGATTGGTTCTATGATGCGGAGGACGCGCTCAATCGCCTGCACCGCGACTCTATACCCGGACGCTTGCAGCGCGAGGTTGAGACGACGCAGGCTGATCTCCTCTTGCGCCAAGCGCGCTATGCGGAGGCCTTGCCGCGACTCCGACTTGCTGCAAAGCGTGAACCGCGCCGCTTACTTAAAGCTCGCCTCTACTATTTGTTGGGCCAACTCTGCCGGCAGCAGGGCCGCAACGACGAAGCCTATAAAGCCTTGGGGCGCTGCATTAGTTTGAGTCCGCCTTACGAATTAGCCTTCAACGCCCGCATTCTACAGACTGAAGTGGTCGCTTTTCAAGCCCTCCCTGTCGGCCAATCGGATTCGCTCCGCAGTCCGTCAGACCGCCTTCCAGCGATTAGTACACGCGCCGCTTCGGAAGGGATGATCAGACGCCTCCGCTCAATGGCGCGGGCCGATAAGAACAAAGATTATCTCGACCAAGTTTATTATGCAATGGGCAATATCTACTTGGCTCGACGCGATACGACAGCTGCGATCACGGCGTATGAACATGGGCGAACGAAAGCGACGAAAGCGGGACCTGAAAAGGGATTGCTCTTGCTGCGACTCGGCGAATTGTATTGGGATCGTGAGCGCTTCGACTTGGCGCAAGGGTGCTACACGGAGGCACTTGCGTTGATAGATAAAAAAGGTGCGGACTACGAACTGACAGAAAAGCGCACGAAGGTTTTGGACAAACTCGTGCCGCATACGAGTGCGATACAGTTGCAGGATAGTTTGCAGGCCTTGGCCGTAGCTCCGGAATCAGAGCGCAATGCTGCGATAGACCGCGTCATAACTGCCTTGAAAAAGAAAGAAGCCGCGGAGCGCCGCGAACAAGCTGAGGCAGAACGGCAGCAGGATGGGGGATCGGATTTTGCAAGTGAAACGCCGTTGCGGCCGAGCTTAAGGCGCTCGACGCAGAGTCAGGCCTTCTATTTTTATAATCCGATGCTCGTGGCGCAGGGTAAGCAAGATTTCGCGCGGCAATGGGGCCGGCGTAAGAATGAAGACTATTGGCGCCGCTCGCAAAAGGCCGCCGGTGCTTTCCTTGGGCCCAACGGCGAAGTGAATCCAAATGCCGACAGTTTGAGTCAGGCTGCTGATTCCCTGGCTGCGGATACGGACGAACAAAAACTAAAACCGGAGGACGATCCACACAATCGGGCGTATTATCTAAAGCAACTTCCTTTCACGGAAGAGGCAAAGGAGGCCTCAAACTTAATCTTGCAGAACGCGCTCTACAATGCCGGCGTCATTGAGAAGGATGATTTGACCGATTTTCCTTTAGCTGCGCGTACGCTGGAGCGACTTGTGCGCCACTATCCTAAGTTTGATCGCTTGCAGGACGCTTATTATCAGCTCTATCTCTTGTATATGCGCTGGCAGAAGCCGCTTGAGGCTGAGCAATACAAACGTCTGCTCGTCGAAAACTTCCCTGACAGCACGATAAGCAAGCGCTTGCAAGATCCAAACTATTTGCACGACGCGCAATTTGCGGTGCAGTTGGAAGATTCCTTGTATGCCGCTACTTATAATGCGTATCGAAAGGGCGATTTCGCGACAGTCGGCGCTAACTTCGAACGCTCGACGCAGAAATATCCGGATGGGGCAAACCGCGACAAGTTCTTGTTTGTTCAGGCTTTGACGCGCTTGAACCGAGGCGAATACAAATCGGCTGAAGACGCGTTGTCGACGCTCGTCAAGCAGTATCCGAAGAGCGAACTTCAACCTATGGCGGAACAAATCGTGAAAGGCCTGCAAGCCGGTCGAAAAGTTGGATCCGGCGGTATGGACTTCGGCGGCCTATGGGCGCTTCGTAATGCGCCGAACGACTCTTTGAGCGCGACGAAAAACGGAAAGGCGCCTACGTTTAATGGGAACCGACGCGCCAACTTCTTGTTCTTGGTGGCTTATGTCAGAGATTCGCTCGACGACAACCGTTTGTTGTACGATTTAGCCCAGTTCAATTTCTCTAATTTCTACGTTCGCAATTTCGATATATCGAAGCAAAATATGGCGCTCTACGCCGGCGAGCTCTACAACTTGAAAGGCAAGAACGCGGAGAAAGAACGCAGTCGCGTACTCAACGTTGTTACCTTCTCCGTAAGCGGATTTAGAAGTTTTGATGAGGCGCACCGCTACGCGCAAAGCGTATTCAAGTCGCCGGCATTGGCTAACCAGTTGCGTCGTGCCCACGTCTATCTGATTTCAGACGAGAATTTAGCGCTGATACCTCGTGTCTTCAGCTTCGTAGACTATCAGCGGTTCTACGACAAGGCGTTTGCGCCGCTTAAGCTCAATACTGATTTGCCGCTGGATGAGAATTATGCGCCCGGCAGTCAGCGTTATGAAGACAAGATCAATCCGATCTATCCTAAAGTTGTGAAACAGACGGACCAAAAAGATAGTTTGCAGACTGCAAAACCCGGTTTGCCGACCGAAAAAGTCGATTCCGTTGCGACCAAGCCTGTAATTATCTCCGATACAGATAAGAGTTATCCCGAGAAAGACGACGTTAATTCTGTTGAGAGGGCGTCGAAGAAGGAGGCGCGTCAGGTAGAACATGAGCAGAATCAAACAGAGCCGTCGAAGGATAAGGCTGAGCAAAAACAGGATAGGCAAGAGCCGTCGAAGGATAAGGCTGAGACCACGAAGGATAAGACCGAACCCGCTAAGGATAAGACCGAACAAAAGCAAGATAAGCAAGAGCCAGCTAAGGACAAGACTGATCCGCAGCAGGACAAGGCCGAACCTGCTAAGGATAAGACTGAGCAAAAGCAAGATAAGCAAGAGCCGACGAAGGATAAGCAAGAGGCCGATCCGAAGGCTGAACCCACGAAGCAGAAGCAAGAACCGACGCCTCCGCCACCGCCTGTCGTTCCCGAAGATGACGATTCCTATCCCGATGATCCGCCCGCGAAGACGGAGAAACCCGTAAAGCAGGAAGAAGAACAACAACCGGCTAAAGAACCGGCTAAGCAACAGCCGGCGAAGCAGCAAAAGAAGGGTACGCCGACAAAGAAGACGCCTGCCAAGACTAAGCCGCAGCAGCCTGCAAAGCAAAAGACGACCGATCCGACGCAAAAGAAAGAGACCAAGAACCAAGATAAACAGTCTGAAACGCCGAAAAAGGATACTCCGCAAAAGGAAAATCCACAAAAGCAAGAAGACGATGGCGAATGGTATCCCGCATAGCAATCACAAACTAAAGAGACGAGATATGAATAATCAGTATGTTGTAGGTATGGGTGAAGTTCTTTTCGATCTTCTCCCCGCCGGCGCCGCCTTAGGTGGCGCTCCCGCCAACTTTGCTTACCACGCCCGCCAACTGGGGCTGCGTAGCTGCGTCGTAAGTGCTTTGGGTGATGATGACTTAGGCCGCCTGGCTCAACAATTGCTGGCTGATAAAGGCTTAGAGGTCAGTTTGCAGATCGTACCCTTCCCAACCGGAACCGTCGAGGTCTCGCTTGATGAAGCGGGCGTCCCCTCTTACCAGATCTTTGAGGGCGTGGCGTGGGACAACATCGCCTTTACGCCCAGTTTGAAGGAGTTGGCGCGCGATACCGTCGCATTCTGTTTTGGCAGTCTCGCACAGCGTAGCGATGTATCTCGGCGCACGATCAACCGCTTCTTGGAAGAAATGCCCGTGGAGAGTTGCAAAATTTTCGATATCAACCTTCGCCAACACTTCTACAGTGCCGGCGTTCTCGAAAGTTCGCTTAGGGCCTGCAATATCTTAAAGATCAACGATGAGGAACTTGAAATCGTGTCCCATTTGTTCCAATTGAAAGGCTGCATAGCTGAACGTTGTCGCCAGTTGGCCGAGCATTTCTCTATCAAGATCGTCGTTTTGACTTGCGGCATCCAAGGTAGTTACGTCTTTACGGCCGGCGACGAAAGTTTTCTTCCCACCCCCTGCATAGAAGTGGCTGATACGGTAGGCGCCGGCGACTCCTTTACCGCCGCCTTTGTCGCTTCCTTCCTTTGCGGACGCGACATCCACTTCGCCCATCGCTTGGCTGTCGACGTCTCCGCCTTTGTTTGCACGCAGCATGGTGCAATGCCCATTTTGCCGGAGAAGATTCGCACCTGCTTAAAATGAAATACAACTGCCTTTAGTGGCAGGTTTTTATGCTGCCGACTGCATTTCATCAAGCCGCATCTATGGCGCGCCTCTCGCACGCCTTACGCATAATCACCTCTTCGCGTTTGATGATCGCAGTATCGTTAAAGCGGCCTACGTTTCAGTGAAAATGTAGGCCGCTGCTTTGTTTACGTACTGCACTGTTTTGATCTGCGCGTGCGCACCTTTGGCTTTTGGCGGGCAAAGATCGGCTCTGCAGGTTTTTTATCACGAGCGCAAACCTTTTTTGTCGTGAGCGCAAACCTTTTTTCTCACGAGGTGAAGCCTTTTTTGTCGTGAGAAAAAACTGCCTGCGCCAACTTTTCGCGCGGTCAATGATGATGCGCGGCGGTGCAAAATGGAAATGTTGTGCGTTGAAAATCAGTTTGCCACTTCCCTAAAAAAGACGGAAGCATAGACCGTTCGTGTTTTTTCGGGGCGTGATGACACTTCGCGGTAGTGCCGCCAAGCAGAGGCTTCACATTTCAGGACAGCCTCTTGTTTGATTGGGTTGGGAAGGGGAGTGTGAGGACCGGCTTTGTCGGTAGGCAGGCTTAAGATTTTGCCGATTGATTGCCAGAAGGCGGGAGATCTGCAGCGGTCGGCGCCGATTGAGCCTCAGCAGACGACAGAGGCTTTGGCGTGATGGATTGCAAGAAGCGGCGCACGTCGGCTTGCACACGGAGGTAAGCCGGGCAGGTCGTGTAGCCCGCCTGTCGCCTCAGCACATCTTCAATCGGGAGTATGCTGTGGCGATAACCGGCGAGTTCGTTTTGCTCTTGCGTATAATGTACGGCCAAACGGTGGATTTCGCGCTCCCGCTCCTTACGTAGCGTGTCGCAAATGCCTTGCAAGAGTGGCGCAACGACACCTTCAAACAAATCGTGGCCACGCATATATAAATATGTATGGTCTTCGTCTAAGCCTAAGCGCTCCAACTCCTCAGATAATGGTTTGTAGGTGGATTTTGCTTCGGGAAACTGCTGCTGCAAACGGGCTATTTTTGCGTTGACTCTGCGACGTAAGGCTGCGATTGTGCGCTCGGGGTGAAAATAGTCGAGACGCGTGAGCATCACGATGTGATAAAAATCGAGCATAGAAAACTGCGGGTAATAGCCGGTGCGATAACACCAGATGTTCCATACGAACAAGGGATAAATAGCCCGTGAATAGTCGGTCAGGAAAGCCTCGAAGTCGAAGAGATGGTGGTCGTTGAGTGTGGCCATAACGCAAGCTGCGTGGAGCGAAGGCGCATAGCATTGATAGTTTTCAATAGCATAGACGTAGGTATGAAAGACATAAGGATTGGTACACAGGATTCTTGAGGTAAGCGTTGCGCCCTGCAGGGCATAATCATAGTCGGCATCGACGCAGGCTATCATATACTTACCCAATTGCGGCCCCAGCTCGTTTTGCAGTACGGTCTTCTTGCCCTTGCGCAAAGAGGAGCGCGAGGGGAGCATAATCTCAAAATAATATTGCTCGCTCTCGAGCGGCTGTAGCAGGTTTCGCCAGAAGCTGACATCGTCGAAACTTTCGACATAAGCAATGATCCTGCGCCGGCGGTGCTTGCCGTCGAGGCGATTCATTGCTGCAATGTAGTCGGAATTAAGATTGCGCGAAAGACGTTTGGCCATAAAGTATTCAGTAAGAGGAGTAACAGGACGTGACGATGGGGTTGTTACTGCTTATGTCCGTTGAGCGTAATGTCGGATACTTCCGTGACGGCATCCTGCCAACCATCCATGATCACGGCGGGCGAGTGTGTGGTCAGGATAATCTGCGCTCGCGGATTTAGTTCGCGTACGAGGGAGATCAATTGCTTTTGCCACTCGAAGTGTAAACTGGCTTCGGGTTCGTCCATAAAGAATACGTAGGGCCGGCGGTCCTCCGTCAGGGCCGTTAAGAGGATGAGAAGAATCTGCTTTTCGCCGCTGGATAAGACGTAGGGCGAGAGCGTCTCGTCGTATTGCTGAAATTGCAGTTCGTTGCTTTGTCGGTCTATCGTTTTCCCCGTTTCTGCAAACAAATCATCAATCATGTCTTGGAAGCGCGTCTTGATCTTTGCGGCTTCTTCTGCCTCTTGGCGCGCTTCGGGGCTGCCCTTGGTGAGCAAAGCTATCATTCGGTTGCCCACATTTACCTGGTAGTCGAGATAACGCCGCTGCAAGAGGTATAATTGCCAATCAAGCTCGGTCCAAAGCTTTTGGTCCGTGATCTTGGAAAGTGCCTCGCTCTGCACGATCTGGCGATCAAAACTGCGAATCAGGTCATAGCGGACGCTGTCGGCGCTTTGTGGATGAAAATCAATGCGCACGCCTTGTCGCGTGACGTGTTGCAGTTCGCCCGTTTGCGGCGCTTCGTGCAGATAATGCACGAGTTTGTTGAGGATCGTGCTCTTTCCTTCGCCGTTTCTTCCGCTTAAGACGTTTACATCCGGACGCAAGGTCCAAACAATGTGCTTCCTGCCGCTCCAAAGGCTGGTGATGTCTACTTTTTTTATGTATTCGGCGTATTTCATAATAGATTTTGTTGCAGAATTGTGGGTCAATGGCTCTTCTCTGTTTGATTTTAAGCCCTCAAAGCGAAGATACGAGTTTTTTTTGTCGTTGTAAAGTTTTTAGATGGAAAAACAAAGAAAGATTTTTAATGCGTGCCCATTTCTCATTCATCAGTCATATTCTTCAAAAAGAAACTGCGAGCTGTAAAATGTTTTTGTATTTTTGCCACTTAAACATAAATTTCTACACGCTCAGTAAAGCCTGATTAGTTATATGAAAAGAATAGTGTCCTTACTTCTGCTGCTTTCTGCTTTCTTAATGGTGCAGGCGCAACGCTATCAAGTACAAGGGTCGGTCGAAAATGCGCAAACGATGGCCAAACTCCCTTATGTTTCGATCTCAATTTTGCAGCAAAGCGACAGCGCCTTTGTCAGAGGTGCACTGACGGATAGCCTTGGGCAGTTTGTAATCCATATGGATCAGCCCGGAAGTTATCTCGTGCGGTTTAGTTATACGGGCTACGAAGAGGCACTTCGCTACATTACGATCAATGATCACAACGAAACGGCTGATTTGGGCATCATAAGTATGAAGACGGAGGAGAATACGCTCGCGGCAGCCATAGTTTATGGACGCTCAGCCCGTATGCAGCAGATCGGAGATACGACGCAGTTTAACGCTTCCGCATATCGCACGCCGACAGGCTCGACCGTCGAAGCGCTGGTCAAGCAGTTGCCGGGTGTAAGCGTGAGCGACGATGGCACCATTCGATGGAACGGAAAAACAGTCAAGCAATTCTTACTCAACGGTAAGGACTTCTTTAAAGGAGATACGAAAACGGTGATGAAAAATCTGCCGACGGACATCGTGGGCAAGATTAAAGCGTATGACAAAAAGAGCGACTACGCCCAACAAACGGGAATAGACGACGGAGAAGAGGTGACGGTGCTGGATATTTCGACTAAGAAGGCGCTCAACGATTCTTGGATTACAAATGTTGATCTTGGAGCCGGGAATCACGGACGCTATTCGGATCGTTTGTTTGCTACGCGCTTTACGGATAACAGCCGAATCTCGCTCTTTAGCAGCCTGAACAACACAAATGACCAAGGCTTCGGCGGCCCGCATTCGTTTGGCGGGAATAAAGGCTTGACGGCTTCAAAAATGGTCGGCCTCGACTTTTATTGGGACAACAAGATAGAGCAACAAAAAGCAGGGCACTTTGAAGTAGAAGGAAATGTGCGCTATTCGCATCGCGACGTAGACTTAAATTCTATTACTTCGACGGAAAATTTCCTGACTTCGGGCGGAACAAGCTCTTTCGTAAATGGAAATCAACACAGCTACAGCCACACCAACAGCTTCTGGGCTAATGCTGAGTTGCGTTGGAACCCGGATTCATTGACGTTTATTGGAATAGAACCCGGTTTCAGCCATAATGCAACCCGCAACAACGGCAAATCGCGCTCGGCAACGTTTAATAAGAATCCGTACACTTTCGCCGGCGTCGAGAATCCGCTTGATTCTATCTTTAGCAATCACAATACAATCCTGACCCCCATTGCTGTCAACCGCAACTTCTCGGAAACGTTCAGCCACGGCAATACAAATACCGCCAATCTTGAGCTTCATCTCGTTCGGCGCTTTGCTCGCAAGGGACGCAACGTGAATTTGCGCTTGAATGGTGAATATACGCACGCCAATAGCAAGCGTTTCAACGTTTCAGATATTACTTATTATACCGGAAAGCCCGCTAGTTTCCTCAACCAATACGAAACCTCGCCGACCGAGAGCTATGGCTACAGCGCCCGTTTCGGTTACGTAGAGCCTTTAGGCAAGAATTGGTACGCCCAAGTGCGTTATGAATATTCTTATAAGTACCAAGATGGTCGCAGATCCCTCTACGACTTGGATAAACTTGACCCGCTGACTTACGGGAACGCAAACGCTTACCCGCGCCTTGGCACTTTGCCGACCGATGCGCAGATTTTAGAAACCGTGCGCGATTTAGACAACAGCCAGTATGCCACCTACCGCTACTTCAACAATAGCGTAGATTTGGATCTTCGATATGATACGAAGAATATTCGCTTCCATGCCGGTGTTTCTTTCGATCCGCAGCGCACGAAGATGCAATACACCCGCCCAAGTCAGATTGATACCCTCATAACCCGCTCTGTCTTCAACGTTTCTCCGACCTTGCGCTTCCGTTATCGCATGTCCAAGACCAATTCTATCGACATCCGTTACCGCGGTAAAGCCGGTCAGCCGTCAATGACCAATTTGCTCGACGTCGTCGACAATTCCGATCCGCTTAATATCTTGATGGGTAATCCCGGCCTCAAGCCCTCTTGGACCAATACCTTGCGTGCGTCCTATTATGGTTATAATCCGGCGCGCCAAGCCGGCATTATGGCCCACCTATCCTTTGCACATACGACCAATTCCATCAGTACGCGCGTCATCTACAACGATGCTACGGGTGTGCGCTACTCACGTCCGGAGAACATAAACGGCAGTTGGGACTTAGATGGTACGTTTATCTACAACTTTAGTTTTGGCAAGAACAAACAATTCTCCTTAAGCACCTTCACCGACGTTGAATTCCGCAACGACGTGGGCTTCATTAGTCGCATCAGTTCTCCCGCTTTGGCGCCCACTTTGTTTCAATCGCTGCTGCGTCCGGCTGCTTCTCTGAAAGCCAACCCGCGTGCATCCTATTATAATAGTGTGTTCGACTCTACGCCGGCTGTTAAAAATTCCGCGCGGAGCTTAGATATTCGTGAGGACCTCAATTTTACGTATCGCGCCTCCTTCTTTGATATCGGCTTAATCGGCACTTTAGACTACGATCATACGCGCAATTCGCTTCAGACGGCCGGTAATCTGAGCACTTGGTTGTACGCTTACGGCCTTTCGGGCAATATTTCCTTGCCTTGGGGTATGACTGTTTCTTCCGACATCCAAATGAGCAGTCGCCGCGGCTATGTTGATCGCGCGATGAATACAAACGAGTTGTTGTGGAACGCACAAATCGCTCAGAGCTTCTTGCGCGACAAGTCCTTGACCCTAAGCGTGCGTTTTTATGATCTACTTCACCGGCAAAGCAACGTGAGTCGGAGCGTCACAGCTCAAATGCGGCGCGACTCTTGGACCAATTCCGTCAACTCTTACTTTATGATTAACCTCAGCTATCGCTTGAATATCTTCAACGGCAAGGTCGGTAGCCGCGAGAAAGGCGAAGGCGGCCGTCGTCGCGGCGAGTTTCCCGGTCCGCCTCCGGGCGGATTCGGCGGCGGACGTCGCCATTAAGCTTGCTTGCAGCGCAAGTGTCGACACATTATATAATATAAGGAGGGCTTTTGAGGCTCTCCTTATTTGTTTAGAACCGAAGGCGCAAAAACCGGCGCAGTATAGAAAATCACCATAAAGGAAGAATAAATCCTTAAAAATTTCCCTGTTTTCGCCGAAATTCGTATTTTTGCACCGCTTTTCCCGCGCCCACTATCCGGAATCAAAGTGGCCGGACACGACGTGAGGAACCGACATATCAACAAATAAATCCTACAAAACAATGGTCGATTTAATCAAAGTTGCAGAAGAAGCTTTTGCTGCGCAGCAAGAAAGGCCGTCTTTCAAAGCCGGCGACACAGTAACCGTAGCATACAAAATTGTCGAGGGTAACAAAGAACGTATTCAGTTGTATCGCGGTGTTGTTATCAAAATCAAGGGTCACGGCGACAAGAAGCGCTTTACCGTTCGCAAAATGTCAGGTACGGTAGGTGTAGAGCGTATTTTCCCGATGGACTCTCCCAGCATTGACCGCATTGAAGTCAATAAGATTGGTAAAGTACGCCGTGCGAAACTCTACTATCTGCGCAAGCTCACAGGTAAGAAGGCACGTATCCGCGAAAAACGTACCAACCTTACAGACGTTAAGAAATAAAAGTGCTCAACAACGACGATATAAGCCACGGCATCCGCAAGGGTTTTTGCCGTGGCTTAATTTTTGTTGCTACTCTCCGAAGGCTGCCGGCCACCATCTCACTTTTGCACGAGCAGAAGTGCTTCCTGAAGTAAAAAATCTGCTTCCTGCACAGATTTTTTAGGAAATAGTTTGCGCAAAACGGAAAAACCAGTATCTTTGCACTACTTTTCCAAGCGGGAAGAGTTATTATGGTGCATGTAGTTCAGTTGGTTAGAGCGTCAGATTGTGGTTCTGAATGTCGTGGGTTCGAGTCCCATCTTGCACCCTTTTAAAGGAGTCAGCCGCGCGTTGCCTCCTTTTTTGTGTCCCCTCGTTTCTTTTTCTTTACTCGCCCGGTCCTCTTTTTAAGGCTCGTCTGCGACCCATCAAGGTTGCCCAAACGTCCGCTTCCCCCCTCTCGGTATGGCGGAAGATCGAAAGGTTGCCAATGACGCGGCGCAATGGGTTGTCGGCTGACCGGCGCCTTATGCTTCTCCTTGTTTTTCGTGCTCCTTCGTCCCCATGATCACTCAGCAGACAAGGTAGTTACAGGCGCGAATATTCCACTGCCGAGGTTTTTTATCGTGAGGTGAAACCTTTTTTCTCACGAGCGCACACCTTTTTTATCGTGAGATGAAGCCTTTTCTCTCACGATAGCAAGCGCCACAACTCCTTTTTCGCCACTTGCAGGGCTTTGTCTGCGCCGTATTTTTCCGGTTATTAAAGTCTATTATCGCACCTTCGTTTTTGCGCTGTGTCATTTTCGGCTTGCCAAGCCCAAACTTCCGCATCATGGCCAAGCGGGAAGTATGCGCCGCCGCGCCGTGCGGGTTGATATTTAGACCTGTCTTCCCCTTATCCCCAAATGCGGCGTGTAATCGAAGGACAAAAGAAAAAGGAATTTCGGCCATTGTGCCGAAATTCCTTTTTACTGCCCATCAAAGTCTAATATATCCGTCTTTGTCTTTGCACCCTAATCTTGTTCGGGTGAGATGATTTCTTCTACTTTGTCAACGATCAGTTGGGGCAAAATGTCGCGTAGACAGCGAAAATCGCCATATCGACACGGCGCATTGCCGAAGATGGAGCAGGGGCGGCAATGCAAGTCTTGTTGTACTACGTTTTCCTCCGCTTGATGATAGCCCATAAAGCCGGCAAACGGGTGCGTCTGCCCCCAAATGCTAACTACCGGACAGCCTACGAGCGAGGCCAGATGCATATTGCCGGAGTCCATCGAAACCATAGCGTTTAGTCGCGCCATCAATTGCAGTTCTGCGCCCAATCCTTTCAGTATGTCGCATACGAAAACCAATCTTTCAAAGCCTTTGCCCCAAGTTGGGCGTAGCATTTCCATCTCCTTCTTGCTGCCAAAGACGAACAAGCGCCCGTGGGGATGCGACTCGAAGTAGAGCTGCACGACCTCCGCCATTTGCTCTAAAGGGTAAACTTTTCCCTCGTGGGCTGCAAAGGGCGCAAGGCCCAGCCAAGGTTCGTGCCGGATGTCGGTGGAGAATGGGAAAGGGAGATGTAGCGCGTCGCCACCCAACTTTAAGCGTTCAAAGTTGAGCTTTACGGGCAGGCCGAGGCGCGCTAAGGTTTCCGCATAAAGCGCAAACGAGGTGGGTAGTGGGCGAAAGATTTTGTGCTCCACGAGCAGGCGCTTCTCGCGTCGGTGCTTGTCGATCACGGCTAAGTGCTTGCCGCGCAAACGTAGAAAACAACGCAGGATTTTTGTGCGTAAGACGTCGTGCAAATCGGCCACGGCATCGCAATCTTGAAAAGGCGTTGTGTGCGAGAGTTGCCATAGGCCGCGCAGACCGCGATATGTTTTGCGAATGTCGGCTCCGAAGAATTGCACATTGGGCGCTATGTGCTCGAAAAGCGGGGCAAGGAAAGGCTGCGAGGCAACGGTAATCTGCATTTGCGGATACTGCGCAGCCAAGGACGCGACAACCGGAACGGTCATCGCGACATCGCCCAAGGCGGAAAAACGCAAGATCAGCAGGCGACGAGGATGCTTAACTACCGACGAGGCAGGCATAGTGCAAAGTGGGTGGGTGGGGCAAACTTTTATTTGCCTTTTGCGCCGTAGAGTATGGGGTTGGTTGCCGGATCGTTGTACATCTTCATCTGTTTGTAGAGCTTCATGTACTTACGCCCTTCGGCAATGTCCGTGAGTAAGGTATCGAGTGCACCGCTCAAATCCTGCTTTTGCTCGCGCAAGACGGCCAGTTTCGCTTGGCAACGCTCGCGGTGTGCAGCATCGGCTTCCTGACGCGAAGCCTGCTCCTCCATATGGTAGATCTTGAGGTAGAGGATGCTGAGTCGATCCACGGCCCACGCCGGCGTTTCGGTGTTGAGTGTAGCCCCATCAAGCGGGTGCACATCCTTGTACGTCTCCAAAAAATAATGATCGATCTGCTCCACAAGGTCGGTGCGGTCCTGATTACTCTTGTCAATTCGGCGCTTGAGCGCGAGCGCCTCAACCGGATCTATGTTCGGGTCGCGTATAATGTCCTCCATGTGCCACTGCACTGTGTCGATCCAGCACTTACGATAGAGGGCGGCTTCGATCGTATTGACCGGGTGAGGATTTACAAAGTCTGCGTCTATATTATCTGTCTTATGGTAGTCGTCAACCGCGGTGCGGAAGATTCCCCAAGCCTTTTCGGTGAATGTCATAGGGCACTAAGCGTATAATATGTTTTATTGGAATAAATCTGCATTTATCAAGATGAAGCAAAGTTACGTTTTTTAATGAACAGCTCAAAGTTTGGGACTTCTTATTCGCTACTTAAGCACGTATTTACGCCAGTCTGTCGGAATTAGAGCCTACATACGCAGTTTGTCCTTCAAATATTGCGCCGTATACCCCTTGCCGAGTTTCACCAGTTCTTCAGGTGTGCCTGCGCCGACCAGATATCCGCCGTCGCGTCCGCCTTCCGGTCCGAGATCAATCACATAGTCGGCACACTTGATTACGTCTAAGTTGTGCTCCACGATGAGGATGCTGTGCCCTCGCCCGACTAAGGCATTGAAAGCCTTAAGTAGGGTGTGAATATCGTGGAAGTGGAGGCCCGTAGTCGGCTCGTCGAAGATAAAGAGCGTAGGCTCACTGCGCTCTAAGCTGAGGAAGTAGGCCAGCTTCACGCGCTGATTCTCGCCGCCGCTGAGGGTGCTGCTGCTCTGTCCCAACTTAATGTAGCCCAAACCAACGTCGCGGAGTGGCCGGAGCTTCGCAACAATGCGCTTTTGCCCACCTTCTGAGAAAAAGTCGATGGCCTGATTGACCGTCATCTCAAGTATGTCGTAGATATTTCGACCGCGATATTTCACCTCTAAGATATCCTTCTTAAAACGCTTGCCCTCGCAGGCCTCGCAGGGAAGTTCGAGGTCGGCCATAAACTGCATCTCAACGTGAACTACGCCCTCGCCTTTGCATTCCTCACATCGGCCGCCGTCTGTGTTGAAACTGAAAAACGCCGGCGAGAAGCCCAACTGCTTGGCCAAGGTTTGCTCGGCCATGAGTTTTCGTATCTCGTCGTAAGCTTTGAGATACGTAACCGGATTGCTGCGCGAGGAGCGCCCAATCGGGTGTTGGTCGACAAACTCCACACGCTTTACGGCGTCGACAGCGCCCGAGAGTTGCAAGAACTCGCCGGGGCGATCGGCCGGTTCGTCGAAGTGGCGCTTCAAAGCAGGGTAGAGGATGTTGCGCACAAGTGTACTCTTGCCCGAACCGGATACGCCCGTCACGACGGTCATCACGTTGAGCGGAAACTCGACCGTGATGCCTTTTAAGTTGTTGGCGCGCGCGCCTTCGACAGTGATACTGCGCGTCCACGAACGCCGCGTAGAGGGTACATCGATCGTCTCTTCGCCCGACAAGTATTTGAGCGTGTAGGATGGAAGTTCGGTCGACTGCTGCGGCAAGTCAGTGCTTGGCGCCTGCCCCTCCGCAAACGGATTGGGCCCTGCGAAGACTACACGTCCGCCCAAACGGCCCGCATCGGGGCCTATGTCGACAATGTAATCGGCAGCCCGCATGATTTCTTCGTCGTGTTCTACTACAATGACCGTGTTTCCGAGATCGCGCAAAGCCTTTAAGACGTGGATAAGGCGCCCCGTATCGCGACTGTGCAGACCGATGCTTGGCTCATCTAATATATAGAGCGAGCCAACGAGGCTGCTGCCGAGACTCGTGGCGAGATTGATGCGCTGACTCTCACCGCCGGAAAGCGTATTGGCTGCGCGGTCGAGCGTCAGATAGCCTAAGCCTACGTCGACCAAGAAGCGGAGCCGCTGACGGAGTTCGGTGAGTAAGCGTGCGGCGAGTTGCTCCTCGTGCGGCTCGAGTTTGAGCACGTGTTCGAACCATTCCGATAAGTCGGCTACGGACATACGCACCAAGCGGCTGATGCTTTCGCCTCCGACGCGGACGTAGCCCGCCTCGGGCTTTAACCTACTACCTTGACAGACGGGGCAAGTGGTTTTGCCACGGTAACGCGCCAACATTACGCGGTACTGAATCTTATATTGATTCTCGCGGAGCATTTCAAAAAAAGCATCCAGCGTTACCTGTTCCACCTTGGGCAGTGCCTGTTCCGTCTTGTCGCCGTGCCACAAAATATTTTTTTCTTCCTGCGTCAGTTCAAAGAAGGGCTTAAACACAGGAAAACCACGCGGCGCTTGACGGCGGCAAAACTCTTCGCGCCATTGGCCCATCTTTTCGCCACGCCAGCAGACGACGGCACCATCGTAGATACTTAGAGCTGTGTTGGGCACGACGAGTTGCTCATCGATGCCGATCACTTTTCCAAAGCCTTCGCACTCGGGACAAGCACCGGCCGGAGAGTTGAATGAAAACAGTTGGTCAGAAGGTTCTTCAAATTGTATGCCGTCGGCTTCAAAGCGCTCAGAGAAGCGATGCAGCGCCTTAGAAGGGTAGAAGCGTAGCAAGCATTCGCCTTTGCCTTCATAAAAGGCGCGCTCTACGGAGTCGGTAAACCGATTGACAGCTTCGTTAGCGGGATCTACGCTCAGACGATCAATAAGCAGAAAAGCCGCATCCGAAGCCTCAACTTCTCGAAGTCGGTCAGCGTCTTGCAAGACGTCGTCGATATGAAGCATCGTCCCACCAAAATCAAGCCTACTTATGCCCTGCTTGAGATAAACAGCCAACTGCTCGCTCATACTCCTATCTGCGCTGCGCACGATCGGGGCTAAGAGCGTAAAACGCGTGCCGGGCGAATAGGATAAGGCGCAATTGATGACGTCGGCCCGCGTATGGCGTTTCACTTCCACGCCACTTACGGGAGAGAAAGTGCGACCAATGCGGGCAAAAAGCATACGAAGGTAGTCGTAAATCTCGGTAGACGTCCCTACCGTTGAGCGCGGGTTGCGCGCCGTCGTCTTCTGCTCGATGGCAATGGCAGGAGGAAGCCCTTTGATATAATCACAATCAGGCTTGTTCATACGGCCTAAAAATTGGCGGGCATACGCTGAAAGGCTCTCAACGTAACGTCGCTGCCCTTCGGCATAGAGCGTGTCGAAAGCCAATGAGGACTTGCCGCTGCCGCTTAAGCCCGTAATGACGATTAACCGGCCCTGAGGGAGGTTTAAGTCTATATTTTTGAGATTATTTACGCGCGCTCCTTTGACGCGAATAAGTTCTTCCATACGCTTCATTTTAACGAGCAAAAGTAAACTTTTCCTTGCAGACGGCAAAAGTAAAAGCAACGTGAGTTTGGCGCAAACGCCGATTAAGAGCTTAGAAAAGCAGCTTCCGTGTGATCTTAGTGCAGCCGGAGACGCCGGAAGTCCTTCCCCGTGCTCCGAAAAGGGGAGAAGCGCGTTGACGCAATCTACTCCGAGCCATTTCCATCTTGCACACCTCAGTCCGCCGCTATCTCAAAGTCAGCTCGGAGCGCAAGAAAACAATACGTTTACCTTCATACTTCTGCCGCCGCTTGTAGCGATGCGTATTCTTTTTGCGGAGATCTTTTTCTCTGTTGCCGAGCTTGAGAAGCGGGCAATGATTTATACCTTGTTTTAGGTATTGCAGGCGACTAAAGGCGGACTTATCTTTGCAAAATAATCAGACTTACACAAAAGCGTATTAAAATGATAAAAAAAGTACTTTATCTATCGTTATGTATCTCGATAACGTCTGCCGCACATTGTGTTGCGCAGACGGAGAACTCGCAGGACTCCACGCGGCAACTTAAGGAAGTCGTCGTGAGTGCGACGCGCATCCCCGAAGTAAAATCGAATGCGGCGGCCACAGTGACAATCATCGACCAACGTCAGATTGCCGAAATGAGCAAGACTGCGCCCGATTTAACCCAACTGCTGGGTTTGCTCACGCCCGGCTTAGCGTTGTCGAGCAATACGACGAGTAGTCGTTCGCAGTCGCTTCGTGGAAGAAGTGCGCTCGTCTTGATTGACGGGATACCCCAATCGACGCCTTTACGTTCGACCGACCGCGATATTCGCACCATCGACATCGCAGCCATCGACCACATTGAAGTTGTGAAGGGGTCGACGGCGCTCTACGGCAACGGCGCTATTGGCGGTTTGATCAACATTGTTACGAAGAAGAACGCTACGAACAGAACGATTGCCGGCCAAACTTCCGTAGCCGGTTCTACTTACAATTTCTTTCAACGAAGCAAGGGGCAGGGCTATCGCCTCAACCAACAGCTTTACGGAAAGGTCGGCAAACTCAACTATCTCGTCAACGGCGCATTCGGACGCACAGGGAGCTGCGTGGATGGTGATGGGCAATACATCTCTCCGCGCTACGGACTCGGCGATACTTACACGACCAACGTCCTCGTTAATTTAGGCTATGCTTTGTCGACGAAGAACCGACTCGAATTGATGTACAACTATTATCGTAGCGTGCAAGATACCAAGCTGATTCCCGCTGCCGGAAAATATCTTATAAAGCCGGCTATTGGTGTCATCGGCAATAAAGATCCGCAAGCTGTAGATGAGGGCACGCGCTACAACCACAACGCCTACCTCAAGTTTACGTCTAAAGAGCTGTTTCGCCATACAGATTTTGAAGCAGCCGTATTTGGCTCAAGTTTATATACGATCTTCGACTTCCGAAAAGCAAACCCCGCCCAGCCTCGCTGGGAAGAAACCAGCGGACAGTCGGCCATAAAAGATCGCAAGTTCGGCTTACGCGCACAGTTTAGTTCACATCTCATATTCTCCGACAACGTCTTTACTCGTCTTGTTTATGGTTACGACTATCTTCTTGACAAGACGGCCCAACCCCTCGTTGATGGGCGTCTGTGGATGCCTTGGCTGACCAGCAACAACCACGCGCCTTTTATTCAAACCAAGACTACGTTGTGGCAATACGTTAACATTAAAATTGGCGGCCGTTACGACTTTATCAACGTCAGCGTACCTGACTATGACGTCCTACGCAATAAGCTCAGCGACCCGCAGGTGCGCGTAAAAGGCGGATCGCTCCACTACAACAACTTCTCTTTTAACATGGGATTGTCCTACAATAAGTATCCTGTGTTCCAGCCGTTTGTTGCCTTTTCGCAAGGCTTCTCTATCTTCGACTTAGGGCGTACGCTCCGTGCAGCAAAGGCCGATGTGCTCTCAAAGATATCTACCGAGCCGGTAAAAACAAACAACTACGAAATCGGTGCTTACGCTAACATTGACAACTGGTTGCAACTCAACGGCTCCTTCTTCTATACTTACTCAAAACTGGGTAGTGATCTCAAAATAGAAAATGGTTTTTGGGTCGTTAACCGCACACCACAGAAGGTTTACGGCGTTGAGTTGAGCGCAGATGCCAAGCTGACCGACAAGCTGAAGGCCGGAGCTAACTTCTCTTGGCTGGAAGGAAAGATAAAGTCTGCATCAGGCAACTGGGATACTTATATGTCGAACATTTCTATCCCGGCTTCAAAACTATTGATGTATGTCAACTATGCGCCCATCAAGGATACTTACGTCCAACTACAGTATCTCCATACGGGTAAACGCGACCGCTTTTCGCCCAATGCCTCCGGCGTTTATCAAGAAGGCGAAGGGCCCGTCAAACGCATCAACCTTCTCAACCTGATATTGGGGGCAAAGGTAAAAGCCTGGGATTTCAGTCTGGCGATCTCCAATCTCTTGAATCATACTTATTATACTCCTTCCTCCATGCTGATGGCTCGCAACGCGGAATATGCACATGCCGACGGCCGAAAGGTTACCCTCACGGCCACATTCAAATTTTGAAGCATATCCGTCGTTAGATAAGTCAACGGTCGCTTTAAGGAGCGGCGAAGACCACTGAGCATCTTGAGCCTTGGCACTACCAAAAAGGCCCTTCGTATAGCGCATTGCCTATACGAGGGCCTTTTCTGTGTGCCCGCTTCAGCTCTTGCAAGTTCTTTAGCGGCTGCCGTTTGAGCAGTAGCCAGGCAACATAAGTACGAGCATCGATGGCGTTTCCCCGTTTCGTATATGTTTTGTCGCTCCTCGCCCGACAAAGGCGTCCCTCCATAGGCAGATCAATCTGCTAAAGAGCGCTTTCAAGACACCAACCGATGTTGCAAAAATTCGCTTAGGAGATCGAAGAAATTCTCTTAGGTGATCAGAAAAATTGTCTTAGGTGATCGTAAAAATTGTCCTATAAGACAATTTTTCTTCTCTTATAGGAAAGTTTTTAGACGCCTTATACTGTTGATAATCAATACTTTTTTTCTATCTTTCTCTCGCTCTTCTCTCTGCGACTCGGCAGCTTCTTTTAATGGTAGACCTCAACTTAGAGCCGAAGTCAACGGCTACTACCCGAAAAGGAATGCAACCGGTTTGCGACATTTGAATCGTAAACTACAAGCATAATAAGAACATCATATCCTTTCTCTTATTCTGATTTGCACTTTAGTTGCAGGGCCATAAAGTTTCAAGGTGACTCCGACGTTTTATTCAGCGGCATTATGACCAATTTGTGTGATTCCATAAAAATAGACCGCACTTATTCTCTCCTGAGATGGAAAAAACGCTTCTGCACTATGGCGTGGAAAGCACTAAGCAGATCGCTCACAGAAAAGCGTGGGGGAAATAAACGCAAGGGGGCTTGGGGCTTCTCTTTGTTTCTTCTAAATTTGCACTTGTAAACGACTTATATGCCTCAGAAACTCATACAAACACAAAAGGAAGAGCAAACGCAACAGCTCTCGGCTGTGCAAGTGGCTATGGCGCGCTTGCTCGAACTGCCTGTGATGGATCTGGAGCAGCGCGTGCGCAACGAATTGGAAGATAACGCCGCGTTGGAGGAGGCCGGACCTGATAAAGATGAGGAGGATATGGCGGCAGAAACGACGGAAGCGGACGATAATGAGTCGGAGACCGCTGAAGATGAGCCACACGTCGATGATGAGACGGCCGATTACTTGACGGAAGACGATATTCCGGATTATCTGTTGCGACAACGTAACGAGGCCGAGGAGCGCGAGGTGCAATTGGCGGCGACAAATAATGCGTATGATGAGCTTTATCGACAGATCGGTGAGCACGATTTCGATGAACAGCAACGCCGGATTATGGAATATCTTATCGGCAGTCTGGATAATGATGGCTATCTGCGTAAAGATTTGCGCACCATCGGCGATGAATTGGCTATTTATCAGAATCTGGACGTGTCTGAGGAAGAATTGGAGCGATTGTTGCACCTCTTACAGCGATTTGAACCGCGCGGCATCGGAGCACGCGACTTGCAGGAATGCCTTCGCGTGCAATTGGAAAGTCCGGAGCTCAAGAGTCCTTTTAAGGCGCTCGCCATAGCCATCGTTGATCGTTGCTTTAAGGATTTTACGTATCACCATTGGAACATAATAAAGGCGCGATTAAAAACAGACGACGAAAGTCTGCAACAAGCAGCACAGCTGATACGTCGCTTAAATCCGAAACCCGGTAGTGCTTTGAATGAAACGACGATCGGAACGGCGCCAACGGCAATACCCGACTTCTATGTTCACGTTGAAGATGATGGAAGTATCAGCGTGCGACTCAATAATGGAGACGTCCCCGAATTGCGTGTGAGTAAGGCGTTCAAAGATACGGTGCGCGAGTTTGGCGGCCATAAAGACTTGAATAAAAGTCAGCGCGACGCATACGTTTATGCTCGCAAGAAAGTGGGGGATGCGCAGCTCTTTCTCGAACTCATCAACCGGCGGCGCAAGACTTTGATGGGCGTGATGCGTGGCATCGTCGAACGACAGCGCGACTTCTTCCTGAACGACGACGATGAAATGCTACTCGTCCCCATGACGCTACGCGATGTCGCTGAGAAGGCCGGCGTAGATATTTCTACCGTTTCACGCGTCACGGGAAGCAAATATGTGCAGACGCAATACGGACTCTACCCGCTTAAGTTCTTCTTCTCCTCTCAATTTACTTCCGGCGAGGGCGAAGAACTCTCGTCGCGCCAAGCCAAAGCTGCACTGCGTGAGGCCATAGCTGCCGAAGACAAGCGCCATCCCTTGGCCGACGAAGCGCTGACGCTCGTCATGAAAGAAAAAGGTTTCCCCATCTCGCGCCGCACGGTGGCTAAATATCGAGAGCAATTGGGCATTCCGAAGTCAGGACTGCGCAAGCAATAATACAAATTCAAATCCATCATATTCGTAGAAAACTCAAAAAGATCCATTTACAAGCGATGTCCAATAAGTATCTCATCTTATCAGCACAAGCTATTTCGCTGCTTTTCTCGCCGTTTTATATGCCGGTCGTAGCGTTTTTAGCCTTGTTCGTTTTTAGTTATATGAGTTTGCTTCCGCCTTCTTATAAGGCGATGCTGTTGCTTATGGTTTGGCTCTTTACTGTCATTCTGCCGCGCTTGTCCATCTTTACTTATCGCAAGCTCAACGGCTGGACGCGCCACGGTTTAGGTCGCCGCACCAATCGCTACGTACCCTATCTTTTGAGTATGATGAACTATGCGTTGCTGCTCTATTTAATGGAGCGCATGCATATGCCGCGTTTCACGCTTGGCATCATCGCCGGGGCGCTTGCGCTACAGATAGTGTGCGCCGTGCTCAACAATTGGATAAAAGTGAGCACCCACGCGGCTGCTTCCGGCGGCGTTATTGGCGCATTGCTGGCTTTCTCCGAGATATTTTCGTTTGACCCCACTTGGTGGCTGTGCTTCTCCATTCTGCTTTGCGGTCTTGTCTGCACAAGCCGGCTTATCTTGCGCCAACATTCGCTTAGCGACATCGGACTGGGCGTCTTGATTGGCATACTTTGCGGCTATCTCTGCGTGCGTTTTATGTAAGCGCCTCGCAAATCGATTGCCTCACCGCGCGGCCACACATTATTATATATAGTATCAACGTTACCAACAATCAATATAATACAACGAACAATGCAACCACTCATCAGCATCATTATGGGTAGCACTTCCGACCTGCCCGTTATGGAGAAGGCCGCCAAGTTTCTCGATGAAATGGAAGTGCCATTTGAAATAAACGCCTTATCGGCTCACCGCACGCCGAGCGAAGTCGAAGCCTTTGCACAAGGCGCTGCCGCACGCGGATTGAAAGTGATCATCGCAGGTGCCGGAATGGCAGCCGCTTTGCCCGGCGTTATCGCCGCTTCTACCACCTTGCCCGTAATTGGCGTCCCCATCAAAGGCATGTTAGACGGTTTAGACGCGCTCTTGTCTATCGTACAAATGCCGCCGGGCATCCCCGTAGCCACGGTGGGCGTCAATGGTGCGCAGAATGCTGCGATTCTCGCTTTGGAAATGTTGGCTTTGAGCGACGCCGATTTAGCCGAGCGCCTCCGCCGCCACAAAAGCGGACTCAAAAATAAGATTGTGAAAGCCAACGAAGCCTTGGCCGCAGAGCAATATAAGTATAAGACCAACTAAGGTCGCCATTCCACAACACAACAAGCTATGCAAAAGTATCATTGCGGGGCTGAACTTTTCAATTATACGCCCCGCACCTCGCACGAAGTAAAAGTTGGCAATCGTCCGATGGGCGGGCCGTCCAATCCTATCCGCCTGCAGAGTATGACGACTACGAAGACGACCGATACGGCCGGATCCGTGGCGCAGACAGAAAGGATTGTGGCGGCCGGCGCCGACTATGTGCGCCTGACTACGCAAGGTCTGCGCGAAGCCGAAAACCTACGCAATATCAAGGCCGGACTGCTGGCCGATGGCGTCGATGTTCCCCTCGTGGCCGACGTGCATTTTAATCCTGCCGTGGCAGATGCCGCCGCTGCCATCGTAGAAGGCGTCCGCATCAACCCGGGCAACTACGTTGACCCCGCCCGTACGTTCCGCCATCTCGAATATACCGACGAAGAATACGCCGCCGAATTAGACCGCCTCGAAGCGCGCTTCAAGCAACTCTTAGCTATTTGCCGACAACATCATACGGCCCTCCGCATAGGTGTTAATCACGGCTCGCTATCCGATCGCATTATGAGCCGCTATGGCGATACGCCGGCCGGAATCGTTGAAAGTTGTATGGAATTTTTGCGCATTTGCGTCCGCGAGAATTTCCGCGATGTCGTCATCTCCATCAAAGCGAGCAATACGGTTGTGATGGTGCGCAGCGTCCGCCTGCTTTGCGCTGTGATGGAGCGCGAGGGAATGGACTTCCCCTTACACTTGGGCGTGACGGAAGCCGGCGAGGGCGAGGACGGCCGCATCAAGAGTGCTGCCGGCATAGGTGCACTCCTGGCCGACGGCATTGGCGATACGATTCGCGTATCTTTGAGTGAGGCCCCCGAGGCAGAAATTCCTGTGGCCTATAAGTTGGCCGCCCACGTTGTGGAGCGCGCCGGCCATCCGTTTATTCCCGGTCGCGCCTTTCCCGGCTTCGACTACGTTTCTCCTGATCGGCGCCCCACGATTGCTGTGGGCAATATCGGTGGCACGCATCCGCCCGTTGTCATTTCCACGCGTCTCGACAGCGATGCGCATTTTAGTGCGACGCTGCCCGATTATGTGTATGCGGGGCGGCAACTTCCCGCCGCCGAGCAGCGAAAAGCGGGCGTCAAGTACATTATAGATGCCGACTTGTGGGCCGGTGAGCCTGATACCTATCCGGTCTTCACGACCGAAACCTTGCCTTTCGTCGGGATGTGCAAGGCTAAGATGAAGTTTCTCTTCCTCACCTATCCTGCCCTCGGAGAAGAAGTCAAGGCCTGCTTGCGCCACCATCCGGAGATGGTCATTATCGCGCAGAGCAACCACGCCAACCGCCTCGGCGAACAGCGTGCGCTCGTCCACGAACTATGGTCTGAAAACTTGTCCACGCCTGTGGTTGTCTTTCTTCAATCTGCTTTTGGTGATGATCAGCGCGAGGACTTCCAGATCTGCCATGCGGCTGATGCCGGCGCACTCTTTTTTGATGGCTTGGCAGATGGCTTGATGCTCTTCAATACGACGCCCGAGGGGCACCGTCCTTTGGCGCACGATCTTCAGGACGATACGGCTTTCGGCATATTACAAGCCACCCGCCAACGTACGACGAAGACGGAATACATCAGTTGCCCGGGCTGCGGGCGCACACTGTATGACCTGCAACAAACCATCGCTCGCATAAAAGCGGAAACGGGCCACCTAAAGGGCTTAAAAATCGGAATAATGGGCTGTATTGTCAACGGACCCGGCGAAATGGCCGATGCTGATTACGGCTACGTTGGTGCAGGGCCTGAGAAGGTAAGCCTCTATCGCGGCAAGGTCTGCGTCGAGAAGAATATCCCCCAAACTGATGCCGTAAAGCGCCTGCTGGAGTTGATCGAAAAGGATCGAGCGCGCAATGCGGATACGCAAACTGACTGACGCTGCCGTCTATCATCAAGCAAACCATAACAATGCGCTTCCTTGGCTTACGAGGGGGCGCATTTTGGGATGCTGAAAGCTGGTAGCGGAGCGCTTCAGGGCTGAACAATAGAGGGCTTTCATCGCTTTTTGCCTAAAGTAAAACAAGGAAGTCGCGGCCTAAAAGCCGGAATTTGAGGCCTCTTTTATAAGAAGAAGCGGAGCGAAAAGCAAAAAAATATTTGCGAAGAAAGGTGTTTCTCGTTTCTAACGCGTAACTTTGCACCGCAAAATTAACAGTTGAAAAATTTATGTCATTAGATTACATCCTTTCACGCTTAAGTTGGCAGCAGATTGCCAGTACGTTCATCATCCTGTTTGCCATTATCGACATCTTGGGCTCGACGCCGCTCATCATCAACTTGAAAAAGCTCGACCGACCCATCAATGCCGTCTACGCTACTTTGATTTCAACGGCCTTGTTGATAGGATTTTTCTACGCCGGCGACCTTGTGCTCAAGCTCTTCAGTGTTGACATTCGCAGTTTCGCCGTTGCCGGTGCTATGATCTTGTTTTTCATGGCTATAGAGATGATCTTGGACATCGAATTGTTTAAAAACAACGGCCCAGTAAAGGACGCTACACTTATTCCGATTGTGTTCCCGCTCATCGCAGGTCCCGGTGCGTTTACGACGCTCTTGTCTTTGCGTGCAGAATATGCGCAGGTAAACATCATCATCGGTATTCTGATCAATATGCTCTGGGTATTCTTCGTCTTGAAGATGACTGAGAAGGTCAATACCTATTTGGGGAAAGGCACGATCTATATCATGCGCAAGTTCTTCGGCATTATTCTTTTGGCCATCTCAGTGCGTATGTTTATGGTCAACCTTGCACAACTACTCCAAGGTACGGGCACAGCAGGATAACGCTTTAAGCGAGGCGGCTTTTCCGTCAATCGCGTAAAACTATTTGAGGAGATTTGTCGACAGATGAATTTCCTCTTTTTTATATCTGTTTCCGCGAGGCGATGGCCTGCTCTGTTTCAGCCTGAGTTGAGGCCTATCCGTCCGGTTCTTAAAGCCGTTTCCGCCCCCTTTCCGCTCGCAAGCGGCCGATCGATAGGTGATAGAGTAGGGCAATATTTGCTTTCATATCATCGCTTTTTTCGGTGGCCTTAGTCCTGTATTTCAACTCCTTTCGTTCCACTCCTTTTCACCCCCGTTTGCAACTATTTTGTGTGCGCTCGTGATAAAAAGAGTTTATCATCGTGATAAAAAGACCTTGCGCTCGTGAGGATAAAGGTTTACGCTCACGAGCGTAAACCCGGCTGATGGTGCATGGCGCTTCATATGCCTATCCGCGAGGCTTCATTGCCCCGCTTTCGTGTAAATGATAATGCGGGCGGCGGCTTCGCAAACAAGAAAGCCTGCCCGATAAACAGCTTTCCGCCAATTTCTTTCAGGCAGATTCGATTTTCTCCCCGCAGATTGCTATTTTTGCGCCGTTAATTACAGCACGAAATGAAAAAGTTCCGCCTCGGCTTATTGCCCCGCATTATTATTGCTATTATCTTAGGTATTTTCTTTGGCAATTTCTTGCCCGTTCCGGCAGTTCGCGTCTTTGCTACTTTTAATAGTATCTTCAGCAACTTTCTCCAATTTCTCATACCCCTGATCATTCTGGGCCTCGTAACGCCTGCCATCGCTGATATTGGAAAGGGAGCCGGAAAACTCTTGGCTATTACGGCCTTGATTGCTTATCTTGATACGGTCGGGGCCGGATTGATTTCATATTTTACGAGTGCTACGCTGTTTCCAAACTTGATTCCGGCTCACAATTCTGTGGCTGCCTTTGCGCAGGTTAAGGCGCCGGAGGCGTATTTTACGATTAACATTCCGCCAATGCTGGATGTGATGACTTCGCTTGTGGCCTCGTTTACACTGGGCTTGGGCATTGCCTTCTTTTCTTCGCCTCATTTGAAAGAATTGTGCAACGAATTTAAGGATATTGTGGTCAAAACGATCGAGGTTGTCATACTTCCGCTGCTGCCCATCTACATTTTTGGCATCTTTTTGAGTATGACGCATACCGGACAGGCGATGCGCGTGATCTCAGTCTTTATTTCCGTGATCGGTATCATCTTCGTGATGCACGTGGTCTTGCTCTTGCTGCAATATATCGCAGCGGGCGCGGTGTCGCATAAGAACCCCTTCCGCCTTTTGGCGAATATGATGCCCGCATACTTTACGGCGCTGGGCACATCTTCGTCTGCGGCGACCATTCCGGTGACCCTAAAACAAACGGAAAAGAATGGCGTGAGCAGCGCTATTGCCGGTTTCGTCGTCCCGCTTTGTGCGACGATCCATTTATCCGGAAGTATGTTGAAAATTGTCGCGTGTGCAGTCGCGCTAATGTTGATGACGGGAATGCCGTTTGATTTCGGCGCTTTCTTGGGCTTTATCTTGATGCTCGGCGTTATGATGGTGGCCGCTCCGGGCGTACCCGGTGGCGCGATAATGGCGGCCCTCGGCGTCCTATCCTCGATGTTGGGCTTCGGACAAAGTGAACAGGCGCTCATGATCGCGCTCTACATCACGATGGACAACTTCGGGACGGCTTGCAACGTGACCGGCGACGGCGCAATCGCGATTGTGATGGACCGTTTCTTTAATAAAAAAAGCGCAACTCTGGCTGCCGCTTGACGGGAGGCGGTTGGGAGTTGCGCGTATCGCATTTTAGTTTGCACAAGGCAAACGCTGTGTCGTTTTAATCCAAAAAGCCTTGTCGGCGTAAAGCTTCCAGTAGCGTGGCGCTCAATGCTTCATTGTCACGTTTGGTATAGCGGCAATCCGTAAAGACTTGCGCGAGCGTCTCTTTCTGATTTTCTTCAACGAATCTTTGATTCTCGGGTAGCGATTCCTTATAGCGGTAATCGCGATCGATACTTTCGTCCGTAATAGGCTGATACTTTTCCTCGTGTAGTATTGCCGAAAGCGGAAGTCTGTCCGTCATAGGCGGTTCTTCTGCAGGCCAGCCGAGCGTAATTGTAGCTACAGGCATCACAAGGCGAGGCAAAGCCAACGCATCTATAATCCCGCTCGGGTTGTATACGGTCGTGCCCAAATAGCACAAGCCCAAACCCGCCTCTTCCGCCAAATGGCAGAACGTTTGGCAAAAGAGGAGTGCGTCAGAAGCCGCATTAAGGAAAGAAAGAATGTTGTTGTAGCCGGGCTGTCCTTTGCGCCGCTTCGCCCATTCCGTTGTGCGGTGAAAATCTGCGCAGAACGTGAGCACCACAGGCGCATCCTGAACCATCGGTTGGTTGAAATGGAGCGGCGCGAGCCGCGCTTTGTTCGCAGGATCCCGTGTGGTGACCACGCTATACAGCTGCAGGTTGCCCATCGTCTGGGTCCGCTCGGCTTTCTTCAAGAGTTCATTCAGCAAATCTGAAGGCACGTCTTCAGCAGCATATTTGCGGATCGTCCGGCGCGTAGTTATGTTGGCCATATCTCAATTTTCGTTTTAGTTATTCCTATTTCTAATTGTGCCGAGCGTACCCACAGTCTTTACAGACCAATCCCCCGTCGCTGTAGATCAGCGTTTCGAGCCCGCAGTGTGGACATTTTTCCCCGTGCACAAGTGTTCCGTCGGCAATATACTTCTTCAAGGCCCGCTCAACCCCAACTTTCCACGTGTTAATGTTTTCGCTCTCCATCTGCATCGAACTAATCAGCTTGATAACTCTATCGATGGGCATCCGATATCGTAGAATGCCGGAAATGAGTTTGGCATAATTCCAATACTCTTTGTTGAATTTTTCATTGAGTCCTTCTACCGTCGTTTTATAGCCGCGTCTGTTTTCAAATTGGAAGTCGTAGCGGTGCGAGCCGTCCGGATTTGTCGATTTAATGATGCGCCCTTTGGTGACCGATTTCGGCAATACGATTCCTTCGTCGTCATCTTGCAGGCCGGTGAAAATCTCGTAGGGCCGCCCATCTAAAAGGCCGACAAAGGCAACCCATTTTTCTTTGTTGTTCTGAAACCTTACGACGTCGCAATCTAAACTATAGGGCCGATGCTCCACAACTTCAGGCAAGGCGAAAGCCGTTGCCGATGCTGCCGTCCGGCCTGCCTCTGCGTTTGCCGCGAGATTCTCTGTTGCCGTCCCGATATTGATGTGGCAACTCTGATACCCCGATTTCCACGTCGCAAAATAGCAGTGTGCAATCATCGATTCGTCAGCCGTTTCCGGTAAAGCGAAAGTCGGCCGATTGATGCCTTGTGCCTCGAGTGGCGCCGTCGTGAGCGGTTGTTTCTCTTTAAAATATTCTTGTGCCTGTTCGCGTGCCGCTTTCAGCCACACATCAGTCGCACCGTTCGCTTGTTGGTCCGGCCTGTTGGGTGTTACGATGGTGCAAGCCAAGTTTCGGCGTCCAATCTTTTGCATCCGGTCATACAAATCAGGTGCCACGTTGCGCAGGCGAAGAATGAGCGAATTTTCAGCTTCACGTCCGGCGTCATAGTCTGAGAATGCCCCGCGCTCTTCCGCCATTTTTACCGTCGACTCGCAAGTAGCTATGGCCAACGACTGCTTAAGTGCCCGCGTATGTGCCCCCGCGGCCGGCGTATCTTGTGATAGACCGAGCGCAGCGAGCGTTTCCGCCTCGCCCGTGAGCAATAGGCCCGTAGGGCGATAGGTTAGCAGGTGATGGCGCACCTTTTCCCAAAGCTTTTGTTCGATTTTTTTCGTCTCTTCGGGCAGGTCTGCATCAGCTATTTCGTGCAGCATACCCTCGATCTTCTCTTCCTCAATATCTACGAGGTCATCGGCGAGCCGCTGAACCAGAAATAAATGGCGGCGAAACAGCTTATGATCGAAGACGGCTTGTTCTGTAAAAGGTTGCTCCACGTAGCTGTAGAGATTCACCGTAAGCAGCCGACTACTATCGTAAGTGGCGAGTGGGATAGTGGCGTTTTGCGTTGCCGCGAGCGCTTGCGGGCGTGCCCCGGCGTAGCATCCGGCCAGTTGCTCTTTGAGAATGTTGTCGTTGAAATGGATTTCCGGCGCCTCATTACGCATCGCCTTGCGCAGGAGTTTCTCCCAAAGCCGGCGAGCGTCGATGTTGGTGGCGAGTAGCGGGCTTTCGGCGTCGATCGGAAACTGCTGTCGATAGTTTTCGCCTTTAGCTACGGCATACATAAAGTCGTCGTCGATGAGTAGGCAGCAATTGACGCCCCCTATCGTTCGCATTCGCGCCCCGGCATCTATAAAAGCCTCTGCGTCGGGATGCTTTATACTCAAGGAGAGTGTGATCGAGCCGCAGGCCATAAGGCGTGCTGCTTCCTGCCGCGAGCGAGCGTAGCGCTCCAGCGCACTGACAACGTCCGGTGTCGCCTTTCCCGATTGTTCCGCTTGAAGTTGCGCGGGATAAATTCGAGATAAATCGTGCCCCAATGCGGCTCCGCGGCGCAAAAGGTAGACTTCCTCCTCATCAGCTTGCAGTAGGTCATTATACGAATAAGCCTTTGGCCCAAAACCTATGGCAAAGGCGTCGGAAACCGGCACTTGTCGATGCGGATTTCCCAAACCGGCCAGCATAGGTGTAGAAAGGCTGACGTGATGCGCAGGGTAGAGCAGAGAGAAGATTTCTTCCTCACTCAGCGGCTCAGGATATTTAGCTTCAATGCGGGCCAAAGCGCCGGCACAGCGTCGGAGCGTGGCCTCCGGAGTCGTTTCCAGCAGATTGCCGGACGCATCTTTCAGAGCGCAGGTCTCAATCCAATGGCAGGCAGCGGCTTCGTTGCCTTCGTAATATTTGCTTGCGGCGCGTAAGGCCTCATCGTAGGTGGGGGTAGACTGTTTCACGATCGACCAATTGGTGGCATAATATATTGATACTGCAAAACTAACTAATTAACGGCAAAACGGCAACTGCTCTGCGCCCTCTCTTCGTGCTTTTCGGCAAGTTGGCGATTGCTTTACCTTTTCTTTCGATCTCTCTCGGCCGCAAATGACGCTTAAGGAGATTGTAGTCGGGAAGCGCGAGGTTGAAATTCCTACCTCTTTTGTTGCAAACAACCCTATCGGCTTTTATTTTTGAGTATCCGCGATAGAAATTTTCTATTCCTTGTCTGCAAATAAGTCGATAGAACTTATTTTTTTTGCCGGGCAGGATTGATGTATTGTTCATTCCAACTCTGAATTATGCGATTCAAAACCGAGCAAGTTCGAGGGCTGCTCTTTTAGAAGATCTGATGATCGACTCTCGACGAAAAGCGGCCTAAAATCCGGCGTTGCAAATTGCGCTTATATCTGCCAAACAACTAGTTTGCCCACGACGCTTTCCCATTCGCGCCGTTTGCTCTCGTGATAAAAAGTGCTTACGCTCGTGATAAAAAAGGCTTGCGCTCACGATGAAAAAGGCTTACCCTCACGAGAGTAAACAGCGATAATGGAAACGCGAACTGTTAAAAAACAGAATTAAAGAGCGTGAAAATAAGATTTTGTAAATATAAAAATACATAATTTTTGGTGATTTGTTGGGAAAAATTGTGTTCAATAGTGCGTTTTGATATAAAAAGGCTTATTTTTGTCATATCTTTTATTACCTCCTTTGCAATCAATATGCGAGGCAGGCGGTGGAAAGAAAGAGAGGTGCGTAAAAAAATGCATTTTGAGAAACTTGTTAAGCCAAACAATAGGGCCTATGATAAAGAGTTTGAAACTTCTAAAGAGAGAAAGAACTCCGAATAGACCACATTGGGGTAGAGAATTGCTATGTTGATCTTTACTACATCTATATAGTCAATAAAAAAAGCGATGAAAGGGGCGTTAGATGATTTGTAGACTACTATTAATTTAATCAATAAGAACTATGATGAAGAAGTACTTATTAGTATTTGTAGCCTTGGTAATGGGCGTTGCAGCTTGGGGGCAATCAGCGCCAAAGCACCTAAAATTTAAGGACCTACCTATTGATGGGACGCAAGAAGAATTTGCGCGAAAATTGGAGCGTATTGGCTTTACTTTTGTTCAGGTTAACAGTGAGGGAACGATGCTTGTCGGTAGCTTTGCTGAGTATCCCGAATGTGAGGTTGCCGTCTTTACTCCGAGAGGCGTAAGAGAAGTTTCTTCGGTTGGCGTTGTTTTCCCGACGCGCACTTCTTGGGCAGATTTGCAAAGAGACTATAATGTGTTGAAGGGTATACTCATCAGAAAGTATGGCGCGCCGGATAAAGTGACAGAGCAATTTTTCGGAGGTGCAAGGCCAAGCAGTGATGATGAAAAGCTGAACTGCGTGAAGTCTGATCAATGCATGTATGCTACGTCGTTTGATATTGAGGAGGGCGACATCCTGCTTCAAATGGGACACGATAACTACGGCGACTGCTATGTGACCCTCGGCTATCGCGATAAGAAGAACGCGGAAAACTCTTCTGACTGGCCGCCCGCAGAGGAAAGAGCCGCTAACCCGCGTACGGCTCGCTAAGAAAAAAGTGTGCTTTAGCTGTGTTTGCTGCCGGCTGAATGGTTTTTACCGTCTTGGGCAGTAGATTCTTTGATCACTCTGATATTTTAAGGCGTGCCCATTGGCGGCACGCCTGATTTTTTAGTTGAAAATGAAGTAGATAAACCGGTGTAATAGTAAATGTCACTACGAAAAGCGGGCGATAAGTGAAGCAAAAGCACTTATCGCCCGTTGTTTTATTTATACTCTTCCTCCTGAACGGGAGCTTGAAGAGTCGAAGAGCGGGTTAGAGTTCGAGATCCTGGTTGAAGATTTCGTGCCAAGGCAAGCCCTGCTTGTTAAGTTCGGCCATAAAGTTGTCGGGATCAAACTCCTCAACGTTCCATACGCCCGGACGCTTCCATTCGCCTAACATAAACAATCGCGCACCAATGCAAGCCGGCACGCCCGTGGTGTAGCTTACGCCCTGCATGCCCGTTTCTTCGTAGGCAGCTTGATGTGAGCAATTATTATAGATATAATAGGTCTGCTCCTTGCCGTCTTTCAAGCCGCGTATGCGACAACCGATGCTGGTTTCTCCCTCGTAGTTTTCGCCAAGCTCTTGCGGGTTGGGCAATACTGCCTTGAGAAATTGCAGCGGTACGATTTCCATACCGTTATAATTGATCGGCTTGATGCTGGCCATACCGATGTTTTGAATAACACGGAGGTGCGTCAAATATTCTTGGCCGAAAGTCATCCAGAACCGTGCGCGGCGAATTGTCGGATAGTTCTTAACGAGGCTTTCCAACTCCTCGTGGTGCAGCAAATAGCTCTCTTTGGGTCCGACGTTGGGATAATTGAGCGTTTTGTGGATCTCTAATGGCTCGGTTTCGCGCCATTGGCCGTCTTCCCAAAAGAGTCCCTTTTGCGTGATCTCGCGGATGTTGATCTCCGGATTGAAGTTGGTCGCAAAAGCCTTGTGATGATCGCCGGCGTTACAATCGACGATGTCTAAGTATTGTATTTCGTCGAAATAATGCTTGGCGGCGTAGGCCGTAAATATGCTCGTCACGCCCGGATCAAAGCCGCAACCCAAAATAGCCGTGAGTCCGGCAGCCTCGAAGCGCTCTTTGTAGGCCCACTGCCAGCTATATTCGAAATGGGCTTCGTCTTTTGGCTCGTAATTGGCCGTATCAAGATAGCTGCAACCGTGACGAAGGCACGCCTCCATTATGGTTAAATCTTGATAAGGTAAGGCGAGGTTCATCACCAAATCAGGTTTAAACTCGTCAAAAAGGCGCACGAGTTCGTCGATATTATCGGCGTCGACGCGCGCCGTCTGGATTTTCGGATTGCCAATTGCACGGACGATGTCATCACATTTAGATTGCGTCCGGCTGGCTATCATAATGTCGCTGAAAACGTCTGCGTTTTTTGCTACCTTGTGAGCTGCAACGGTGGCTACACCGCCTGCGCCGATTATGAGTACTCTTCCCATTTTATAATTGATTGTTGTTGATGTCTATCAGATGATGATTGATAAGCGGCGGTAGTCCTTGGCTGCCGCTAAGTCGGGGCTCTCGTCGGCCAAATAGCCGGCTTTGGCTGTTTGTTTCAGAGTTCGTCGCCGCTGATTCCCAGTGCGCTCATCAGCGAATAGCCTAAGATTTCCTGACTAAAGCCTTGTCCGGTCTGCGGCTCCATTGCAAAGAGCGTAACCCTCTTATTTGTCAGTCGGCCGATGGCGTTTTTGATTTGCGGACCGCAGGTTTCCACGTCGCCGATAACCATTATGCGCTCCACAGCTTCAGCTTCGCCGAGTGCAAGAACCGATTGCGTGAACAATTCACCTTTTGTGATGATCGATTCTACGGGGAAGCTGTGCAGCGTAAACTCTCCCAGATTATCGCGAAAGGCCTTAGCGTCTAATTCGTCGGCAAAAACGGCCGGTTGGAAGTGGTCCAGCTTCTTTTTGCTCGGATCGTGCAAAAAGAAGGCCTGAATTTGGTTGTCTCCCGGGCGCAGTCCGCCGTCTAAAGCCACGCAATCGAGCCAACGACATAAGTCGCCCTGCTCAATGCGGCGCTCCAGCATCCGCTCAAAGTTGACAATCAGATCAAAAGTTACGCGGTCGAGGTAATCAGCATCGGTCAGGATGACGTTGGGCGACCATTCTGTCGGCGTTAAAGGGGCTTTCAAGCTTTTTCCTCCGTCTCTGCTGCTTCAGCGGCCTCCTCCGGATCAACGAAATCTTTGTAGCCGGCCTGAACCAGTATGTTATACCATTGTATGAGTTTGATAATGTCAGATTTATGTACGCGTTCGCGGTCATAATTAGGTAATGCCTGCTCCATAAATTCAGCCAATTCTGCAGCCGATGCTTGTTTTGGAGAGAGCGGGGAGGGTTTGCCGTCGAGGGCTTTGCAAATATTGTCGAAGACATTCATTAAAGGCGTATCTTCCTCGTCTGTATACATTGAAACATCGCTGAGTGCCGTGATTCGATCGCGCAAACCGGCGGGAAAACGACGCTTTTGCTCGTCAAGGGTTTCAAGTATTAACGTGTTACTGCCCCTGGAAACGAGGCGGAAAAGGCCTGGGCGGCCTGCGATAGCCAATATTTGTTCTTTCATTTTGCTGTTTGTGTTTCTTTTGAAAAGTAACGGCAAAGATAATGTTTGATGAAGGGATAGCCAAGTAAATCTCGCCTTTTGTTGGCATCGATTGTCAGGCGCTGCCGGCAAATATAGAAGAATTTTCGCTCCAACTCGCTCGCAAAAGATCAAGCGATAGGAGTTGAAAGCCTTGAGATGGCGGGCCGCTAACTTGTGTACGGTTGAGCAAGGCTGCACAGCCTTTAATAAGGTCAAGGCTATGTGTAGCGATGGCTTGATCAAACCAAACGAAGGACATAGTCTTTCGTCGTTTTCGCTTGCCGCGTTGACTGCGCGACCATATATATAATGTGTGGGAGGGGAAGATGCGCAAGGGGAGTATGAACAGGGCCTGCGTGCGCTTTAGTGGGGGAGAAGAGGTGTTAAATCAGGCGAAGCATTGAGTTCGTTGTCGATAACAATGTCGGCGCGCTTTAACTTTTCGACTTCAGGCATTTGCAAACTGATCCAACGCAAGGCCGTCGTGCGGTCTATATTGTCGCGATCCATAATGCGGGCGATGCGGGTGTCTTCGGAAGCGTGAACGAGCACCACTTGGTCCACCAAAACATCAAAGCCAGACTCGTACAAAATGGCACTTTCCATATACGTGATAGGCGCTTTTTGCCGTGCATGCCAATCGAGGTAGCACTTGCGTACGAGGGGGTGGACAACGGCATCGACTTGTTTTGAATAGGCTGGTCCTTGGCAAATGTAGGTTGCCAATTTGGGCTTGTTTAGTTCGCCCGTTGGCGAATAAACATCATCGCCCACCAAGGCTTGCAGGGCCTTTCTTACGTCCAAGTTTGTGCGAATGATGCGTTTGGCTTCATCGTCGCAATAAAAAACGGGGAAACCTTTTTCTTCCAACAATCGGCAGACGTAGCTTTTCCCGCTGCCGATGCCTCCGGTTATGGCTCGCTTAATGGGAGTTACCATTATTGTCGCTGTCGGGATTGTCTTCAATGACGTAATCTACGTCTTGCGGGGAAATGCGAACGTGCCTTACGCCCGGCGGTACAGACTTTAACGAGAGGTGGTAGCGCGACGATCGGTTTTCTAACAGACTTTCGTAGTTGACAACCAGCACAAATTGGTCGGCATTCACAGAGCGGTAGAGGTGCATCCCGACTTGGAATGTGACGCTCACGCTTGAAGGAAAGGTGCGCAGGGTCTTGGAGGCGGGGAAGTTGACTTGCTGCACGGGCACTTGGACGGTCTTCTCCACCAAGCGGTCTACGATAATGTTGAGATTGATCTTCTCGGGGACAAACTTCACGCCGGGCGCCGTCTGAAAGGATACCGCCTTCTTCGTGTTGTCTGTCAGCCCCGTTAATCGTAAGGGGACCGTCTGTGCGGCGCGAATGGCGCTCAACTGATTGCGGGCGGCGTAAACCGTAACGCTATCCGGAACGTGGCGCACTTGCATGACGTAAAATGGATCCGCAGCTTCAAACGTGCCATTAACCACTACGGGCACGCGCTTCCGCTCTCCGTAATTAAAATAAAATTCTACCTGTTGCGGGCGTTGAGTTATGATCTGCATGCCTTGCGGTAGGCGTTGCGATATGAGCTTTGCCAGCTCAGCAGACGAGACTATGCCGTGCCCGGAATTGTCAGTGTAGTCGCTAAAGTTGATTTGAATCGGACTCTCGTCCTTATTTTGCGCAACAGTTAAAAGATTAAAGCCTTTATCGCGCAGACTTACGTGAATGCTCTTTGGAATATCGGTCGTGATAACAACATTTTCGGGCACGTTGACCAACTTGATGGGAAACTCAAACTCTTGTTTGTACGTCTCATTCAAGTTTGTAAAAACCCAAAACGCAAAACTGATGAACAAAAATACTAAGAAGGTGAAGAATTGCTTGTTCCAAATCAAGGAAAAGCCCTTCTTCGCCCACCTGTTTAGCTTTTTGCTCAATCGTTCTTCCATCTGTGCGTTTGCCCGGCCTGCTTTCAACGCCGCAGGCTTACTTTGGCGTTATTTAGGTTGCCCTTTCGGCATAATGGCGGAGCGATCAAATTTGATTTCAACGCCGGTGCTTACGCTCAGCGTAATGATGTCGTTGTCTTCAATGCGTTTGATTGTGCCGTGGATGCCGCCAATGGTGATGACGTCTTGCCCCACTTCGAGCGCATTGCGAAATTTCTGAATCTCCTTTTGTTTTTTATTTTGCGGGCGAATCATGAAGAAGTACACGATGGCAAATAAGCCAACGAGCATCACGATCATCTGAATGCCGCCCCCTTGCGGTTGCGCTGCAGCCAAAGGAATAAAGTTCATAGTCTTAATATTGTTTGGGTGTTTATTTTAAAAGTAATTTTTCGGCTTGGAGATACTTCACGATGTGGTCAAGCAGGCCGTTAATGTACGAAGAACTGCGCGGCGTGCTGTAGATTTTAGCGATGTCTAAGTATTCATTAAACGTCACGTTCAAGGGAATCGTCGGGAAGGTGAGCATTTCTGTTAACGCGATCTGCATGATGATTACGTCCATAAAGGCTAAGCGGCCAAATTCCCAGTTTTTGCTGTTGCCACGGATCAAGTCGCGCATTTCTTCGCCGCGTTCGATGGTCGTTTGGAAAAGTTCCAGCGCGAATTGGTGGTCGTCTTCCGTGTCATACTCCGGTAAGATCTCCTGTTTCTCCCCACTTGACGGCGTGAAGCGCTTGATGGTTTTCAAGACGAAGCTGTCTACAACGTCCTTGTCGTCGTTCCAGTAAAGACTGTGCTCTTCCAGAAAATCGACCAGCTCATCATTGTTGCAGACATACGTCTTATAGAGTTTGCGAATCAATTCGCGATCTGCCTCGTAGTCGAAATTTTCTTTGTCCATATACATTTGGAAAATCTCGCTTTCGACAAAGAGCGTGTAGATCTTTTTTACATAGAGTTCCTCATCGTCCCACTCTGCGTGGTGCTCACGAAAAGCGTTCAAGGCCTCGTTTTCGTCCAGTTGGCGCAAGAATTGGTTCTCAGCCAGTCGACTATCGGGCGAGTTGCTACCTATTTTCGTTCCCAAGCGCTCTGCGCGTGCGGCTCTCATGCCTTCTTTCTTCTCCGCATATTGGCGGATATTGATCAGGAAACCAAGTAAATATTGATAAAGCTCGTGAGCTTTCGACAAGCTGAAGTTTAATTCCTTCAGCGCAACGTCCATTGTCTTTCCCGGGTTTTGATAATATGCATAGATCAGCTGAACCACTTTCAGCCGAATAAGTTCTCGGTTAATCATTCTTTCGTCTAAGAAAAGTGTTGCTTGTTGATAATGGGGCAAAATTACGAAGAAAACTCGCCTTATTCAACTTTTACCGCTACTTTTTCCAAAGTTATTTGCCGCCGAGGCGTAATGGGGCGTCTGCGGAGTGGGAGCGGGGGTTGCGGTGGCTTCCTTGCGCTTTCTTTGTGGTCGCCGAGTTTTAAGCGAAGTTGTATATAAATAATGTGTGTCGTGGGCCGGCAGGCTGTCGGCGCAGCAGTTGACGCGAGGTTAAGGCGCGGCGCGCACCAAACTTAAAGGCTGTTTCTATAGCGCTTTAGGCGGAAGCTCCAAGTTCTGAGGCTGGCAAGCGCCCTTGCCTATTCCCCGCCCTTTTGTGGTATAATCTGTTGGCGATGACTACAATGCTGATCCGCTGACTGCTCGTTTTAGGCGATACGTGTTGGCTTGTTGATTCGCCCCTCGCCCTTGCGTAGTATTGCCATCGAGTTGTGCGCCTGTCGGGTTGAGCGTAGTCTGCGAATGAACATCGTAGGCATACGGAACTTTTCTCTTTTAAATACAATGGTTTGATAATTAGCACTATTTGTTTTGTTTTCAAACAGACCAACGCGCGCCATCTTTCGTTTTTATCTTCTCCGCTCATCGTTTGCTCCCACCAAACTATCGTTTGCTGCCGCCAAACCATTGTTTGCTGCCGGCAAATCATCGTTTGCTCCCACCAAACGAAAAAAATGCTGGTGCGCAATGATCGCAATATTTGTTGGCCGCACACGCCGATTTGCTTTCAGCTTATGCAGTATACGTGTTTTTCAGGTGCGAAAGCTTGTTTGCTCTAATAATAAAAGGCGCTAAGCTATCAACCGCGCACTTTGCCCAAGGAGAAGGTAGATATTGCCGGCCGAGGCTAAGCCGTCTTAAACAGAAAATGGGCTGTAAATTTTCAGAAGTGGCACAAAAAGTTGCCCGTTGCAGCCTGCATTCTCCGGAAGTTTGACTATTTTTGTCGACGATAAGTGTAAGTCCTCTCCAAGGGTGAACCGGTACGCCGACCATTGAAGACGGTGGTTCATCGCTCAGTTTTAGTTGATAAAAATAGCGGACTTCGCGGCGCAGCGTTTAATTAAAATACCAGGATATGTTGAAGAAGATTTTTTGGCTCTTATGCCTGCCGTTTTTCGTGGCCACGGCGGCGGCTCAGGGCTTGACGGGCGCTTGGAGCGGTAAGCTTTCGGTGCAAGGAATGCAACTAACCCTCGTGCTCCACGTGAGCAAGGACGCGGCGGGTAAAGACGTCTGCACCATAGATAGTCCCGACCAAAGCGTGAGGGGGATGGCGGCCGAGGTAAATCTGATTACTGACGACTCGCTGAGCATCTCCGTGCCTATGATTGGCGCTGCGTACGCCGGCAAGCTTGAAGGGGGCGTGCTGAAAGGCGTATTTCGTCAAGTGGGCTACGCGTTTCCGCTTAATTTAGAGCGCGGCGAGGCGCCCATCTATCGCCCTCAGGAGCCATCGCCCCCATATCCGTATGAGACAAAGGAGGTAACGTTTACAAACCCTGCGGCCGGGGCGACGCTATCCGGCACTTTGTGTTACCCACAAGCCACGGGAGGCAAGCGGAAAGTGCCCGTAGTCTTGATGGTCAGCGGTAGCGGGCAGCAAAATCGAGACGAAGAAATTTTTGACCATAAGCCCTTCCTCGTAATAGCCGACTGCTTGGCGCAAATGGGCATTGCCAGTTTGCGTTATGACGACCGCGGCACGGGAAAAAGCACCGGCGACGCCTCGCGCTCCACGATGTTTGACAATGCCGCCGATGCGCTGGCCGGCTTGCAGTATCTGCGCTCGCAGTCGGACTTCGGACCGGTCGGCATTCTCGGACATAGCGAGGGCGGATGCATCGCTTTCATCCTCGCAGCCCAAGGCGAGGCCGATTTTATCGTGAGTTTGGCGGGCAGCGGCGTGAAGGGCGATAGTCTGTTGGCCGAACAACTCCGCGCGGCGCTGGAGGGGCAGGGCCCGCAGGCAGAGATGGATGCTTATTATAAAGCAATGAAAGCCGTGTATGCCTACAAAGCGAGTCACCCGCAAGTGGATCATCCCGACGAAGTGGTCAATAATATCTTGCAACAGACACAAACGAAATTGAATGTGGGGCAAAAGTCCTCCATGATCGACTTCTTGAAGAGCGATAACCCCTGGTTGCAAAGTTTTATTTCAACGGATATGGCCGACTATGTCAAACAAACGCGCTGCCCGGTAATGGCTGTCAATGGCGAAAAGGATGTGCAGGTGGCCGCAAAGCCCAACCTCGACGCTTTCAGACGCTTGCTGCCGGCCAACAAACTGAATCTGATTAGAGAATATGCGGGGCTGAACCATCTCTTTCAGCATTGCACAACGGGAAAGCCTACCGAATATCGACAGATCGATGAGACGATCTCTTTTGAGGTGGTGCAGGACATTATAGATTGGATTAAAAGTTTGCCCGCTCCAAAGAAATAGCCCGCGAAAACGCCGCCGGCGCGAAAAAAACGCCGCTTTAGCTTGGCAAACTTTTGATATAGTTGTAATTTTGCCCACGATTTGTCCGCCTTGTGGGCGTCAGCTCTTCGTGCGATGGCGAATTAGGTAATTACTAATTTAGAGTAACACAAACAAAACAATGAAGCAAATTTCTATTTCCGGTGTTAAGCGCACCGAAGTTGGTAAGAGAGCGACCAAAGCTCTGCGTCGCGAAGGTCTTATTCCTTGCAACCTTTACGGCCAACAAAAGAATGAGAACGGCGAAGCTGTAGCTATGGCTTTCGCAATCAGCGAAAAAGATGCGCAAAAGTTGATCTACACGCCGCATATCTACCTCGTAGACATCAATATCGATGGCGAAGATCACAAAGCTGTGCTCCGCGAATCTCAATTCCACCCCGTAAAAGATAATATTCTGCACATCGACTTCTTAGAGGTGCACGCAGAGCGTCCGATTGTTATCGGTGTGCCCATCCAAACGCAAGGTTTGGCGGAAGGTGTACGTGCCGGTGGTCGCTTGATGACGTTGATTCGCAAAATTAACGTACGTGCGCTTTACCAAGACATCCCTGAGAAGTTGCAGATCGACGTTACCGAACTTAAACTCGGTAAGAGCATCAAGGTAGGCGATCTTTCTTACGACAAACTCGAACTCGTTACGCCGAAGGATGTGATTGTCGTGAGCGTTAAGATGACGCGTGCCGCAATGAGTCAGGCTTCTGAGGCAGCAGATGCTGAACCGGAAGAAGCAGAAGCTTAATATCGACCCTTAAAGATAAATTTGGCAGATGAGTATCCTGTCTCGGCTGGCTTCGCTTTGGACGCGTCGAGCAGATAACTCCGCTGCTGCAATCGTTGAACACGATATGCAATATTTAATTGTCGGTTTAGGCAATATCGGAGACGAATATGCCGAGACGCGACATAACATAGGATTCAGAGTATTGGACGCCCTCGCAACGGCGTCCAATCTCGTTTTTGAAGATCGCCGCTATGGCTTCGTCACGAACTTGCGCGTGAAAAATAAGCGCCTGCTGCTCTTGAAGCCGTCAACGTATATGAACGCCTCGGGCAATGCTGTGCGCTACTGGATGCAGAAAGAAAAAATTCCGGTAGAGCGTGTGCTCGTCGTAGTCGATGATTTGGCGCTCCCGTTTGGTGCTTTGCGCTTACGAGCCGGCGGTAGCGAAGCCGGACATAACGGTTTGCGCAGCATAACCCAATGTTTGGGCACACAACAATACGCCCGCCTTCGCTTTGGTATTGGCAATGATTTTCCGCGCGGCGGTCAGGTCGATTTTGTGTTGGGCAAATTCGGCCCCGAAGACCTGCTGGCGATGCCGGAACGCGTAGAAATGGCTGGCGAGATTGTAAAGAGTTTCGCCCTGTCCGGTATTGATTTCACAATGAACCACTACAATAAAAAATGAACGCAGAAGCACGCTTGGATAAATGGCTTTGGGCCGCGCGAATCTTTAAGACGCGCACCTTGGCCGCAGATGCCTGCAAGAACGGTCGCGTTCAGATCAACGGCGCTCAGGCAAAGCCGGCACGAAGTGTGAAAGTGGGCGACCGAATCAGCGTTCGCAAGTCGCCCGTGACCTATACCTTTCGCATAAAGTCGGCCATAGAAAAGCGCGTGGGCGCAAAACTGCTTCCGGATGTCTATGAAAACATCACGACGCCCGAACAATACGAGCTTTTGGAGCTAAGTAAGATCAGCGGCTTTGTGAATCGGGCTCGCGGAACGGGGCGCCCCACGAAGAAAGATCGGCGTGCGCTCGACGAGTTTACGATGCCGCAATTTTTTGACGATGATTTTTTTGATGATGAGGCGGATTGGAGCGATGAGCACGCAGATTTGAGCGAAGCATCGACCGATTAACGTTTCTTTGTCGCCATCTTTTTTTCATTCCAAAGCATAAGCCTTGCACCGATGTCCGTTTCTGATCGTGCAAGGCTTATGTTTTTTCTCTGCTGTCCTACTGCCTTGAGGCGCAGTCCCACGGTTTGAACCAGATACTGCTGATTCGGCTATTTTACAAACCCGCCGCCGGTCACAACTCGTCCCTTTTCGCCTTGCATCTTCGTGAAGAAGCTTGCTAAAATCCAACTTATCAGGCGAAGTGTTGGGCGACGAGAGCACCGGCGGCTGTTTGTAAACGACTATTTGCATAGTCGACCTTTCCAACAGCCAAGCGCACGTCCATCCACGTGTCGCTCGGGCGTTGATTGTCCAATAATACTTTTGCTTCAGGCTTATCTTCTTCGATCGGAAGAAGCAGATATTTCGGCGAGTTATGAATGTGGATGACGAGCGTATCTCCATACTCGCGCACGTCTAATTGCTGTGCTTGCGTGGTCAATGCTGTGCCAAATAAAGCAGCACCAAGCATTATTGGAATCTTTTTCATAACTTTGATATATAAGCTGTGCGCAACGCCCTGCTGAGTTTGTCGCGTCGAGTGTCCTTACGCCATCACGAAATGCCGATTACGCCTTTTCTGCCACGGCCTTTTGCCGGCAGATGATAAATGAGGGAAAGCACGTTCGTCGTTTTTGTGTTCGTTCGTCTCTATTTTGTGCATGCAAATTTAATGAACAACTTCGACAAATGCAATACTTCGCCGCGTTTCTTCCGGAAGTTTTTTGCCGATGCTCATTATCGTGGATCAAGGTTTCTGTGGCGAGGCGTGCCGGCTGCCCGGTCGATGCTGACATTTGCTTGGCGGCACCTTTCCTCTTCGTTTTTTTTTCTTTCCACCCTTGCTTTTTGCGCCGCCCCTTCAGACAAAAAGCTGTGAAGGCTTGATGCATACCTTTTTTGTCGTGAGCGCAAAGGTTTACGCTCGTGATGATAAAGGTTTGCGCTCGTGATAACAAACGTCTACGCTTACGAGCGTAAACGGAAAAAGCCCGATGGCGGCGTATGAAATCGAGCTTTGTTCGCTTGTTTTTTAGTGTGTTAGAATAAAAAATAAAGTTTGCGATTCGCAGGCCCGCTCGTCAGCTTTGCGGAAAGGAATGGTCGCAAAAAAATCCTGCGAAGTAAGCTGTACCTCACAGGATTTTTAGTCGGATATTTACGTCTGCGCCGTTATTTATCGGTTGCGCGGCGATTTAATCTAAACCTTTCAGTCCCTCATACGGCCGGCCACTTAAGAAGGCTTGCTTGATGATGGGAGACGTATAGGCATAAGGCAAATATTCTACAGACGAGATCGGCTCCGTGAGGAAGAAGTTGGCCACTTTTCCAACGGCAATTGATCCATAATCTTGACTTTCGCCCAGCGCATAAGCCGCATTGATGGTTGCTGCATTGAGTGCCTCAGCCGGAAGCAGACGCATCTTGATGCAGGCCAAGGAGACGATGAACTTCATATCACCCGAGGGCGTAGACCCCGGGTTGTAGTCGCTGGCGAGCGCCACGCCGAGGCCGGCATTGATCATCTTGCGGGCAGGCGTGAAGGGGATGTTGAGGAAGAAGGACGTGCCCGGCAATGCCGTTGGCATCGTTTCGCTGTTAAGCAGCAGTTCGAAGCCCGCTTCGTTCATACTTTCGAGGTGATCGACGGAGAGTGCGTTGTATTTTACGCCAACGGCTACACCGCCGGAGGGGGCTAACTCTTCAGCGTGGATTTTCGGGCGGAGGCCGTAGCGTGCGCCGGCTTCAAGAATGCGGGCCGTCTCTTCGACGGTAAAGAAGCCCTCATCGCAGAATACGTCGATGTAGTCGGCCAATTGCTCTTTGGCCACGGCCGGAATCATCTCATTGATCAACAAATCAACGTATTCGGGCTGCGTATATTGACGCCCTACGGCGTGTGCACCGAGGAAGGTGGCTTTGATCTTGAGTGGCGTTGTTTCTTGCAAACGGCGGATGACGCGCAGCATCTTCAACTCGTCGGCCGTATTGAGTCCGTAACCGCTTTTCACTTCTACGCAACCCGTACCCTTGCGGATGATTTCATCAGCGCGACGCAGGGCTTGGCGATAGAGTTCGTCCTCGCTCAATTCGTGGAGATGGTCGGCAGAATTGAGGATGCCGCCGCCGCGACGGGCGATCTCGGCGTAGCTCAATCCGCGGATTTTGTCGACAAATTCGGCCTCGCGACTGCCGGCGTAAACAATGTGGGTGTGGGGGTCGCACCAAGAGGGAAAAATGCTGCCGCCGCAGGCATCGATTACTTGATCAAAGCTGCTCTCAGTCGGCATATTGTCGGTCATTTTTCCGAAGCCGCTGAAGCGATCGCCGTCGACGGTGAGGTAGGCGTTGTCGATTACCTCTAAATTGGCCATCTCGCTGCCTTGCAGGCGGAGGGGGCGGTGGTTGTCGACGACGAGGTGGGCTATATTCTTGACCAGAAGGGTGCGGGTCTTGCTTGTTGCTGTCATAAGGTGGCAAATTATGATCGAGGGGCAGCCGGATGCGGCACGCCCCTCAATCGTTGTCGTTAGTAATGTTTGATGACGACGATGCTTGTCGCCTTGTAGTTAACCGCGCAAGAATTGTACGGACGTCTCAATGTGAGGATACATCACCTCATCTTCGCTGATGAAGGGCACAGCCTTGCGGTAAGCGGCGTGGATCGCTTCGATCGCGGGAGATGACTTGAGCGGGCGACGGAAATCTAAGGCCTGGGCTGCGTTGAACAGCTCGATAGCCAATACGCGCTCGGTATTGAGGGCCACTTTGTACAACTTGATGGCTGCATTGGCGCCCATACTTACGTGGTCTTCCTGACCTTGGCAGGACGGAATGCTGTCAACGGACGCGGGCGTGCACAACGACTTGTTAAGACTTACGATGGAAGCCGCTGTATATTGCGTGATCATGAAACCGCTGTTTAAGCCCGGATTGGCAACGAGGAAGCTGGGCAGGCCGCGGGTGCCGCTTACTAACTTGTAGATGCGGCGCTCGGAGATGTTAGCCAACTCGTTGAGGGCAATAGCCAAGAAGTCGATGGGCAATGCAATGGGTTCGCCGTGGAAATTGCCGGCTGAGATCACGAGATCTTCGTCGGGGCAAACCGTAGGATTGTCGGTCGCGGAGTTGATTTCCGTGTCGATCACTGATTTTACGTAGTTGATCGTATCTTTCGCAGCACCGTGTACTTGCGGAACGCAACGGAAAGAGTAGGGATCTTGGACGTAAGTCTTCGGTTGCTTGATCAATTCGCTGCCTTCCAAGAGTTGCTTGATGTGAGCTGCCGTATCGATCTGGCCTTTGTGCGGTCTAACCGCGTGAACAGCAGGCGTAAACGGCTCGGGACGGCCTTCGTAGGCGTCGAGAGACATCACGGCGATCTTGTCGGCCCAATCGCTGAGTTTCATTGCTTGAAGGAGTCCCCAAACAGCGAAAGAGCTCATGTTCTGCGTACCATTCAAGAGTGCCAAACCTTCTTTGGAAGCTAAGTGAATGGGCTTCCAGCCTTTCTTCTCCAAAACTGCTGCGCCGGTCATAACTTCGCCTTCAAACTCTACTTCGCCCAAGCCAACCAAAGGCAAGCTGAGGTGGGCAAGCGGCACGAGGTCGCCGGATGCGCCCAGAGAACCCTGCATATAAACAATGGGGTAGATGTCGTTGTTGAAGAAGTCGATGAGTCGCTCTACAGTGTCGAGTTTGCAGCCTGAGAATCCGTAGCTCAAAGATTGAATCTTTAGGAGCAACATGATTTTTACGATCTCGTTGGGAACGCGATCTCCTACGCCGCAAGCGTGAGACATCATCAAGTTAACTTGAAGTTGTTCTAACTCTTCTGCGCTTACAGAAACGTTGCAAAGGGAGCCGAAACCGGTCGTTACGCCGTAGATCGGTGCTTTGTTTTCTGCAATCTTCTTATCTAAGTATGCTCGACAACGTTGAATGCGTTGGCGGGCGTCGTCGCCCAATTCGAGTTTGTATCCTTTTTCGATGATTTCGCCGACACGTTCGATGGAGAGGTGCTCAGCTGAAATGATATGCTTCATTGCTTTATTGGTATTTTAGTTGAATAAGTTGTTGATGAGATCATCTTCGACAAGGTTGGGCATAGTTACCTTGAAGCCCGGCGTGCGCTGCATTTCGCGCTCGATAGCGTGCATCGAACCTTCGTTGCGCGCCCAACTGCGGCGAGCAATGCCGTTGTTTACGTCCCAGAAAAGCATTTCTCGGATGTGACGGGCGCTATCTTCGCTACCGTCAATGAGCATGCCGAAGCCGCCATTGATTACTTCGCCCCAACCAACGCCGCCGCCGTTGTGGATAGATACCCACGTAGCGCCGCGGAATGAGTCGCCGATGACGTTTTGGATAGCCATGTCGGCACAGAATTGAGAACCGTCATAAATATTGCTGGTCTCGCGGAAGGGAGAATCGGTGCCGGAAACGTCGTGGTGGTCGCGACCGAGTACGACGGGCTTGCTGATTTCTCCTTTCTTGATTGCTTCATTAAATGCGGCAGCGATTTTTGCGCGGCCTTCAGCGTCAGCATAAAGGATGCGCGCTTGAGAACCTACGACAAGGCGATTGCGGCCGGCTTCTTTGATCCAATGGATGTTGTCGTCCATTTGGCCTACGATTTCTTCGGGCGCTTCTTGGCGGATTTTCTCCATTACTTCGGCTGCAATGCGGTCGGTCGTCTCCAAATCTTTGGGGTCGCCGGACGTACATACCCAACGGAAAGGTCCAAAACCGTAGTCGAAGAACATCGGGCCCATAATATCTTGTACGTAGGAAGGATAGCGGAACTTGCCATCGCTGCCTACAATGTCGGCACCGGCGCGTTGACTTTGCAACAAGAAGGCATTACCATAGTCGAAGAAGTACATGCCCTTTGAAGTTAATTTGTTGATAGCCGTTACTTGGCGGCGCAGAGATTCTTGTACGCGTTCGCGGAACTGATCCGGATCTGCTGCCATCATATCGTTGGATTCTTCGAGCGTCATGCCGACGGGGTAGTAGCCGCCAGCCCACGGGTTGTGCAAAGACGTTTGATCGCTACCCAAGTCTACGTGAATCTCTTCCGCAGCGAGGCGCTCCCACAAATCAACAACGTTGCCGACGTAGGCCATAGAAACTGTCTGTTTCTCAGCTACGGCTTTGCGGATTGCCGGAATGAGTTCGTCGAGATCATTATGCAGTTCGTCGACCCAACCTTGTGCGTGACGCTTTTCCGCTGCGTGCGGATTGATTTCGGCTACCACACTCACGACGCCGGCAATGTTGCCCGCTTTGGGCTGTGCGCCGGACATACCACCAAGACCGGAGGAGATGAAGAGCATTCCTTTAATTCCATCTTGGCTCTTGTTGCTGCCCATTTGCTTGCGAGCAGCGTTGAGCACTGTGATCGTAGTTCCGTGAACAATACCTTGCGGGCCGATATACATATAAGAACCCGCCGTCATTTGGCCGTATTGCGATACGCCCAAAGCATTGTCGCGCTCCCAATCATCCGGCTTCGAGTAGTTGGGGATTACCATACCATTCGTTACCACTACGCGAGGCGCATTCTTGTGAGAGGGGAAAAGTCCGAGCGGGTGTCCGGAGTACATCACCAAAGTTTGCTCGTCCGTCATCTCACTTAGATATTTCATCACCAAGCGATATTGTGCCCAGTTTTGGAATACGGCGCCGTTTCCGCCGTAAGTAATCAACTCGTGCGGATGTTGCGCTACGGCGGGGTCAAGATTGTTTTGGATCATCAACATAATGCCGGCTGCCTGCAAGGATTTGTGCGGATAGTCCTCGATTGGGCGAGCGTACATATCATATTGAGGGCGGAACCGATACATATAGATACGGCCGTATGTGCGCAATTCTTCGGCAAACTCAGGAGCGAGCGTCGCGTGAAACTTCTTGGGGAAGTAGCGCAAAGCATTGCGCAGCGCTAGTTTCTTTTCTTCCGGCGTAAGTATATCTTTGCGTTTCGGAGCGTGACTAACTGAATGGTCATAAGGCCGTAGTTCCGGTAGTATCTCGGGGATACCGGCGCGAATGTCGGCCTGAAATTCTGCTAATGTCATAGTTATGATTATTTATTTAGGATCAAAAGGAAAGAGAGTAAGCCTTGGTGGCCAAACTATGGGCGAGAGAGAAAGGACAGGCGGATAAGACGCCACCATATATATAATGTATATGCAGCCGTCTTATCCGCTTTTTCTCATCATTCAGCCATAGTGTGCAATGTTATGCTTCGTTGATTTTACGTTCTACGATACCGATGATTTCAGCTTCTTTCTTTTGTGCTTCCGCAATGAGTTGTTCAGCTTCAGCAATCATCTTGTCGGCCGTTCCGCGATCTTTGAGCGATGCCGCGTTGATCTTCACGTTGAGGCCTGCGCCTAATACCGCTGCTCGTGCAGCCAGAGCGCCTACGCCCGCATCAGAAACGCTGTTGGGGTTGCCCTGTTCAGCCATAGCTTGGCAGAGCTCAAACGCCCCAAAGGCTGCCTGCATCGTTTGTAAAGGCACTTGCGTCGCAAAGAGCGTTGCCGCCTGAATAGCTTCAGAGCGCAAACGCTTATCTTCGTCCGTCTTCTTCGGAAGTCCGAAGGCCTCCATAATCTTATTGAAAGCGCGCGTATCTTCGTCAACGAGCACGAGGAGTTCGTCAGAAAGCGCTTGGCCTTTGTCTGCCCAGCGGCTAAATTCTTCCCAGCGATCGTCCCAGCCCGGTTTATGACTGGAGAGATTCGCTACCATTGTGCCCAATGCAGCACCGAGTGCGCCCATATAAGCCGCTACGGAGCCGCCGCCGGGAGCGGGAGATTCGCGCGAAGTTTCTTCAGCGAAGCCCTTCACCGTCATTTTAACGAGCGCTTTGTCGTCGCTGTTTTCATCTTCGAGCAGATATTCGATCACTTTCTCGCGCGGGTTGAACGGTTTGAGGTCAGACAAACCGAGCGACTTAATAGCAATCTTAATAATGTCTTCTTTCGGAATACCCGTGGAGCGTTGTTGCTTTTCGAGGAAGTAGCGTCCGGCTTCGAGCAGTGTGCGTTCCGGTACAAGACCTACGATTTCCGTACCCGTAACGCGTACGCCGCGGTTTTGAGCACAACGACACACCTCATCAAAGGCCACGTGGAGCGGCGTTACATTGATATTCGTGATATTCATCGACACCTGTGCGATGCCATATTCCTCAATATACCACCCGATGCCCTTTGTGCCTTTCAGCGTGCCCGGGATCATGATTTTCTTTCCGTTCTCGTCGAGCTTCACCTTTCCGGTAATCGGATTGCCCTCGCGAGCGGGGCGGCCTTTTTCGCGCACATCAAACGCAATAGCGTTAGCGCGGCGCGTAGAAGTCGTGTTCAGGTTATAGTTTACAGCAATCAAGAAGTCGCGTGCACCAACATTCGTGCAGCCCGTGCGAGCTACGCCTTCATCGAATGGGCGTGCGCCGAAGTCGGGCGCTTCAGCCGGATCGTTGATTCTTTCAGGGATAGCCTCATACTCGCCTCTGCGCACTACCGCCAAGTTTTTGCGCTCCGGCTTCAAAGCTGCGGCCTCATAACAGTAGCACGGAATCTCCAGTTCGTCAGCCAAACGCTTCGCCAATTTGCGCGCTAATTCGGCGCACTCTTCCAGCGTAATGCCGGCAACGGGAACGAGCGGCAACACGTCCGTAGCGCCGCTGCGCGGGTGTGCACCGTGGTGCTGGCGCATATCGATCAGCTGAGACGCCTTGCGCACTGCGCGGAAAGCAGCTTCCATTACCGCATCAGGTTCGCCCACAAAGGTAACCACTGTGCGGTTTGTAGCTTCTCCCGGGTCCACATCAAGCAGACGTACGCCTGCAGAGTTGCGGATCTCGTCCGTGATTTGTTGGATAATACCCATATCGCGCCCTTCACTAAAATTGGGCACGCACTCGATAAGTTGCTTTATTTTTGCCATCGTAGCCTAGATTTTATAATCATGATTAACTCCACAAAAGTATGATTTTTGGCTCAGAATAACAAGGAATGGGCAGATTATTTTGTGCATCTTGTTAAAAAACGTCCGCATCAGGCAGCGCGTCGACCTATTCTATATGCCAAAAGGGAAGCTGCCGGTGGCGGCGTTGTAAGTGGCGCTCGTCGTCGCGCCGTTTTCGTGATGCTAAGCGACAAACAAAAACCGAACAGATCAATGCTGACTATAAGCGTACGAATTCGTTGTAAATGAACAGAAAACAACTGACAGTTGCGTTCCGATTTGCCTCCTCTTGTTCGTTTGTTGCCACCAAACGATGGTTTGCTCGGGCCAAACGATGGTATGCTGCCGGCAAACGATGGTTTGCTCCCACCAAACGATCGAATGGGGCTTTCTGGAGCAAGCATTTAACACGCCCGAAAGTGCAGATTTTGATGGGCGGCGAACCGAGTGTGGGATCGGTCGGTGGCGGTGGCGTTGTTCGTCTTCGCAAATCTCCCTCATTGTAGAATAAGGTGCAAACTTCTTGCGCCTACGTGCTGGTCGCTCAATCATAATAGGGCGAGCCGGATTAAAAACAAAGCACGAAGCGAGCTGCGTATGCGGATTAACGGCGAAAAAAGGCTTCCGTCGTTAGTGTAATAGCCCCTTGCGCTGTTGCGGGTTTGAGGCGCGTGGCGACAGATCTGCTGTCACCAAACTTAAATGCGCCCGCCGCTATCGAAATGCCGCTTTTCGCTGCCCAAACGGCCCTCATCGTAGACTGAAAAGGCCTACGGCGCGATAAAATAAGGGATGAAACGAGTCGTTTTTCAAATTCTGACTATATTTGTACAATCAATTATCAATCGAATTTCAGTTATGTCAACCATACTTTTCCCGGCTCCTATTTTTGGCCCCGTACATAGTCGGCGCTTGGGTGTTTCTCTGGGCGTCAATCTGATGCCTGCTGATGGAAAACTCTGCTCTTTCGACTGCGTTTATTGCGAATGTGGCTTCAATAAACCGTCCCATTCGGGCAGTAAGCGCCCCTCGCGTGAGCAAGTGAAGACCGACTTGGAAAAACAATTGCAAAAGATGGTCGAAGAAGGGCGCCTGCCCGACGTTATTACCTTTGCCGGCAATGGCGAACCAACGCTTCACCCCGACTTTGCGGGCATTATAGACGATACAATCGCACTGCGCGACCGCTATTGTCCGCAGGCAAAAGTCAGCGTCTTGAGCAACGCGACGATGGCCTTTAAACCGGATGTGCGCGATGCACTCTTGAAAGTGGACAACAACATTTTGAAGCTCGATACGGTAGACCCCGATTTCATACAACTTGTCGACAGACCCGTCGGAAAGTTTGATGTCAATAAGATTATCGACGATTTGGCCGCCTTTCATGGGAAAGTCATCGTGCAAACGATGTTTCTCAAAGGTAAATATCAGGGTCGGGATGTCGATAATACGGGCGATTATTACGTGACGCCTTGGCTTAAAGCCTTGGAAAAGATAAAGCCAGAGGCCGTAATGGTATATACGATCGACCGCGAAACGCCTGCGCACGAATTGCTGAAAGCTACGCCGGCCGAACTCGATGCGATCGTAGCGCGAATCAAGGCTTTGGGCATCGATGCCTCAGCTTCGTATTAACACAAAATGAAGAAACTCCCTGCAACCGCCGACTTCCCGCAGCGTGTACTGAAGACGCTGCGCAGACTGCCGGAGGGCTTACTTCCGGTAAAGGATAAGCGCCTCCTGGTAGCTGTCAGTGGTGGAGCAGATTCCGTTGCCCTTTTGCGCGTGCTGCATCAGTTGGGCTATGCTTGCGAGGTGGCCCATTGCAATTTTCATTTGCGTGGCGAGGCTTCAGATCGTGATGCCGCCTTTGTGAGCGATTTGTGTCGCAATTTGGGCGTTCCTTTTCATTTGCGCGACTTTGCCACTGAAACTTTCGCACGCTCACAGGCCGTGAGTGTGGAGATGGCGGCGCGCGACTTGCGCTACCAATGGTTTGACCAACTCTTGGCTGAGCGTAATTTGTCGGCCGTAGCTGTGGCGCATCATAAGGAGGATAATGTCGAAACTTTTTTCCTGCATCTTGCGCGCGGCAGTGGGCTGCACGGCTTGGTCGGTATGCGCTATCAACGCGGGAAAATCATTCGCCCGCTGCTCGACGTATCGAGGCGGGAGATTGAAGCGTGGTTGTCGGCCATAGGTCAGTCATTTGTGACGGACGAAACGAATGTGGACGTTCGCTTTAAGCGCAATCGGCTGCGTAATCGCATTTTGCCCGAACTGCGTCAGCTCAATCCGGCCTTTGATGATACGTTGCTGCAAACGATGCGCCGCTTGCGTGAGGCGGACGACTATTTGAATCAAGTGCTCGACGATTTGTGGACAGACTTCACAAGTGCGCTGCCCATCGGCCTTGCTCTGGATTGCCGGCGCGCCAAGGCGCATCCACTCTTCCGTACGCTATTACACAAACAACTCGCTCCGCTGGGCTTCAATGTGGACGAAATAGCAGATGCACTCTGTCGCCCGGAAGTGCGGACGGGAGCTTGCTGGGTGGGCGAGGGCTATACGGCAGATTATAATCGTGGCTACTTGGAGATCACGCCTCCGGTGTCCGATTTTGAGCCGTGCTTGCTCAAGACGGGAGAGGTAGAATTGCCGGAGCAGGCGCATCTTTCCGCCCGCACTTATCTGCTTTCGACACCACCGACACTGGATAAAACGACCCTGCGCTTCTGCGGTAGGGAAGGGGATGCAGAAGATGAAACTACGGTCACGATAGACTTGAGAAACACGCACGAAATTTGCTTAGATCTCGATGAATTGCAAGGCTTGTGCTATATTCGGCGCGCCCAAGTGGGCGATAGTTTCCGGCCTTTTGGCTTGCAAGGTAAGAAGTTGGTCAGCGATTTACATACTTCGTTAAAAATATCCCCTGCTCAGCGGAGGCGCACGTTGGTGGTAGGCGACGATTCCGGTCTCCTGTGGGTCGTAGGCTTGCGCCGCGCTGCCGGTGCTCCGATTACGACTAAGACCAAGCGCCTCTTGCGCCTTACATTTACGCCCCCGGCATCGTCGCTGTAGTTTCGCCTCAAGTAAGCTGTGACCTTCACCGCCAGAGTAGCTCACACATTATATATATACAAAAGACGGACGCCAAAGCGTCCGTCTTTTGTTGTCTGCAAATCGGCAAATCAAGTGCCGGAATGAGGTAGGCTGATCGCTAATCACTTGCGAATGATGCGTCGGCTGCCTTTATCTGTCTTCAAAACATAAACGCCGGGCTGATTATTGTCGTCTACGCGACGCCCTTGCAGATCATAGATACCGAGAATCTTCTCTGCCGGCTCGCTCGTGACGTCAGTAATGCCCGTGCCTTGCTCTTTCAAGAAATCAAATACGATCAGGTTGCCTTGTTTCCGGATATTGTATAAGGGTTTGTCTAATGTTCCGCCCGTAAAAACGCGCATAGATGGATGGGAGTTTTTGGTCAGTGAGTTATTGCCGGAATTGGGATACAAATCGTTGACGAATACCGTCCAATCTTTTTTTCCTTGCGGGTCATAGTCGTAATATTGTTGTCTCACGCCGTCAGCCGGAACATAAGCCATGCGAGGGTGGTTCTCAATATTGTTGACTACGTTGGTTGCCCACGCTTGTGCATCATAATCAATGTGGAGCACGAGCATACCGGTGCCCATTTCCTTCAAGTAATATGGGTTTGCTTGGCGATTCTCAAAGAGATAATATTCGTTTTCGTTCTTCGGGTTGCGAATGATGTAGGCCGTGTTGTCTCGACCTTCGATGTCGAAGGGCTGAAGCGCATACGTTCTCTCCTCCTTTAGCTCCTCAAGTTTCAGCCAGCCTAAATAAGAGCGCTCGTAGGACGTGAAAGCCACCGGCGTTGCAGCATTGTTGAGGTAGCAACCGATGTCCATGTGATCCCAAAGGCCCATTGTCTTCAATCGTTTGCGTACTGCCGGATTGCTTCCCGTATAGTAGCCATCAGGCAAGCCTAATGCATGGCCAAACTCGTGCACAAAGATGTTGATGCCGGCTAATCGTTTTTTCTTAACGCCGTCTTTTTTGTATTCGTTCAATTCATTGCCTACAAAATATGCGCCCACTTTCACGCCTTGATTGCCGATGGTGTAGCCGGAGTACATATAGTCGATGCCGGTCCATTGGTGCGGCCAAATATAATCGTCGGCGTGTTCGTCAGTAGAGTTGGCTTCGCCCGGTCCGGCATACATAATGCTCACCAAAGGCACACATCCCTTGTCGGTTTCCACATATTTGCGGAAATCTACGCCTTGTTCTGCTGCCAAATCGCAAGCCTCTTTTACAAGATCTAAAACGTGGACGTCATTGCGCCCGTTGCTATTCTTACCATAATAAGCATATCCGCGAGAAACCTTAACTTTAGCCACCACTTCAAAAGTCGGATCAAACAAACCTTGGCTCATTGCCAAGAAATAATCGCGAGCCGAACCGTTCGTATGAGGCTCGTCGTGATAGCCTTTCTCGTTTAATTGGCGCGTGACCTTCTCTATTGTTACCGTATCTCCCATTTCAACATCGGCATAGCTTACTAAGATCACCGGAATCGTATGTTTGCCAACGCTACTTACAGAGCCATAGCCGGAAACACCCCATTCGCCAAGCCCATCCTTATCATTGCCGATCATTTTTGTGCGATGCTCGGGCTTGGATAAAAGAATGTCGACCTGCTGAGACGTTGTCGACAGCTGCTTAATCAATTTTAGTTCGGGCGCTTTGCGATCTTCCGGATTATGCGCCAATTGTTTTGTGGCGATGAGTTTGCCGTCTTTCACCTCGGCATAGTACAAGCTCCGGTCTGTTCCTCTTTGGAGAATCAGGCCATCAATTGTCGTATAATAACTAAAGCGTTCGTTGCCGCAACGATAAACTGTAATTTCTGAGCCGTCAGCTTGGCGCACCGTAAATGCATCCGGCCGTGGCGGAATCGCGAATGCGCTTATCTGTACGAGCAAGAAGAGGCAAAAAAGTAAAAAGTTCTTCATAAAAAGTTGTCCAAAATTTTTGCGAAAGTAAAGATAAAAAAAAGACCTTCAAAGTGGAACGATTACAAAACAAGTTTGTGGGGCGAAATTTAACACTTTGCTTCTCTCTTCTTTCTGGTTCGTGTGTCGCAGACTTGAAGAAGAATCCGTGATTTTGTATTCTGCTTCACTTAGATATGGGTTTTTATTTTAAGCAAATGGAGATCAGCATAATAAGTTGCATCGTCATTCAAGAAAAGGGCGGATGGAGGTATTTATGACGCAATATTTGTCGGCAAAAAAGGAAGTTCCATCTTGTTGTCCTCAAAAGTTTTTACCAATTTTGCAGACGCTCTTCAGAAAAGATTGAAGTTTGTAATGTCACAGAATAAATGGGACCTTTGTATTAAGACTTTACAAGCACATTTGTCGGAACAAGCTTTCCGCACGTGGTTTGCTTATTTGAAGTTTGTCAGCCTTGACGCCGACAAACTTGTGATTGGTGCACCCAATAAGTTTGTGATCGATTACATAGAAGGCAATTATCTTGCTTTGTTGCAAACCAGCATCAAAGCCCATTTTGGTAATGTTAAGGTAGCTTATTCTTTCCCGAAAGAAGGTGAGGCGCCCCGTCGCGAAAAGGTCGAAAAGGTCGAAGAAGCTCCCCGCCGCGAGCGATTAGATCCACAACTCAATCGCGATTATACCTTTAAGGCTTTCGTCGAAGGCCGTGCCAACAAATTAGCGCGCGTTATCGGTTTAGCCATTGCCAAAGAGCCCGGAAAACCTGCCTTCAATCCTTTTTTTCTTTACGGTCCCAGCGGCGTAGGTAAGACGCATTTGGTCAACGCCATCGGCTTGCGGATTCTCGAATCGCAGCCCGAGCGGCGCGTGTTATATGTACCGGCCCATTTGTTTAAGACGCAGTACACCGACTCCGTCCTTCACAATACGATCAACGACTTTATCCATTTTTACCAAACGATAGACGTCCTGATCATCGACGATATACAAGAGATTACCACAGCTAAAACGCAGCAAGCCTTTTTTCATATCTTCAATCACTTGCAACAGAACGGCCGACAGATTATTATCACCTGCGACCGCGCCCCTGTTGATTTCGAAGGTATTGAAGAACGTATGCTTACGCGCTTCAAATGGGGCACGGTGACGGAAATGGAAAAGCCCGACGTTGCCCTTCGGCGCGCCATACTCACGGCAAAAATCAAGCGCGACGGCTTAAAATTTCCGCCCGATGTAATTGATTATATCGCCAACAATGTAGAGAGCAGCGTGCGCGAACTTCAAGGCATTGTCAATTCGATTATGGCTTATTCCGTCGTGGACAACTGCGACATTTGCCAAGAATTGGTCGAGAAAGTCGTGGCGCGTGCGGTCAATCTTGAGAAACACGAATTGACGCTCGATGATATTGTCAAAGCCGTCTGCAAACGCTACAGCGTCAAGTTGAAAGACGTCAATTCAAAGAGTCGCAAGCAGGGCATCGTCTTGGCACGCCAGTTGGCGATGTTCCTCTCCCACAAATATACGACGCTTCCTTACTCGCAAATAGGTCATTTGATCGGACGTAAGGATCATTCTACGGTATTGCACGCCTGCAATACGATTTCCAACCGTATAACAACCGACAAAAACTTCCGACGCGAGGTGGAGGAATTGGAATCTGCGTTAAAGTAGATCCAAGGCCCGGCCGCTTGGCGCTTCGTTTCCTTTCGCGCCAAGCCGAAAATCGTTGCGCCGCTCTATATACATATATATAATAGACCACCGATGATGACCCCGCGCGAAGCTTTGAAGAAATATTTCGGCTATTCCGACTTCCGCCCATTGCAAGAAGATATCGTAGCCACCACGCTTGCGGGCATCGACTCGCTGGTGCTGATGCCTACGGGCGGCGGAAAATCCATTTGCTTCCAGTTGCCGGCCCTCTTGTTGCCGGGCGTGACGCTGGTGGTCTCTCCCCTGATTTCTTTGATGCAAGACCAAGTGGAGAACCTGCGCGAAGCAGGCATCCCCGCTTGTGCTTTGAATAGCAACCAGACGGCTGATGAGCAACTCCGGCTGCGACGCGCCTGCCTTGATGGTCGCGTGAAGTTGCTATATATGGCGCCCGAGACCGTATTTAAGGAATTGGACCAACTACTCGCTGCTTTGCCGATCAGCTTGGTGGCTATTGACGAGGCGCATTGTGTAAGTCAGTGGGGCCACGACTTCCGTCCCGAATATGTCCAACTGGGTACACTCCGCAAAGCCTTTGGCAGCGCCCCCTTCATGGCTCTTACGGCCACGGCCGACGAGGTGACGCGGCAAGATATTCGCGAGCGCCTCAACCTGCATTCGCCCCGCGTTTTCATTTCTTCGTTCGATCGCCCGAATCTCTCACTCAACGTCTTCCGCGGCTTAAACGGCGCGGAGAAACTCAAGGCTATCAATCGCTTCCTCGGCATACGCGCCGGCGAAAGCGGGATTATCTACTGCCTATCGCGGAAAACGACGGAGCAATTGGCCGAAAAACTCGAGGCCTTGGGCGTATCGGCGCGCCCCTATCACGCAGGTTTGTCGGCCGATAAGCGCCGCGAGACGCAACAGGCTTTTATTGCCGACCAATTACGGGTGGTTGTGGCCACCATCGCCTTTGGAATGGGCATCGATAAAAGCAATGTGCGCTGGGTCATTCATTATAATTTGCCCAAGAGCATTGAGAGTTATTACCAAGAAATCGGGCGTGCCGGTCGCGATGGCGACCCTGCCGATACTTTGCTCTTTTACAACTACGCCGACATCGTGCAATTGGAGAAGTTTGCGCGCGAAAGCCACTTGCGCGAGATCAATTTGGAGCGCCTTGACCGCATGCGCGAGTATGCCGAATCCAACGTTTGTCGCCGACGCATCCTCTTAAATTATTTTGGCGAAGTATCTGCCGCCGACTGTGGCAATTGCGACGTCTGCAAGAGTCCGCCCGAGCGCTTCGATGGCACGCGCGAGGCGCAGATGGCTTTGAGTGCGATTGTGCGCAGCGGAGAGCGAATCTCTATGCCCGTAGTCGTGGATATTTTGCGCGCAGTTTACTCTCCGGCCGTGAAAGAAGGAGGCTACGACCGGTTGAAAACTTTTGGCGTAGGCCGCGCTTTGAGTGCAGCAACCTGGCGCGATTATCTCTTGCAATGTTTGCAAATGGGACTCTTCACCATCAATTACGCTGACCAACTCCATCTGCAAGTGACCGAGCTTGGGCGCGACGTCCTCTATGGGCGCAGTGCGATTATGCTGGCTGTTTATCGCCCGCCCGAGCGTGTGGAAAAGCCGGCGAAGAAGAAAGGGCGAAAGTCGCGCGCGTCCCAATCCGCCGATGTTGAGGCCGATTTGCAACAAATGGAAGTCGATAAAAATCTCTTTGAGCGCTTGCGTGCCCTTCGCTTAGAGTTGGCCAACAAACAAGGCTATCCCCCTTACATTATAATGAGTGACCGCACACTGCGCCTCTTGGCTACAATTCGTCCGAAGACCTTGGACGAATTGAGCAATATCTCCGGTATCGGCGAGTATAAGCGCGACAAATACGGTCCGGCTTTCTTGAAATTGATCAATGCCTAAGCCTTTGTCGCTCGGCGAAGTCCACCAGCGTCGCACCGACTTCTCGCTTTGCTGAGCGGCAGTATGCTTTTTAGCAAACGAAATCGGGTTAACCGTCCTTCGTCTTCGACTTTTCACATCCTTTTCTTCATCCTTTTATACAGACTGCCTGCCGCCTTATCGCTTGGCAGGCACAGCTGTCGTGCCATCCTTTTATCAGCATCCACAAATCTTTGGGTGGGCAAAATTCCGTCTCATTTTTTTGCGGTCAAGAATTTGACCATAAGCGCATAGCACGTTGTTCGTCACCCCTAAGTCTGATGCGCGTAGTTTTTTATCACGATAAAAAAGGTTTGCGCTCACGATAACAAAGGCTTACGCTCGTGATGAAAAAGGTTTGCGCTCGCGATGAAAAAGCGAGTAGCGGAGATTTTCTGTGTGCGAAACGGCGTTTGTCGACGAGCGTTTATGCGTAAGCAGCACTTTATTTCCGGCCTTTCTTGACCTGACTCCAATCGTTCGCCTCGTTTCGCAGGTACAAGAAAAGCGTTTATGCGTAAGCATCTTTATTTTTTACTTCATCGCCGCGCCTTGGTTTGATAAGGGCGCGTGGAGGCGGCTTGTCCTGATCTCCATGCAGCATCTGCGGCGCGTAAGGCTTGAAGATGTCGGCCGTTTCGAGGGGACTAAAAAGGCCGCTTCGGACGTAAAGCGTTACGTCTTTTGCCTTGAACAGAGACGATATCGGAGAAACGGCGATGAAAACATTGGTCTTTCTACTTTTTCGCTGTATCTTTGCCGCGAATAATAATTTAGGGGTGCCTACTCGTGCCTTGCGGACACCTTGCGCCGTGAGCTATTCGGTTGAAGCAGTGAGCTGACGAACACGAGCTCCGCGGGGAGCGGCTGAGAACAAACCCTTATAACCTGATCCGGGTAATGCCGGCGAAGAGAAAATTACTGTTATATGCGAAGAACTTTATTCTTGGCAGTCTTATCCTTGACTGCCGGACGCGCTTTCGCGGATGAAAGCGACACGTTGAAAACCTATCGTTTGCAAGAAGTGCAAGTTACGTCTACGCGAGCCGGTCGGAAGACCCCCGTAGCTTTTACCAACTTGTCGAAAAAGTATCTTTCCACACTCGATTTCGGGAAAGATATGCCCGCGCTCCTATCCTTGACGCCGAGCGTGACGACTTCGAGCGATGCCGGTATAGGCATCGGCTATTCGGATTTGCGCGTGCGCGGCACAGACCCAACGCGTATCAACATTACGGCCAATGGTATTCCGCTCAATGATGCAGAAAGCAACAAGGTTTATTGGGTGAATATGGGCGATTTTGCGTCGACCTTGGGTAGCGTCCAGTTGCAGCGCGGCGTAGGTACGTCGACCAACGGCAGTGGTGCGTTCGGCGCGACGCTGAATATGCAGACGGAGAGCATAGCTGAGCTGCCCTATGTGCAACTTGATGCTTCGGGCGGTAGTTATGCCACTCATCGCGAGAGTTTGCGCTTTGGTACGGGCCGTCTGAATGGACATTGGGGTTTGGATGGGCGCTTGTCGAACATCGGAAGTCAAGGCTACATCGACCGAGCCAGTTCGCGCTTGAATTCTTACTTCTTGCAGGGTGGTTATTTTTCAGACCAAACGGTCGTGAAATTGGTCACGTTTAACGGCACGGAGCGCACGTATCACGCGTGGGACTATGCTACGGAAGAGCAAATGAAGAAGTATGGGCGCCGCTACAACCCTTGTGGAAAATATAAGGACGCGGCCGGCAATACGGTCTATTATAAGGATCAGATTGACAACTATCATCAGCAGCATTATCAGTTGTTCTGGAATCAACTCTTGAACGACGCTTGGGATTTTAACCTTGCGTTGCATTATACGCACGGTAAAGGCTACTACGAACAGTATAAGACGAACCAAAAACTGTATAAATATCTGCTCCAACCGCGTTCGGGGTCGAAGAGCGACTTGATTCGTCGAAAATATTCCGCGGCCGATTTTTACGGAACCGTGTTCTCTGCCAATTATCATGCGGATCGGTTGACCGCAAACTTAGGCGGCGGATGGAATAACTACAAGGGCGACCACTATGGACGCGTCCTGTGGGTGGCAGAGTTTGATGGCAAGCAACAGCCGAACCACCCGTATTACGACAATCAAGCCGATAAGAAGGATTTTAACGTATATGCGAAAGCCAACTTCGAACTGGTGAAGGGCCTGAACCTATATGGTGACCTGCAATACAGATATGTGAAATACAATATCGATGGTCCGAGCGATCAGTTTGATGCTGCGAAACAGCAAGTGGCCTATAATGTGCACGAAACCTTCAACTTCTTCAATCCGAAAGCGGGCTTGTCGTGGACAATAGCGCCCCGGCACACGGCTTACTTGTCTTACGCGATGGCGCATAAAGAGCCTACGCGCAACGATTACGAGAATGTGTTGCAAAATTCCTCAAAGCCGCGCCACGAAACCTTGAACGACTTCGAGCTGGGCTATAACTTCTCCGGCGAGCGCTTGTCGTTCGGCGTTAATTTCTATTATATGCGCTACAAAGATCAGTTTGTGCTGACCGGAGAACAAAACGCCATCGGCGAAATGATTTCCAAAAACGTCGGCGATTCCTATCGTCGCGGCGTGGAGCTGCAAGCTGCTTGGCGCCCCTTCGACTTCCTGCGCTGGGATGCCAACCTTACGTGGAGCCATAACCGAGAAAAAAATACTTTGGTCCAAATGAACGACACGGGAGAGACGGTAAACTTGGGCAATACGCCGTTGAGCTTTTCTCCAAATCTGATTTTTAACAACGTATTTACAGCCGAATATCGCGGATTTCGCGCTTCTTTGCAGACGCAATACGTAAGTCGGCAGCTGATGACGCGGACCGGCTTCACGCAATTTGAGGAAGACGGCCACATAGTCCATACTTCGATCGATCCATATTTGGTTAGTAATCTCGATTGTTCCTATACTTTCAGTCGCCTAAAAGCTTTTAAGGCCCTGACGGTAGGCTTTACGATCTACAACTTGATGAATGCGAAGTATGAAAGCAACGGTGCGGCCAACGTAGTCTTGAAGAAGGACGCTGCGGGCAAGGTTGTCGCTTATCAGGATGGTGATTACAACGCTTATTCCGTGTTTTCGGCGCAAGCACCGCTTCACTTTCTGGCCCATATTTCCATTCGTTTTTAATTTTAATCCTACCTTTCCGCCCGCCGCCTCGTCTGAGGGCGCGGGCGGCTTGATGCTTTTTTATGGAAGAGCTACTTACGTTTTTGCAAACCTACCATCACGCGCTCTTAGACGGGCTTGGTGCACTCTTGGGCTTCATTTATCTTTGGTATGAGTATCATGCCGACGCCCGACTTTGGCCTGTGAGTATGATCATGCCGGCTATCGACATTTATCTCTATTATAAAGTAGGTCTTTATGCCGATTTTGGGATGGCCATTTACTATTTTTGCGCTGCGGCTTACGGCTGGTTTGCTTGGAGTGTTCGCCGCGGGGCGACGAAAGCGCAAGTGCTGCCTATCACGCACCTCCCGAAGCGTGTGGCTGCCTATTCTTTAGGCGTTTTCCTTCCGATTTGGGGCGCGCTGTATTATATATTGTCCGTCTGGATCAATTCTACCGTTCCCTTCCTCGATAGTTTGGCCAACGCGCTAAGCATTATCGCGCTTTGGATGTTGGCGCGCAAGTACGTAGAGCAATGGCTCGTTTGGATAGTCGTTGATATAATTCTCTGCGGGCTGTATGTCTATAAAGGCGTTCCCTTCCACGGCGTACTCTACGGCGCTTACGTGCTGATAGCCTTGGTTGGTTTCCGAAAATGGCGTACTATGGCGGTCCGAGCATAGCGGTTTGCGACGCAACAATAAGACGAGAGAACGGGAGAATCAGCTGCTGTTCTCTCTTTTTCTTTGTTTTTAGTTGGAAAAATGCGCGAAACAATTGCTTTTACTAAGAAAAATGCCTATATTCGCCAATGAAAACATTTCGCCATCTTGATTGGGCGATTTGACAACACAATTGCCGAAAAAATCAGTAGAAGTAACGCACACGAAATCTATGCAGCAAGAAAACAAAGCCTTACCCCGGCGCTTTTTGTCCTACTTAGCGAGCGACAAAGGCTATTCTCCGCTCACGATCATGAAATATCGCGACGTCCTGGAGGGCTTTGAGGCGTTTTATCTCAGCCAAGAGGCTACGCTGACTTGGCAGACGGTCGACGCCGACTTGGTGCGCCGCTGGATTGTTTGGCGTATGGACGACGGCATCGTAGGACGGACGGTCCGAAGAGACCTTAGCGCGCTGCGCAGCTTTTATCGCTATCTGCTGGTCTTGGGTTTGATCGAAAAAGATCCGATGTGCTTTGTCAAAAATCCCAAGTCGGCTCGGCCCTTGCCCGCTTTCGTGCGGCAAAGTGAGATGGATCGCTTATTTGATAAGACCCATTTTCCCGAAACGTTTGAGGGGCAGCGCGACTATCTCATTCTGCTTACTTTTTATAGTACCGGCGTGCGACGAGCCGAACTTTTGGCCATGCAATGGGCCGATATTGATCTGAGTCGCTGCGAAGTGCGCGTTACCGGAAAGCGCAATAAGCAGCGCATCATCCCCTTTGGCGCCGAGTTGGCCGAGGCTTTTCAAGCCTATTACGCCGCGCGGATGGATGTGGTCAAGCACATGAGCGGCCCACTCTTTATCCAAAGCAACGGGCGCCCGTTGCAGCCGACGCAAGTAGGGCGTATCGTTCACGATTACTTGTCGCTCGTGACGAACATCAAGAAAAAGAGTCCACACGTGTTGCGTCATTCCTTTGCAACGGCAATGCTTAACAATGGTGCCGACTTGATGGCCGTCAAGGAACTCTTAGGTCACAGCAACTTAAACACAACGGCGATCTACACGCACGTGACGCCCGAGGAACTACTTAAAGAATATAAACACGCCCATCCCAGGGCTTAACCCGATAATCAAAGGAGGTTTTTATGGAACTAAAGATTCAATCGATCCAATTCAACGTTACGGAAAAGTTGCAGGCTTTTATCCAAAAGAAGTTTGCGAAAATTGCGAAATTCAACGAAAATATTTCTGCAGCAGAAGTGATTCTTAAAGTGACAAAGCCTGAAACGGCCAACAACAAGTCGACAGTGCTGAACATCAATGTGCCGGGAGAAAACTTCCACGTCGAGAAAGTGTGCGACACATTCGAAGAAGGCGTAGACCTTTGTATGGAATCTATGCTGCGCCAATTGAGTAAATACAAAGAAAAGCAGCGCGGCAAAAAGGCCGACCCCATTCGCAAGATGGAAGGTGGCTTCGAGGCCGAATAAGCACCACATTTTTGTACCTTTACTACTGATTAAGCAATAGTTTCACGCTATTGATATTGTAGATTGTTGTAGTCCGCCGACCATTTGGCTCGGCGGACTATTTTTTTTGTCGGAGTGGGGGAGGAGCAGGGCAATGTTGCCACTCCGTACGACGGTTATTCTTATCGCTAAAGTTGTCATCCTCATCGCGAATATGCCATTCGGCAAGCTTCCTTGTGTATATTGCGCAAGGCGAGGCGCATTTTTGCCCGCCCGGCGCTGAAGATTCTTTGCCTTTTGCGCACTGTTTGATTGTTTGCTGCCGCCAAACTATCGTTTGGTGGGAGCAAACGAAGTGCGCGAAGGCTTTTAGTCTTTACCATCTTGCCTGAAATCCTCGCATTTTCTGCTGATCAGAAGCCTCGACCGCGTGCAGCGGATGTTTTGCAGCTGCGGCCTTTTCCTTTTCAGAGACTTTCAGTAGTCAAATGCAAAGAATCGAGGTGAAATATGCATCTTGTAAGATGAATTATGGATTTATGACAAAAAAAGCGGCGAAACGTCTTTTCAAAGCAGGAGATTTTATATCTTTGCTCTGAATTAATGTAACTGACATGAAACACAAAGTTATTTTTCCTGCCTTAGCTCTTTTGCTGCTATGTAGTGCGTCGCTGTTTTCTGCTTGTCATAAAGAGGATTTACCGCCAATGGGAGGCGAAGTACCTCTTCCTAATAAGACTTTATTTGATCTGACGGACGCGCATCCAATAGATACGCTGCGTGTACGCGGTTTGAGTAGCAGGCTTTCCGGTTTAAAGATTGAGGAAAAGGCGACAAAAACCAACTTGGGAGAGATTTTTTTCGCGGGAAATCCTACAACGACCCCTTATGCAGAGATTACGTATGAATCTCCCGGCATTTTCTCTAAAGTAATCATAAATAATTGGGTCGAGATTAGGAAACTCGAACCGGTAGGCGATGAAAACATCTATGTTTTCAAGCGCATCGGAGATCGCAATAAGGATAAAAAATTGCAAATCCAAATCTCATTATGGGCGGATATACCTTATCACGAGCCTGTAAGGGTTGAATAGCCCGTCAATGCTAAACGCAGCCTCATTATCTCGGATAATGGGGCTGTATTTTTGACGCTATATATAATAATGTGTAGCGGGGTATAAAAAGAAGTGTGGTAAGAACAGAGGTGATGAGGCCGCGAGCGCGCGAATCGGGCGCGCGTTGTTGGGGATTTGTATGCTGTCAGTCGTGTCCGCCTATCCGACGCTTGGTCATAGACTTTCTTTTGACGTCGAATAAGGACGAGGTGCATGTTTTTCGAGAAAAGGGACGAAATAAATCGCACTTTTGTTTTGCGGATTAGAATTATTGCCTAACTTTGCAGCCGTTTCGAGGTAGGCCCAAGAGCGAATGTTGCTTAGTCTGCAGTCTTTTGGGAATCTGCTCGCGGCTCGGGCAAATACCAGAGTGGCCAAATGGGG
>ERZ772960.82-NODE-82-length-89854-cov-3.586176_pt1 | contig 89854 bp, 84 predicted proteins | sample MGYA00580678_ERZ772960 | MGnify/ENA primary metagenome ERZ772960 (study PRJEB29015, sample SAMEA2737930) | human oral metagenome | biome: human oral; feature: human-associated habitat; material: dental | place: China | collected 2059 ...
CGAGCTGGGTTCAGAACGTCGTGAGACAGTTCGGTCCCTATCCGGCGCGGGCGTAGGATATTTGAGAGGATCTGTCCTTAGTACGAGAGGACCGGGATGGACTGACCTCTGCTGTACCTGTTGGGAATCGATCCCACAGCAGGGTAGGCAAGTCGGGAATGGATAAACGCTGAAAGCATCTAAGCGTGAAGCCAACCTCAAGATGAGATATCCCATCGAAAGAGTAAGACCCCTTTGAGAGAAAGAGGTAAATAGGGCTGAGGTGGAAGTGCTGCAAAGCATGCAGCTGACAGCTACTAATCGGTCGAGGGCTTATCCATAGTCGGAGAGATGTCAAAACGGATTGCAATCTGCGGTTTTGAAGGCACGAGCCTTCACAGGGGACTGTGAATGGCCCGGTGGCTCAGATGGTTAGAGCGCCGCCCTGTCACGGCGGAGGTCGTCGGTTCGATTCCGATCCGGGTCGCTTATGAGTTTTCTCATAATATATGGATGGGTTCCCGAGTGGCCAAAGGGGGCAGACTGTAAATCTGTTGTCACTGACTTCGGTGGTTCGAATCCACCTCCATCCATTAAGACGGTAGTCTTAAATCTACATTTGGGGTCTTAGCTCAGCTGGGAGAGCATCTGCCTTACAAGCAGAGGGTCATAGGTTCGAGCCCTATAGGCCCCATTTATATCATCGCGGGATAGAGCAGTCTGGTAGCTCGTCGGGCTCATAACCCGGAGGTCGTTGGTTCAAATCCATCTCCCGCAATCTGACTTGGAGTTCAGCTCCAAGTTTTTTTATGCCATAATTGCTCTATTTTCTTTAGAAAGAATGCTGTATAATGCGATTTAAGTCAACACTGCAATTGGCATATAAGGCATTTTCATTCTTTTTTCCTATTTTTTCGGGGTTAAGGAATAATGCGAAATGCCTTCCTGCACGATTGTAGATTGTTCGTTTTATGAAATAACGGGAGATGGATACAGTTTGTTCTTTTACTAATCAGGATGTATGGAGGGAGTGTTTATGCGAGTTGGAATATTAACAAGCGGGGGAGATTGTCAGGCACTGAATGCAACCATGAGAAGCGTGGGAAAGTCGTTGTATAATCTTTTTGATCAGGTTGAAATCTACGGTTTTTTGGATGGGTATAAAGGCTTAATTTATGACGAATATCGGAAGATGGAGAAGTCGGATTTTTCCGGAATATTGACGGAAGGCGGTACAATTCTCGGAACAAGCAGAACCCCTTTCAAATATATCCATGAGCCGGATCAGAACGGTCTGGACAAAGTGGAAGCGATGAAGCACAACTACCGTAAGCTACGGTTGGATTGTCTTGTTGTATTGGGAGGAAACGGCTCTTTAAAAACGGCAAACCTGCTCAGTGAAGAGGGATTAAATATTGTTGCTTGTCCGAAAACAATCGATAACGATCTCTATGGAACGGATATGACCTTCGGATTCTACTCCGCGGTACAGGTTGCGACCAACGCCATTGATTGTATTCATACGACAGCGGCAAGTCATGGAAGAGTTTTCATAGTGGAAATTATGGGACACAAGGTAGGGTTGCTTACTTTGTATGCCGGTCTTGCCGGTGGAGCGGATATTATTTTATTGCCGGAGATTCCCTATACCATTGAATCGGTTTGTAAGAAAATTGCGGAGCGTCATGCAAGCGGCTCCCGTTTTTCCATTATTGCGATAGCGGAAGGTGCCATCTCCAAGGAGGATTCCGGTCTTTCCAAAAAAGAGTTGAAGAAGAAACTGGCGGAGGAGAGAAAGAAGCATCCCTCCGTTGCCTATAAACTCGCAAAGGAAATTGAAGAGAAAACCGGTGCAGAGGTCCGGGTTACCGTTCCGGGACACACACAAAGAGGAGGGCAACCCGTTCCCTACGACCGTGTATTTGCGACAAGAATCGGTGCAGAAGCGGCGAAGCTTATTAAAAAAGAAAAATACGGCTATATGCTTGCTTTAAAGAATACAGAAATTGTCTCAGTTCCTTTAGAGGAGATTGCCGGGAAGTTAAAGACAGTGGATCCGGACTCCGGTATCGTAAAAGAAGCAAGGATTATGGGAATTTCCTTTGGAGATGAAGAATAAAACAGTTTAAGGACAGAAAATACCGGACTGTTTTCATAGTAGTGATGATGAAGACTGTTTTTATAGCAGTGATGACGTACACTGTTTTTATGGCAATAGTAGCTTGAACCGTTTTACCACAAAGAAAGGTTGCATTTTTTGGGATATACAGCATTATACAGGAAATGGAGATCGAAGGACTTTGACGATATCGTGGGGCAGGATGCTATCACGAGATCGTTTAAGAATCAGGTTCGTAGCGGAAAGGTAGGTCACGCCTACCTTTTTTGCGGTACGAGAGGAACCGGTAAGACTTCTCTCGCAAAGATTCTCGCGCGTGCCGTGAACTGTGAACATCCCGTAGACGGCAATCCCTGCAATAGCTGCAAGAATTGCCGTGCCATCCTATCCAATACCAGCATCAATGTGTATGAGATGGATGCAGCGAGCAATAACGGTGTAGATGACATTCGGCTGATTCGCGAACAGGTAGAGTATCCTCCCGTGGATATGCAGTACAAGGTCTATATCATTGATGAGGTGCACATGCTCTCTCCATCGGCATTTAATGCTTTTCTTAAGACTTTGGAAGAGCCCCCTTCTTATGTCATCTTTATTCTTGCGACAACAGAGCCGAATGCTCTTCCAATCACGATTCTTTCGCGCTGTCAACGTTATGATTTTAAAAGGATTTCGATGGAGACGATGAAAGCTCGTCTCGCTATGATCTGTAGGGAAGAGGGCATTCGTATTTCCGATGAGGCGCTGGAGTATGTTGCACGGATGGGAGACGGCTCCATGCGTGATGCGGTAAGCCTTCTGGATCAGTGTGCAAGTTATGATTTTCAGGAGGAAATATCCTACGAGGATGCTTTGAAGGTTCTCGGCGCAGTGGACACGACCGTATTTTCCGCACTGGTACAGGCAATTCTTAAGAAGGATATTCGGGCGGCGATGGAAAACATTTCTACCGTTTTAGAGCAGGGAAAGGAGCTCAGTCAGTATACGTCCGATTTACTTCTGTATTTTCGGAATATGATGCTGGCAAAGACCGTGACGAAGCTGGAAGGCCTTGTTGACCTTTCGGAGGACAATAAGAAGCTTCTTTCAGAAGATGCGAAAGCGATGCCGATGGAAGAAATCCTTCGGGGAATTCGCCTGTTATCGGAGCTCTTGCAGCAATTCCGCTATGCGAATCAAAAGCGTGTTTTACTGGAGACTTGTCTCATGAAGCTGGCCTATCCGGAAACGGAAGACAGAGGAGATGCTTATGCACAGCGAATAAAGGAGCTGGAAGAGAAAGTACAAAAAGGGGTTCCTGTTCTCACGGAAAGAAGTATAGCAAGCGGAAAAGAGGGTGCGGATGCTCTAAAATCAGCGGAAAAAATGCCAACTGTCGTTAAAGTTCCGAAGGCGCAATATGAGGATTACCGGAAGTTGAAAGAAAAGTGGTCCCTGGTTTGCGGCTATTTTCAGCAACCTTTAAAAGCTTCTCTTTTAAAGTCCAGAATCTATCCGGGAAAAGATCGGAACTCCATGGTGCTGTATGCGCCGAGCGGGGCAGATGAGCAGATTATCCGGGAAAGGCTTGCTGCACTAGAGGAAGGTCTCCGGGAGAATGAACAGTTGGAATACCGTATTCATATCGGAGCAAGAGACAGAGAAGACCGAACGGTGCAGTATATTTCGGATGAGGAACTGGAGAGGATTGCGATGCCGATTGAGATAACGGAGGAATAAAACTATTAAAACTTTGTTCTGTAAGGTAAAAATAAGAAAAAGAATGGATTTATCTTGTGCTTTCATGATAAAATAACAAAGATTATCTTAAAGATATATTGTGTTTAGGGGGGAAAATGGCTAAGCATGGCGGTTTTGCCGGCGGTATGCCCGGCATGAATATGAACAACTTGATGAAGCAGTATCAGAAGATGCAGAAGAAGCTGGAAGAGACACAGGAAGAACTGTCCAAGAAAGAATATACCGGACAGGCCGGCGGCGGTGCAGTACAGATTGTCATCAACGGAGAAAAGAAAGTTCTTCGGGTCACCCTGGATAAGGAAGCGGTCGATCCGGAAGATGTAGAGACGCTGGAAGAGATGATTGCACTTGCAGCGAACCAGGCATTACAAGAGATAGAGAAGGACTCCAGTCAGGAGATGGGTAAACTGACCGGAGGAATGGGATTAGGATTCTAATGGAATATTTTTCCAAAGATATGGAACAATTGGTACAGGAGCTTGGCAGACTTCCGGGAATCGGGCAGAAGTCTGCGCAACGTCTTGCCTATCATATCATTAATGAAGAAAAAGAAAGAGCTTATGCCCTTTCGGACAGTATCAAGAGAGCAAGAGACAGTATTCGCTACTGTAAGAATTGCTGTACGCTTACAGACGAAGAGCTGTGTCCCGTATGTCGAAGTGCGGAGAGAAATCACAAACAGATTATGGTTGTAGAGAATCCGCGGGACATGGGAGCGTATGAGAGAGTAGGGAAGTACAACGGTGTTTATCATGTACTGCATGGTGCAATTTCACCGCTTTTGGGCATTGGCCCGGATGACATTCGTTTGAAAGAGTTGATGAAACGGTTACAGGGGGATGTCGAGGAAGTCATTATTGCCACGAATTCTTCTTTAGAAGGAGAAACTACAGCAAGCTATATTGTAAAACTCATAAAGCCTCTCGGAATTAAATTGAGCCGGATTGCGTCCGGCGTTCCGGTAGGTGGAGATATAGAAAATATAGATGAAATCACACTCCTTAGAGCGTTGGACGGAAGAGTCAGCTTATAAAGGACGAAGGGGAAATATGGACAAGTACGAATTTAGCATTAAGGCAGAGCAGATCAAGAAGATGGTCAATCAGGGGGATTATAAAACCGCCATGCAGATTGCGGACTCCATTGATTGGAACAGGGTAAGAAATGCCAATTTACTTTCCTCCATTGCGGAAATCTACGAGAAAAACGGAGAGTATGAAGAAGCAAAGGATATTCTTCTTTTAGCATTTGAAAGAGCACCGGTCGGAAAGCGATTCTTATATAAGCTTTCTGAACTCTCTTTACGTTCCGGCTCTATAGAGGATGCGACAGAATTTTATAAAGAGTTCTTAGATGTCAGCCCGGATGACCCCAGAAAATACCTTTTACAATACAGTATCTTAAAGGCAAAGGGGGCGAAAGCTTCCCAACTGATAGGACCGCTGGAGATGTTCACCTCGACAGAGTTGGATGAGAAGTGGTTATATGAGCTTGCGGTACTCTATGGAGAAGCAGGGCGGGAAGACGACTGTGTGCGGACTTGTGATAAGATGATTCTGCTTTTCGGAATGGGGCAGTATGTCGATAAGGCGATGGATTTGAAGCTGTATTATCGTCCTGTAAAAGAAGAGCATACCGCAGAAGAGAAAGAAGAGGAGAAGCCCGCCGGAAGAGCTGTTCCGGAGGAGCAGACCGACTTTTTGGATGATCCGGAGCTTCCGGAACAGGAGGAGACGGTCTACGAGGAGCCAAAGGAAGATCTCTCGAGGCAGGATTCCAAAGAGGAAGAGCAGAGGGAAGAGACAACAGGTGCACAGGAGGAGATAGAGACCCCAAAAAAGGAACAAGAGGAGTCCGCTCCGGAGAATAAAGACGCTTTGGAAACGGAAAAAGAAAGTTTTCCGACATACCACATGATTATTGAAGCGGAGACGATAGAAGAGGCTTTCTCCATTGCAGTCGAAGAGATTAAGTATTTTCATAAAGAATACAGTCTTGACTTCAAGGTTGCGAAGATAGAGGCAGATAAGTTAAACGAAAAAGGCTTTAAATGCTTCCGGGAGAAATTAAAAGAACGGGATCTGATTATTGAGCACGCCGGAAAGTTGAAATATTCCGTTCTGGATGAGATTGAAGAGCACATCCTGCATCCGAAAGACGCTTCCTCTATCATATTGATTGATGAAGTGGATCATTTTGACCGCCTGGCGGAAGACAGACCGAAGTTCCTGGAGTATTTCGATATTGTATCGAATCAGGAGGAAGAAGAGGATTCCCTGGAAGAGGTAGACTTAGACAGTCCGGCGGAAGAGCCGGAGCAGGGGGAGGTCGTCGAAGGAAGCTTCAAGGATATCGCAAGTAAGGACGAAGCGGAGAGAGAAGACGCGGAGAAGGAACCCGTGAAAGAGGATTCTTTCTTAGATGAGGATGAGGAAGAAGAGCAGGAATATGTTCCTCATAAGCCATCCATCTTCGAAAGACCTGCAAGGCCTTATAAAGAGGTTTTGGAAGAAGAAGCGGAAAAAGAACGGGTTCAAGAGGAAGAGAAGCGACCTTCTCAGGAAGAGCCGCCTTCCCCGGTAGAGAAAAGGGGAGAAAAAGCGCACGACAGGAAAGACATCGCCTCTATGGATATCGAGGACTTTGCGCGGTATTGCATGGAGTATGCGAAGAGTATTGATTGCAGTATCACCGAGAAGGGCGTTACGGCATTGTATGAGCGAATTCAGCTTATGGAAGAAGATGGTATTGTTTTGAATAAAGAGAGTGCCAGAGATCTCATTGAGGAAACGGCAGACCTTGCTGAGAAGCCAAGTCTCGGAACAAAGATCGGTTCTCTCTTTAGGCCGAAGTATGATAAAGATGACAAGCTTATTTTACGGGAAGAACATTTTATGGGGTAAGCGATGGGACTTCAGGTAGTAGAAAGCGGTGCAATAGGAATGAGTGAAATTGGAGTAGGGGCAGTCCTACTCCTTTCCTTTATACTTTTTGCGGGGATAGGATATCGAAAGGGAGCGGTAAAGAAAATTTTCTCTCTCTTTTCTCTTTTCGTGTCCCTGATACTTGCGAAGCTGCTCTATCCCTTTGCTCTTCGTGCAGTAGCGGAAAATGGCTTTCTTCGCGGGATTTTCACGAAAATCTGGTCTATGGTTCTTCCGGTAAAGAATAGTATGGTTCTCATCCCGAAGGGAATTCATGATTTTCTTCCGGAGAAGGCCGCACCGGTAAATGCCCCTCTTTATGCGGGTTTGTATGAGACGATGGGAAAGTGGCAGGATTACCTCGCACAGCAGATTCTCACTTTTCTCAATGGGATTCTTTTCTTTATTTTGCTGTATTTTCTTTTTCGTCTTCTTCTGAAGGTGGTCCATCAGATACTGGAATATCTTTTTCGTCTTCCTATTCTGAATTTTGGAAATCGTATGCTGGGCATGGGACTTGGCGCAGTCGAATGGGTTTTCTTTGTTTGGCTTATTTTGATTCTCTTCAGTTTACTCCCGGAGACGAAGTTTAGTCTATGGGTTCTGGATGGGTTCTCCAGAGAGGGAAGCATTCCGTACCTTCTGAAGGAAAATAACTGGATTGCACAGCTCTTCCTGGGATAGGCGGAAAGGCGGACATACTGTATTCTTTATTACGCTCCGGAACAGAAAGCGCTTGACAGAAAAATAATGTTTTATTAATCTTAAAAAGTACCTGTTATAAGAATAAAATAAGATTATTTCTTGCTTTAAGTTATTTTAAAGCGTTAGAGAGAAGCAGGAGAGGGAATGGCAGAGGCAGTAACAGATAAGAGAGAAGAAGAACTCACGCGAATCCAAGAGATGGAAAGCTCTCCGGAGTATCAGCAGAAATTGCAGCTGCTTCGGGAAAAGATGAAGATGAACCTGCGCTGGAAAACAAAGTTGCTCATAAGCGGTGTAGCATCTATGTGTTTCTTCTTTTTCTTCAAATTCGTAGGGCTTTTGTTTGCGGCGGTATTTCTTTTTTTCTACCTGTATCCCGCTTATAAGCAAAGAAAAGAGCTCTTTGACGGAAAGAAAGAAAGCAATGAGCTCCTTTATCTGGAGCAATTCTTAACCCCGATTCTCAAGCAGATTTATCCCAATGGAACGATGAGCGTCAAGCATGATTTTTCTATTGATGCAGTAAAGACTGTTACGCCGAGTTCGGAGAATTATCAGGGAAGTACGGAACTCTCTCTTCATGATGAGAAAGACCTTTCCGTGATGAATCTGTACGCCTACCATGTCGTTGAGCATACGGACAGTAAAGGGCGCAAGGAGCGGAAAGAAGTGACGGATTTCTATGGACAGGTTTTTCGCTTACGCTTTCCCATCGCCTTTAACGGGCATATTCGTATTGTTCCGACGAAGAAGACGGGCATTTTAAAGCGGGAAGTGCAGAATTATCCGAGTAAGCTTAGAAATGAAGTGAAAATCGATACGGAAGATATCGAGCACAACGAGCATTACAACATTTACTGTACAGATGAGCTCACTGCAAGGCGCTTCCTGAATCCGACAGTGCTCCGCTGGTTTGACGGACACATTTCGGACAGCGCGACTGCCATTTATATTCAGAACGATTGGATGTATATCTCCCGTTATACAGGAAGCTTTCTTTTTCCGACACCGAAATCCGTGGAAGATGTAGATAAACTTTCCGTAGTAGAGGAGTACAAGAAATTGCGAGAAGAACTCGATTTTATAGATAGCTTTACAGAAGTATTTGCATAAGGAGGAGAAATATGCCGTTTATTTTACTGATTGTTGTAGCGTTACTTTTTCTGTTCTGGTTTATCGGGCAGAGTAATATGTTGAATCGTTACGTTGTGACGATAGAGGAGTCGAAAAAGACCGTTGATATCACTTTGGTGAAGCGGTATGACACGATTTCCGAGATGCTGAAAGTGGCAAAGGCCTACGCGAAGCATGAGGAGAAAGTATTTACGGAGCTGGTAACGATGCGTACCGGAGGAACCGTACAGGACACAAACCGCGTAATCGCGAATCAGAATGATGTGTTGTCGCAGATTCATGCCGTAGCCGAGAATTATCCGGATCTTCTTTCTTCGCAGCAGTTCCTGAATCTACAGAAAGAGATTGCTTCGGAAAATGAAGATCTTGCGGCGTCGAAGCGTATAGTGAACAGCAATATCCGTGTCATCAACCAGGCCATCGTTTCCTTCCCGACATCTCTTGTTGCCGGAATGAAGGGAATGGGGAAGTTTGACTTCTTAGAGGAAGACCTCACGGGAAAGAGAGATTTAAAAGACCTGGATTACAATATGGATTAAAACAGGAAAAATTGAAAGAGACAGTTCGTCTTTTTTATAAACATTCATAGGCGAGAAAGTAAGAGAAAAAATAAAGAAACGGTAGAGCGGAAAAGAGCTCTGCCGTTTTTCTATTCTTTTTCAGAATAGGAGCTATTTTCTATTGTGAGGAGAAATGCTTTAGTGCTATAGTCTACCGGTATTCATGAATGAAGTTCTTTCAGAAAGGAAACGGAGGCAAGTCTATGTCTTATGTAAATGAAGTATATCAGGAATTGAGTAAGAAGCATCCGGCTGAGCCGGAGTTTTTGGAGGCGGCAAAGAGAATCTTGGAGTCCCTTTCTCCGATTGTTGAGAAGAACGAGGAAGTTTATCGTAAGAATGCCCTCCTTGAGCGTTTCGTAGAACCGGAAAGAATCGTCAGCTTCCGTGTACCATGGACGGATGATCAGGGAAAGAACCATGTCAATATCGGCTATCGTGTACAGTTCAATTCCGCTATAGGACCGTACAAGGGGGGACTTCGTTTTCATCCGACAGTTAACCAGTCTATCTTGAAATTCCTCGGGATGGAGCAGATTCTGAAAAACTCTCTGACCGGGCTTCCGATTGGCGGCGGTAAAGGCGGTGCCGATTTCGATCCGAAGGGAAAGTCGGATGCGGAAGTTATGCGTTTCTGCCAGAGTTTTATGACAGAGCTCTTTAAGTATATCGGAGCAAATGAAGACGTTCCTGCCGGAGATATCGGTGTGGGCGGTAGAGAAGTAGCCTATATGTATGGTCAGTATAAGAGATTGACCAATCTTTACGAAGGGGTTCTTACCGGAAAGGGAAAGAGCTTCGGCGGTTCTCTTGCAAGACCGGAAGCAACCGGATATGGCCTCGTTTATATCGTGGAGGAGATGCTGAAGTCGGTCGGCAAGGACTTAAAGGGACAGACGGTTGTCGTTTCCGGTTCCGGAAATGTAGCACAGTATGCAATACAGAAGGCGGAAAGCCTCGGAGCAAAGGTGGTGACCTGTTCCGATTCCAGCGGATATGTGTATGATCCGGAGGGCATTAAACTGGATGTACTTTTTGAAATCAAGCAGGTTAAGCGCGGCAGAATTTCCGAATATGCAGACCGGGTATCCGGTGCAACGTTCCATAAGGGAGAGAAGCCTTGGGGGGTAAAGTGTGATGTGGCACTTCCCTGTGCAACACAGAATGAGTTGAACGGAGAGGATGCAAAGACCCTGATTCAGAACGCTTGTTTCCTGGTGGCAGAAGGTGCAAATATGCCTTCCGATGAGCAGGCTGTAGATACATTCCTGAAAGAGAAGATTCTTTATATGCCGGGAAAAGCGGCAAATGCAGGCGGCGTTGCCGTGTCTGCATTGGAAATGAGTCAGAATTCCCAGAGATTGTCCTGGACTTTTGAAGAAGTGGATGCCAAGTTAAAAGGCATCATGCAGAACATCTTTAAGAATGTATCCGGTGCGGCAGAGCGCTACGGATATAAAGGAAATTTTGTCGTTGGGGCAAACGTAGCCGGCTTTGAGAAAGTCGCAGAAGCTATGCTTGCGCAGGGACTCGTATAATCAGTACTTGCATTACCGCAGAAACTATCGTAATATGCAGAGATACTATCCGGTACTTTGTGCCGAAAACAAAGGAGAGATAATGCATAAGTTTCTGCGGTCCATTGGATTTTCCGCATTACAAAATGATCGAGAAGCGGAGTTTTATTTAGATAGAGCGATTCACGAAAAGTATCGAACAGCGTTTATTTCAGACAGCTCCGGGAGAGCGATAGAAGAGTATCGTCTCCCGGTGGCGTCTTCTATGGGAATTGCCGTGGTGGGGCATAGAGACCCGGGAGCGGCGTTTGTTCGGGATTATTATTTTCCGTATATGCAGTCCTATGAAGCCTTGCATACCGAGGAAGCCGGTGTGGAGAGACATACGGAGAGAGAAACCTATGCCGGTGTGATAGAGGATTTCACCTCGGGAATTACCTTGATTTTCTACCTTTGTAATTCTTTGGAAGCACGTGAGCTGAAACGCATGGGAATCCGCTTAAAACCGAAACAGGCCTTTCTTACGGCGATGGCGGTGGAAGGGAAGATTCTTCTCCCCATCGAGAAGAAGACGGAAGATGAAGAATCGTTTCAACAGAAGAAACGGGAACAGAAGCGCCTTTTCGATGCCGCGAAGGCGGGCGATGAGGATGCAATTGAAACGCTGACAGAGACGGACATGAACCTGATGGCGGAAGTGAATCGTCGGATTGAAGAAGAGGATCTCTACAGTTTGGTGGAAAGTAGTTTTATGCCCACCGGAATAGAGTGTGATCAATATGCCATCCTGGGAGAGATTGTCTCTCTTCGTATGAAGAGCAATGTCTATACGCATGAGAATGTTCTGGATTTAAAGCTGCGGTGTAATGATGCCATTTTTCGTGTGTGTATGAATGAGAAGGATCTTCTTGGTGTTCCGGCGATTGGGCGCCGGTTTAAGGGAACGGTCTGGATGCAGGGGGAGATGGAGTTCCTCGAGGAAGGAAAAGAATAGAGCAATTGAAAGAGAAGGAAAATCTCTGCTCTCATCTCGAAGATTTACAGCGTGTAGCGGAGGAGCGGGGATATATCACAGTAAGCGGTTTTTTATCAGAGGAAGAGCAGGCTGCCTTTCGGAAAAGGAACAGAGCTGTACAGGCTTTTGTTTTCCCTTTTCCGGAAAATGGAGAACGACAGGTTCTGCTCTTTTTTTCGTCTCTTTTCACAGAGGAGGATTGTAGAACTTATGCTGCCGGCGAGGATGGTCCTGTAGTCCTTCTGGAAATACGGGGGAAGCAGGAGAAATTCGCGGAGGAACTCAGCCATAGAGATGTTCTTGGCGCGGTGATGCATCTCGGCATTACGAGGGAACACGTAGGGGATATCCTTTTTCGCGGAAAGACGGTATATCTGTATCTACTTCGGAAAATGAAGGCTTATGTCATGGATAACCTGAGGACGATTCGCCATACAGCGGTAGAACTTCGAGAAGTTTCTGTGGCGGAAGCAATCGAGTCGAGAGAAGTGGAGGAACAGGTCTTTCTCCCATCTGAGCGTTTGGATGCTTTGGTCTCTGCGGTTTTTCACTTATCGAGAGCGAAGGCGCAGGAGTATTTTCAAAGAGAACTTGTTTATCGGGACGGTATTCCGGTGAAGGGGAGCAGCGGAATCAAGAGCGGGGAGAAGGTCTCCGTGCGAGGGCTTGGGAAGTTTCGCTACATGGGAATAGAGAAGAGCACAAAGAAAGGGCGGATTGTGGCGAGGGTTTCGCGGTATATATAGGAAAGAGGAGCCATCCGTACGGTCTTCCTTAACGCCGCTCTCGCTTGGGTTCCGACGTAGCGGTACTAAACGCGCACTCGCTGCACTCGTGCTTGTTAAGTGCCGACGTCTCCACACACGTTAAGGAAGACCGTACGGATGGCTCCACCATATCTATGCATGTTCGCGAAACCATCGTCGACAACCCTTCCTTAACGCTGCTCTCGCTTGAGTGTAGGCGTCGGTATGAAACGCACACTCGCTGCACTCGTGCTTGTTATGGCCCGAATCTATACTTCCACCTGATAGGGTTTTAGTCTTTCTTCTAAGGAGTTCGGTACTCTTGCATGGAGCAGGATTCCCTCTTCTTCGTACGACAGGGAAAGCAGCTTTCCTTCACTACGAATCCGGTTTTCCCATGCGGATTCTTTATAGGGGAGGAGGACCTTGATTAGCCGAAGGCACGCGGAAAGGGCTTTTGTTACGGCATCCGCGACTTCTTTTATGCCGATTCCCTCTTTTACGGAGATATAGAGTTTCTCGCCCCGAAGCTTCGGGAGGGTCTCTAAAGGGAGCACTTTATCACATTTGTTTAGGATATAAAGTGTCGGAATATGGCTTGCTCCCAGTTTCTTCAAAGTTTCCACGGTTGTATCCATGTGTTTCCGGTAGTTTGGATCGCTGTAGTCAATGACCTGTAGGATGAGGTCGGCTTCCACGGCTTCTTCCAGGGTACTGTGAAAAGCATCCAATAATTTATCGGGAAGTGAACGGATGAACCCGACGGTGTCAGCGAGGAGAAATTCCTCTCCTTTTTCTAAGACGATTCTTCGTACTGTGGTATCCAGTGTTGCGAAGAGCATATCCTTCTCTTCCACAGCTTCTGCGAGCTGCTCTTTACTAAAAGAAAGAAGCGCATTCATCAGACTGGATTTTCCCGCATTGGTATAGCCGACCAGAGCGACGCGGGAAAGAGTGGAGTTTTCTCTTTTCTGTCGCTTTACTTTTCGAACGGCTTCCTGTTTTTTCAGTTCTCTTCGGAGAAGAGCCATCTCATCCTGTATTTTTCGTCTGTCGAGTTCAATCTGCTTTTCTCCCGCACCACGATTAGAGAGCGCTCCGGCGGCGCCGCCCTGACGGGAGAGATTTTCCCTGAGTCCTACAAGACGGGGCAACATATATTCCAGTGTGGCATATTTTACCTGAATTTTTGCTTCTTTGGTCTTCGCCCGTTCCGAGAAGATGCGGAGAATCAGCTGTGTGCGGTCGATCACTTCCGCGGGGAGCGCTTTACTCAGATTGTGGAGTTGGGAGGGCGAGAGGGGATTCAGGAAGAGAACGAGATTTGCCTCATGAAAGAGAACGGCTTCTTTTACTTCTTCCACTTTACCGCTACCAATGAATGTCGCCTTATCTTCTGTCGGGAGGCTCTGGGTGAGCGTGGTCAGAGGACGAATGGAAAGTGCTTTGCAGAGCTCGGAAAGCTCTTCCATATCCAGGTCGAAATCCGTGTTATGGGGGAACTCTGCGCCAACCAGGACGGCTCTACGCTCCTCTATTTTATATTCTTCCATATTTCCTCCTTGTAATTAGGCAAGTTATCTTCACCTTGGTTATTCCTTCGCTGTACCTTTCTTATTCCTCCGGATATCTCCAAGCTCGCCCTTTTTTCATAAAAAAGAAAGAGAGAAGGAGAGAGGGGAGGAGGGCAGAAAGAAAACATAGAAGAATGCGAAATGCAGTGTCTTGAAAGAAGTCCTCGGGCAGGATATCAATCATACGGCTTAAAGCAGGGTCAAATTTCCAATTTCCCTGCGAGAAGAAGAGAAGATGAAAGGTGGTGAAAGCTGTATCAAAGTGGGATGCAGCATAAAGGGAGAAGAACAGCAGACCGAGAAGCAGTACCGCGGAGGACAGTAAGAACCCCTTTCCCAGAATAGAAAAGGCCTTTCCGTGCTCGAGAATGAGGAGAAAGAAGAGGATGGCCAGCGCAGTCAAGGCACACATGGTTCGAAGCGTCAGGGCTTTAAGAAAAAGATTGCGGACATCCGCCATGTGGGAGGCCTCGTCTTCCCGGTAGAAATTGTCCGTCTGTCCGTTGACCTGTACGGAAATCAGAAGATTCTCCCGTTTTCCGCGAAGATAGCGAAGCGTCTCCTGCATGACGTTTTCCAAATCGGAAAGCGGAATATGCTCTTCCCGATAGTATTCCAGCGTCTTCTCTACGTTGTATTTTACAAATTCTTTTTTATAATAGGAGGGGTCAGCGTAGCAAGCAACGTCAAAGGCGGTTACGAACAGAATAAAGTAAATCGAGAGGGTAAAGGCGATAGCGAAAATCGGATAAGCAAAACGTAAAGATATTTTCATAAAACCCTTTCAGCTGTAAAAATCAATAGAACCATACTTCGGTATTGTAGCATAAATGAGAGCGGAAAGCAGAGAAACTGTATAGGAGAAAGGAAAGGGATAGCATGGGAAAAGAGTTGAAGACCAATGCGTGTCGAATTTTGGATAAGGCGAAGATTCCTTATGAGGAGCGGGAGTATCCTGTGGATGAAAATGATTTGTCCGGTGTTCATGTAGCGGAAGTTCTCGGGGTTTCACCGGAGTGTATGTATAAGACCCTGGTTCTGAAAGGGGACAAAACGGGCTATCTTGTGATGGTGATTCCGGTTGCGGAAGAGCTCGATCTGAAGAAGTGTGCGAAGGTCTCCGGCAATAAGAAGGTGGAAATGATTCCGATGAAAGACTTACTTGGGATTACCGGATACATCCGGGGAGGCTGTAGTCCCGTCGGGATGAAGAAAGCATTTCCGACCTTTATCCAGGAGGAAGCGGAGAAGAGAGAAAGCTTCATCATCTCGGCGGGCAGAAGGGGCGTGCAACTTGTTTTGAATCCGAAGGCTCTGTGCAACTTCCTTCGTGCAAGCTTTGCAGATTGTATCCAAGGGGCAGAGTGAGAGATGCGCGATTCGCTGATAGGAGGAGCTATTGCTTGGGATGCACTATCAACACGTTTTGTCCTATAACTCACGATAACTTTTTAACGTATACGATTTGTCCGATAACGAAAAAAGAGGATTCTTTCGAATCCTCTTTTAATCTGCCTGCTTTCTTGAGCAGGACTTTCGGGTATGCGATTTAGGCACGAAGTGCGGCGTCCATGACTTTTTTTACATTTTCCTTCGCCTCATCGTACTTTTCGCCGATGTGGGCTTCATAAATCTTCTCTTCATTTACAAACATTGCCGGTGTAGCGTAATAATCGTATCGGTCAGCAATATCCGGATGCTTTCCTTCATCGATTTCTTCGAACTCTACTTTCTTATATTCCGGATTCTCCTGAATCAGTTCTTCTCTGGCTTTTCTTGCCTGTGCGCAGTAAGGACAACCGCTTACATAGAAAAACTTTACTTTAGCCATAGTATTTTCCTCCTAACAAGATCTTACACAAAATGTGTGTTATCGTGTCTACCCTAAAAGGATACGGGAAGAGGAATAGGAATGCAAGAAAGAAAAGGAAGTTTCTAATCTTTTTAGAAAGAGGGTCGAAAAAATATAAGGGTATATAGTTAAAATTAATTAAATTTTAAAAAACTTATATTCATTAAAAATTTAAGTCAATTTAAGATTTTGGAAAAGAGTCCGTACTCTTATATTTCGAAAAAGAGAATACAATACAAGGGTTTATGGAAATAGGAAAAAGAATAGCCGAGGGAAGACCATCGGAGACTCTCCGAAAAGACCACGCTGTTCGATTTCGAAAGAAAGGAAAAGAAAGTATGAAAAAAGGCAAGCGGGTAGGCATTAGATAAAATGGCAGAAGAGATGGACAAAGAGTGGAGCAAGTCTGGGGAAGACTTTGCAAACCGCTTTTCTGTCTTTGTACCGTTACGGTATTTAGCGCCTTCTCCGTTCGTCTTGCCTACGCAGAGAACAAGGCGGAGAAAGTGAACGAGATGCAGGAGGGGTATGGTGCAGAACTTCCTTATACGCGTTATGAAGCGGAAGAGGGAATCGGCTTTTCCGGGGCTGTACTCAAGAATCTTAGGGAATGCGATGGAGAGAAAGAGGAGAAGCGGGAGAGTGCGAAGCTTGAGTCGGATGCGATGGAGGCTTCCAATCAGGCCTATGTTGCCCTTCCTAAGAAGGACAGCGAGATTCGCTTTACGATGACGAAGCCCGCAGATGCGGTGGATATCCGTTATACGGTTCCGGAAAATAAAAAGGCGGAGGTAGAGATTCTTTTCCAGAAGAAAGGAGAGAGTCACTGGGAATCTTTACAGACCGTGCAGCTTGACGGAAGTCGGGCATGGCAGTATATCCGGGAGAATAAAGCCTATGATACAAAGGTAAGCGGTGCGCATACACGCTTTCGCTTTGATGAGACGCACTTTCTTTTAAAGAAGAATACGGGAGAGAGAGTTCATTTGGAAGAGGGAGATGTCCTTGCCATTCGAAACAAGGAGGACGGGAACCCTTCAACGGGCATTGATTTTATCGAGATGGAAGAAGCAGGAGAGGTGAAGGAGAGACTGGAGAACATTCCGTAACGGATAATCCTTACAATGCGAAGGCGAATGACGGGAAAGATAATTCCCAGGCTTTTGAAGATGCGCTGAAACAGGCAGTAAGAGAAAAGAAGGAACTCTATATTCCGGAAGGACAGTTCGACTTTGACAGGAGACTCGTTTTCGATGCGCGTGAGGTGAAAATCAGCGGTGCGGGGATATGGTACACCAAGCTTCATTTTAAAAGTACGGAAAAAGGCGGCGGCGGAATTGAATTTGCAAACAGCAGTAAGAAGGTGGAACTTTCTGACTTCTACATGGATTCCGCTCTTTCCTCCCGTTACGATGAGAAGGCAAATTATAAAGGAATCTGCGGTGTCATTCAGGAAGACTCTCATTTGCATGATCTTTGGATAGAACACTTCGAATGCGGTGCGTGGATTGGCGACTATGTGAAGAACCGGGATGGCAGTGTGACAAGGTACTGGATAAAGAAACTGGAGAGCATTCATCTCGATGATACGATGGAGTATTCCGAAGGGGACGGAACCAAGGTTTTTAACTTTATGCCGACGGATATTCCGGAGTATATTCCTATTACGGGAACGGCCTTTGTAGAAGAGTATCACTATGATGGAGAGGACTGGATCCGCTGGGAGAATGACGGACAGGTAGAATACGTAAAGATTCGCTACTGGAGTAAAAAATAAAAATAGGAATTTCTTTTTTCATACATTTTTTGTCTGCGTAGTTCCTTATATCTTCGTACTTCATGCCGAAAATCTTCAAGATAGGATTGGCATTTAGAAAGGATACGACGATGGAGGAGAAGAAAAAAATTCAATCGAAGGAAAAAAGAAATCTGAAGCTGAGTACAAAGATGTCCCTTATTTTAGGGCTCTTATCCGCTTTGGCATTTTTGTTTTATGGTGTAGTCCTGGTTTATTCTAGCAAGACTTATGTAGATAAAATGATTGATGGCAGTATGGTGGATAAGACACATATGGCCATAAATGATGTGGACAATATTCTGGTCAATGCGGAAACTATTGCGGAGACCATTAAAGATAGTGTCACCGCTTCCTATGAAGCGGATGCACAGGGAACGGACGATGTGTGGACGGTCGTGGATAGTGATGGAAACCCCATCAAGACTACGGCAATGGATCCCGCCGTTTTCCAGTCGAAAATGAAGAATGCAGTTCTCACAAAGAGTCAGTATGCGGCAGAGAATGCACTGGTTAACTCTCTGTATGCCGCAGTGAACAGTAATGAGGATCTTTTCGGCGTAGGTGTTTATTTTGAGCCGAACGGTTTCGTGAAAGGGATAGACGACTATTCGATGTACATCTCCCGGGATGATGCGAAAAACAGGAAGGTGGAAACCCACAACGCATCCTACCAGGAGGGCGATGATTATAAGAAAGTGAAGGAAAGCAAGAAGACCCAGGTGACATCTATTTATCAGGATGTTTATACGAAGGACTGGGTGTTCTCTATCAATGTACCCATTGTGGTGAATGATGAGTTCAAGGGCTTTGTTTTGGTTGACATGGGGCTTTCCACTTTCGAAAATTTGCAGCAGAAGGATAGCCGTTTCCCTTCCCTTTATGTCAATATGTTGGACGGCAGCGGCAATATTGCCTACTCCATGCATAAGGACGTCATTGCAAAGCCTTTTAAAGATACGGTATCGAAAGAAACGTATGAGAAAATCGCAAAAGGTATGGAAGGTGGAAAGTCTTTCAATGTTGTGACAAACAGCAAGAAAAATGGAAAAGTGGTACGTTATATTTCCCCGTTTAATGTGGGGGATAAAGACTGGTGGATTAGCGTTACTATTTCCGAAGCGGAATATAACCAGGCGAAAAACAGTTTGATTCTGCTTGCGAATAAGGTGACCTTAATTGCAGTACTTGTTTTGGCCGGTTTGACCAATTTCTTCGTCAGACGTTCCCTGAAGCCGTTACAGAACATTTCCAATGCCGGTCTGAAGGTTGCAGAGGGCGATTTCGATGTAGAGATTGCTTATAAGAAGAAAGATGAGATTGGACTTCTGGCAGACAGCATGAAGGAAATCATGGATCGGATTCGTGCGATTATCGCTGATTTGCAGGAGAAACTTGCAGAACTTGCAAAGGGAAATTATCGTGTGGATATGTCTGATGAGCAGTATTACCAGGGTGCTTATTTCCCGCTTCTGAAGTCCCTCAGGGAAATTAGCAGAGACCTTTCGAATACCATGAAGGGAATCGTCAATTCCGCAAACCAGGTATCCCTTGGTGCAGAGCAGGTAAGTAATGCTTCCCAGACCCTTTCCCAGGGTGCTACAGAGCAGGCTTCTTCTATTGAAGAGCTTTCCGCTACGATGGATGATATCTCCGGAAAGATTAGCAATACGGCAAAGGTTTCCGAAGAAGTTGCCCAGCTCAGTAATGAAAGTGAGAAGGCGGTATCCCTCAGTAACCAGAAGATGAGCGATATGTCGAAGGCGATGGCGGATATCACGGAGAAGTCCAACGAAATCAGTAAGATTATCAAGACCATTGACGATATTGCCTTCCAGACCAATATTCTCTCTCTGAATGCGGCGATTGAAGCGGCGCGTGCAGGGGCAGCTGGAAAAGGCTTCGCCGTTGTTGCCGATGAGGTAGGAAACCTTGCACAGAAGTCTGCAAAAGCAGCCCAGAATACCAGTGTCTTAATAGAAGAGACGATTGATGCGGTAAATAAGGGAGCAAAGATTTCTGAAGAAACAGCGGAGTCGTTGAATGTTGTTGCAGCACAGACAAAGAAGATCAATCACTTTATTACGGACATTTCGACGGCTTCCGATGAGCAGGCGAAGGACATGAAGCAGATCAGCATCGGTATCGATCAGATTTCTTCCGTTGTACAGAGTAACTCCGCGACTGCAGAGGAAAGTGCGGCTTCCGCTAAAGAACTGTACGGTCAGGCAAATCTCCTGAACAACCTCATGGAGCGCTTTATCTTACAGGAAGAGACCGAGCAGGTCGCTGCGAAGAAAGTGGAGAAGGCCGAGCCGGAGAAGAAAGAAGCTTCGTCTGAAAGAAAAGAAGCGGTTGAAAAGAAGGAAACGACAGAAAAGAAAGAAGAGACTGTTGTAAAAACGCTGGCAAAGAAAGAAAGCGGTACTGTTTCAAAAGTCAGGGAAAAGAAGCCTGTTTCTCGGAAAACCGTTTCGGCGAAGAAAGAGGAAACAGAGCCGTACATGGTTGAAGAAGGTATTGATTTAACCACTGTACCCGAACCGAAGACACCGCCGAAAGAGTTTGCGGAGACATGGACGGTAGACTCCTTCGGTAGTGATAAGTACTAAAATTTATCGGAGAAGTTCTGTTGAACCATCCGATTATAAAGGAAGAAGAAAAGCACCTACGCGGTTTACGAGCTGCGTGAGGTGCTTTTTTACTTGAAGGACAGAATATTTCGTTTTATCCTTTGCTGTGGAAAACTTGTTTTAGTGAAGGAGGATAGGATGCGTTTTGATTTTACCAGTATTCTTGATCGGCATGGAAAGGATGCGAAAGCGGTAGACGGGATTGGGAAAGTACCGGGGGCTCCGGGAAAGCCTAAGGACGGATTCGATGCGATTCCGATGTGGGTTGCGGATATGAATTTCCCGACTGCGCCCTGCATTCTGGAGGCCATGGAGGAGCGCTTAAAGCACCATTGTTTCGGCTACTTTGAACCGACGAAGAGCTACTATGACCGGATTATCCGCTGGCATAAGGAAGTGAAGGGGGTAGAAGATCTTCAGACGGAGAACATTTACTATGAAAATGGTGTCCTAGGCGGTTTACTCTCTGCCCTTTCTCTATTTTGCTCGAAAGGAGACAAAGTTCTTCTGCATTCCCCGACCTATGTCGGGTTTACCAGAAGCCTGGAGAACAATGGCTATGCTATAGTGCAGACGCCGCTTTTCCGCGATGAAAAAGGAATCTGGCGGATGGATTACGAGGATATGGAAAGGAAGCTGAGAGAAGAAAAAATTCACGCAGCGGTGTTCTGTTCTCCCCATAATCCGACGGGGAGAGTGTGGGAAAGGGAGGAACTGGAAAAGATGATGGCGCTTTTCGAAAAGTATGAAGTGCAGATTGTTTCCGATGAAATCTGGTCCGATATAATTCTCCCGGGATATCACCATATTCCCACACAGTCCGTGAGTGCCTATGCAAAGGAACATACGGTTGCGTTATATGCGCCGTCCAAAACCTTCAATTTGGCAGGTCTTGTGTGCGCTTATCATGTTGTGTATAACCGTACGCTGACGGATCGGATGAGCAAAGAGACTTCCCTTACACACTATAACACGATGAATGTTCTCTCTATGCACGCGCTCATCGGGGCGTATTCTGAAGAGGGAAGAGAGTGGCGGAGAGAGCTCTGTTCCGTGATACAGGAAAACAGAGACTTTGCCTGCGATTTCATAGAGCAGTTTCTTCCCGGTCTGTCGGTTATGCCGGCAGAAGGAACCTATATGCTCTTCATTGACTGCGGAAAGTACCTGGCAGAGCAGGGGATTTCTTTAGAAGAGTTGGAGCGAAAGATGTGGGACTATGGAGTCGCCGTGCAGGACGGCAGGATGTTTCACGGGGAAAGCCATGTGCGGATGAATCTTGCCTCTCCAAAGTCCCGGGTGGAAGAAGCCTTTCGGAGGCTGAAAGACTATGTCTTTGTGTAGTGGAGAAAGAGGCACAAGGAATAAAAAGGGATGCATTTTCGTAAAGCTGTAAAATAAGGGATAAAAAAGAGAAAAAAACAGAGATAGAAAGCTTGACATCTTATAGACACATGATAATATATTCATGTGTTTATAAGATGCTTTTTGCAGTAGCGTAGAGGAAGGAGGAGATGTGGTACAGGCGCTTTATAGTCGCAATGATACAAGAACGGAAGAAAAAAGAATTGTCTCAGGGGAATTTGCAGAGCTTGCAGAACTGTTCAAGGTTTTTGGCGATTCCACACGGATTAGAATTCTTTATGCCTTATTTTCCGGAGAGAAAAATGTCACCGAACTCTGCAATGACCTCACGATGAATCAATCCGCCGTTTCTCATCAGCTGAAGATTCTTCGGACTGCGAAGCTCGTGCACGGCAGAAGAGAAGGGAAGAGTATTGTATATGCTTTGGCGGATGAGCATGTGAAGACCATTATTGCAACCGGAATTGAGCATATTGAAGAGTAAAGCAGGATTTCCTGCAAGGAAAAAAGATACGGCAATTGCTTACAAAAGAAGGGGGAAAAGCCCCTGTTTTAAGAAAAAGAAAGAGAGGACATGATGAAAAAGAAGTTTGATTGTGAGATTGATTGTGCCAATTGTGCAGCACAGGTACAGGAAGCTATTTTGAAAATGGAAGGCGTACAGTCCGCCAGAGTCAATTTCCTGATGCAGAAGTTCACTTTGGAAGCGGAAGATGCGCGTTTTGAAGAGATTTTGAAGGAAGCCATTCGTGTAGGAAAGACGATTGAGCCGGATTTTTCGGTGTTGGGTGTCTAGGGATACGGTTTTATATATAAAGTAGAGTAGGGTATAGAGAAGGGTCTTTAGGATAAACCTGTCGGAATCGTGCAGGTATAGAGAGTAAGGGTACAGAGGGGGAAGTATGTCGGAGAAACTGAAAAGAGAAAGAAATCGGCTTGTGATATCGTTCATTATCTTTGTGCTTTTGATGGTTATAGAGAAGGGAAAATGTATTCCTTTTTTCAATGCGCACCCGCTTTACTTTCTTCCCCTGTTTCTGCTTCCGTATTTTTTGAGTGGCTATAAGGTGCTGTGGGAATGTCTCCTGGGGATAAAGAACAGGAGACCGTTTGATGAATCCCTCCTTATGACGATCGCGACGATTGGTGCATTTTTTGCCGGAGAGTTTGCAGAGGCGGTAGCCGTCATGGTTTTCTATCAGATAGGGGAACTCTTTCAGGGCTATGCAGTGGGAAGAAGCCGTGCCTCCATTAAGGAACTGATGAATATCGTGCCGGAGTATGCGAATGTGGAGCGGGAGGATGGCAGCGTAGAAACGATAGATCCGGACGAAGTGGAAATCGGAGACGTTCTTTTGATTAAGCCGGGAGAGAAGGTTCCTGTTGACGGCGTGGTGAAGAGTGGTGAAAGCATGGTGAATACGGCGGCGCTGACCGGAGAGTCCGTGCCCCGTTCCGTAAAACCGGGGGAGAGCATCATCTCCGGCTGTATCAACGGAGAGGGACTGCTCCGCATCGAAGCCACAAAGTGCTTTGAGGATTCTACCGTTTCGAAGATTCTGGAACTTGTGGAAGAGGCATCGGAGAAGAAGTCCAGAACGGAGAACTTCATCACGCGTTTTGCCAAGGTCTATACGCCGATTGTGGTCTTCTCCGCACTTGCGCTCGCTGTTGTGCCGAATCTCTTTCTTCTTGTCGGCGTTCTTCTTCGTGTATTTCCGGCTGAGGTATGGGAGATTCACCCTCCTGTGGTTTGGCTTTATCGTGCTTGTACATTCTTGGTTGTTTCCTGTCCCTGTGCACTCGTGATTTCCGTGCCGCTTTCGTTTTTCGGCGGCATCGGTGCGGCATCAAGAGAAGGAATCCTGGTGAAGGGCTCCAATTATCTGGAACTCGTGTCTAAACTGGCGGTTCTCGTTACGGATAAGACCGGAACGCTTACGAAAGGGAATTTTGTCGTAGAAAAGATTTATCCCGCGGAAGGTATTACGGAAGAGGAAGTTCTTTCTGTTGCTGCCGAAGCGGAAAACGGTTCCACGCATCCTATTGCGAAATCCATCTTGCAGGCCTACCAGGAAGGAAATTTCCTGAAAGTGGAACTGCTTATTCCGGATAAGACGGAAAATCGTAGCGGAAAAGGACTCATTGCGAAGGTGGGTGAGAAGGAAATCCTGGTCGGTAGCGGAAGGTTGATGGACGACTTTCGGATTTCTTACACGGATGTAGAGGACAGTGCAGCAACAATCTGCCATGTGGCAAGAGACGGACAGTATCTTGGAAAGATTTGCATCGCCGATGAGATAAAGGAAAGCAGCAAAGAGGCAATCTTGAAAATGAAGATGGAAGGCGTAAAGCAGGTGGTTATGCTGACCGGAGACAGTAAGCCCGTTGCAGAGGAAGTCGGGAGGATTCTTGCTGTGGATCAGGTCTACAGCGAGTTGCTTCCGGCGGGAAAAGTGGAGAAGGTGGAAGAGCTTTTCCGGGGACTCACGGAGAACGGGCAACAGAAGGGGTACCTTGCTTTTGTGGGAGACGGTATCAATGATGCACCGGTGCTTTCCCGTTCCGATGTCGGCATTGCGATGGGCGGTATGGGTTCCGATGCGGCGATTGAAGCTGCGGATATCGTCATCATGGATGATGACCTGGGGAAGATTCCGAGAGTCATTGCGATAGGAAAAAGGACGGTTCGGATAGCAACGGAAAATATCGTATTTGCGCTCACTGTCAAGATTCTGGTTTTGCTTCTCAGTGCTTTGGGGCTTGCCAATATGTGGGCGGCAGTTTTTGCGGATGTCGGTGTGACAGTACTTTGCATCATCAATGCCATGCGTCTTTTGAAGAAGTCATAAGAGGGAAAGGAAAAAGTGATTTAGGAAGTTGGAGAGTCTATGGAGAAGAAACTGGATTTTTTTTATATCGGGGATTCCTATGGAGGAAATCAGGATTGGTGTTTTGATCACATGATGCAGCTTGGCGGATGTGCTGCCGTAACAGCCTGTGACAGTTCCATCTTCTTTGCCCTGCATCACGGGAAACGTTCCCTTTACCGGGGAAATCTGGAGAAGATTGAGAAAGATGAGTATCTCTATTTTACGGAAGAGATGAAAGACTATCTTCATCCGCGCTGGTCGGGCATCGATAAGCCTGCGCTCTTTGTGGAAGGTTATACGCATTTCCTGAAAAACAGGGGTGAGAACGGGATAGGAATGGAGATTTTCCCCGGAGACGGAGAGGAAGCCGAAGCACGGAAGAAGATTATTGCACAGATAGAACAAAACCTCCCGGTTCCCATTCTGATTTTGAACCACAATGACCCGAAGATGGAAGACTATGTCTGGCATTGGTTTCTCCTGGTCGGCTATCGCTATGAAGAAACTGCGGGAAATGAAGAAGATTCTTTTTCTGTCCAGGCAGTCACATACTCCAAGGCAAACTGGGTGAATTTTCATCGACTTTGGAATACGGGAAAGGATGTAAAAGGCGGATTGATTCTATACTCCCTTTCTTAGACAAAAAAGAGGCCACAGGACAAGCCTGTAGCCTCTTTTTTTCTCTTGTCATTCTTTTATAACATCAATTGATCGCTTAAGCTGATAAACTTCTTCATCTCTTCCGTCATCCATTTATCTTTGTGATAGAACAACTGGCGGTACATCGTAAGATGAAAATCTTTCACTTCCAGTCTCTTCAGGGAACCGTCTTCCAGATCTTTCTGTACAGCATAGTACGGAAGGAAAGAAATGGCCTTATTCTCTTTAATCAGTTCGATGATGACATCGGTATTTCTGGTTTCGAAAAACGGACGGATAGTCAGATGCTGTGACGCCAATTCCTGCTCCAGTGCGAAACGATAATTCGAGTCGCGCTCGGTTAAGAAGAAGGGAAGATTCAGGAGTTCAGGGAGAAGATACTCGCTCTTCTTCGGTAAATCCGCGTCTTTCGCCGCAACAAACACAACCGATTCCGGTTCTTCCAGTGTTTTTTCCCAGTTCTGCCCATATACTTTCTGATCGATATAGTATGCGAGATCAATCTGGTTGTGATCCAGCATAGCATTTAATTCTTTGGGAGTACCGGACTTAATTTCCAACGAAATGGAAGGGTAGTGACGGTAGAAATAGGTGATTACCTGAGGCAATTTGAAATTCAATAAGGATTCCAAAGTGCCAATCCGCAATTTATGGTCCCGAACAACGGTCGTCCCTAAAACAGTGTGTACGTCGTCTACTTTTCGTAAAATGTCATTTGCATAGAGAAGGAACTTTTTTCCGGGCGGGGTCAACTCTACATGTCTCCCAACTCGATCAAAAAAACGGGTGTTAAATTCCAGTTCCAGTTGACGAATCTGGATAGTGACAGCGGCCTGGGTGTAACCCAAAGCCTCCGCCGCTTTGGAGAAACTTTGCAACTCAACGATTTTAATAAAAGAATGCAGCTGTCTAATTTCCATGATGTCATACCTCCACGCATTATCTTCTTATTATACACCTCTGTTCGTCCATTTGTTAAAAAAGAAGTATAAAATAAATTTTTGATTCGTGCAAATTACTAATAAAATTAAAAAATAATAATTTTGTATAGGAGTCAAATGTATTTTATCATGCTTTTAAGGAATAGAAAAGTAACGCTTCCATAAACTTATAAGTGAGTTTCCTTCTATTTCCTTTCTTTCTCCTTTCTTTCTCCTTTCCGTCCACTGCGGAATCGTTTTCGTTTTGGAAGAGGAGTGACTTTCCTTTGACAGTGAAAATGGAAGAGTGTAAGATAAGGAACGGCAATTTTTCAAATTAAGGAGGAAGATACTGTCGGCGTAGAAAGAAGGAGGAGTATAGTGGAAGAGCAATTGAATACAAAGAAAAAATTTGGAGAAGAAGCAATTTATGATGCCAGATCTCTCGGAAGATGGCGCTTCTTCGTTTTGGGATTTCAACACTTATTTGCCATGTTCGGGGCAACCGTACTGGTACCCTTACTTACCGGTTTGTCCATTTCGGACACCTTGCTTTTCGCAGGACTTGGGACACTGCTGTTTCATTTGATTTCTAAGAATAAGGTACCTGCATTTTTGGGTTCTTCTTTCGCCTTTCTGGCAGGATATATGAGTATCGCTCCAAATAAGGAACCGGAGCTTCTCCTCTATGCTTGCTTCGGCGTTGCGCTTGCCGGACTCATGTATCTTATTCTTGCTTTCGCCTTTCAGGCTTTTGGCGCGAAAAGGGTTATGCGCTACTTCCCCCCTGTTGTGACCGGACCGATTATCATTGCGATTGGCTTAAACCTGTCGAAGTCCGCGGTAGAGAATTGTGAAAGCAATTGGGGACTTGCCTTAACCGCCATTGTAGTGGTGATCTTCTGTAATATTTTCGGAAAAGGAATGGTGAAGATTATTCCGATTCTGCTCGGGGTCATCGTGTCGTATCTCTTTGCAACCGTTTTGGGCCTGATTGATTTCACACCGGTTGCCGAGTCTAACTGGTTCGGTTTTCCGATAGAGTATAATCGAACGGTATTTTCCTTATTTACAAGCGGAAATTTGGATCCGGCTTTGCTACTCAGCAGCTGCCTGACCATTATTCCGATTTCTTTTGCCACGATGATGGAGCATATCGGAGACATTTCCGCTATTTCTTCCACAGTTGGTATTAATTACATGAAAGACCCGGGGCTGCATCGTACCCTTACCGGCGATGGTCTTGCAACTACCCTTGCCTCTCTTTTCGGAGCACCGGCCAATACAACGTATGGAGAAAATACGGGCGTTTTGAGCCTTACTAAGGTTTATGACCCGAGAGTCATTCGTCTTGCCGCTGTTTTTGCCGTGATTTTGAGCTTCTGTCCGAAGTTTTCTTCGATTATTCAGGTTATGCCGAGTGCCATTATAGGCGGTATTTCTCTGGTGCTTTATGGAATGATTTCGGCCGTCGGTGTTCGAAATGTAGTAGAGACCAAGGTGGATTTCTCAAAGAGTAGAAATATCATTGTTGCCGCGATGATACTGGTTCTTTCCATCGGAATTAATTATTCCTCTGCCGGTGCACTGGTTTTCCATGTCTTCGGCGTACAGATTGCCTTTTCCGGACTGGCTACCGGTTCTTTGGTAGGAATCCTTCTTAACGCAATCTTACCGGATAAGGACTATACCTTTGAAGAAGATGAACCGAATGAAACCGGTGTAGATTTACAGATTTCACAGGGAAAGAGTCTGATTTGGGAGCTTGCCCACAAGGCTAAGGAAAATGAAAAATAAGAGGCGTTCCGTTTAGGAATGGAATTTGTTTTTTTGAGAGAGAAGCTTTTCTCCAATCTGCCGACCGATTTTTCCACCGGCTTCCAGAGCTTCTCGGATCGATTGGGTTTGATCGGCAAGGTATAAGGAGCCTTTCCTTTCTTTCGGAAGAGCCATTCCGGAAGAGAGGGGGGCTTCTTTTTTGGCGAAGGAAAGCAGCAGGATTTTCCCGTAAAGACAGGAAACGGCACCGCTCTCCGTGTTTTTCACTTCTACTTGGTAGGGATAGTCTTCTTTTTCCCGGTAAGTGAAGGAGAGCACTTCCTTTCCGACAGCGGATTGGACGGCATAGATTTTGAGAAGCGTGTGAAACTGCTTTAAAAGATCCGCCCCGGTAAAAGCTTTTCCGGGTAGGAGAATGGATTCCCCGCTTTTTTGCAATGCACTGCCGAGCTGTTTCTGTTTTTCCAATAAAATACTCTTTGTAATACCGAGATCTGCCATAGCAGAAATGGCGGCGAGCCCGAAAGCTCCACCGCCAACCACGATACAGTCAAATTGCTTTTTTTCTGCTGTTTCCTGCATAGTATGCTACCCTGTTTTGAAACCCGTATGCCACACTTAGTTGTGTGCATCACCCATCATAAACTCTACGACTTTCTTCATATCTTCCGGCTCATGAACGATCAGCTCGAGCTCTTTGATGTAAGCCTTGTCCAACATCTGCGACATCATCAGCATCTGTGAGAGCTTGGACTTCAAGTTGATGCGGTCGCCTTCCGGAGAAATCAGCTCCACTTTTCCTTTCAGTCCGTTTAAGAGTTCAAATAAACCTTCTACATTATTGACGTTTTCAATTTTCATTTTATTGATTTCCTTTCTAATCGAACTATGGCAGAATGAGGTGGGGTGGAAATGTCCTGTACCACTCTATTATGCGATAACTTCGCAGTGTATTTTCTTCACAATAGTACAAAGCCTTAAAAAATGCAAGATAGATTGGCAAAGCGTGGAATCTTTTCTGTTTCCTTCGGAAAGGAAAGGGCGAAAACGGAAAAGAAGGAGAAAACAGAGCAGAAAGGAGTCGATATGACAAAAGAAGAGAGAGCGGAACTGGATTTTTTAGAGAATCTACTAAAGAAACAGAAAGAGGAAGAGCAGAAAGGCGTGTTAAGTCGGGAAGAAAGGATACGTCCTTTGGCAGAGATTTTTCCGAAGATTGTGCTTGCCAGTCAATCTCCAAGAAGAGTGGAACTGATTCAACTGCTCGGTATCACGCCGGAAGTTTATCCGAGTCATGCAAACGAAGAAAGGAAGGAAGAAGGCCCGCAGCTTCTCACACAGCGACTTGCCTTCCAAAAGGCGGAAGAGGTACGAAAGCATTTTGATGAAAATACTCTGATTCTTGCCGCGGATACGGTCGTCTTCGATGGCAAAACGGTTCTGGGAAAACCCAAGGGAGAGGAGGATGCCTTTCAGATGCTTTCTTCCTTATCCGGACGGAAGCACGAGGTCTATACCGGTGTTTGTCTCCTGTATGGAGAGAAGAAGATGGGGTTCTGCGAGAAGACGACAGTACAGCTTCTGCGTCTTTCGGAACAGGAGATTCGGGAGTATATTGCAAGCGGAGACCCGATGGATAAGGCGGGCGCTTACGGCATCCAGGGAATCTTTGCCCGCTTTGTAAAGGGCATAGAGGGAGACTATTACAATGTGATGGGCTTACCGGTTTCCCGTCTATATCAGTCCCTAAAGCTCTTTTGTAAAGAAATCGGGAAGAATTAGACAGAGAGGGAGCGGCAAAAGCATTGGGCAATCGTGAAAGCGTAAGATGCGCCTATTCCTCCACTTCTCCCGTGATATACATCGTCATTCTGGCGGTGCAGAGCAGCTTTTCTTCCGCATCTTTAATCTGCACATCCTGCACAATGGTGCTGCGCCCTTTGTGCAGGGTATCACATTCGATGAAGACGGTGCCTACCCGTGCCGGACGAACATAATTGATATTTCCGGAAAGGGTTACATTGCTTACCCCGTAAGCGTAGGCGGTCATACCCGCTGCCATGTCGCAGAGGGTGTACAATGCACCGCCGTGAATGGCTCCATATAGATTTTTCATGGACTCATTGACGGTGGCTTTCAGTCTGCTGCGCCCCGGTGCAATTTCTACGATTTCTATCTGATCAAAACCGGATAAATCCTGAATATGGGCGTGAATGCCCTGCATAATTTTTTCTGTCATTTTATGATTCCCTTTCTCCATACTTCCCTATACTTCCTTTTTTCCCCTATTAATGCTATATTGTCGGAGAATAATATAGCGTAAAACAATAGGAAAATATAGAGGTTAAGTATGATTGCTGCAAGTAATGTAACCTACAGAGTGGGAAAGAAAGCTTTGTTTGAGGATGTGAATATTAAGTTTACGGAAGGAAATTGCTATGGAGTGATCGGTGCAAACGGCGCCGGTAAGTCCACTTTCTTGAAGATTCTTTCCGGTGCTTTGGAGCCGACTTCCGGGGAGATTGTGCTCACGCCGGGACAGAGGCTTTCGGTTCTGGAGCAGGATCAGTTTAAGTATGATGCGTATTCTGTTCTGGATACCGTTATCATGGGCAATCAGCGTCTCTACGAAGTGATGAAGGAGAAGGACGCGCTCTATGCAAAGCCGGATTTTTCCGATGCAGACGGGATTCGTGCAGCAGAGCTCGAAGGGGAGTTCGCCCAGATGGACGGGTGGAACGCGGAAGCGGATGCGGAAACGATGCTGAACGGTCTCGGCATTGAGACGGATTTGCACCATAAGATGATGAATGAGCTGAAAGGCGCCGAGAAGGTGAAGGTTCTTCTTGCAAAGGCTCTTTTCGGAAACCCCGATATCCTGCTTCTCGACGAGCCGACGAACCACTTGGATCTGGTTTCGATTGAGTGGCTGGAGGACTTCCTGATTAACTTTGAAAATACCGTTATCGTGGTCAGCCATGACCGGTATTTCCTGAATAAGGTTTGTACGAACATTGCCGACATTGACTACGGAAAGATTACTCTTTTTGCCGGAAACTATGATTTCTGGTTTGAGTCCTCTCAGTTGATTGTCCGTCAGCAGAAGGAAGCCAACCGGAAGAAGGAAGAGAAGATTAAGGAATTGCAGGAATTTATTCAGCGCTTCTCTGCAAATGCTTCGAAGTCGAAGCAGGCGACATCGCGTAAGCGTGCACTGGAGAAGATTGAGCTCGATGACATTAAACCTTCTTCCAGGCAGTATCCGTACATCCAGTTTAAGCCGAATAGAGAGATTGGAAATGACGTTTTGGAAGTGCATAATCTCACAAAGACCATTAACGGGGTAAAGGTACTGGATAACATCAGCTTCAATTTAAATCGGACGGACAAAGTCGCTTTGGTCGGACCGAATGAGCTTGCAAAGACTGTACTGATGCAGATTATTGCAGGGGAAATGGAACCGGACAGCGGAGATTATAAGTGGGGGCTTACTACCAGCCAGTCCTATTTTCCGAAGGACAACACGAAGGAGTTCAACTCCGAGGATACCATCGTAGAGTGGCTTACCCAGTATTCTCCGGATAAGGATACGCAGTTTGTGCGCGGTTATCTTGGAAGGATGCTTTTCAAGGGGGATGACGGGGTAAAGAAGGTGAATGTTCTTTCCGGAGGAGAGAGAGTGCGCTGTATGCTCTCCAAGATGATGATTTCCGGATCCAATGTCATTATCCTGGATGAGCCGACGGACCACTTGGACATGGAAGCGATTTCCGCTCTGAATGACGGATTGAAGAACTTCTCGGGCGTGATTATCTTTGCATCCCGAGATCATCAGGTTGTGGAAACGACCGCAAACCGTATCATGGAAATCATTGACGGAAAACTGATTGATAAGCTCACGACCTATGACGAGTACCTTGCATCTGATGAGGAGATTAAGAAGAGATTTACCTATACCTTATCGGAAGGAGACGAAGGGGACAACTAAAGGAAATGTAAAGATAGAGATGAAGGACTGGGGGATTTCACTTTGATTCTTTATCATGGTTCTCATATTGCTATCTCAAAACCTAATCTTCTGCACTCCGGAGCTTATGTGGATTTTGGAAGAGGGTTTTATACAACACTATTCAGAGATCAAGCGGAGAGCTGGTGTAATCGTTATAAAAGGCAAGGAAAAAAGGGGATTATTTCTATTTTTTCCTTTGAGGAAAATGCTTTAAATAAGCTAAACAGCTTAACTTTTCCTTCATATTCTAAAGAATGACTGGACTTTATCATGCATTGTCGAAGTGACTTCTATCTTGTAGAGGACTTAGAAGAAGAATATAAAAGTAGCAAAGAGGGCAAATAGGCGAATTAAGCCTATTACTCTTCTTTCCAGTGTAAGCGGTGCAGTTCTCCTTCCTTTTTCAGACTCTTAAAATCCTGTTGCCGGAGGGCTTCATAGAGGATGATGGCAACGGAATTCGAGAGATTTAAGGAACGTGCCTCAGGGAGCATGGGGATACGGATGCAATGCTCCTCGTTTTCCACCAGAATTTCCTCCGGAATGCCTGCGGATTCCTTTCCGAACATGATGAAATCATTTTCTGAAAAAGAGACTTCCGTATAAGTCCTTTTTGCCTTGGTAGTCGCGTACCAGATTTGGGGTTCCGTCGCGGTACCGAACTGTTCTTTTCTTATGCTTGCATAGTCCTGTAAGCCGTTTAAACAGTCCTTCTCCTTTGCCTTTTCCCTTCTTATATCTTCCAAAAAATCTGTATAGGAGAGGTGCTCCCTTAGTTTTAGCTTAGACCAATAGTCCATGCCGGCTTTCTTCACGTTTTTGCTGTTCAGGATAAAACCGTAAGGCTTAATGAGGTGCAGGGTGCTATTGGTTGCCACGCAGGTGCGCCCGATGGCACCGGTATTAAAAGGAATTTCCGGTTCGTGCAGTACAATGTTCATATGCTTTATCCATTCTTCCATTCTTTTCGTTCGGCAAGCTTCTCTCTTGCTTTCTTTGCGATTTCCTCTATGGACAGGTGTCCGATTGCCTGGTACTTTACGGTAGAGTATTCGCTGTCTTTTGCCGATTCGTTGGAAGCGTTGCTTCTGCACCAGTAAGGGCAGTGCGCACGCTTTCCCGCTTCCTGCATTTTGGCGAGGTCATCCTCGTCAAAGCTTGCCGAGCATCCCGCTTCGTCCTCCTCATCATAGGCATAATTTCTGCAATCGTTGCAGTCTTCAAACTCATTCATTTTCACTTCCTCTTTCCGTCTCACGCCTTCTCCTTCTTTCGTTCCGCGGGGCTTCTCCAGGTTTCCGGATCGCCTTTGACAGAGGGGCAGAGATCGTTTAAGTAACAGAGTTCACACTTTGGCCTTTGAGAAGTACAGAGGCTTCGACCGAGTGCAATGATATGGGTGTTCCAACGAATCCAGAACTCCTGCGGGAGCACTTCCATCAGCTGGAATTCCGTCTTCGTAGGATCGGAAGAATCTGCCAGGCCCAATCGATTCGAAATCCGTTTTACGTGGGTATCCACCACGATAGAGGGGATGTGAAAAATATTTCCCAAAATCAGATTCCCCGTCTTGCGGCCGACACCGGGGAGGGCGGTGAGAGAGTCGATATCCTTCGGAACCTCGCCCCCGTACTCTTCGACCAGAACTGTTGCGCAAGCTTTGATATTCTTCGCTTTGTTGTGATAAAAGCCGGTAGAATGAATGTCCTGTTCGAGCTCTTTTAAGTCGCAGGAAGCAAAGTCTTCGAGGCTCTTATATTTTTGGAAAAGCGCTTCGGTTACCATATTGACCCGCTGATCTGTGCACTGGGCGGATAAAATGGTCGCAAAGAGTAACTGCCAGGCATTTTTCGCCTGCAAAAAAATCATGGGATGGTCGCCGTAATGGGCGTCCAGCCTGTCCATGATTTCTCTTACACGAAGTTCTCTTTTTTTCTTGCTTTCTCCTTTAATAAACATACTGTATTCCTTTTACAGACGAAGGGCATCCCGTCTTCCCTTTGTAGACCGAGGGTAGTCTTTCTTTGCCTACAGCCCATGAGCTGTCTTTGTTTCGCCTACAGACCGAGGTTAATTTTTCTTCCGCTTTCCTGGTATTGATAATAGCGAACTCCTGCGGCATCCAACATTCTTTTTGAAGCGCGAACGGAGGGGGTGTCAGCATACTTATCCACCCGATAAATCAGGGTCTTGATTCCGGCCTGAATGATGGCTTTAGCACATTCATTACAGGGGAAGAGGTTCACGTAGAGTTTAGCGCCTTCCAGAGAACCGCCACGATAATTTAAGATGGCATTCAGCTCCGCATGGGTTACGTAAACGTACTTTGCGTTGTAAGGATCATTTTGTGCTTCTATTTTTGTCCAGGGGAAAATGTCATCGGAACAGCCTTTGGGAAAGCCGTTATATCCCATAGATAGAATTTTGTTGTCGGAAGAGACGATACAGGCGCCGACCTGGGTGGAAGGGTCTTTGGATCGAAGAGCGGAAAGCTCCGCTATTCCCATAAAATATTCGTCCCAAGAGATGTAGTCGTTTCGTTTACTGGAATCACTCATCGTTATTTCTCCCTTTTAAGTTATGCCGAAGATTGCCGTTTTTCCCTGTAGAGGCTTCACTCTACATCAACGGCATTGATTCTAACATTTTTCTTTTCGCATGAATAGTGTTTTTGCTGCGAGGTGTGCAGAGCAAGGTGCTTTATAGGGAAGAGTGGACTTGCATTTTTTAGAAATTCGTGTATGCTACATTTATACAGTTCTTCAGGGCGGGGTGCGATTCCCCACCGGCGGTAAAGTCCGCGACCTGTAAGGATGTTTCGCCTTTTGCGATTCCTTGCAGCTGAATCGGTGCAATTCCGATACCGACAGTATAGTCTGGATGGAAGAGGAGCGATTTCGATGAATGGTTCAGCCCTGCACAGTTTTGTGCGGGGCTTTTTTGTTCAAAACGGATTTCCGCTGTTTTTCTGTAGGAACCGGCAATGGTAGACGGTTTCTCCGGAATAGCCGGTTTTTCGCCTCGATAAGTCGCTTTCTACTGAGGAAACCATATTTTTCAAAAAGCGGAGGTAGAAAATGAGTAAGAACGGAAACACGGAAGTTACGGGAAGCGTTCCTTTCCATGGAGAAGAGAGGGACAAGATTGGAAGCATGGCCATTGTGGGGATTCTTGGTGCTATTGCCTATATTTTGATATGGATAGAATTCCCGATACCGATTATGCCCTCTTTTATCAAGTTTGATTTTTCGGATTTTCCGGCACTCTTGGCAGCGTTTGCCATGGGTCCGATTGCGGGAATCACGGTGGAACTGATCAAGAATGTACTGCATGCTTTCAGTTCAGGGTCTTTCGGTGTAGGAGAGCTGTCCAATTTTATTTTGGGGGCAAGCTTTGTTGCTGTGGCAGGTTTTTTCTATCAGAGAAATAAAACCAGAAAAAATGCGATTTTTGCTTCTGTCCTCGGGGCTATTGTAATGGCATTGATTTCTTACCCGTCCAACCTCTTCGTGGTGTATCCGTTTTACTACAACTTTATGCCGAAAGAAACGGTGCTGTCGATGTATCAGCTGATTCTTCCTTCGGTACATAGCATAGAGGAGTCTCTTCTTCTCTTTAATGTGCCGTTCACTTTTGTAAAGGGCATCCTGGATGTGATGCTTTGTCTTACACTGTATAAGCCCCTTTCCCCTGTTCTACATAAGTTCGAGAAGCGAAAGTAATTTTTAAAAGAATCTACTGGAAAAGCGAGGTCATTTCTGTGTAATATATAGGAAAGAAGTAGAGTAGCTGTGCCGTTTCCTGTAAAGGACTGCACAAGGGTGAGAAGGAAGAGAAAATGACCGAGAAAGAGCTTATGGAGCAAGAATACCGGAAGAAGATGGAAGAGCATCGACAGAGGATGGCGATGTTACGAGAGAAAAGGAAACGGGAAAGGACTTTTCACGTTGTCCTTTTCTTTCTGATTCTTCTTCTTGTTGTTTTAAGCTTTGTCGGACTGCGTTTTGCGCTGCCTTATATGGAGAAGAGGGGACTTTTCTCTTTCCATAAGCAGCAGGCCCCCTCGTGGGAGAAAGAAGTGGAACCGCTTTCCGGGAGTGAGCTTTCGGAAGAAGCCGGAAAGAAGGGAGAAAAGGGGAAGGAAAATTCTGCGACGGCAGAAGAGGAGGCTGTAAAGACGGCGGATCTTCTTGCAAAACAGTACAACTATGATGAGGCTATAGAGACTTTACAGAAGTTCAATCCGGCAAGCGGCAGTAATCTGTCTGAAAAGATTGCAGGATACGAAGCGGCGAAGGCGAAGGCGGAACCTGCTGATATGGATCAGATTACGCACATCTTTTTCCACATTTTGATTGTGGATACGGATAGGGCACTCACCAATACCCATCAGGGAAAGCAGTTTAATTCCGTGATGACCACCATTCCGGAGTTTAAAGAGATCATACAGGAAATGTATGATCGGGGCTATGTTATGGTGCATCTCCATGACATCGCACAGATGGAGAAACAGCCGGACGGTTCGATGAAGATGGTGAAGAAGGAGATTCGCCTTCCTGAAGGGAAGAAACCCTTCGTCATGTCGCAGGATGATGTTAATTACTATATTTATATGCAGGGAAAAGGCTTTGCCGATAAGATGGTTCTCGACGAGAAAGGCAAGCCGAAATTGCAGTATACGGATAAGGATGGCAAGGTCTCTATAGGAGATTATGATATTGTGCCGATTTTGGATGACTTTATAGAGAAGCATCCGGACTTCGCGTACCATGGACATAAGGCAACGCTTGCTTTTACCGGTTACAATGGAGTACTCGGCTACCGCACGGATGAGACATTCGACCCGAAATCCCCGGCACTCGACCCGAAGAACAAAGCGAATCCGAATATCGAAGAGGATAAGGAGACGGTAAAGAAGCTAACGAAAGCGTTGAAAGAGGATGGCTATGAGTTTGCTTCTCACTCCTGGGGACATATCAATTTCTCGGAAAGAACGGCTGCGGATATTGAGAAAGACACCGATCGCTGGGAGAGAAATGTAGAACCGCTGCTCCCCGACCCCTGTGATATTCTGCTTTATCCCTTTGGCGCGGATATCGGAGATTGGCATCCGTATCAGGCCGGAGGAGAAAATGGAAAGTACGATCTTCTTGAGAAAGCGGGTTTCCGCTACTTCTGTAACGTAGATTCCACAAAGATCTGGATGCAGTACGGAGATCAGTTCTTGAGGCAAGGGCGGAGAAACATTGACGGCTATCGCCTGTATGAGTCCTATAGCGGGAAAGCGGATCGGGTTTCCGACTTGTTTGATGTAAAGAAGGTGTTCGATACCAGACGACCGACACCGATTGATTGGCAGTGATTTTATGATTTACTTAGATAATGCAGCGACTACGGCACTTTCCGAAAAGGCAAGAGAGGCGATGGAACCGTACTTTTCAGCGAAATTCGGGAATCCGTCGTCGATTTATCGCTTCGGACAGGAAGCAAAACAGGCAATAGAGAGCAGCCGCCGTACCGTTTCGGCACTTTTAGGGGTCTCTCCGCGCGAGATTTACTTTACCGGAGGCGGAACGGAAAGCGATAACTGGGCAATTACCGGGCTGTTTTTTTCCGCGAAGACCGAGCTGGAGGTCTTTACAGATCCGATTGAACATCATGCGGTGCTGGAGAGTTGTGCCTTCGTCGAGAGTCTTGGTGCGAAGGTACGGAGGATTCCGGTGGATAGAGAGGGATTTCTGTCTTTGGAAGCGCTGGAAGAGGCATTGCAAGAAAGTGTGAAAAGCGCAGGAGAAAAGCTTCGCCTTGTTTCCGTGATGGCGGCGAACAACGAGATCGGGACTATCGAGCGGCTTTCCGCAATCGGGAGAATCGCAAAGGAATACGGTGCTTTGTTTCACAGTGATGCGGTGCAAGCTTTCGGACAGATTCCGCTTTCTGTAGAGGACGCGGGGATAGACCTTCTTTCCGCGAGCAGCCATAAGATTCACGGGCCAAAGGGAGTAGGACTGCTCTATGTTCGTAAAGGAGTGAAGCTGTCATCTTTCTTCCATGGCGGAGCGCAGGAGCGGGGATTGCGTGCCGGAACGGAAAATGTTCCCGGGATTGTCGGTTTTGCTACAGCTGCCGAGGAGGCCTTTTCCGAGATGGAAGAAAAGAGAGAGCGGAAAGTCGCCCTTCGAAACCGTCTGATGAAAAGACTTCTGGAAGAAGTGCCCGGTGCCTCGATTACCGGTGTGAATCCTCTTGTAGAACCCTCCTCTTCGGCGTCTAGCGCTAAGCCTTTTGAGAGACTTCCCGGCAATGTGCATCTCTGCATAGAGGGAGTGGAAGGGGAAAGTCTCTTGCTCCAGCTGGATCAGAAAGGAATCTGTGCGAGCAGCGGGTCGGCCTGTGCGAGCGGTTCACTCGAGCCGAGTCATGTGCTTCTTGCGATAGGAAAGAGTCGGGAAGAAGCGTTCTCAGGACTTCGCCTCAGTCTCGATGAGAGGCTTACGGAGGAAGAACTGGAATACACCGTTACAGCAATCAAAGAAGGCGTAAAAAAACTGCGGGAATAAATCCTCCCGCAGTTTTTCTTTTGGTGTCTTATGCGAAGGCAGTTTCGTCAATCGTTCTGGAGAAACCGTCGTCGTTATACAGGAAATAGTCTTTCGGATCCGCCTCATAGCAAAGGTATTGTATCGTATTATAATCCAGATTTGCCGTGCTTTCCTCCGGATGAATAAGGGGAAGAACGTGCTCCTTTCGAAGAAAAAGGATCGTTTCATAGAGCTTGCATTCCACGTAGTGATTTCCCTTCGGAAGAATTTCTTCCGTATAGTCGTTCCATTTGCGGAAACGAAGCAGCTTCATGTCTTCCGGTAAATAAACATATCTTCCATTCTGATTTTGCTGCACGACGGGAGCCAGCATAATGCTCTCTCCTGCCATGACCTGGTCCTCGATTTCATAGGCGCGCGAATCGTTCGGATAAACAAAAGAAAGGGGACGGAAGTACATCCCGTTCGTTTTGGCCGCTTTCATGAATTCACTGTAGATATAGGGAATCAGGGCGTAGCGAAGGTCAAGGATTCGCTTGAAGTCTTCCAACTTTCCGATCTTGTAGAGTTCTTGCAGTCTCGTTCCCGCACAGCTGTGATTCCGGTAGAGCGGTGTCAGGATCGCAAGACTCAGCCATCTTGCCATGAGGTCTTCCGTACAGTCCGCGCCAAATCCGCCGATGTCGGAACCGGTATAGAGGAATCCGCACATATTCAGCGCGGGAAGTTGCTGCAAAGACAGAAGAAGATGAGCCCACCAGGACTTGTTGTCCCCGGTCCACACACCTCCATAGCGATGCATACCGATATAACTCGAGCGGGAGAAGAGTAAAATTCTTTTCTTCGGTTCCATTTTGGAAAGCGCTGCGCCGGCTGCCTTGGTCATGTAGAAGCCGAAGAGGTTGTGTACCCTGTCATGCCGGATTCTTTGCCCTTCGTGCTCATGATAAAAACGGCGGTAGTCGGAGGGGTTTCCGCCGAGCGTCGCGACAAGCTCGGTAAAAGCGAAGAAAGAATCAATATCCAGGTTTTGGTCTTTATATTTTTCAATTTCGGAAAAGACCTCTTTCAGGTGGTCTTCGGTGTAGAAGATTGCCGGTTCGTTCATGTCATTCCAGAAACCGTCGATTCCCTTGTCCAGCAGGAATTTGTACTGCTGACCGAACCAGTCCTGTACTTCTGGTTTAAAGAAATCCGGAAAATGAACGCGCCCCGGCCAAACTGCTGCGACAAGTCGTTCCCCATTTTCCTTCTTCACGAAGTAATCCTTCCGGCATCCCTCTTCGTAGGTCTCGTACCCTTCTTCTATCTTTACACCGGCATCGATGATTGGGACAAGGTGAAGATTCTTTTCCTGCATCTCCTGAACGAAGGAAGAGAAATTCGGGAAGCGGGTGTTGTCCACGGTAAAGTCTTTGTAGCGCTCCATGTAGTCGATGTCCATGTAGATAGAATCGATTGGCACGGAAGCTTCTTTATACCGTGTGTAAACCTGACGAATATCTTCCTCCGTCTTATATCCCCAGCGGCTCTGTCCGAAGCCGAATGCCCACTTCGGCGGAATATAGCTTTCTCCGGTGATGCTGCGGAAAGCCCGAATCACTTCTTCCGCGGTTTCCGCCATGATGCGGTAAATGTCCGCACTTTTCGATACGGAGCGGATAGAGAGCAGGTTCAGACGGGTATAGCCGATGTCAAAGTGCACTGTCCCCGGGTCGTCGATAAAAATACCCTCGGCGCGTTTCTCTCCCGGCGCCGTGAGAAGAAGGAAGTTTTGGGACGCATAGAGGGAGTGCTTGTCCTCCGTGTGATTCGGGTCATCTGTATTGTTACTGGTATAGAGCCATCCGCGTTTGTTCATTCCGCGAACAGTTTCTCCCAAGCCGTATACGACAGTGGAAGAAGATAATTCCTTTATTACGGTTCCGCTCTCTTCCTCTATCTCCCATCCGGAAAGAAGGGAAACGGAGGGGATTTCCGCCATCTTGCTATCCAGGATTGCTCCTGTATGAATCGGCGTTCCCAGTCTGTATCGTTCAATCATATTTTTCTCCTCTAAAATCAACAGTTTACTAACGCACGTATATCATAGCCCAGTACGATAAAGATGCAATGCTAAAAAGAATAAAAAAGATAGTAAAATTAAGGAATAAACTAGTCTTATTCATATAGTAAAAATAATAGCAATTATTTTTACTAATTTCTCTTGCAAATCAGACAGGAAGCGTTAAACTGTTATTGTTAATTAAATATCATTCCAGAAAATACAGAGTAAAGTGCAGGAGGAGGTAACTTATGGCAAAGACAATTCTGATCGGTGCAAATCACGCGGGGACGGCATGTGCAAATACCATCCTTTCTTATCCGAATCAGGAACTGACCATTTACGATCGAAACAGCAACATTTCTTTCTTGGGATGTGGAATGGCGCTTTGGATCGGGGAGCAGATTCATTCCGGTGACGGACTTTTCTATGCGAAACCGGAGAACTTCCTGGCAAAGGGAGCAAAGGTACACATGGAGTCGGAAGTTCTTTCTGTGGACTATGAAAAGAAGACCGTAAAGGTCAAGTTAAAGGGTGGAAAAATCGTGGAAGACCACTATGATAAGCTGGTTCTGGCTACGGGCTCTCTTCCGAACAAGCTTCCCGTGAAAGGATTCGATTTGGAAAATGTGCAGATGGTGAAGCTGTATCAGAATGCATTGGAAGTAATCGAGAAGGTAAAGGACAAAGCGGCATTCCAGAATGTATGTGTACTGGGAGGCGGCTATATCGGTGTGGAGCTCGCTGAAGCGTTCCGCCGTTTGGGACTCTCCGTAACCCTTGTGGATATGGTCGATCATATCCTGGCAGGATACTTTGATACGCCGTTCTCGGATGAAATCAAGAATCGATTGGAGGAGCACGGTATTCGTCTGGCACTGGGAGAGAAAGTAGAAGAATTCCTTGGAGAAGGAAAGGTTTCTGCCGTGAAGACGGATAAAGGAGAGTATCCGGCAGACATGGTGATCTGCGCGGTAGGATTCAAGCCCAATGCCGGACTCGGAGAGAATCATCTGAAGCTCTATAAGAATGGAGCCTACCTGGTGAATAGAAAACAGGAGACGAGTGATCCTTTCGTTTATGCTATTGGCGATTGTGCAACGCTTTATGACAATGCGAGAGGAAGGGAAAACTATATCGCGCTTGCAACCAACGCGGTTCGTTCCGGAATTGTAGCAGGGCATAACATCTGCGGAACAGCGGTAGAAAGCCTGGGCGTACAGGGATCCAGTGCGCTTGGAATTTACGGGTACAAGCTCGCTTGCACCGGACTTTCTCTTACAGCGGCAGAGAGAGAAGGAATGGCCGTGTCCTATGAAGATTATGAGGATATGCAGCTTCCCGCTTTTATGGAGGTGGAGAATCCGAAGGTCAAGATTCGTATCGTTTATAAGAAGGAGGACAAGAAGATTGTAGGGGCGCAGATTGGTTCAAGCTATGATGCAACGGCGATGATTCATTTTTTCTCCCTGGCTATCCAGAAGGGCTTAACGATGGCGGAACTTCCCTTAGTCGATCTCTTCTTCATGCCGCACTTTAACCAGCCTTATAACTATGTCACTTCCGCCGGCTTGCAGTGGCTGAATAAGGAACTCGGATTACAATAAGATTCGCTTCTTTTTCGTTGATTCGTTCCGGGAATCTGCCTCTTTTTCATCCCTGTTCCGGGAAATTGGTTCCTTTGAAGGTCTAAGCTTTTGCATAGAAAGCTTAGACCTTTTTGCATACCATGGATTATGCGTATACGGAAAGTGCGGAACACGCGCTTGTTCACAAATCTTTCACAGAAGAATTAGCACTCAACACTTGACAGTGCTAACAATGCGATTATAATAGAACTATCTTGTGAAACAGTGTATGGCGGGGCTTTGCTCCGCCGTGCACCGTAGAGAGAAAGGATGAAATTCGTATTGCCAAAGCATTTTCCCGAGGAAACAGAAGACGCGGGAAATCATCTTATAAAATGTGGGGGAAAAGCGCATGAACATTAATCGTTTTACACAAAAGTCAGTGGAAAGTATCAATAACAGCCAAAAAATCGCAATGGATCACGGGAATCAGGCTCTGGAGCAGGTGCATCTGCTTTTAAGTCTCATAGATGTAGAAGACAGTTTGATTGAGAAACTTTTACAGAAGATGGGGATTCCTCTGGATGCTTTTCGGAGTGCAGTGGAGGAGAAGATCAATGCGCTGCCAAAGGTTTCCGGCGGGCAGCAGTACTTTTCGCAGGAAGCCAATAAAGTCGTGATGAATGCGGAAGACCATGCGAAGGCGATGGGGGATGAGTATGTCTCTGTAGAGCATATTTTCCTTGCTCTCCTGAAGGATGGGGATAAGACCGTAAAAGAGCTTTTCAAGCAGTTCGGTATCACGAAAGAGAAGTTCCTAGAGGCGCTTTCTTCCGTTCGCGGAAACCAGAAGGTCATGACGGATAATCCGGAAGGAACTTATGACGCCTTGAATAAGTACGGTTTCGAGATGGTGGAACGTGCGAGAGCGCAGAAGTTCGATCCGATTATCGGTCGAGATGAAGAAATCCGAAATATTATTCGAATTCTCTCCAGAAAACAGAAGAATAACCCCTGTTTAATCGGAGAACCCGGAGTAGGAAAGACTGCCGCTGTAGAAGGTCTGGCAGAACGAATTGCGAAGGGCGATGTGCCGGATTCCCTAAAGAACAAGAAGATTTTTGCTCTGGATATGGGTTCTCTTATTGCCGGTGCAAAGTATAGAGGAGAGTTTGAGGAAAGATTAAAGGCGGTTCTGGACGAAGTGAAGAAGTCCGAAGGGGAGATTATCCTTTTCATTGATGAGATTCATACGATTGTCGGTGCCGGAAAGACGGAAGGCTCGATGGACGCGGGAAATCTTTTGAAACCGCTTCTTGCGAGAGGGGAACTGCACTGTATCGGTGCAACAACCCTCGATGAGTACAGAAAATATATTGAGAAGGATGCAGCCCTTGAACGTCGTTTCCAGCCGGTTATGGTGGATGAGCCGACCGTAGAAGATACCATTTCCATCTTAAGAGGAATTAAAGAGCGTTACGAAGTGTACCACGGCGTAAAGATTACAGACTCCGCACTTGTTGCGGCGGCGACGCTTTCCGATCGTTATATTTCTGACCGTTTCCTTCCGGACAAGGCAATCGACCTTGTGGATGAAGCCTGTGCCATGATTAAGACGGAAATGGATTCCATGCCGGAAGAGATGGATGAAGAACGCCGTAAGATTATGCAGCTCCAGATTGAAGAGCTGGCTTTAAAGAAGGAAGACGATCAACTTTCCAAGGAAAGACTGGCGACTCTCCAGAAGGAACTGTCCGAGTTGAAGGATAAGTTCAATGTCGAAAAGGCACAGTGGGAAAATGAAAAGAATGCCGTCTCGAAGCTCCAGACGCTTCGGGAAAAGAAGAATCAGTTACAGGCGGAGATCAATATTGCCGTGCAAAAAGGGGAATATGAGAAGGCTTCGAAGTTACAGTATCAGGACCTGCCGCAGGTAGAGAAAGAACTTACGGAAGCGGAGAGCGTTGCGCAGAAGGAAGAGAAGAACACCCTTGTGCATGATAAGGTTACGGAAGAAGAAATTGCGAGAATCATCAGCCGTTGGACGGGTATCCCCGTTACGAAGCTAAATGAGTCGGAACGTTCGAAAGTGTTGCACCTCGATGATGAGATCCATAAGAGACTCATCGGACAGGAAGAAGCGGTGGAGAAGGTTTGTGAAGCGATTCTCCGTTCGAAAGCCGGAATCAAGGATCCGACGAAGCCGATTGGTTCCTTCCTCTTCTTAGGCCCAACCGGTGTGGGAAAGACCGAGCTTGCGAAGTCCCTTGCACAGAATCTTTTCGATGACGAAAATGCGATGGTCAGAATCGATATGTCGGAGTATATGGAGAAGTATTCCGTATCTCGTCTCATCGGTGCAGCTCCGGGTTATGTCGGATATGAAGAAGGTGGGCAGCTTACGGAAGCAGTACGGAGAAAACCGTATTCCGTTGTGCTTTTTGATGAAATCGAGAAAGCGCATCCGGACGTCTTCAACATTCTCTTACAGGTACTGGATGACGGACGAATTACCGATTCTCAGGGCAGGACGGTAGACTTTAAGAATACCATTATTATCCTGACCTCGAATATAGGGGCGCAGAGTCTTCTGGACGGCATCAAAGAGGACGGTACGATTCCGGAAGAGGTACGGAAAGAGGTGATAAATGCTTTGCATGCCCACTTCAGACCGGAGTTCCTGAACCGTTTGGATGAAATCATCCTTTTCAAGCCCCTGGTACAGAAAGATATGGAACGGATTTCCGCTTTGATTTTGAAAGATATCAATAAGCGGCTTCAGGATAAGAGACTGCATATCGAGCTTTCGAAAGATGCGTTGGACTATATTCTGGAAAATGCATATGAGCCCGGTTTTGGCGCAAGACCGTTGAAGCGGTATATGCAAAAGCATGTAGAGACCTTGGCGGCAAAGTGCATCCTGGAAGACAAGGTAAAAGAAGGAGATAAAATCGAAATTGTTCTCAAAAATGGAGAACTGGATGCAGAGGTCAAGTCTTAAGACTTGACCTTTTTTTAAAATTCTCCTATTTTCTCTTAAAGTTTATATTTTAAATAAAAATTTTTATGCTAGAATACCAAGCTGTAGCAAATGAACGTAAATCCAAAAAAGGAGAAGAGAATGAAAGCAAAACGAAGATTGCTGGCATTACTGCTTTCCGCGGTGATATTTTGGTAGGGATTTTCCGTAGTGAATGCGGAAGATGCCTCCACTGCTTCGGGGAGTGCAGTTTCCTCGTCATCTTCCACTGTAGGGGGAGAGAGTAGGGCCGCAGCAAAGGAAATTTCCGATGCTGTACAGAGTGTGGAAATGACGCTGGATAACAAGCCCGTGGATGCGAACACGAAGATTTACTATTTTTCTCAGTTTGCATTAAAGGCGAAGCTGGCGCTTTCCGGAAAAGCGGTAAATGAGGGAGATTATACCGTCATTCAACTTCCGGATGCCTTGGAAGCCGCCAATAACGAAGATGTGGCAATCGAAAACGATGACGGACTTGTCATGGCGAATGCGCATTTTGACAGAGGCACCAAGCAGATTACCATCACGTATACCAAGAATGCGGAAGATTACAGCGGATCGGATGGAAGTTTCACTTTCCTGGTGCAGATCGACCGGTCTGTAGTGCAAACCAAGCAGCGTGTTCCCATTCATATTACGATTAACGGTCAGGTTGTTGCTTCGGTAAACATGGATTATCAGGGGGTCACAAAGGATGCGGAACCCAGTTTCTGGAAGAATCATGGGGGCTCGATTGAAACCTACGAGGACGCCGACGGTCTTACTCACTATTTAATTCACTTTTATATTCAGGTGAATGGAAGAACGCTTACAACAGACGGACCCGTTTCCGGAAAGTACACGAAGATCAAGCTTTATGACAAGCTGATCAGTGAAGTGTTCAACTATGTGGATCCGAGCGATTCTACCCGTTCCATGAACTGGAAAAATGCTTCGGATGCGGATAATTTTTATCCGAGACTCGTAAGAGGCGTTTGGAGATCGGGCTATCGTGACAGCAATAATGTTTTCCATACGGCAGTGGATGACACGGAAGCCAATCGGGGACCGAAGTGGGCTCTCATGGACCCGCTGGATAACAATAAGCCTGTTGGAGGAGAAAGGGTTTCCTTAAATTACGCTTCCGATAAGAGATCCTTTGACTATACCGTAGGAGATATGGGTCTGGGAGAAGGCCTGGAGTTACAGTATTTTGTGGAAATCGGTGAGGTTCCGCAGGACGGCACTACCTATCGCAATGATGCATCCATTACCGGAGACAACATCAGAATGGAACCGCACCATAGAGAGTTTGCCGTACAGAAAGCCGGTGGAACGTTGAACGGTAAGGGCTTCACCCTTCGAATTAAGAAGGAAAATGAAGATGGACAGCCTCTTTCCGGAGCGAAATTCACCATCGAAAATAAAAGAATCTAAATCAAGAAAGAAGTCACTACCGATAAAAATGGAATTGCGGAATTAAAGAATGTCGTTCGGGAAGAGTATGCGATCCGGGAGGTCAAGGCACCGGACGGTTATGTTCTTAATGAAAATGAACAGTACATTTCCAAAGAGGAATTAAAGACCTCTATTGCGGACGGTGCTACGGTGACCAAGGTATTTGTCAATAAAAAAGAGGGCGAGGATAAGCCTGCAAGCGGCAATATTGTTATTCAAAAGAAATGGATTCTCGGAGGATCATCCGTACAGAAGCCGAACAAGGTAAAGGTTTATCTTGTGGAAAACGGCGTAAAAAATGAAAACAAGGTACAGGAGCTTTCCGAAGAAAATCACTGGACGACATCTTTCTCGAATCTTCCGAAGAAGGATGCGGCAGGAGCGGAGATTCAGTATACAGTCGCAGAGGAAAATCTTTCCGACTTTACGCCGGCAATTTCCGGAACAGAAGATACGGGATTTACCATCACAAACTATGCCGGAGACCGTGTAGCTATCCCTATGACGAAAATCTGGAAAGGAAGCGGAGAACATCCGCAGGGCCTTGCCGTGCAGCTCTATGCGGATGGCGTGCGTGTTGCTTCCACTTACTTAACAGCGCAGAACGGATGGCAACATACCTTTGATATGCCGAAGTATGATCATGCCGGAAGGGAAATTCAATATACGGTAACAGAGGAAAATGTATCCGGTTATACGGCAAGCAGAGCCGATGAGGCAAGTAACGGCTATAGGAACGTCTTTGTGAATACCAAAGAAAATCCGAACACACCGGGTGGCGGCGGTCATACACCGAATACACCGGGCGGTGGCGGCAACACGCCGAGAAATCCGTCCAATCCGCCTTCCAACACCCCGGAAGAACCGGGCAATGTACTTGGTGTAGACCGTCCTAGCGTAGGAGAGCAAAAGGAGAACCCGGGAAGAACGGGTGCTGTTCTCGGAGTAGACAGACCGGAAGTAAAGGGCAGTGAACGTGGCGAGACAGATACCGCTGATTCATCTGCAATGGAGCTGTACGGCATTCTGTTCGGGCTTAGTGTCCTCTCTTTAGGAAGCCTTTCCTTTAAGAGTTATATTTTTAAAAAGAGAGAATTTTAGGCTGTGGTATAAGCGCTATCTTCAATAAACTATGTTATAAAATAGACAGTATAAATTGAATTTATGCAAAATACTCAAAATATAAAACGAATTTCACATATTAAATATGCAAAATGCTAAAAAGATATGCAAAAAAGCTTGACCTTTATAAAAGAATAGAGTAATGCAGTTGTCCGGAAAGGAAATCCGGCATTAACATTGGCGAACAGGTTTAATCGACCCTTACTACTCTATACAGCAGGAAGCCCGACGGAGACGCCGGGTTTTTTGCTGTCTATTTTTAGGGAATGCGCATTCTCTTTCCCCACATTTGTATTTAAAAACAGAATGGGAAGGGCGAGGAAGACTTATAAGTGTTATCAATAAATAGGGAGATATATGGGGTTTATTAATTGGCAAAACGGAATTAAGTTTTATATACTAGTAAAGTTGTGTTAATTATTTTTATAGTTGCGCTGGAAGTTTCTACTTATGGTCAGGGTAGGGAGCGCATGAAAGGAGCACTTATGATGGAGTCTATTATAACGTATCACGCAAAAGAGGTGAGCCCTCATGCCGTTTTAAAGAATGCGGAAGAGCTTTATGCAAGCGGATTTTTCTGCTGTGAGGCAGTGATGAAAGCCATTCGCGATGCTTTCCAGGCGGATGTACCCGAGTCCGTTATTGCGATGTCTTCCGGTATGTCTATCGGAGCAGGTCGTTCCGGCTGTATGTGCGGTGCATTAAACGGAGGAATCCTTGCCCTCGGTATGTTCTTCGGAAGAACGACACCGGACGGCCCGAAGGATCCGAAAGTGAATGCTCTCATGGCACTTTCTAAAGAACTTCACGACTGGTTCAGAGAGGCAAATGCTAAGCATGCGGCTTGCTGCCGTGTCCTTACCAGAGGTTTTGAAATGGCGGAAGGAGAGCACAAGAAGCAGTGTATCGCCTTTACCGGACTTTGCGCAGGAAAGGTTGCCGAGATTCTTTGCCGTGAGCTGGGCGTTAAAAATGTGGATGCGGAACCGATTCAAGGTCTGGAAGCGCCTTTCTTTCCCCCTGTACACGAAGTAAAAGCAGTATAAGGAGCTGTCATTAATGGAAAAAATAAAAAAAATTCCCTTTGCCTTCTCGGGCGTGATGCTCGGTATGGCGGCACTTGGTAATTTGTTACAAAGTTATGGAGAAGGTATCCGTTTGGTTTTCGGCTGCGTTGCCTTTGTGATTCTAATCCTCCTTCTTTTAAAGCTCGTTCTTTTCCCGACTGCGGTAAAGGAAGAGCTTTCCACTCCCATCGGAGCGGGTGTTTTTGCAACCTTTCCCATGGCGTTGATGCTGTTTTCCGTATATGTGAAGCCCTTTATTCCGGGAATCTCTTTCTCGCTTTGGTTTTTTGCGAATGCCATTCATATTGTGTTGATTCTCTACTTTACGAAGACGTATATTCTTCGTTTTGACGAGAAAAATGTGCATACCGTGTGGTATATCGTTTATGTCGGGATTGTTGTGGCATCCCTGACCACACCGGCATATAAGACCTTCGCTTATGGGCAGGCTGCTTTTTATTTTGGTTTCGTCGCTTTACTGATTCTGCTTTGTGTAGTGACGAAGCGCTATGTGAAGCTTCCCGTGCCGGATCCCGCAAAGCCCCTGATGATGATTTATGCCGCACCGATGGCACTCTGCACGGCAGGCTATATTCAGGCTTTTCCGGAGAAGAATAAGAGTTTTGTCCTGTTCTTACTGGTGGCAACTTCCGTGATTTACCTTTTTGCCCTCTTTAAGAGCGTACAGTTCCTGCGCTTTCCCTTCTATCCGAGCTATGCGGCTTTCACCTTCCCCTTCGTAATTTCCGCCATTGCAACGAAGCAGTGCTTTGTGGTACTGACAAAGATGGGCATGAGTGTTGCTTTTTTACAGCCCGTGGTTTTAGTGGAAACGATTCTTGCGGCAGCATTTACGATTTATGCTTGTTTACGGTATTTCCAGTTTATCCTTGCAAAGAAGTAGGAGAACGGCGCTTCGCCGGTGTCAGTGCTAAACTGCTTTAGGTTTATAAAAAAGGGATAGAATACGCCCCAACGAAAAAGTGCTCAGACTGAAAAGTTCGAGCACTTTTTCGTTGAAAAAATTACGATGTAGACCATTTTGAAATGTAAAAAGAAAAAAGAGGAAATTCCTCTCTTTTTTTGTGGATTATTGTTGTCTTTGCGTTTCCGGTTTAGGAGATGTACTAAAAAGAATAATCCAATAAGACTTTCCATTCTCATCAAAATAATATCCGGAACCGAAAGTTAAAAAATCTCTATCCAACATTGTTTCATTATGCTGTTTACTTACCTTAAAAGCAAGAAAAGCATCTTTTGGAGTTTTCGGTCCTTTTGTAGCAATTTCGCTACTCACACCATATCCCAAAGCTAGTTCACCATTTGGTATAATATGAGACATCCGAATACTTAATTCTTCAGCCCTAATCTGTGCCATTTCTTGTAAGTAATCATTTTCCTCTAAAGTGTTCAAGCCTTGTCTATCTCTATGCTTATTCACTCTTCTTAAAAGATCTGCACGATATTCCTCTTGCTTTTCACTAAAATCTTTATTACTTTGACTCTCATCATGCTTTCTTGTTTCGCTAAGATTCTTATTTTTTGTTTCTGTGAAAGTATTGCTTACAGCGTCAGTGTTGTTATTCGTATTATTCTGAGAAATCAAATGCGCACTTTTAGTTTGGACAATGTTATCAACCGTCCAAGCCCCATTTTCATTTACAGTAAACCTATCCGGCGTAATGGTATTTTCAAACATCCATCCATTTTCATCAAAATAGTAACACTCTGCAATGCCGTCATGATTGCCGTCAATCCATTGCCAAGAGGACAGGTAATACTTTCCATTTCCAAGATCATACCACCATGCATTTTTAGAATTCCCCTTTACCCAGTCCGCTTTGGCGGTTCCGGAAAGAAGAAAGACGAAACTCATGAAGGCGCAGAGTAAGCCCGGTAAGATGCGGAGTGAGCTCGGTAAGACACGGAGCGAGTTTTCCAGGCTATGCATAAGACTCTTCGGCGCACGGAAAAGCCTTGTTTTTTTCTTTACGTTCTTTTTCATTGCATTCCTCCTTGTTTCCGTATCGAAAAAGGAAGGATAAGAGAAATGCCTCCCATATCTTTCCTATCGGCAGGAAAGAAAAAAATAAAAAGGAGGAGGGGAAAATGGCGGAAAACCTACGGAGAGCGCTCAGCGGTCTTTTCAGCGGGCATTGCTGAAAGCGGGAAAAAGCATTATCATAGAGAAAAAGAGGGACTTCCCTTTGGGAAGAGAGGACGGAAAGGAGAAAAAATGAGCCCATTCTCATTTAACCACTTTAACTTTAATGTACTGGATCTGGAAAGAAGCATGAAGTTCTATGAAGAGGCACTGGGGCTCCACGAGCTGAGCAGGAATGAAAGGGACGATTTTATCATTGTCTTCTTGGGGGACGATTCTACGGACTTTCGTCTGGAGTTAACGTATATGAAGGATAGAACAGAGCCCTATGATCTCGGGGAGCAGGAGTACCACCTTGCACTGCGGACGGAGGATATGGGAGCTGCCCATGCACTTCATGAAAAGATGGGATGCATCTGCTTTGAAAATCATGGCATGGGCATCTATTTTATTGAAGATCCGGATGGCTACTGGATTGAAATTATTCCGGACAGAACAAAACCCATTACATGGCAGTAGAAGAAGGATAGAGAGAAGATGGATAGAGAGTAGAAGCATAAAGAGTAGAAGGGCAGAGAGCATAAGGGAAGAGCGTGGTTTTACGGCTTCCGAATGGGAATACAAAGGGGAGAGATGGATTTATTTAGCTATCAGGCAGAAAAGAATCGGGAAAGGATGGCACCGCTTTCTGTACGGATGCGTCCGAGAACGCTGGAAGAGTTTGTCGGTCAGGAGCACATCATCGGGGAGAATAAATTACTTTCCCGTTTAATTCGTGCAGACCAGCTGCAATCTCTCCTTTTTTTCGGTCCGCCGGGAACGGGGAAAACCTCTCTTGCAAAGCTCATTGCCAACCATACGAAAGCGGAATTTATACAAATCAATGCCACTACCGCCGGAAAAAAGGATATGGAAGAAGCGGTTGGTCGCGCAAAAGAGAATCTCGGTGGGTACGGTCGAAAAACGATTCTTTTTATTGATGAGATTCATCGTTTCAATAAAGCGCAGCAGGACTATTTGCTCCCTTTTGTGGAAGACGGAACGGTGATTCTTATTGGGGCGACCACCGAGAATCCTTATTTCGAAGTGAATTCCGCCTTGCTTTCCCGCTCGAGGCTCTTTGAGTTACTGCCTTTAACGGACGAAGCACTTAGTCGGCTTATTGATACAGCCTTAACGGATTCCAAGCGGGGGATGGGAGGCTTTCAAAGCAATCTTACGAAAGAAGGAAGGGATTTTCTACTGGAGCACGCCTTCGGGGATGCCCGCGTTCTGTTGAATACCTTAGAGCTGGCTATATTGAGTACATCTTCGGACAAAGAGGGTGTGATTCAACTCGACAAAGAAACAATCGGCGAGTGTATGCAGAAAAGTATTCTTCGTTACGACGACAGCTCGGAGCATTATGATACGATTTCCGCTTTTATCAAGTCCATGCGGGGAAGTGACGCGGATGCCGCCGTCTACTATCTTGCGAAGATGCTCGAGTCGGGGGAGGATATCCGTTTTATTGCGCGCCGAATCATGATTTGCGCTTCGGAGGATGTGGGAAATGCCGACCCGCAGGCTCTCATTCTTGCCGTGAACGCTTCTCTTGCCGTGGAGCGGGTGGGACTTCCTGAAGCCCAGATTATTCTCAGTCAGGCTGTGACATATATTGCGAAAGCAAAGAAATCGAATGCCGCCATTAAAGCAATCTATGCTGCGCGAGAAGTCGTACGGGAGAAGGGGAATCTCCCGATTCCCGCTTATCTTCGAGACGCGCATTACAGCGGGCATGAAAAGCTCGGAAGAGGAGTTGGGTACAAATACCCTCACGACTATCCGGGGCATTTCGTTGAACAGCAATATTTGCCGGAAGAAATTAAAGATTTTCATTTTTATGAGGAAGAGAAGTAGACGGTTTAGGGACTTGGATTCTCTAAAAATGGAGAAGAGGGGTTAGGCATACGCAAAATATATGCTATTCTTTAAGAAATAATACAGAAAAAGGCAAAATCTTTTTATAGAGTTCATGCTAGGATACTTCGGTACCGTAGAGGAGTTTCTTTTTCTACAGAAGATAAAAATGCGCAGTGTTTCCTGCGCTTAGGGAGAAAGGTGCACCGGCACCATGGGAGGAGTACTTTATGAAGAAAGCATTATGGATGGTTTTAGCGAGCCTGATGTTGTTTTCCGTTGCTTGTGGCAAGAAAGCGGATACAAAAGGAAGCCAGGCCGCACAGACGGAACCCAGTTCGGAAGCCTTGTCAGAGAACAGTTTGAGTGCAACGGTGCAGAAGCTCGAGAACAATAAGTTGACAGTGGAAACCGGTGAAGGCAAGGTGATGAATTTTGATGTCAAAGGGGCGAAGCTGGATAAAAACTGGGAATTGAAGCCCGGAGACGAAGTGGAGATCAGCTATGAAGGGACGGAACCGCAGGATGGTATGGCTATTAAGGGTGTTACGGTATCTGTACCCTATGAGTTCACTACGGAAGAGTTTAACGATGAACAAAACTTCTATGGCGAGATTACCGCTGTAAATGACAGCAGCATTTCCGTAAAAGAGATTCCGGACTTCCGCGAGGCAGCACTGGAAGGGGAAAATACAGAAGGCAAGAAGTACGGCGATACGATTACCTTCCAGAGACCGAGTTTTGAAATTGACCTGACAAAAGGAGGATTGAAAGTCGGATCGGAAGTCAGTGTGTACTATCTTGGCGATCTGCACAATAATCCGTTGGCTTTCTATATGATTACGGAAGACAGTATGGATGATGAAAGTGCGGATACTTTACGGGTAAAGGGAACCATCGAGAAGATTGACGGGGAAGTGTTCACGCTGAAAGGAGACGATCAGCACAGTTTCCGCTTTACAACGGATGGCAATGATGCCCTGACGAAAGAAGTAGAGGCGAATAAGGGAAAGACCGTTGAAGTAAGCTACAGCACTTCTTTGAAGGCAAGGGTTTCTCTCGCGGAGAGCATCAAAGCGGTGCAGTAGGAGAAAAGTCCGCATAGAGACAGAAGCTCTGTGCCGGAAAAATACTATCTGTGCCGGAAAATACTAAGAATAAAAACAGGTCTATAGCGAAGGACTTTAGAATTCCTTCCGCTATAGACCTGTTCTTTCTTTACAGCGTGTCGCTATCATACAGAATCGTGAACGGTCCGTCGTTGATCAGTCGGACCTGCATATCGGCACCGAATTTTCCATGTTGCAGAGGAATCCCTTCTTCTCTGATTCTCTGCATGAAATACTCGTAGAGTTTTTCCGCGTGGGCAGGGTCGCCGGCATCAATGAAGCTTGGACGGTTGCCTCTTTTGGTGTTGGCATAAAGCGTAAACTGGCTTACGACAAGAATACTTCCGGAAATGTCCCGTATAGAAAGGTTGGTCTTTCCGTTCTCATCTTCAAAGAGGCGGGCATCCAACACTTTTTTCACCATCTTGTCTGCAACCGTCTCGGAATCGGTGTTTTTCACACCCAGTAAAATCATATATCCTTTTTCCACACTGCCGAGGGTTTCGCCGGAAACCGAAACGGAGGCGGAAAGCACTCTTTGTACCAAACAACGCATAGGCTCCTCCAGTCTTTATTTTATGGAATGTATTTTACTTGAACTGCTTCTGCACCGCATCATAATGGAAATCATATTTTGCGAGTTCTTCTTCGATGGTCTTCTGATTGATATCCTCTGCTTTACAGAGTTCTTCCAGACCGGGATATTCATCCCGTAATTTCATGTTCAGAAAGCTGAGCAGAATCATAGGGTCTTTTGGGATTGTCATTTTATTTTCTCTTTTTCTCCTTTTTATTTTGCTTCTCCGCCATGGCATCGACCATTTTTTCCAGAAGCTGCTTCTTTAAGTATACTTCAAACGCCAGAAGACTAAAGAAGCAGAATTGTTGCAGATCCTCCCGTTCTTCTATAGAAAGTGTCTCAAAGTGCGGGTCTTTTTCGGAGAAGGAAGTCTGTGCTTTTTGAAAACTTTCCTTCACGTCCTCTATGACATTTTGCATCTCTACATTCGCAAAGGAGAAGACCTCTTCATAGATATCTTTGAGCTTAGGCTCTGTTTTGTTGTAGAAATAATTTTCATTTAAAGGATGGAGGATGGTTTCAATATCGGAGAGACTCAGCATACTCTTATAGTAGTAAATAAAGAGCAAAATCAACATGTGGTTCTTGTTGTAGCGTTTTCTCACCGGAGGCGGAAGAATATGATTTTTGGCATAGTTATTAATCATGGTCTTCGTGAGTGCCTTGTCTTCCTCATATCTTCGCATAGAAGAGAGGTGCTCTTCCATGAAGCCGGTTACCTGGTCCATGTAGAGCTCTAAAGAGGGCAGGTCACTCCCGTGCACATGATGTAGATTCTCCAGATAGGAAATTAATTCTTTTAGTAATTTGTCGTCCATGCAGAAAGTATAGCATAGTGGAAATTCTTCACAAGAGGAGAAAAGGAAGAAATATCGCCGGGGTTTCTGCGGAATGGAAAAGCATCGGGATTTATGTTATTCTGTTTCGAAAAGCGAAGATGGAAGGAAAAAGGGGAAGACATGGATCTCAATTCTATTTTAAATAAAGAACAGGCGGAAGCGGTACGGAACACGGAGGGACCGCTTTTGGTACTTGCCGGTGCGGGATCTGGAAAGACCAGAGTACTTACGCATCGAATTGCTTATTTGATAGAGGAGAAAGGCGTTTTCCCCTCTCACATTCTTGCCATCACCTTTACCAACAAAGCGGCAAAAGAGATGCAGGAGAGAGTAGAGAGGCTTCTGCCGGAGGAAGGAAGAGGCGTGTGGGTCTCCACCTTTCACAGTATGTGTCTGCGCATTCTGAGAAGCAACATCGCTTTGCTTGGATATGGCACGGATTTCTCCATCTATGACACGGACGATCAGCGAACACTGATGCGTCAGATTCTGAAAGAACGTAAAATTGACGGAAAAACACTTCGGGAAAGAGCGGTTTTGCAGAAGATTTCGGAAACAAAAAACAGAGGCGGGGATGCCGAGGCGTTTCGGGAGGAGAGTGACGGGGATTACATCAGTAAGTTAATCTACGACTGTTTCCACCTTTATGAAGAAAAGATGAAGAAGAACAATGCGCTGGATTTTGATGATTTGCTACTGAAAACCCTGGAGTTGTTTGAAAAGTTTCCGGAAGTCCTTCAGCGCTATCAGGAGCGCTTCCGCTATATTTTAGTGGATGAATATCAGGATACAAATGATGTACAGTTCCGCTTAATTGATGCTTTAGCGGAAAAATACAGGAACATCTGTGTAGTGGGAGATGATGATCAAAGCATCTATCGCTTCCGCGGGGCGAATCTTGAAAATATCCTTTCTTTTGAGTCCCATTTTCCGACCTGTGCTACCGTGAAACTGGAGCAGAACTATCGTTCGACTGCGCCGATTTTGAACCTTGCAAATGCCGTCATTGCAGAGAATCCGCATCGTAAGAGCAAAACGCTCTGGACAGAGAAAAAAGAGGGAAAGAAGGTTGTTCTGGAAGAGTTCGAAAGCGCAGAAGAAGAAGCGCGCGATGTCATCAGAAAAATCCGCAGAGAAGGACCTCCTTATCAACGTTTTGCCATTCTGTATCGAACGAATGCACAGTCCCGTTTGTTTGAGGAGCAGTGTATCACATGGAACATTCCCTATCAGATTGTAGGCGGAGTGAATTTCTATCAGCGGAAAGAAATCAAAGATATGCTTGCGTTCATGAAACTGATGGTCAACACGAAGGATGATGTGGCATTCCGCAGAGTGATTAATGTGCCGAAGCGCGGAATAGGGGAAGCGAGTGTAGAGAAGCTTGCGCAGTACGGCAGCAGTATAGGATTTTCTCTTATGGAGTCACTGCCGTTTGCGAGTGCAGCGGGACTGTCCGGGAAGGCACTTTCCGAAGTGACGCGGTTCATGAATATAGTGGAGGGATGGAAAGAACTGCCGCTTCAGGGGCTTATGGAACGCATTCTGAAAGATACGGGATATGAAGAAGACTTAAAAAGTGAGGGAGAAATTGAGGCGGAAAGCCGTATGGAGAATCTTTCCGAGCTCTCCGGGAAGCTTTCCGGCTTCCTTTTGGAAAATGGGGAGCAGGCAACGCTTGCCGCTTTTCTGGAGGAAGTTTCCCTTCTTTCCGACTTGGATCGAAGCGACCTCACGGAGGATAAAATCACCCTGATGACGATTCACGGGGCGAAGGGACTGGAGTTTCCCATCGTGTTTCTCGTAGGACTGAGCGACGGGCTTTTCCCCGGCGCGCTCAGCATAGGAAATGAGCAGGAAATGGAGGAGGAGCGAAGACTTTGCTATGTCGGCATGACCCGCGCGGAAGAGGAACTCTATTTGAGCTCCGCACGGAGCCGTATGGTTAACGGGCAGACGCAATATTTTAAAATCAGTCGCTTCTTTGAGAATCTGCCGGATGCGCTTGTGGAAAAGAAGCTCCTGTATAGGACGAAGCCTTCGGAGGAAGCTCTTTTTCAGGAGAAAATGAGCAGAGCATCGTACGGCAGTCTTGAGGGCTTAAAATCGTATGGATTGTTGCAGAAGGGATTTAAAAAGGCGGAAAAAGAGAAACCGGCATATAGCGCAGGAGACCGCGTGTCGCATATCAAGTTCGGAGAGGGCACGGTAGTCTCCGTGGAAGAGGACACGAAAGATTACCTTGTGACGGTACTCTTTGATACAGCGGGGCAGAAGAAGATGATGGCAGGCTTTGCAAAGCTGAAAATGCTTTAAAAATCTATTTAGAGGGTATAGATCATATCTTCCCAGGAAACACTGCCCCATACGGAAGGAGAGGGCCCGATGTGCTGAAAACCGAGTTCCTCATAAAACGATACAAGAGGGATGTGACAGGTGAGATGAATAGTTTCCGTCTTCCGCTCTTTCTCCCTTTTCTGGTAGCGTTCCATGATGGCGGAGGCAATGCCCTTTCCGCGGTATTCGGGAAGGATTTCCAGACTGAGTAAAAAGCAGTGTTTTGCCCCCTTTTCGTGGAGAGAAGCATCGGTGAAAAACGCATCCCGAAAGACGGTATCGCCGGAGTGAATACCGCTCAGAAAACCGGCAATTTTTCGGTTGACCTGGTCAAAGGCAAGCAGGAAGTCTTCCGGTGCGACCTTTACGCGTTCGGCAATCTCTTCATAGCTGTTGGCTTCATTTTCCGGAAAGCAGATTCGCTCCATTGCACTGAGAATGGGGATATCTTCTATTTCCGCACTGCGAAAGAGGTAGCGCCCGTCGTTTTTCATTTGTAAACTCCTTTCTATACTTTTCTATAGCATAACAGGGAAAGCAATTTATGGGAATAGATGAATCGGGCAGACGGTGTACAAGGGAAGGACATTTGTGGTATCGTAGAAAACTATAGCGCATAGGAAGAGTGTGGGGACTATCGATGGAGAGAAGTTTAAAAGACCGAGTATATCATTTCGTCCTGGAAGATATCTTTCAGGGAAATATTACTTCAGGAGATATTTTAAATGAGAAAGCCCTTGTGGAGAAATACCGCTGCAGCAAATCGCCGGTGAGAGAGGCACTCATGGCACTTTGTGCGGAGGGAGTCCTTAGGAATATCCCTCGTTACGGCTATGAAGTGATACGGTACAGTAAGGATGATATCTACGATATGCTCGCCTTCCGTTTTATCCTGGAGAGAGGGGTTCTTCTGGAGTGCGGAAAGGACTTGAGCGCGGAGGACTTCCGGGATCTGGAGAAAATCAATGCGGATTGCAGTGAAAATGAAACGGATGCGATGACCCATTGGCGGCACAATACGGAGTTTCATCTGCGGCTTATTTCCGTCTGCCATAACAGTTATATCATTGAGCAGCTGGAGAGCTGTATGGGGAGATTGAAACGGGCTTATGCCCAGTATTATTGGAAGAAAGAGAAAGAGATTCTTTTTTCGATGGATACGGCGCACCATGTGGATATCGTTTCCGCTCTTCGGGAAGGGGATGTTCCGAAGGCAGTTTGCTTTTTGGAAGAAGACTTGAAAGATTTCGGAGAGTATAGCGGGTATCGGAATAATTTACATTTTCCGAAGTAGTTTTTGGACGGGGAATAGATCACAAAAGAAAGAAACGACATGGAATCAGAACAGGGCAGTGACGGAGAGAAGGTTCGCATTCTCCGTTGTTGCTTTTCTCTTTAGAGGAAGATTTTATCTTGCCTGAAGTCTCTTCAACTTGCACAAAACAAGACGAATATTTTCGGGAAAAATGGCGAGTGACAATTAATCGCACTACTGATATGATTAGAAATAGGAACAGGAAAAGAGGGAAAGTGTATGGAAGAGAAATTGATCAAGAATTATACCGAGATTTTGGAGAATGAATTGGTTCCGGCGATGGGATGTACGGAGCCGATTGCCATTGCTTATGCAGCGGCATCTGCACGGAAGTTGCTTTCTGAGGAAGTGAAGCATATCGACTTGTTCTGTTCGGGGAATATCATTAAGAACGTGAAGGCGGTGACGGTACCGAATTCCGGCGGACAGAAGGGCATGCAGGTCGCGGCTATTCTCGGTGCAATCGGGGGAGACTCCGATAAGAAGTTGGAAGTCTTGACCTCCGTTACCGACGAAGACCGGGAGAAGTGCAGAAGTCTGGTAGATACCGGCTTTTGCACCGTGAAGTTTGTAGAGAATGTGCCGAAACTCTATATTCGTGTGGAGATGCGCGGAGAGAATCATAGCGTGCGCCTGGATATCGCGGACCAGCACACGAACATCGTCCTGATGGAGAAAGACGGGGAAGTGCTCTATAAGGAAGGAGGAGAGGACAAGCAGAATCTGGTTTCTACAGGAGGAGACCGCAGTCTGATGTCCTTAAAGGGCATTCTGGAATATGCCGAGGCGGTTGATTTATCGAGTGTAGAAGCGATTTTACAGCGGCAGATTGACTACAACCTTTCCATTTCCCAGGAAGGCTTGGACAATGCCTGGGGAGCGAGCGTGGGAAAAACCATTTTGGAAACCTGGGGGCATGATGTGAAGTCTTGTGCCTGCGCAAGGGCGGCGGCAGGGTCCGATGCCCGTATGAGCGGATGTCCGCTTCCCGTTGTGATCAATTCCGGTTCGGGAAATCAGGGCATCACGGTCAGTATGCCGGTAGTCGAGTATGCGAAGTCTCTGGAGGTTTCGAAGGAGAAGCTCTATCGCGCTCTGATTGTCAGCAATCTGGTTTCCGTTTATATCAAACACTATATTGGCGCTTTGTCCGCCTTCTGCGGTGCGGTCAGCGCTTCCTGCGGAGCGGGAGCGGGAATCACCTACCTCTGTGGAGGAGATTACCAGAAGATTGGAAAAACGATTTCGAACACCCTCGGGAATGTCGGCGGGATCGTCTGTGACGGAGCAAAGCCGAGCTGTGCGGCAAAGATTGCCTCTTCCGTTCATGCAGCGATTCTCGCGCATTCGATGAGTATGAAGGATCAGGGCTTTAAGGGCGGTGAAGGCATTATTGAAGAGGATATTGAGAATACGATAAAGAATATCGGCTATATCGGAAAAGTCGGGATGCTTTCTACGGATCGGGAGATTCTGAATGTTATGACGAACCAAGTGGATGTGGACTCCTGCCTGTAAGATTTTTCGGTAAGAGCCGTATCCTTCATCTCATGCGCCGGTGTTTCGGACGTATGACTATATCATCTTGAGGAGGATTTATGGAAAAGCAAGGTTTTTTGCATAGCCTGCCCTTTAAGCTCTTAGTGGCGCTTGTTCTGGGCATCGTTTGCGGTCTCGCTTTGAGCAACATGGATCAAAGCGGTATCGGTAAGGCACTGTTAAACATCGTAGTGACGGTAAAGTTCATTGCGGGACAGTTTATCAGTTTCTGTGTTCCGCTGATTATCATCGGCTTCATTGCACCATCGATTACGAGGCTGGGAAGCAGCGCTTCCAGGATGCTGATTGTGGCATTGATTCTCGCGTATGTTTCCTCTATCGGTGCGGCATTCTTCGCGACAGCGGCAGGGTTCGGTATTTTACCGCACCTGAATATCAGTCCGGATGTCGATGGTCTGAAGGAGTTACCCGGCGTTGTATTTGAGCTTACGATTCCCCAGATCATGCCTGTGATGTCTGCTCTGTTCTTCTCTATTCTGGTTGGTCTTGCAGCGGCATGGAATCGCTCCAAGCTGATTACGGGCGTACTCGAGGAGTTCCAGCAGGTGGTTCTTTCCATTGTGACACGGTTCGTCATTCCCGTACTTCCCATCCTGATCGGTACGACGTTCTGTACACTGGCGTATGAAGGCACCATTACGAAACAGTTACCTATTTTCCTGATTATTATTGTGATTGTTATGATAGGGCATTACCTTTGGATGGCTCTTCTTTATGGTATTGCAGGTGCCTATTCCGGAAAGAATCCGTGGAATATCATCAAGAATTATCCGCCTGCATACATGACTGCTGTAGGGACGATGTCTTCCGCTGCAACGCTTTCCGTTGCTCTGGAGTGTGCGAAGAAGTCCGTTCCGACTTTACGGGATGATATGGTAGACTTCGGTATTCCTCTGTTTGCCAACATCCATCTCTGCGGATCGGTTATGACAGAGACCTTCTTCGTTATGGCGGTATCGAAGATGCTTTATGGAGAGTTCCCTCCTATTCAGAAAATGGTTCTGTTCTGCCTCTTACTAGGCGTGTTTGCCATCGGTGCACCGGGCGTTCCGGGCGGTACGGTTATGGCGTCCCTGGGCTTAATTACGGGCGTTCTTGGCTTTGATGAGAGCGGAACGGCATTGATGCTGACGATTTTCGCCTTGCAGGATTCCTTCGGAACAGCTTGCAATGTTACCGGAGACGGCGCATTGACTCTGATTCTTACGGGATATGCGGAAAAGCACGGGATAAAGGCGGAAAAGATAGAAGCGGTACTGTAAGATTAGCGAAAAGTGCCTGCGAAGAAGCAGGCACTTTTTTCATGCTTATTACACAGTACTTTGGTTGTTTCTTCTTTCCTTTTATGCTACACTCTCCTTCGTTATCATCGTGGAAGTAAGAGTATGTTTTCCTCCGCTTTTTTAAGAAAGGGCAGGGAAGCATTTTTTCTCTGCTTTCACATCAATAAAGCGAGTGCCGGGAAGAGGCTTTGGTATCTTGCAGAATAGTGTGTTCGAGACCTTCCACACTTAAAACAAAACTAAAGGAGAGTATGATGCATTTTCAAGACAAAAGAACCAGAATGATGACGGAAGCCGCGGTAATTTGCGCAGTGTATGTGGCTCTCGTGCTGTTGTTTAAGCCGATTAGTTTCGGGGCAATCCAGTTTCGTATTGCAGAGGCCCTGTGCATTCTTCCGTTTTTTAGTTTGTCCGCTGTACCGGGGGTGACGCTCGGCTGTTTACTCGGGAATTTCTTTTCGGGAGCGGCGATGCCGGATGTCCTTTTCGGGACGCTTGCCACCTTTATCGGAGCCATTTTGAGTTATAAGATACGAAACGTGAGTAAGTGGCTGGTCTGTTTGCCGCCAATCCTTGCCAACGCGATTATTGTTCCTTTCGTTTTACAGTATGCTTACGGCGTGACCGATGCATATTATTTTCTCTTTGCAACGGTAGGAATCGGAGAGGTTCTTGCAGTAGGCGTTTTAGGCAATGTTTTACTGCTTGCCCTAGAGGGACGAAAGTCGCTGATTTTCCGTACGGAGTAAGTAGTGGAAAAGCCGATATAAAGTAGCAGTTTACAGGAAACTGTTTTATTCTGTTCTGTGTACGGGGAGATTCTTTTTCTTTGGAGGACGTTATGTACGACATTCATTTTGATAAACCTATATGGGTGCACTTTATTGGAATCGGAGGAATATCCATGAGCGGTCTTGCGGAGATTTTGCTGGATCGCGGTTTTAAGGTGACCGGTTCGGACATGAAGGCATCTCCTCTGACAGAACATCTTGCTTCTCTCGGTGTGAAGATTTATGTGCCGCAGAGCAGGGAGAATGTGCAGGACGGCGTTGAACTCTGTATTTATACCGCCGCTATTTCGGAGAGTAATCCGGAATTAAAGGAAGTAAAGAGACGGAGGATTCCCGTGATGAGCCGTGCGGAGCTCCTTGGACGGATTATGCGGAATTACAAGGAAGCCATCAATGTCTCCGGAACGCACGGAAAGACGACGACGACCTCCATGATTGGAGAGATTCTGATGGAAGCACAGATGGATCCCACGATTACCGTTGGTGGAATGATGAAGGATATCGGAGGGAATCTTCGGGTAGGAAAGTCCGATGTTTTCCTGGCGGAGGCCTGTGAGTACACGAACTCTTTCCTGTCTTTTTTCCCGACCATAGAAGTGGTACTCAATGTGGAAGCGGATCACCTGGATTTCTTTAAAGATATCAATGATATACGAAATTCCTTTCGGAAGTTTATCGAGAAATTACCGGAACACGGCATCCTTGTTTTCAACAAAGACATTCCCCATGCCGAGTTTTTCTTAGAGAATCTTCCGGGAAGGAAGATCATTACCTTTGGCCATCAGGATGCGGACTATACGGCAAACTTCATTTCTTACGATCACTATGCCCGTCCGACGTATACCCTCTTCGAAAAAGGAGAGGACAGGGGAAAGGTGAGCCTGGGGGTTACTGGAGAGCATAATATCTATAATTCCCTATCTGCCATTGCGGTGGCGCGTGCCATCGGAATTCCTCTTGAGACCATCAAAAAGGGCCTTGCGGAGTTTACCGGAACGGACAGGCGTTTCCAGCGAAAAGGGACGATAAACGGCTTTACCATCATTGATGATTATGCCCATCATCCACAGGAGATTGCAGCGACCATTGCTACGGCAAAGAAGTATCCCCATAAGAAGCTCTGGGTAGTATTTCAGCCCCATACCTACTCCAGAACCCTGGCACTGATGGATGATTTCGCGGGGGCTTTGTCGCAGGCGGATGAAATTATTCTTGCGGATATCTATGCTGCAAGAGAGAAAAACACGGTAGGAGTGAGCTCGGATGATCTTCGAAAGTTGATGCTTTCCCAGAATACGAACGTATACTATATTCCGGATTTTTCTTCTATAGAAAGCTTCATTCTGTCTCACGTGGAAGAGGGCGATTTGGTGATTACGATGGGAGCGGGAGATATTGTCAAAGTGGGAGAGCATCTACTCTCTCTTCCCGGGGCGAAGAAGGCGGAGGATTAATGAAATGGATGCAGTAAAGAACAATAAAGGACGGATTTTGAATTACTTGCAGATTATTGTCGGCTGCTTTATTACGGCGTTTTCCGTGAACTATATACTGATACCGAATAAACTGTCTACCAGTGGTGTGACAGGATTATCCCAGATGGCACAGCAATTTACGGGCGTGAACTACAGCTATATTTATTACTTTTTCAGTGTTTCGATTCTGGTTGTTGCTTTTATGACGCTGAAAAGGGACGAGTTTATGAAGATTATCTTTGTGTCCTTCCTTTACCCGACCCTTCTGGTTCTAACCAGTAAATTCCATTTTGTGTTCGTACAGGGAGAGATGTTTCTGGTATGTATCTATTTTTCTCTGTTCTATGGACTGGGTTCCGGACTCGTTCTTCGTGCCGGCGTGACTTATGGCGGGACGGATACCATCGCCCGCATTTTGAACCGTAAGGTCTTTAAGAACGTGGCAATCAGCCGGATTATGCTGATTCTGGATGGCAGCATCCTGATTTCTCTTGGATTCGTCTTTGGAAAAAATATTGCACTCTATGCCCTGGTGAATCACGTCATCTGCATTTACATCATGGATTATATGCTTTTCGGTTTCCGGCAGAAACTTTATAAGGTGCAGATTATTCCGTATGACAATTCGGATAGTGAAAAAATCACGCAGTATATTCTCGCTATGGGAAGAGGCGTAACCGTGCACAAGGTTGTGGGAGCTTATACCCATGCGGATAAGATGATGCTTTCTTCTATAGTTTCGCCAAGACAGTCTGCTTTGATTCGTGCCTATCTTGCGGAAAATTTCCCGAAGGCATTCATGGAAGTTTCCCCCATTGTAACGGTATATGGTATTGGAGAGAGGTTCGTGCGCATTCAGAAAGACGACTAAGCATAAATCCGCTATATCCGAAAGAAAATTGCACTAGCTTATGTTTGCTTTTGAAAAGAAGGCAGGCATAAGCTATATTTTTTGCAGGAAAACCGCACTCTGTTTCCTATAAACACACCTATACGGATAGAAACATACAAGTATCGCTATTTTTTCTCCCGTAATAGGCAAGCTACTATAGCAATAAAAGAAAGCAAAAAGTCGAACGAGTGGCAATGCTTAGAGCTATAGGAGAGCAGAATCATGGAACGGGCGGATACAGATAGGACGGAGAAGGAAAAACAGAATTGGAAGAGCGGGAAGCTCGATTATATGCTTCTTGGACAGCAGATTAAGAAGTACCGTGTACAAAAGAAGCTTCGGCAGAAGGATCTTGCCGCCTTAGTATATACTACGACCAATACGATATCCCGTGTAGAAGTAGGGAGTATAGGATGCAGTCTGGAACTCCTGTTATCGATTGCGGAAGTTTTGGAAGTCAGCCCTGATGCGCTTCTTTTCGGAAATTTCAATCCTCTGTTCAGCCGATTTTATCCTTACTTCTGGGAGATGAAAGACGCTATTTCTAAGAAAATAGCGGAGTCCCTGCAAGAGATATTTACGGAAATGGATCAGAAAGAAGAGCTGCTTCTTGTGGAAAAGGATTTTCGGGAATGGGTTTCCCGATTTTACCCGGAAGGGGAAAAAGAAGGCGAAGCGAAGGAGAAAGAGGGGAAAGACCGAGCGCTTTCGAATGCATCGGAGCAGACGATGCGGGATGCAATGAAAGAAGAGGATGTGCAAGCGGAAGAGAATAATCGGAAGGAAAAGGCATCACGGGAGGAGCACTCTGTAAAAGAAGAGGTACAGGGGCATGCTTTTTCGGAAGACCGAGCGGATAAAACGGTTACGGACGGATTGAGCTGGAAAGCCTCTATCGGCGGGAGAAAGAAGAAAAGCGATTGGTTTGCGGAGGAGTTTGCAAAGGATGTAAAACGCAGAAAAGAGGAAGAGGAACGCGTAAGGAAAGAAGTTTTCCGGGAAGAGCTTCTAAAGGAAGAGGACAGAATTCGGAAAATGGAAGAGGAAGTGGAACTTGCCCGTGAGAAGCTGAGGGAGAAAGTCAAGCGGGAGGAATCTTTCTCTTATGCCGCGGATAGTTTCCTTTTTCCCAAGAGAGAAATCGCGGAAGCACGGATAGAGGAAAATGTAGTGCAAAAGAAGGCGGAAAAACCGAAGCAAAGAGTACGTTTCAAGAGAGGAGAAAGGTAGGATTTGCCTATTTCTTGCGCTTTTTAAGAAAAAGCACTATAATGAGCAGACACTCATCAAAGAGTGTCTTTTTTTGTGGCACATGAAAAACGGTCTTTCGCTGACGGTTCACTCCTTTGGAGAAAGACTGTAAAAGAAGCGATTCGATATGAGTTGAGGTTTATTATGGATGAGGTATTCATCATGCGTGGAGGGAAACCCCTTCATGGAGAAGTTGTTATAGGAGGAGCGAAGAATGCCGCACTGGGTATTGTGGCAGGTGCTTTGCTTACAGAAGATATAGTTACCATTGAGAATTTACCGGATGTGCGAGACGTCAATGTGATGCTGGAAGCCTTGAAAGAGATTGGGGCGGACGTGCAGAGAAAGGATTCCCATACCGTTACGATTGAGGCGAAGGATCTGCACATGCACAGCATCGACGATCAGTATATTCGAAAGATTCGTGCATCCTATTATTTTATTGGAGCGCTTCTTGGAAAATATCATGAGGCGACCGTACCCCTTCCGGGAGGCTGTGCCATTGGGCAACGACCGATAGACCAGCACTTAAAGGGGTTCCGTGCCCTCGGCACACGGGCGGAGATAGAGAACGGCTATTTGGTTGCGAAAGCGGAAGATGGCCTGGTTGGAAGTCATATTTATCTGGACGTTGTCTCGGTCGGTGCAACAATCAATATCATGCTTGCGGCAGTTCTTGCGGAGGGACGCACCATTGTGGAGAACGTAGCGAAAGAGCCGCATATTGTGGATGTAGCGAACTTCCTAAACAGTATGGGGGCAAATATCCGTGGAGCCGGGACGGATACGATACGGATTAAAGGCGTTTGTCGCCTGCACGGAACGACCTATGCCGTGATTCCGGATCAGATTGAAGCGGGAACCTTTATGTGTGCCGCAGCGGTGACAAGAGGGGATATTCTTGTGAAGAATGTGATTCCGAAGCACATGGAGTCCATTTCGGTAAAGCTTCTGGAGATGGGAAATACCATTATCGAGTATGATGAGAGCATACGGGTTGTTGGCAAACTGGAGCAAGACGCGACAGATGTGAAGACCCTTCCGTATCCCGGCTTTCCGACCGATATGCAACCGCAGATTTCGGTTACCCTGTCCCTTGCCAGAGGGAATGCCATGGTGACCGAATCCATTTTCGAAAACCGCTTTAAATATGTGGATGAACTGACGAGAATGGGAGCGAAGATTAAAGTAGAGGGCAATGTCTCGGTTATTGAAGGGCAGAAGCTTCTGACAGGCGCCTCCGTAAATGCTCTTGACCTACGCGCGGGAGCCGCACTGGTTCTTGCCGGTCTGGCCGCGCAAGGCGTCACCGTTGTACATGACATCGGGTATATCCAGAGAGGATATGAGCATTTTGAGAAAAAGCTGCAAAGTCTCGGGGCGGACATCGTTTTAGCGGAAAATGAGAAAGACCAGCTTAAGTTTCGCATGAAGGCGGTATGAGAAAGAAGAGCACAAAGCCCGCCTTCTTCCTTTCTTCGGAAGAAGACAGAAAAATACAGGCTCTAGCGGTTTTCATTCACAAAGCGGACGGTTACTCTGCCTGGTAGCACAGAGCATATTCCAGGAAATAGGCGACACCGTATTTCATCACGGATTCATCGATTTGAAAATAAGGACTATGTTGAGGAGAGCGCAATGCCTCCTCTTTTTTTCCGGCACCGAGAATCAGAAATGCCTTGGGATTCTCATATTTCGCGAAGTCTTCTCCACCGGTAATAAAGGGAAGAGTCTCTATTTTTTCTTTGGGGAAAATATGTGCAATGGCGTTTTGCCCTGTTTTCACGACTTCCGCATCGTTCATGGTAACAGGAGGCCCCGGGAAATAGCTTACTTTGATTTCCGCTCCGGTTTCTGTCGATAGACCGGCGGCGATTCGTTTTAAGATGAGCGGAAATTTTTCGCGGTCTTCCGGAGTGGAAGCACGACAAGTTCCCTTCAAAGTGGCATTTTCCGGGATGACGTTGAAATTGCTTAGTGCCTCGAACGAGGTAACACTGATTACGGACGGCCGCACGGAGGAAAGCTCTCTGGAACGCACCCGCTCCATAGCCTGACAGAAGGAAACCCCGACACTGATAGGGTCAATGCCGTGCTCCGGATGGGCTGCGTGGGTACCTTTTCCTTTGATTTCGATGAGGAAGGTATCGGCGGATGCCATTACAGGACCTACCGGAAGCGAGGCGATGCCGGGCGCAAAAGCGGTGAAAACGTGCAGTCCGATAAGCCGATCGCATTCTTTTACGGCAGGGAGATTCTTTAAATATCCGGCACCGCTGTCTGCAATATATTCTTCGGCGGGTTGGAAAAGGAAGTGAAAGTCCAGAGAGAACTCTGCCCTGTAGCGATGGGCGAGAATCGCCGTTGCAAGGAGGATGGCGGTGTGTGCGTCATGTCCGCAGGCGTGCATGACTCCATCCTGTTCGGAAGTAAAGGAGCAGACGTTTTTCTCTTGAATCGGTAAAGCATCGATATCAGCACGGATTCCCAGGATTTTTTTCTTTCCCGCTTTTTTATCGGATGAAGCCGCATCGCTTTTCTCTCCGGAGACAAAAGCGATAACGGCTGTTTTATAGGGCGTGATACACTCTATTCCTTCTCTACTTAAGATTTCTATGATTGTCTTTTGGGTATTGTACTCTTCCCAGGAGAGTTCGGGGTGCGCATGGAGGACTCTCCGCATACGAATCAGTTCCTCTTCAAATTCCTCCGCGATTTGTAAGCTGTTCATTTTTTACTCCTTTTCCTTTTAGATACTGCTGTGTTCTCCCTTTTCTTTCTTGTAGAGGAAGAATTTTTTAAACTGTATTTTCTTTCAAGAAGCTATTTTAACACAAGTTTTTCTCGTTCTGTTATGGATAGAGTGTTATAATGCAGAAAGATTTGTGCCCGAAAAGGCATAGAAAAGTGTTTCAGAAGGAGAGAAGAATGAAGATTGCAATGGGAAATGATCATGCTGCGGTAGAGATGAAGAAAGAGCTTCTTCATTATCTGGAGGAGAAAGGGATAGAAGTAATCAATGTGGGGACAGATACTGCGGAACGGTATGATTATCCTCTGGCAGGCTTTCAGGTCGCAAGACTCGTGAAAGAGGGAAAAGCGGACCTCGGTATCGCTATCTGCGGAACGGGCATAGGAATCTCTCTCTCTTGCAATAAAGTGGAGGGAATTCGTGCATTTCCCTGTTCGGAACCGTACTCTGCCAGAATGGCAAGACAACACAATAATGCAAACGTGCTCTGTCTCGGCGCAAGAGTCATTGGCGTGGAGCTGGCAAAGATGATTGTCGATACTTTCCTTTCCGCAGAGTTTGAAGGAGGAAGACACGCGGAGAGAGTACAGCTCATTACAGAGATTGAGGAAAATGAAGAGAAGTTTAAGCTGGAGCATTTTCAAGCGTAAATCTGCCATCGTGTAGATAGAGAGTGTGGGGACAGACGAGAGAGATACGGGATGAAGCAAGCTTAGACGGGTATGCAGCAATCCTAAAAAAAGCCGGTCAGGAAAGACCGGCTTTTTTTAGGGCATCGAGAAAACTGTTTTTTGTTCGTGTTGCAATCAGTTCTTCCGGAAAATGAATTTCACTGAGCATCTTTTTTACTGCATCCAATTGTCCGATACGGAGCGCGAAGTGGGCATCGCTGGACACGGAAATCGGCACGGAAAGTTCCGCACAGCGAAGAGCGATCTGGCGGCAGCGGTCCACGATTCGACTTCCACTGTCCATGGAATGATTGTTGATCTCAATTAATTTATGTGCTTCTTTCGCTGCGAGCAAGACCGGGTCGATTTCAAACGGGAGTCCCGAGCGACCGATGTGTCCCAGAATCAGAACCTTCTTGTGCTGTAAAGCGGAAAGATATAATTTCGTGCAGGCGAGTGGAGAGGCGGCATCGGCAAAGCCGTGGCGATGAACCGAGGCGATGACATAGTCCATTTTTCGGGTGACTCTTTCATAAAGAGAGAGAACCTTTCCGTCGGAATAGAAGTCGCCATCGATATTCTTTGCGATGGGGATATCGTATCCGAACAGATTTCCCTCTAAATCAACGATATCGACTTCACAGCCTTGCAGTAAACGAACACCTTCAATTTCTTTTGGCCAGGTATGGCTGACACAGAGATATTGATAGTGGCGTATATTATCGTACTCGGGATAGAGCATGGAGGAAAAATGGTCTGTAGAGCCGAGCAGTTTCAAACCGGCCTCCTTCGCGGCGTGCACATTTTCCAAGATAGTGGAATAGGCGTGCCGGGAGTATAAGGTATGGGTATGGACGTCACATTGTAATTGCATAAAATTGCCTTTCTCTTTTATTTTCGCTAAAAGTCCAGGGTGATTTCCACCGGACAGTGGTCGGAACCCGGAATTTCCGTATGGATAGAAGCGGAGCATAACTTGGATTCCAGTTTCTTAGAGACCACAAAGTAGTCGATTCTCCAACCGGCATTTCTTTCTCTAGCCTTTGTGCGGTAGCTCCACCAGCTGTACTCTACTTTGTCCGGGAAGAAGTGACGGTAGGAATCAATATAGCCGTTTGCAAGTACGCGGGAGAATTTTGCCCGTTCCTCGTCGGAGAAACCGGCACTCATGTGGTTACTGTCCGGATTCTTTAAATCGATTTCCTCGTGTGCGACATTTAAGTCTCCGCAGTAGATTACCGGCTTTGTTTTTTCCAACGTTAAAATATAGTTTAGAAAAGCATCTTCGAATTGCATTCGATACGGCAGACGCTTCAGTTCTCCCTGGGAGTTCGGAACATATACGGTAATCAGAAAGTAGTCTTTGAATTCGGCGGTGATCACACGACCTTCCTGATCGTGTTCTTCGATTCCGAGTCCGTAGCGGACGGACAAAGGCTCTTCTTTCGAAAAGATAGCCGTTCCGGAGTATCCTTTTTTGACTGCGTAATTCCAGTATTGAAAGTATCCCGGTAAATCCAGCTGAATCTGCCCTTTCTGCAATTTTGTTTCTTGCAGGCAGAAGACATCGGCGTCCAGTTTCCGGAAGTCTTCCATAAAGTTTTTTCCCATTACGGCACGCAGACCGTTTACATTCCAGGAAATCAGTTTTTTCATTGTGACCCTTTCTACAAATGGAAAAGAAATATCCTTTCTTTTAAAATAGGAAAGCGGAGGTGGAAATATCGTTTCCTATACAATGGAACATGACAATGTGTAAAATCTCGTTTCTCTCAGCGTATCCGTTTCGGTAAAGAAAAATACCATTTCCGCCGAAGAGAAATAGAGTGTTTCGGGCTTATCTTATATCGAATCAGGGGAATAGGCAAGGTTTGTGCCCTCCCGTATCTATTCAAAACAGAGTGCAAACGGTATATAGTGGGGAGCGCATGGAGGCGCTTATGAAGGAGCGGGTGACGGTAAAGGAAAGCGAAGGAGAGACCCGAGAGCAAAGGATGATAGGAATAAACGGAGAGAGAGGGAAGAGGTATGGCGTCCAGGACATTGGAAGATATAGCAGAGTACATCAAGAAGATGCGGTTTAAGAAGGGATTCTACGGCATCAAGCTGGCATCGGTTTGGAAGAAGATAGAAGACTTGAATGAGGAATACAAGGCGGTCTTTCAGGCACAGGAAATTGCTTATGAATCGAGGATAAAGGAAAGAGAGGATCGGATAGCCGAACTGGAGCATAGAATTGCCGTTCTGGAGGGGAAAGAAGATATCGCTACTCCCAGAAAGATAGAAGGGGTCACTTCGAGAAAAGACAGAGCCGATCTGGAAAGCCGGGAGGAAGAGTAAGATGGCGAAGAAAGAAAAAGAGAAAAGAGCGGTACTTCCGGAGGATATCATCAAAAAGAGAAGGAAGTACTATAAACAACTTGCCGATATTTCTTCCTTTCTGACGCATCTTGCCTTGATGCTGCTTCTTCTATACGGTATGTTTTTTATCTTTTTCGGTATTTCTCCCGTAAAGAATGACGATATGAAGCCGAGACTCAGCGCCGGAGATGTTATGTTGTATTATCGACTGGAAAATAAGATTCTGCCTTCGGATATGCTGGTCTATCAGAAAGACGGAAAACAGTTTGTCGGAAGAGTGATTGGACATCCCGGAGATACGATTGACATCCCGGAGGACGGCGGATTGAGCATCAACGGGAACATACAGGTGGAGGACGGCATCTTTTATGACACCGAGCGATACGATACGGAGGCGGTGAAGTATCCGATGACCCTGAAAGAAAATGAGTATTTCCTGATGTCGGAGATGCGTTCAGGAGGAAAAGACAGTCGACTGTTCGGGCCGGTTACACGAAAAGAAATCAAGGGGAAGGTCATTACCGTGATTCGCCGTTCATCCATATAGCTATTTGAAAAAAGGATATCGGGAATCAAAGACCATTGCATTAGGAAAGAAAAAACGAAGACAGGGAGAGTTGAGAGCTTTTCAAAACTGCACTTTACTCTCCTTTTTTGTATCAAAATAAATACTTATTTTTTTGAAATATTTTGCGATAGTACATCATGAAATTAATTTTCCCCAAAATAAAGGTATCGTTGTTTTCGGGAAGAGTAGTACCGGGGGGAAGAGGACACAGGGAAGTGGCTCTTTAGACGGAGTAGAGAGAAGACAGAGAAGGGCAGAGGAGAAGAATATGAAACTTCAGTATATCGGAGACAGTTTTCGTGACGGACTTACAGATGGTAAGTATTATGATGGAAAAGAAATCAATATATTCTGTGTTGCATTAATCGACGATTCGGGAGTAGAAAAGATTTATTCCCGCATTAATCCGGGCCCTTTTGCCGGACGTGTATCGGGACGCTGGGAAATAGCTTAGGAATAAAGAACAGAAAATTTAAAAATTAGAGAACCCGCTCCGGAATTTATATTTCTTCCTTGAAGTGAGTTTATATTCTCGTTATACTACTGATAAATGCGGAAGCAGAAGGAGGAAGTATGGCGGAGAGAGAGAATGGTGTTTGGGGAGAGATCCAGCAGCAGCTTCAAGATGTGCAGAATTTTTTGCTGAATGGACAGTATAAAGAAGCTGTTATTTTGGATAAAGAGATTCTGTCGCTCTTAGTACGTATGCAGATCGACCAGGCGCTGATGGTATCCGGCAATCTGGAGGGAGATATCAACCAGCTCTTTGAAGGAGGGGTTATCTCTGCACAGGCGAGGGATGCTTATCACGGTATCCGTGCTTTTGGAGAGCTGGCTGCTCTTGGAAATGAAACGAGTGCACAGGATGCCAATGATTCTTTTTCGATGCTGAGAGATGCACTGTCCAACTACGTGGAGGAGATGCAGGGGGGAAGAGAAAAACAGCTTGAGACAAGTTCTCCCAGAGTGAATCCGAGTTCTTACGGAGAAGAGGCGCCGCGAATTAATGCGGACGGCTATAGCGTTAAGAGTGCGAACGCGTATTTACGGGAAGAAAGTGACGGAGAGCTGGGAATTCCCATCCGGAGAAACAGCGGAAGAAGCGGAAGACCTTCTTCGGGAACGAATCGCAGCAGCTCCGGAGCGAGAGACAGTGTAAAACGCAGAGTGAATCGCGCTACAGGACAGAGAAAGGGCAGAAGACCTTCTTCCCAAACCGAGTGGGATTTGTACAGTATTATCAAAATTGCGCTGGCAGTACTTTGTATTCTTCTTGTAATTTTAATTGTTCGTGCGTTTGCCTTTCCAAAGAAGAAGAAAGCTGTACAGACAACGGCAGCGGTTACGACTGTGGCGGAGACAGCGGAAAGCACGGAGGCGGAAAGCAGTAGCATAGAAGAGACAACGGAAGCGGCAAAGGCGTATTTTGTAACGACCGGTGTTCGTGTTCGAACGAAACCCAGTACCGATGCGGAAGTGCTTACCGTATTGGATTCCGGTACGGAGATTAAATACAAGTCCGACTACAATGACCAGTGGGTAGTGATTGACTACAACGGTCAGGATGCTTACGTTTCCAAGCAGTATGTTCGAAGCGAGGAAGTACAGAGTGTAGCCTCACAGGAAGCGACGACCGCAACAAGCGCAAAGACGAAAGAAAGCAGTACAGCGAAGACAAAAGAAAGCAGTTCAGCTAAGAAAGACGGCTCCAAAACCATAACGGTTTCTCCGTAACAGGGGTGCCTTTTACGCGGAGAGAGAATCCGGAGAACAGAGCGATAAGACAGAAATATAAACAGAAACAAAGAGACTATGGAAGACTACGCCGTCCTTATGGATAACGGATGCTGCGCGTGAAGCATATCACATTTCGCTTTTCATGGTCTCTTTTCTCTTTTATCCTTCATCCGGCAAAACCGATTTCTGTAGGGAGATTATGAAAGAGAAAAAATAGTGCGATAATCAAAGGTCTATTTTTTTGAAAATACTTGCATTACAGTGCAGTAAGCCTATAATGGCAAACGTACTTTAGAGCAGGAAGGGGGAAGAAGATGGAGAAGCTTGCGCACTCTCTCTTAGAGGAGCTCAATGTGGAGACCGTTTTTACAATACCGCTCTTCGGAGGGATTCCGGTATCCGAATCGGTGGTTGTAACATGGATTGCCATGGCTGTATTGATTGTCATCGCGTTTCTCCTCGGAAGAAATCTCAAGGTGAGAAATCCGGGAAAGAGACAACAGATAGCGGAGCTCATTGTGTTGAAGCTGGATGCTTTTACCAAGAAGACGCTTGGAGAGGAAGCAACAGAATACAGTACATATATGGCAGTGATTTTATTATTCATCGGCTTTGTCAATCTCATCGGGGTGTTCGGATTTAAACCGCCGACGAAGGACTTAAATGTTCCTGCGGCGCTTGCGCTGATGAGCATTGTACTGGTGGAGGTTGCAGGAATTCGTGCCCACGGCACGGGAGGCTGGCTCAAAGGATTTGCAAAACCGATGGCAATTCTTACGCCCATTAATATTTTGGAAATCTTTATTCGACCGCTTTCCTTATGTATGCGTCTATTCGGAAATGTTTTAGGGGCATTTGTTATTATGGAATTGGTGAAATTAGTCGTACCTGTAGGAGTACCTGCAATTTTATCCTTGTATTTTGATGTGTTTGACGGCTTGATTCAGGCGTATGTATTTGTCTTTTTAACATCGCTGTATATTTCCGAGGCGGTTGAGTAAAGCTCGGAAAGGAAGCGGTTTATAAAAAAGAGTTGCTCGAAGCCTTGAAGGAATCTCGTGCAAGACGGTCTTCGAAGCAAAGAGTATTGCGTAGAGCGGTAGAGAAAGTTGAAGTGTGTCGCAGGTAGCGACGGATAGGAGTGTGAATTATGACAGCAATTGGAGCAGCAATCGCAGCATTGGCGTGTATCGGTGCAGGTTTGTCTATCGGTATCGCAACAGGAAAAGCAACAGAGGCTGTAGCAAGACAGCCGGAAGCAAGTTCTAAGATTATGACGATTCTTTTACTCGGTTGTGCGCTTGCAGAGGCAACTGCCATTTACGGATTTGTAATCGGCCTGATGATTATCCTCTTCTTAAAGTAAGCAGAAAAGGACAGTTTTGTAAGGAGGACAACAATGCTAAGCCTTAAGTTAAGCAGTATTATCTTCACCGTTATCAATTTACTCGTGCTTTTGTATTTTATGCATCGCTTTCTTTTTAAGCCGGTACGGGCAATTCTTACGGCAAGGCAAAATGAATTGGATAACTCCTATCGGGAAGCGGAGGACGCGAATCAGAAAGCCAATGCTCTGAAGAAGCAGTATGAGGATACGATGGCTCAAGTGGATTCCGAACGGCAGGAGAAGCTGGAGAAGACCAGATTGCAGGCGACACAGGAGTACGATGAGATCATCGGAAGTGCCAGAGAGAAAGCCTCGAAGATTATTGCGGACGCGAAGATAGAAGCACAGAGACAGGCAGAGCAGAAGCAACACGAAATGGAAGAAGAAGTCGCAATGCTTGTAGCGAAGGCGGCGTATAAGATTGCAGCAAGCAAGGATAGTGTGGAGAATAATCAGAAGCTTTACGATACTTTCCTCGAAGATGCAGAGAAGAATAAGTAAAGGGTTGAACTGCCAAGGCGGCGGATGGAGGGTTCATTTGTTGCCGAGGGCAGAAAAGAAGGAGTAAAGGGTTATGCTGCAGAAAGTCAGTGATTATGCACAACAGCTCTATAGAATGCGTGTCCCGAAGAGTGAAATCGAAGAGACAAGCCGTATTTTTGATGTTTTACCGGAAACGGCTTCCCAGCTTTCCGATCCGACGGTTTCTCTGGAAAAGAGACTTTCCATCATCGACAGTATCTTTCCTACAGAGGTTCGAACCGTTTTAAAAGCCTTGTGCCAGGATGGAATCGTCAGTGAATGGAAGAATGTGGCGGAAGAGTATCTTCGTGTCTCCAGGGAAGAATCGACGAAGCTGAAGGTTCATCTTCGTTACGTAACAAAGCCGGTGGAAGAGCAGCTCGTGCGCATTCGTAATTTTGTATACGATAAATATCATACCCACAATATTGAGATAGAACTAAAAGAGGATGAATCGCTCGGCGGAGGATTCGTTCTGGAAGTGGGGCACGATCAGTATGACTGGAGTACCAAGGGCAGAAGACAGCAGTTCATGGATGAAGTGATGAGCAAGCGTCTTGGCAACAGCAGTCAAGATATCGTGAGTATCTTACAGAGTTCTGTAGAGGATTTTGACTTAAAAGCCGAGAAGAAAGAAATCGGTTTTGTCAGTTCGGTAGGAGACGGCATCGTCGTCATCAACGGTCTGGATCATGCCATGTACGGGGAAGTCGTTGTTTTCGACAACGGCGTTCGCGGTATGGTACAAAATATCGAACGAAATCGTATCGGTGTCATTCTCTTCGGAGATGAAGAGGGTATCGTAGAAGGTAGCCGTGCGGTACGAACCAATAAAATGGCCGGAATTCCGGTAGGTGATGCTTTCCTCGGAAGAGTAGTGGATGCGCTTGGCAATCCAATCGACGGAGAAGGAGAGATTCTCGCGAGGGATTACCGCGCAATTGAGCAACCTGCCCCCGGTATCATTGACAGAAAGACGGTCAATGTACCCTTACAGACGGGTATTCTTGCGATTGACTCGATGTTCCCTATCGGTAGAGGGCAGAGAGAGTTGATTATCGGAGACAGACAGACCGGTAAGACTTCCATTGCAATCGACACCATTCTCAATCAGGAAGGCAAAAACTGTATTTGTATTTATGTGGCTATCGGACAGAAAGAGTCTACGATTGCCTCTCTGGTTGAAAACTTAAAACGGCATGATGCGATGCGCTATACCTGCGTTCTCGCCGCTACTGCGGCAGACCCGGCACCGCTTCAGTATATTGCGCCTTATGCGGCGACTTCTCTGGCGGAATACTTCATGTATGAAGGGAAGGATGTGCTTATTATCTATGATGATCTGAGTAAGCATGCCGTGGCTTACCGTGCTCTTTCTCTACTTCTGGGAAGATCTCCCGGACGTGAGGCTTATCCCGGCGATGTCTTCTATCTGCATTCCCGTCTGCTCGAGCGTTCTTGCAGACTTTCCGATGCTTTAGGGGGAGGAAGTATTACTGCACTGCCGATTATTGAAACCTTGGATGGAGACGTATCCGCTTATATTCCGACGAATGTCATCTCCATTACTGACGGACAGATTTTCCTCGAGAGCAATCTCTTCTTCGAAGGACAGCGTCCTGCAGTCAATGTCGGCTTGTCCGTTTCCCGTGTAGGCGGTGCGGCGCAGACAAAGGCGATGAAGAAGGCGGCAGGCCCTCTTCGTATTGACCTTGCACAATATAGAGAGATGGCTGTGTTCACACAGTTTTCTTCTGATCTGGATGACAGTACGAAGATGCAGCTCACACAGGGCGGCATCCTGATGGAGCTTTTAAAGCAGCCTCTGGGAAACCCGCTCTCCTTGGGAGAACAGGTTGTTACGTTGGTCCTTGCACTCCATAAAGAATTTATCAATATAGAGAAGAAGGACGTCAAAGAAGTGCAGGGAAAGGTTCTCTCCTATTTTAAGGATAAAGAACCGGAGATTTTAAGAAATATTGAGATTTCAGGGATGCTTCAGGATGACGTGGTACAGCAGATTATTGATGCATACCATGCATTTCAGAAGAGTGAAGCGGAAAGCGTTCAGTAAAGGAGGCATGCTTTGCCTACAACCAGAGAGTTAAGGGATCGAATCGGCAGCATTGACAGTACAATGAAAATTACCAATGCGATGTATTTGATTTCCAGTACAAAGATGCGTAAGGCCAGAGCGGGTTTGATGCAAACCGAGCCTTACTTCTATACTCTGCAGTCTATGATGGCCAGAGTTATGCGACATTTACCGGAGGGGTACTCGCATCCTTATCTTGACCTTCGTGAAGAGGTTTCCACCGGAAAGGGTAGAGTTGCGATTATTTGTATTACTGCGGATAAGGGTCTTGCCGGGGCATACAATCACAATGTCATTAAGGAGACGGAAGCTCTTCTAAAGGAGTATAGCAACAGTCGGCTCTTTGTGGTGGGAGAGATGGGAAGAAGTTATTTCCATACAAGAAAAATTCCTATCGATGAGGCATTTCATTATACCGCGCAGAATCCGACCCTGCATCGGGCGAGAGTCATTACCAGAAGGATGCTGGAGCTCTTTGAAGAGCGAGAAATCGATGAACTGCATATTGCATATACAAGAATGAAGAACTCATTAGAAATGGAGTGCTTACAGGAGCAGCTTCTTCCTCTGGATAAGTTGCATCCTGTCTTTGTGAAAGTGCCCATCACGGCAAACTATGAAGCGTTTAATATTTTTCCGAGTCCGGATGCGTTGATGGAAAACATTATTCCCGACTATCTGAACGGGTATATCTACAGTGCGTTGGTAGAGTCGTTTTGCGCGGAGCAGAATGCGCGAATGACAGCGATGGATGCGGCGAATCGAAACGGAAATGAGCTGAAGCAGAAGCTTCGGATTCAGTACAATCGAGTTCGTCAGGCGCAGATTACACAGGAAATTACGGAAATTGCAGCTGGTGCTAAGGCACAGAAAGCGGCAAAGAAGCGGAGTAGTAAGTAGGAAGAGAGGAGAAGGGGCAAATGCAAACAGGGAAGATTGTGCAAGTTATGGGACCTGTTGTGGATGTGGAGTTTATGGAAAACCCACTTCCTACGATTAAAACAGCCTTGACAGTAGACAATCATGGGGTTAGCGCAACGATGGAGGTCGCCGATCATTTAGGAGACAATACGGTTCGTTGCATCATGCTTGCTCCCAGTGAAGGCCTGGAGAGAGATATGGAGGTGGTTTCCACAGGGAAGGGAATCTCCGTTCCTGTAGGAGAAGAAACCCTTGGAAGACTCTTTAATGTACTTGGAGAAACCATCGACGGTAAGGATCCCATTAGCAGCGGAGAGAAGTGGGAGATTCACCGGAAACCGCCGAAGTTTACCGATCAGAGTCCGGTGCAGGAGGTTTTGGAAACGGGAATCAAGGTGATTGATCTGATTGCCCCCTATGCCAAGGGAGGAAAAGTCGGCCTTTTCGGTGGTGCCGGTGTAGGAAAGACCGTGCTGATTCAGGAACTCATTCGAAATGTTGCCACGGAGCATGGCGGGTATTCTATATTCACCGGAGTAGGAGAGCGTTCCAGAGAGGGAAACGATCTTTACAATGAAATGACGGAGTCCGGCGTTATTAAGAATACGGCACTGGTTTTTGGACAGATGAATGAGTCACCCGGTGCCAGAATGCGTGTTGCGGAGACCGGACTTACTATGGCGGAATACTTCCGTGATGTGGAGCATAAGGATGTGCTTCTCTTTATCGATAATATTTTCCGTTTTGTACAGGCAGGATCGGAAGTATCCTCTTTGCTTGGCAGAATGCCGTCCGCGGTAGGATATCAGCCGACACTGGCTTCGGAGATGGGGCAGTTGCAGGAGCGAATCGCTTCCACCAAAGAGGGTTCGGTTACTTCCGTGCAGGCCGTGTATGTGCCTGCGGATGATCTTACCGATCCGGCGCCGGCAACGACTTTCGCCCATTTGGATGCAACGACGGTGCTTTCCAGAAAGATTGTGGAACAGGGAATCTATCCGGCGGTAGACCCCTTGGAATCTTCCTCTCGTATACTGGAGGAGGATATTGTCGGAAAAGAGCACTACGAGACAGCACAGGCAGTACTTCAGATTTTACAGAAGTACAAAGAGTTGCAGGATATTATTGCGATTCTCGGTATGGAAGAGCTTTCGGAAGAGGATAAACTCCTGGTATATCGTGCCAGAAAGATTCGAAACTTCCTTTCCCAGCCATTCTTCGTCGGAGAACAGTTCACCGGTGTTGCCGGTCGATATGTTCCCTTAAAGGAGACGATCGAAGGATTCAAGGCCATTATTGACGGGGAGATGGATCAGGTTCCGGAACTTGCGTTCTTTAATGTAGGGAATCTGGACGATGTAAAGAAGAAGGCAGAGAGCTTAAAGAGCTAAAGGAGTCTCTTATGATGCGAGGGAATGAAGGCCTCTTTAGTGCGAAAATCATCGCGACGAATAAGGTCTATTATGAGGATAAGCTGCGGTACTTAAATGTCCGCACGCTGGACGGACAATTCGGGTTTATGGCGCATCATGCCCCGGTTGTGGTTGCCGTAGAAGTCGGTGTTCTGGATATCCAGAAGCCCGACAATTCATGGGATCATGTTGAAGTGGGAAAAGGGATGTTGCAGTTTGCCAATAACCGTTTAACGCTTCTTGTGGATACGCTGGAGACGAAAGAGGAAGTGGACATCCGCAGAGCGGAAGAAGCGAAGGAGAGGGCGGAAGAAGAACTGAGACAGAAACAGAGTTACGTGGAGTTTAAGAAGTCTCAGGCAGCACTTGCCAGAGCGCTTGGCAGACTGGAATTCTATAAGAAAACCTATCTTTAGAAAATGGGGGCTGGTCGAATTGACTTTACTGTCTTATATTGTATAGAGTTTTTGACTGGTGTCGTACCCGGGGAAGCCGGAAAGTAAAGGAGTGAATATGTTAAGCCCGAAGCAGAAGAAGACAATTTCAGGAGTAATCGTTATTATTTTAGTGATTCTTATGGTTTTAACGATGGTGTTACCCCCACTACTGAGCAAGATGTAAGTTAGATAGAGCACCTATTTTATTTTTGCGAAAGATAGTCCGGAGATGATGGGAAATCGCAAGAGAAAAACAGAAGATTTAGTATTGTTAGGCTACCCGGGAATTTCGGGTAGCCGCTTTTTGTGGAAAAAATGGGAAGAAAGAGCGGAACAAGATTCCTCTATATTCTCCCCTCGATACGTTCGGGAAGAAAGGCGCAGGATAGAGAAACTACCCGTCCTTTCCTGGCATGCGGATAAGCGGAGTTTTTCCGCGAGGAACATTTTGCTTTTCACGGATCCGGCGCGACAAGGCGAGCCCATACCGCTTTACGAGAAGGATGTACAGGCGAAGGAAAATGCGGGAGAAATAGAGCGGGGAGAAGTGGAGAGCCTTTTTCCGGCGCTTTTTGAGCGCTTTTCCGTGCAGGAGGTCTATCCGCTCGGTGCAGGAGGCATTCTATCGGGACTCTGGTATATTGGAGGGGACGGCCTTTCTTTTTCTTATGAAAAAATCTTCTTCTTACAAAGCACGATAGAACTATGCGAGGCTTTTCAAGAGTCTCCTTATACTTTAGATTCGGAAGGGGCCTTTTTACTTCGGATGGAATCCGGAGAAGATTTTTCCGACTTTGCAAGAGAAAGAGGAATCGCGGCAGCGCGCATCGGTACTTTTCAGGAAGGACGGAAGAGGATGCGAAAGGATGCGTATGGAGAATCCTATTTATACAGGCCGGACGAAGAAAGTATGGAAAAGTAGAAAAGATACCGCGTTTTTGGAAAAAGAGACACGATACGGCAAAGTTTCTATGTAAGGAAAGCGAAATCGCAGTCCATGCTTGCTGTCCTTTTCGGGATTGAGTAGAATAGAGAGGTAAGCGTTTTACGGAACGGGGGAATGGAAAAGCTATGAGAGAGAAAATTTTAAACATCATCGAGAAAAATGCGAGACTCAGTATGGAAGACCTGGCTGCACTCCTTGGAGAAGAGGAAGAGTGCGTGACCAAAGAAGTGCAGGCGATGGAGGCGGAGGGAATCATTTGCGGCTATCATACTTTAATTAATTGGGATAACACGAAGGATGAGCGCGTAGATGCCTTGATTGAAGTAAAGGTAACTCCGCAGCGCGGCATGGGATTTGACAGTATTGCGGAACGCATTTACCAGTATGAAGAAGTCGATGCACTCTATCTGATGAGCGGCGGATATGATTTTACGGTGATGATTAAGGGAAGAACCATGAAAGAAGTGGCAAACTTCGTTTCGATGAAGTTGAGTACGATGGAGTCGGTTCTTTCCACGGCAACACACTTTGTATTGAAACGATATAAGGATCATGGAACGAGGCTTGCAGCGGAGAAGACAGATGAAAGAATGCAGGTGTCCCCATGATGAAAGAACTCAATCCGGAAGTGCTTGGCATCAAACCGAGTGGAATCCGAAAGTTTTTTGACCTGGTTTCGGAAATGAAAGATGCCATTTCTCTCGGGGTAGGAGAGCCGGACTTTGAAACCCCTTGGCATATACGGGAAGAAGGGATTCATTCTTTAGAGCAGGGAAGAACCTTTTATTCTTCCAATGCAGGGTTAATGGAACTTCGAAACGCAATCAGTGACAAGGTAAGAGAAGAGCACGGCATTTCTTATCACGCGAAAGAGGAAGTGATGGTTACCGTCGGCGGTTCCGAGGCGATTGACCTTGCTATGCGGGTGATTCTTACACCGGGAGATGAAGTGTTGATTCCCGAACCCTGCTATGTGTCGTATCTACCTTGTGCAAAGATGGCGTATGGCATACCGATTCCGATTCAGCTGGAGGAGAAGGATGAGTTTCGCCTGACACCGGAGAAACTCGAAAAGGCCATTACCGAGAAGACAAAATTGTTGATTCTTCCATTTCCGAACAATCCGACCGGGGGAATCATGGAAGAGCGGGACCTGGAGGCAATTGTACCGATTATTCTAAAGCACAATCTCTATGTCCTTACTGATGAGATTTATTCCGCCTTGAGTTATAAAGGGAAACACCATTCCATTATTGAGTTTCCGGGAATGCGGGAACGAACGGTTTATATCAACGGTTTTTCCAAGGCGTATGCGATGACCGGATGGAGACTGGGTTACGCCTGTGCGGAAGAACGGATTCTGAAGCAGATGCTCAAGCTTCATCAGTTTGCCATCATGTGTGCACCGACCACCTCACAGTATTCTGCAGTGGAGGCACTTCGAAACGGGGACGCTGATGTCAGAAAGATGCGGGATGCATACGATGAAAGACGTCGTTTCCTGGTATATCATCTTCGGAAAATGGGATTGGACTGTTTTGAGCCGTATGGCGCATTTTATGTTTTCCCCTCGATTCGGAAATTCGGTCTTTCCAGTGAGGAGTTTGCCGAGAAACTTTTGAAAGAAGAGAAGGTGGCAGTAGTTCCCGGAAATGCCTTTGGAGCTTCAGGAGAGGGTTTTATCCGGATATCCTATGCCTATTCCCTGGACAATCTGAAGAAGGCAATGGAGCGGATGGAACGGTTTATTAAAAGCTTAGAGAAAAGCGGTGAATAGAGGAGCGTGGATATGGCCTGGTATGATGGAGCGATATTTTACCATATTCTGCCCGGGGCAGTTTCTCCGGATGGAGAGAAGAAGTCTGCCTTTCTTTGTATGGAAGAGCAGTTACCTTACTTAAAGGTTCTCGGCATTGATGCAGTGATTCTGGGACCTCTTTTTTCGGAAGATCCGCTCTGCTACGGAGCACGGGACTTTACGGAAATCAATCCTCGTTTGGGAACGGAAGAGGCGTTCTGTCACTATGTTGAGAGAGCCCATAGTATGGGTGTGAAGGTGATGCTGGACGTGGCAGTTCTTTTCAGCAGTCGCTCTTTCTTTGCTTTTCAGGATCTTCTTCAGCATAAAGAGAAATCCGCCTATCGCAGTTGGTACAAAGATGTACAATATACTGTAGAAGGAGAGAAGGAAGACGGTTTCACTTATGCCGCATGGAAAGACTTGGCGGACTATCCGCTCTTTAATTTTGATGATGAAGACCTTCGGATGTACATCGTGGAGCGAATCAAAGACTGGATCAGTCGCTTTGATATAGACGGACTCAGACTCGCGCACTGTACTTGTATGGATATTCATTTTCAGAAGTCGTTACGATATTTTACCGGGCAGATGAAAGCGGAGTTCTTCCTTCTCGGGGATGTGAAGAAGGGGGATCCGCTAAGGTATATCAATGCGGAAACGCTCCAAGCGATTTGCAATTATGACTTTTATCAGAATCTTGTTCGAGCTTTCAATGAGAAGAATTTCTATCCGTTAGCCGAGGGACTTCGGAAGAATGAAGAGTACCTCTTGAAGTGTAATACTTTTTTAGAGAATCCCAGGACGGACCGGATTGCTACGGTGATAGAGGACAAAAAGAATCTCTACGGCGTCTATGCCGCACTCTTTTCCCTTCCGGGGAGAGTTTCCCTTTATTACGGTGCGGAGTACGGTCTTACGGGGAAGAAGGAAGAGGACGAGGAAGCACTTCTGTCTTCCGGACTCACGAAGGAAGAGTATACGCCTGATCGCTTTACGAGTTTTGTGGCAAAGCTTTCTGAAATTCACGGGAAGAACTCGGAATTGCAAAACGGACAGTACAAAGAGGTTTATCTGGATCATCGTTTGTATGCATTTCTTCGTATCGATGAAAACAGCGGGGTGCTTTCGGTGCTCAATAATGACGCAATGGATCAGTTTATTCGCCTCAGCATTCCGTTTCGGGCGAGACTCGCTTTCGATCTCTTTACACAGGATGAGGTGGAAATCGGTTATGACGGGAAGCTTCGGGTGTTCTGTCCGGCGCACAGTGGAAGACTGATTAAAGTGAAGTAGAAAGAGTTCATTATAAGACCCGGAGAGCGGAAAAAGCAGTACCGGGTGCTACACGAGGAGAGAAAAGTACTTACAGTAAGAGGAGGAAGCCATGGACGTGTTTTTTTCAGAGCTGGATCGATATCTTTTCGGTATGGGGAGACATTACGAGCTGTATGAGAAAATGGGGGCGCACCCTTGTGAAGTAGAGGGAAAGCAGGGGGTACACTTTGCTGTCTGGGCACCCCATGCGAAGGCCGTCTCTCTCGTATCGGACCGGAATGGATGGAATCCGGAAAGAGATCCGATGCATCCTTTAGAAGGGTCGGGGATTTATGAGCTTTTTGTACCGGATATGGGAGTGGGAGAGTTTTATAAGTATGCTATTCTGACGAGAAGCAACGAGTGGATTTATAAGGCGGATCCCTACGGATTTTCCAGTGAGTATCGCCCCGGCACGGCGTCGATTACAGAGGACCTTTCCGCTTTTTCCTGGAAGGATAAGAAGTGGATGAAGGAGCGTAAGCGGAATTGGGACGAGAGCCCCATGGCGATTTATGAGGTGCATCTTGGTTCCTGGAAGAGAGAAGGAAATCCGGAGAGAGACGGATTTATCACTTACCAGCAGGCAGGACGGGACCTCGCAGAGTACTGTAACTACATGGGATACACGCATGTAGAATTGATGGGCATTCTGGAGCATCCTTTTGACGGTTCCTGGGGGTATCAGGTGACGGGATACTATGCGCCGACCTCCCGGCATGGCAGCCCGAAGGCATTTATGGAAATGATCGATATTCTGCATCAAGCCGGCATCGGTGTGATTCTGGATTGGGTGCCGGCTCATTTTCCGAAAGACAGTCATGGACTGAGTGAGTTCGACGGAGAAGCATGTTATGAACACCCGGATCCGCGGCTTGGGGAACATCCCGACTGGGGAACAAAGATTTTTAATTATGGAAAAACGGAAGTACAGAACTTTCTGATTGCGAATGCTTTGTACTGGTATGACCTTTATCATATTGACGGACTTCGGGTGGATGCGGTTGCGTCGATGCTCTACCTGGATTATGGCCGGAAAGACGGAGAGTGGGTTCCCAATCAATACGGTGGAAACGGGAATCTTGAGGCCATTGAGTTTTTTAAACATTTGAACTCCATCATTCGAAAAAGAGAAGACGGAACCATCATTATTGCGGAAGAGTCTACTGCGTGGCCGGACATTACGAAGTCTCCGGAAGAGGGCGGATTGGGCTTCCATTTCAAGTGGAACATGGGGTGGATGCATGATTTTCTGTCCTATATGGAGGAGGATCCCATTTATCGCGCTTATCATCACAACAAGATGACTTTCGGCATGAGCTATGCTTATTCGGAGAAGTTTATTCTTGTGCTTTCCCATGATGAAGTAGTGCACTTGAAGCGTTCGATGATTGAGAAAATGCCGGGAACGGAGGAAGAGAAATTCCGGAATCTGAAAGCGGGCTATTTCTTCATGATGGGGCATGCCGGAAAGAAGCTTCTTTTTATGGGACAGGACTTCGGACAGTTCCGGGAGTGGAGTGAGGATCGACAGATTGATTGGTATCTTCTGGAGGAGAAGAACAATCGCGCCTTGCATAACTTTATGCGCGATTTGTTCCATCTTTATCGTGACTATCCCGCTTTCTATGAGGCGGATTATGCGTATGAGGGATTTTCCTGGGTCAATGCGGACGATAACACGCGTTCCATTTACAGTTTTATACGAAATCGAAAGGATCACTTTACCCTCGGAAAGGTCGGAGAAAAGGCCGCAGGGAAGAAAGCACTTAAAGGGGATTGTAATGCAGTTTCGGAGTCGGAAGGGGCAGAGAAAAAAAGGCATAAAGAGAGCCTCCTCTTTGTTGTCAATATGACGCCGGTAGAAAGAGCCGATTATTGGGTTGGCCTTCCGAAGACGAAGAAAGCGAAGTTACTTTTTACGGAAGAAGGAAAGGTCACGGAAGAAAAATATTTTCCCGTGGTGAAGGGGGAGTGTGACGGCAGGAACTACCATCTTGCATATCCTTTAAAGGGATATGGGATAGCGCTGTTTTCCTTTGTAGAGGAAGAGGAAGACAGAGAGGCCAATGCAAAGCCGTGTCCCAAAGAAGATTCGATAGAGAAGAAGGGAAGGAATGAAAGGAAAGAGAAGACGCGGGCAGGAGAACTGGTTGCGAAAGATTCTCGTACGGCATAGTCGGAAAGTGCCGAAAGGAATGAGGCAGTTTCACAGCTCATTCCGACATTTTCTTTTTCTTCTTTTGGGATTTTTTCTGCTCCTCTTTTTTTATCGGCATCGCTTCTCTGAGAAGCTCTATTTTCCGGGATCTGTGCTACAGCATAAGAAAATGATGGCAAAAGAAGCAAAAGCGGAGGGGTTACTGTCCGATCTTCCTGTTCTGTATGCGATTATACAGGTGGAGTCCGGGGGGAAACTGAAAGATGTCATGCAGTCCAGTGAATCTATGGGGCTTCCGGTGAATAGCTTAGATACGGAAAGCTCGATTCGCCAGGGTGTGCGCTATTATAAAGGCCTGAAAGAAAAGGCGGAAGCTCTGTCTCTGGATGAGCGGGCAGTCTGGCAAAGTTACAATTACGGATCCGGTTTTCTCGATTATCTAAAGAATCATGGCGGAGCCTATCAGGACCATCTTGCAGAGGATTTTGCCAAAGAGAAATCGGGCGGAAAGCGCGTTTCCTATCGGAATCCGATTGCCATAGCGGAAAATGGCGGATATCGTTACCAATACGGCAATATGTTTTATGCACGTTTGATTGCGCAAAGTATAGAGAAGAACAGAGAGGGAAACAGGGTGGAATTCAGTATCGTAAACAAGATTCTTATGACGGCGAGCGGAGTTCTCTTTTTATATATCATGTTGCTTGAGACCTTTATGACGGACAGCGAGAGCACGGCTCGTGTGTTCAAAATGACGGTCAGAGATTTAAGGGGGAAGAACCTGAATACCCTCTTTAAGAATCAGGGAATTTATAACGGCCTATTGGGAATTGCCCTTCTGTACGGGACGTACAGACCGGGCGGCAACATAGAGCTTTCCGTTGTGGTTTTAAGTATGATGTTCCTTGTAGCGGTCTACGAAGGGTTCAGCTCGGATAAAAGCATTCTCTTAAAACAGGGGGGACTCCCTTTTTTAAGCCTTCTGAGTCTGTTTTTGCGGTGGTAAAGCCAAGGTTGTAGGAGGAGAAAGAGTGCAAAAAACGAAATGCTATAAAAAGAATGACCTCGTTGTTTTAGAAATTACAGACTTAACGGAAGAAGGCCAGGGCGTCGGAAAGTGCGACGGCTTGGTTTTTTTCGTGAAGGGTAGTGTGATGGGAGACCTGGTAGAGGCCAGGATTTTAAAGGTGAAAAAGAACTATGCTTATGCCAAGGTAGAGAAACTTCTGAAAGCATCTCCCTATCGCGTTACGCCCCTCTGCCCAGTTGCGGGAAAATGCGGCGGTTGCCAGTTGCAACATTTGTCCTATGAAAAAGAGCTGGAATGGAAGGAAGATAGAATTGCCCAAAGTCTGATTCGGATTGCCGGCATTCCGGAAGAGGAAGTACGCGGGAAAGGAGAGGGAATCCTAGGGGGAAAGACCGAGCGATATCGGAATAAGGCGCAGTATCCGGTGCAGAATAGGAAAGAACTTCGAGAGGAAATAGCATTAGGCGGAAGAGCTTTTGAAGAAGGCAAGAAGGCTCCGGAGAAGGAACAGGAAAGTTGTGATTCTTTGGGCATAGGATTTTACGGCTTTCACAGTCACCGCATTATCGAAGCCGAGGACTGCCTGATTAACAGTGCAGAAAATCCTTTGATTTTAAACTGTATCAAGGAGTGGGCGAGGGAATACAAGATTTCCGGCTATGACGAAGAAACAGGAAAGGGCCTGCTTCGGCATATTTTCTTGAGAAAGGGCTTTTCTACCGGGGAAATCCTACTTTGCCTTGTGTTAAACGGAAAGAGCCTGCCCCATGGAAAAGAGCTGTGGGAGAAGCTACAGGGGCTTTCGCTAAGTGCTGAAGAAGTCGGTTTACAGAGAGGGGAAGATGTTTACTGTGGAATGGACGCGCAAAGCGAAGCGGATGTGCTCTGCGGGGAAAATAGAAAGGTTCCGGGAAAAATTGTCGGCCTTTCTATGAATATCAACGAAGGTAGGGGCAATGCTATTTTAGGAAGAGAAACCCGTTGCCTTTACGGAAAAGACAGTATAGAGGATAAAATCGGGGAGCTCAGCTTCTCTATTTCCGTACCTTCATTTTATCAGGTGAATCCTGCCCAGACCGAGAAAATCTATGGGAAAGCTCTTGAATATGCAGCCCTTACAGGAGAAGAAACTGTTTGGGACTGTTACTGCGGAATCGGCACTATTTCCCTATTTCTTGCGCAAAAGGCAAAGCAAGTTTACGGTTTGGAAATCGTTCCGGAAGCCATTGAGAATGCCAAGAAGAATGCGGAAAAGAACGGTCTCTACAATACAGAGTTCTATGTGGGAGCGGCAGAGGAAGTTCTTCCCAAGTGGGTGGAGGAACAGAAGAGAGAGGGCAAAGATGTGGGAAATCTGGTAGATGTGGTTTCCTTAGATCCTCCCAGAAAAGGTTGTGATGAGGCCTGTCTTTCTGCCGTCTTAGAACTCAGCCCCAAGCGAATTGTCTATGTAAGTTGTGACCCGGGAAGCCTGGCGAGAGATATTAAGTATCTAGGAGAAGGCGGATATGTGCTGGGGAAGTGGGTGGGAATTGATAATTTTCCGAGGACAGGACATGTGGAGACGGTAGCATTATTGTCCAAACTTGATGTCGATAAACAT